>Ga0182024_10004667_pt1 | contig 31306 bp, 35 predicted proteins | sample P32metaG_FD_120480 | JGI IMG/M metagenome (GOLD analysis project Ga0182024, IMG submission 120480) | Permafrost microbial communities from Stordalen Mire, Sweden - P3-2 metaG (Illumina Assembly) | ecosystem: Environmental > Terrestrial > Soil > Wetlands > Permafrost | place: Sweden: Stordalen... | reverse complement strand
TATGTAGACTCCGCAGAGTTCGATGGTGCAGGGCTGCTCGCACTATCGCAGGACTGCCAACCTAAGCCACGACTAACCACCACATTCAAGCGGTAAGACTGGATACTAAGCAAACCCCGTAACGCTTCCCCACAATTTCAACACAGCAAGCGTACCCAGCGTACGCAAGGAGAACCTATGCTTCCCGAAACGCAGCAGACTATAGAACTTGCAAAGACGATTGCATCCACACTCGGCACACCATGGCAGTACGTACCGCAAGACGAACCGTACCCCACGCAGTACATCGTCAACACTGAGAACCGTGACGCGGAAATCAGCGTGCGCCTTGATTACTCGAAGAAAGGCTACGTTGCGCTTAGCGGTTCGCTGCACATCGGAAAGAACCGCCAGTATGTTGAGGTGCATGAAACCGCCGCAGATGGCACAGGCTGGTACAAGCAGACGGTGCCAACCATCACGGTGCGCTTGGATCGTGGCATTGCCGCAGTAGTGCAGGCTATCAAGTCTCGGCTGCTCCCTGAGTACCTGCGCATTTTAGTACTGGCACAGAAGAAGGTTGCGAGCGAGAGAGATTATCACAGCAAGGTGCGCGGCATTCTCAACAGGCTGGCACCGCTGGTCAATGAATCAACCGAGAAGCTACAGGACGAGTCTTCGTCACTGTCCTTCTACCACAGCACGAAGGAGCACGGAAGCATACAAGCGTACAGCGATGGGACAGTGAGCCTAGAACTGCACAGCATCAGCGAAGAGAAGGCCAAGCGCATCCTTGCTCTTCTATAGGTGACGCATTCATCAACAGGCCGAGGATGCTGGGACGGCACAGGAGAACATATCCATGAACGCATTCAAGAATACGCTTGGCATCTTCGCAGCGCTGGTAATTACGGCTGTGCTTTTAGCTGGGATCATTTTCACGGTGTCCGAAGTTAGCGATTACGCTAGGCATCGCAGCACTGCGGAAATCGCTAGGCGAAATGCTGAGCAGGCCACGTACAACAAGCAGCAGGAAGCAGAAGAGGCACAGACCAGAGCCGAAGAGGCGCAGCACAGGACCGAGGAACTTGCACAGCAAGCAGAGCAGCGTCACTTCACTCCATACCCTGCGTACATCGTAGGCCAGTGGAACCTTGACTGCTGCACCTTATACAGCGATGTGATCGATCAAGGTTTAGTCATAGGCACTGTGAGCCGAGGAGAACAGGTGCAGGTGCTGTCCGATGTTCACTATGACTCTGTGCAGGTAAGGACAAAGCACGGGTTAGTGGGCTGGATACACCCAGCGAAACACCTGTCACTCTCTAAGTAAATTCCGCAGAGGAGGAGCAACTCATGCATCACTTTGAACCAAACGAATTAACTGCACTCTTGCAGGCTGCATACATCCGTAACCGATTGCATCACATGCTGCTATTAGCTTGTGTGTCCCATGGCATGCGTGTAAGCGATGCCCTTGGACTTACGAGTAGTGATGTCCAAGGTGCATCCATACTAGTGAACAAGAGCAGACTGAAGCGTAATGCGCCACAGTTGCAGCCACTCCACATTTCGGACAATCCACTGTTCGATGAGCGAGCATTAGCTGTGCACGCTGGGCAAACGTCAAAGAATGCACGGCTATTCCCAATGTGTCGTCAACGTGCCGATGAATTGATACGGCGCTATGGCAAAGAAGCAGGGATTCCAACAGTGAAGTGCCACATGCACACGCTGCGTCACACCTGTGGACATTTGGTATTCAGCACATCGCACTCCCTGTCACAGGTGCAGCAGATTCTTGGGCATCGCAGCGTGAACACTACGCTTATCTACTTACAAGAAGCAGAACGTAGCAAAGGTCTGATATCTCTCCAACGCGGTCTTGAAGTGATAGCAGATTGTCACGTGACACAAGTTAGCCAGCGCTTGTCACTTTCTAAGTAAGATTCCCCCGACAATTTCAACGCATACCGCTTGGCACTGAGCCGTGCGAGCGCGAAGCACCGTCCAAAGGAGGACGCTATGAAAATCGTTAGGACACTTCTAACTCTCGTATTTTGCACATTCGAGGACTACCGCACACTGGGTAAAAATGGCGCTGTGCGGCGAATACTGGAAGCACGTTAAATTCAACGCACTACAACCGCGTGCCTCGCGCACGCAGAAGGAAGGAACCTGTGACGACTGAACAACTAGCTGAGGCAATCACAAAGTTGGTGCTGCAACTTCTCATCTCATTGCTGTTCGCATGGCGTGCATACAAACGTGGATGGCACGGTAAGTTCTATTGGAAGACCGTGGCGTGGTTTGTGTTCACGTTATTCACCTCGTGGTTCATCGCTCTAGTGTTCTATTGGGCCTTCGTACTCTGGGGAAGACGCAGAGATGACCGTCTGAGAAAGAAGTCCGTAACGCAGGCCGATGCATTAGGCACACTACGGTAGACAATATACAAATCCAATCACAAAGGAGAACACAATGACCTTAGCATTCGCAGCGGTACTCATCTTCGTTCTGTACCTAGTGGACAAGCACAAACTCTGGCGCATCGCATTCAAGGTTGCGCTGGTCCTGTTCCTATTCGGTGCCCTGCTCATCGGTGGGGCATGCTTCTGGTATGGCTACTATGAGCCACACCAAAGAGCCGAGCAGTATGCAGCCGAGCAGCGCGAACAAAGGCAAGCAGAGCAGAATCACATTGTAACTATGGAGGATTACTCTGCATGCTTGCAACTAGTGCAGCCCGGAGAAGATTGCCTGCGCATAGGAACAACCTATCCTGCTGGGTTTGATCCCAGCAGGCCCTTTGGCACCATGGCGCGGCAACGGTAGAAAGACTGCAGCACTCCCCTATTTTACTTCCATAAGGAGAACACACAGTGAAGACGATTACGTTAACACAAGGCTACGTCGCTCTGGTCAGTGACAGGGACTATGCACGATGTATGACAGGGCCAAAGTGGTATGGCCTAGTAACTAAGAGAAACGTTTATGCTATGCGTAAGGTGTATACCGCTGGCAAAGGACACGCGCAGATGCTGCACCGTTTCATCCTTGGCATCCCTGACCCAAACGTGCAGGTTGATCACTTCCCTGATCCGAGCGGTTTAAACAATATGCGCTCCAATCTGCGACTAGCGATGAAAGTAGAGAACAGCCGTAACCGTCGTCTCAATATAAATAACACTTCAGGATTTAAAGGAGTGTTTTGGGATAAAGGAAACAGGAAATGGCGTGCACAGATTAAGGTAGACGGAAAGTTCAAACACCTTGGATACTTCGCAGACAAACGCGAAGCAGCACGCGCCTACGACGTAGCAGCATTGAAGTGCTTCGGTCGTTTCGCCTGTACAAACGCTTCGCTCGGGTTGCTGCCGGAAATAAAGAAGCCACCACAAGCCGTGCAACTGAATCGAAGTGTGGCACAAAGGAAAACATCATGAATTTCACAGCCTATGCAGCTAGTGTTTCTCAGCGTGGACATGCCAATGAAGACGCCTTTTTGATAGATAGGGCTGTTCCACTCATGGCTGTATTCGACGGTGAGGGGAATGCAGAGAATGCTGCAAAGAAGGCCGCTAGGCAATTGGAACGCCTGTGCAAAGAGTATGGAAGCAATTTGGACCTGTTGAAGGCCGCAAAACTTCTGGACTCGTACCTGCTAGGTGTGAACAGAAGCACGATGGTTGCCGCACGCCTCGATAAAGACGTTGTGACGATCTGCTCCGTGGGAGATTCACGGGCGTATCTTGTGCGGGACGGGCAGGCAAGCATTCTCACCGAGGGCACAGGCAAACAGAAGCTAGGGAGCGGCGCAATTCAGCCACTAATAAAACAGGTCGCTGCAAAGGACCGAGACGTTCTGCTGTTGATGACGGATGGAATTTGGACCCGTTACAGCCTGTATACACTTGCCCGTGTCGTGGTGAGCCAACTCAGCCTGCCTGAATTACCAACGGTGCTCCTTGAGCAAGCTGCAAAGGGCGGTGTCTACGATGACATGACCGTTGTGGTGATCACTGTTCGTAGATAAGGCTTTAGATCGAACGGCGGCAAGACGCACAGTACTGCCCAGCGATGGGCAAAGGAGAACACATGCGAGAACAAAGATTACAGCACAGAGAAAAACGCCTGACAGTGCGCGAGGTGCGGTTGACTGTGAAAGAAACCATCCGCACCGTTGTGTTCTTCGGGCTGGTCGTCTACGTCATTTACATATTCTGCAAGTAAAAGGAGATCATCATGAGAAATCTGATCACGCTGAGCACTGACGGCAAACTTGCGCTCCGTGCATCGAACGGGGCGGAAACTGCAATCGTGCCTTTCAAGGCACACAACGTTCTGATCCTGCTAGACACTTCTGGCAGCATGGCAGGCGCAAAGATTACGCAGGCGAAAGCTGGAGCAGTTGACTTTGCACACTCGGCAAGCCTCAAAGGTTATGCAACGGCACTCGCTGTGTTCGCAGATCGTGCAGCGATGGTCTGTGATCCTCAGGTGGATGCTAACGTACTCGGGCACAAGATTGCAGGTCTTGATGTGGGGTTAGTTGGTGGCACCACAAACTTAATTGCAGGCTTGGAACTGGCAGAGAAGTTTGCAGACCTATCGGCTGTGGTCATAATCACTGACGGGCAGGTGACGGGAACCGATGGCAAGCCTGTGCATTCGAGTGCTGTGCTGGTGCGTGCTGCCACACTCAAGTACCGAGGAGTTGAAATCATCTGCATAGGTACAGACGATGCAGATAGAAACTTCCTCAAGACGTTGGCAACTCGTGGCGATCTTGCAGTACACGTGCCAGCGCAGGACGTACGCACAGCAATTTCCGACGCAAGCCGCATGCTGCCTGCCTTCGATGCCAGCCGTGTGTTGAATGGTTACATCGGAGATATACGCACAATCCGCTAACACAACTTTCAAATGGGAGAATACGTCAATGCTTGATACCTACTATACAGTGCTGGGAATATCTGAGACTGCTACTCAGAAGGAAATCAAAGCAGCCTATCGGGAACTGATGAAGCAAGTTCACCCTGATGCTGTGCCGAAGGCTTCGCCATACTGGAAGCAACAGGCAGAAGAGAAGTCCAAGGAAGTGACCGAGGCGTACCGCGTACTGTCGAACACCGTGCAGCGTTCCTTGTATGATAGGAACCTAGCGGACTTACGCAGAGCCTCACAGCCACACACCCAAGCTGCGCCTGCGCCACAACCCAAGCCAGCGCCTACACCACAGCCTATATTCACATGCAGTGTGTGTGGTTCTCACACTAAGGTAGCAGGCACCACGCAGTGCTATGTCTGCCAACAAAGCAAACAAACAGCGCCTACACCACAGCCTCAGCCTGCGGCAAAGGCGGCACCTATACCGAAAGTAGTGTACTGGCCAATTGCAGCAACAGCGTTTCTTATATTCGGGTGCTTTGTTGCGACGATTATAGTGTTATGGTCACAGCCTGCACAGCCAATCGCCACGCAGCCTGCTGCAGCACAGCCACAAACTGTGCAGCCTGTACAGCCTGTAGAAGTGTTGCAACAGTACCCACCTGCTGTGCCTTCGCAGGCTGCTACAAAAGTACCTGCTGAAGTCTACCCTTACTACCATGAGTTGGCCGCATCTGGGAAGATAACAGAGTACAACACTCGTTATGTGTGCTTCTTTTCCTACAGCCCAAACGAAGTGATCACGCTGGAAACCGACGTGCATACGGCTGGTGATGTGGTCCTGCGTGCTTACGAAAAAGGTGCACGGGGAAATGGTATCCCTAGAGCACTGGTAATCAGCGCAGATAGCAAACACTACTTAGCAGGCAACGTTCAAATGTTCATCGACTGGAAGACATTGCGGTTTACTTGGAAGCCACCGAACGATGCACAAGAAACAGGTGGGTGCCAGTACGTTGATCTTGCTGGTGAAAGGAAGGCAGAGTGGAGAGCATTCGTGAAAGCACACCCCGAAGCCGCTGGTGGTGATGCCGTTTCTAGTCCCGTGACAGTACTTTGGGCACGGGCGCATGGGCTAGATGCAGATGTGAAGACTAAGGAAGAGTTCTGTGCGGCTGGGTTAAACAGAGAAAGTGACGGAACATCTGAAGAAGAGGAAGAGTATTGTGCATCCACTATACTTTACTTTGCCGACTTCCAAACGTGGTGGAATACACACTCACACTACAAGAAAGGTGAAGAAGTCCCAGTTCCTAAAGGAGCGGTCTCAATAGGGAAATCCACAGCAGAACCAAAGATCACCATCACATCGTTTGGCGATGTGCGGGGTCCGTGCTGCTGGTTGCGTGCGCAGGTTGTGCAAACTTTATGGCACCTATGCAAGTTTAATTGGTCTTGTACTGATGACGGTGATGTAATTACTGTGAGCAAAGGAGACATGTTGCAATTACTAGAGCCTATATGCGAGAGAACCAGCGGTGGTCAGGATGCCTGCCACGTAAGAGTAAAGCACGGCGGACGGGAATGGGAAGGCTACGTCGATAGCACTAATGTGGAAATGGAGGCTCAACAATGATTGACATCATACTCGCTGTTCTGATCTTCGGCGCATTCTTTGCGTGGGTGAAGTACGGACGCAAGAACCCAGCGCCACCAATTGCCACGAGTGAACAGGAATTGCTTGCTCAGGGCTACACACTGAAAGAAGCACGGCGCGAGGCACGCGCACAGCGTAATGAACAGCGCACTTCGGCGCACACTGCCATGCGTACGTGGTGGACGGCGGACAGGGTGTTGCGCACTGCCAACCGTATCGCTAAGGAACTGTAAGTCATAGCAAAGGAAAGACTTAACCCGCATCGAAAATAAGTGCTCCAAAATTGCCTCGCAACTCGGGGTGTTGGAGACAAGTAAAGCAGGGAGAACTAAAGGCCCTGACACCTTCGGCTCGCCGCATGGCGAACTGCTCAACCTAATCTAAAGAGTTCCGCATGGCGTGAGAGCCACGCCGGGGCAAAGCCTCGTCCTAACGGGCGAGCAGCAAGACGCAGGAGGAGTCATGGCAGCAACGGGCACAGCAACGGTAGCAGATGCAATCGCGGAGCAACGCACGGAGAAACTTGTCACAGCATTACGCGCAGCGTGGAGCGAGTACCAACCTGCGGAGAAAAAGGGACTAGCCTTCGGGCAGCGTCTCTACAAACTGCGTGAGGGAAGTGAAGTTGTGCAAGGTGGCACAACTTTCGCCGCATCATTAGACGCGGCGGAAATCCCACGTCGCACCGCCTATTACTGGCTTCAAAATTACGAGGTGAGCATCGGGGTTAAGGTTCCCCCAACCCCAAGCCTAACCCTAAGCCAAAAAGCCGGGGAGGCGTTACGCTTTGTTGAGTCGGGTTGGGATAAGAAGAAAGCCTGTACTGAAGCGGGAGTTAACCCTAAGTACCTTGCAAAGTTTAAGAAAATCAAGGAATGGGGGCATCAACACGGTAAAGATTTGACTACAAATATTCAGAACGGTGATTCGTCTATCTCCAGTACAGAACGAATGATTGACTATTGGGACGGACCTCCTGTCATCACCACAAAAGTGACAGAAGATGTGACGACAAAGCACGTCATAACTTCATGGGCTTCTCTTATCCCTCAGCACATTCTCGTAGAGGCGCACAAGAAAGCCGCCGTGTGGCTACAAGGGGAAAAGGCAGATTTAGAAGCAGGACTATGGAAACGACTTTCAAAGGAGTACACCTTCAACGAAGATAAAGGCGCTGCACGGAAGAAACGTTCCAAGAAGTAGCACAGGCACGCCGCGCAGTTCTAGGCGGTACACAAAGGAGGATCACATGAAGGACAACTTGGAAAGCACAAAGTCCCTAGTTCGTATACTTTTTGAGACAACTAAGGAGACTCAAAAATGCCTACGCCAAGAGATAAAGAAACAGCAGCGCAGCACACGCAAGGAGAGGGCGAAACAACTCGGGCTATCCGTTGCTGAAGTCAAGGAAGAAGACGAAGCCGAGTTTGAACTTTTCTGGAAGGATTGAGACGCAAGGCGCAGGGCAATCCGCTTGGCGAACGGTGTTAGCAATCTGCTGCGCCGTTTGCTTTGTATATCGCAAAAGGGAGGAACACAATGGCAACAGGCACAGCAGTAGCGACGGTAGCAGATGCACTCGCGGAGCAATCCGTGGCAGATGCATGGAAAGCGTATCAGATCACGGAGCACAAGGGCATAGCGTTCGGCAAGGCATGCTACGAGTACAGAGCCAAGCACGGCGCACAGGGAGTGGCCGGACAGGGACTTGCTCAGTTACTGAGGAAGTTGGAAATCAAGGAAGGCAAGGCGTACTACTGGATCAAAGAGTACGAAGTGAGCATTGGTGTGAGGGTGCGTGTAGAGAAGATTATCAAGGAAGCACCCTCTTTATCCGAGACAGCCGCCATGCTCCCAACTCCGCAGCGACTGTCGGGCAATGCACTGGTGCGTTACAAAATGGACAAGGCAGCGGACAAGGCAAAGGACAAAGCAGAAGCAGATGAAGACTTCTGGGACAACCTGCGTATTAAGATCGGGTACTACGCTCCTATGTCGTCTGGTGCTGCGCAGCAAATACTCGGTGATCGAGGAATACGCAGGGGTTTCCTTATGCTGCACAAGGCTGTGACAAGTCAACTGACAACGCCCACCAAGAGGCAAGCGACACTTACAGTATACGAACTTGAAAATGCTGCTTTGATCTTCACAGCGGTTGCAAAGAAACTCAGGGCACAGCACAAGGTTAAAGGTGTGAGTGAGTATAGACAAACCATTGTAAAGGCACTCATGAACCCTGACTTGACGAAGTAGCCAAGCACGAAACTTCTGCTCACAGCAGGCCGCACCACAGCACCACAGCACCAAGAAAGGCAACATGACAAACGAGGAAGCAAAGCTGAGTCCCAAGGGGCTCGAAGCACTACGCACCGTACGCGCCTTGAGGCGCATGGCTCCGACCGGAGCAACCATCGCGGCTGAGAAGCACGCAACCAAGCAACTATCCGTAGCAGACATAACGCAAATCGCGCTGATCCTTGCGCAGGAGGAGGCACAATGATCGGACTAGGAATAGAACCTCTGCTAGACGAACAACGTTGCCTCAACCCTAAGTGCAAGAAGTTGTTGAAGGGTGCTAAGAAAGAAAAAGACGGGTATTGCTGCTTGTACTGTAAGAATCAAGTGCGGTGGGTTAAGGAGGAAGAGGCTCTAGCAATCGAGGCAGCAATCGAGGCGGCTGCTGCAAAGAAGAAACCCAAGATGTGCCACGGCGTGGACGTGGAAGTATTCATCGCAGAACTGAAGAAGCTGTGCGAATCTGAAAATGCCAGCAGTTATCCTCTGGGCAAGCGCTCTGCCTTCTACGAACTTTATAATAGTGGTGTGGTTCCCGAGTTCAGCAAGGATAAGTTCACATACTTTTACAAACCCATCAACGATGCGTGTGAAAATGGGGAACTAGACGATGCATGGTTTGTGGACACATCCCGCAAGTTATCACACAACAAAGGTGATGACAGCATGGCAGGTGCATTGCTAGGTCGCCTAGGTGTAACGGAGTTGGATCACTGGAAGGATCAACCTGTGGTTCCCATCGTCATGTGCGAAAAGGATGGGCACCAAGGTGTTTTGGAGAGAATCACAGACGCACATCAAGTCAGGCTTTTCACTAGCAAAGGTGTGTGGAGCAGGCCGTCTTTAGTACAGGCGGCGAATGTTGTGGAATCACTTATCAAGCAAGGTAAGAGCGTAGTTATTGGTTATGTTGGTGATCACGATCCTGCTGGTTTGTTCCGTATCGAGCGCACTGCCTTTGAGGGCAACTTCGAAGGAAAAAACACGTCCGTTGGGTTACGCCAAATCCTAGAGAAGAGAGGTATAAAATCAGGTTGGAAAAAAGAACGCATTGCCATCACTACGGAGCAGTTCCGAAACCTCAACATACGGGGGGAGTTGGAATTGTACACCAAGGTGTGCAATGGTTGCGATGGACAGGTATGCAAACGAAACAAAGTTCAGGTCCACAAGGCGGATGTTACCCCGCTGTGTGGAAGCATCGTAGAACGTAGATTGTGGACAGTAGAAGAGTGCAAGGATGCTGCCCTTTATACGCGAGAGGAGAGAGAAGAAGAAGGCGATGAAGAGGATAACGAAAAACCAAAACTGAAGAAAGCTGACACTAACACATATGAGTATGTGCAGGAGTACGGCTTTGAACGCGCAGACGTTGAGGCCCTTGGCTTCGGGCGCATGCGTGAAGAGGTGCAGAACTTCATTGAACGTCACACAGTCAATTATCTGTGGGAAGAGTCACAGCACAACTCTCGGTTGGAGGTTATGCGTGGTAAGGCACTACTGAGCCTCTACACGTTAAAACCTGAAGCAGCACATGACGAGTTCGAGGTCATCTACTCAGGTTTCTTATCTGACGGTATGTCAGAGTCGGAAGCCATTGCAGAGATGCGTGACTTCATTGCACAAAGAGAAGATGTGACAACACGCTTGCTCGAAACAATGAGTGCCACCGTATCCAGTGACTTTTTCACCCTTCTTGAGGCGAAGGAAGAGGCACTGGATAAGCAAAAAGAAGAGTCATGGTCATCTGAAGAGTCCATCTGTGGGCTCTGCAGAGAGAGCATAATCTACAGAGATAACGGCAGTGCGGGGCAGTTCTGGACGCACAACATTGACAACGATGATGCGTTGCTGTGTGCTGACGGTTCTGGAAATGTAGCAACACCTGCTGAGTAGAACAATGGGAAACAATGGACAGGGCTGGCTTCGGCTGGCCCTTTGTCTTTGCCATACAAAATCAAAGGAGCATTATGAGACGTAAGATTACATCATTGAAGACCTGCATTGAGTTCATAAACGGAAGTGAAGAAGGGATAGACATGTGCACTCTCCGCAATGCAATTGATAGACAGGTGCGTGTTAGTTGTGGCTTGGACCAAGGAGATGTGTACGTTTGTCCTCTGGAAAGGTCAGCGCACGAGGTGATTATCTGCGACTTCTGTGGTGACATCGACTACACCACTGCAGAGCAACACCCAACGATGTGGGATAAGGGAGACCAGTTCGTTGAGATCGAGCATGCGTGTGAAAGGTGTCTGCAGGATTTTAATGATCTGTTAAAGAAAATCACAAAGGAGAAACAATGAAATTCATAAATCTGATCATAGAGTTTGCAGCGAGATGCGTAGCGGTAGCTATGCTGTTCGCCATACTGTTCGTAGCGAGCAGCGCAGCATTCGCACAGAGCAAGCAAGAAACCGAGAAGTGGTTGTCAGACTTCTCCTTTACACACAGCCGTTGGGTCAATGATGATGGCTCCATGGGTATGGTACTGTTCACCTTAGACAACTGCGCGGCGGAAGAAAGGTATCAGTCCATAAAAGATGGGAATATATCTATCCCTAGGGATGACAAGGATTTGTGGTGGAAGTTCTCCTTTGGAGACATTGATCCTGAGCACATCAAAGTTCACGTACCGCTCGATCATCACAGTGTGGCTACGTACGTTGAACTTGAAACTACCGACTCAAAGTCCGTCATCTATATCAACGGTGGTAGCACTGGTGTAGCGGCTGTCACCATCAACATAGATTCTGTGGAGAATGCCAAACGGTTCTCCAATGCCCTCAAGCACGAGGTACTGCTATGCGGAGGTAAAGCCTCTACGTTCTAGAACCGCACGCACGAGGTACAAAACTTGCGCGGAACAAATCACGTTGTAGAACCAATACTAAGTGGAAGGCTGCTGGGCGAATCGTCCTGCATCTGTGGCTCATCGCCGTGGCATTGCCCATTGCGTGTGCTGTGCTATTCGCATTGCTAACCGCAAAGTAGAGCCCTGACGAAGTGTACAAAAAAAACAGGCCCACGACTTGGGATTCCCTGCAAAGGGTTTCTCAGGCCGTGGGCCTTTTTGTGTTTTAGGGTGTCTCTTGCTTCCAGCTTATGAGCATGGCGTGAAGCAACTTGGTGTCTTCTGAATTTAATTGTTGCTCGAAAGGTTTGCCCATGATCGAGGACGCACCACGTGCTGTGGCTGCTTCGTGTATGGCATTGAATTTGTCGAAGCGACACGCAATGCAAACTTCTCTAAGGCTTGCGTTATCGGTGCAGCCTGCGAGGTGCGAGTGATAATTTACCATCTCACATGCCCTTCGTGGCGCTCGTGCCCTCGGTGTTCGCGGTGCTCGCGGTGTGGGCGCTCCACAATGATCACGGTGGGGCGCTCGCCGTCGTACTCCCGGTATCCGCAGGCCGTCAGACTGGACAGGGCACCCGGCAGGGCGAGGGCTAAGATCATGTTTTTCATAAGTCCTTTGTTTTCAGTAGGTGTCTAAACTGGGTGGAAATGGCATGACGCTTGCCTAGCGAAAGCATGGCGAAACTGCACAACGGTGAGGCGGAAACAAGGCTAGGAACGCGGTAAAGGTCTAGGGTAGGGGTCAGGGCACACCCCGAGGAGATCGTCGTTCTGGCAGCCTCCTAGACCATGTTTTTCAGAAGTCAGACTGCCCTGGCAGCCCTCAGGCGCTCCCCTGCGGCGGCTGCGGCGGCTTGCTGGGCTTCGGAGCGCTCCACGGTGAGCCCAAGACTTTCGCAGCACCAGCGCGAGGCAGGGTGCTTCCGCGATAGAGCGATGCGTTGCTGCACAAGTCCCCAGTGCTTCGATGCCGCTGGGTGCGCATCGCGGTCCCATGGCTGTAACACTGCTTCCTTGCCTGCCTTTGTTTCGATGCGTGCGATTTCTTTGTTTACGAACAGTGTTGCTTCTGCGATGTTCATCTGAGTTCCTAACTGAGTGTAATTGTGGAAGGCTGCACCACGGGTGTTGGATTGTTCTGCTTCTGCATGGCTGCTAACCATTGCTGCTTCTGTGAGGTGGCTTCGAGGTACGCTTCCCTATATCGTCTGCTAAAGTGCAACTCTTGCAATTGCGCCGAATCTAGCGGTACGGTTGCACTGAATCCAGCTACCCTTCCCGCGTGTGCCGTGGCGTGCTTCCTGAGTTGTATTTCTTTTACTCGAATGCGCTCCTCGTACTGCGCAAGTTTGGCCGCACAGATGTCCATCTTTTTCTGTATACGTGCCTTACGTGCCAGCAACTTCTTCCGCTTCCTGTCCCTGCGCTGCCACAATGTCTTGTATCTTTTCCTTCGCTGTATGTGCAGTTCGTTGATAGCAGGTGCGAAGTAAGAGAGCACTATGAAAAAACAAAGTAACTTCATCAACTTCTCTCTATGGTGCCGCGCAGCATGTCCACGAACAGGTATTGCTGGCATGGGCTACTCCTGATCGTTGGTGCGGATGTCGAGCACTTCAGCAAACGACGGCCCTAGCTTGTCTTTCTCTTTGCGCCTTGCTAGCTCAGCTTCGAAGTCAATGAGGGTAGGGTTGACAAGGGTGATGCTAGGGATCATAACCACGCGCACGGTGTTCTGCACATCTTTGTTCGCCTGCGCAATTGCCTCTTCCCTAGCCGCACGATGCCCTGACATCTCGTCAATCAACTCCACGGCCTTAACCGCTCCACCGATGCCCTTGTCCGTTTGGCTAGCCTTCTTGGCACCGTCGTAGAGTTTGGTGAGCAGGGTTTTGTGCCTGCTGAGTCCGCTCTCTGAGTCCACCTCTGATAGGAAGTTCTGCGTGTCCCTTGTCGTGGCGATGGCAGAGGCTTCAGTTTTTGAAATGAATTTCCCCGTTCGTGCCCTTGCCGCTATGCGTGCTCCCTGCGGATGTTTGAGTTTCTCCAGACGTACATCTTCGGTAATCGCAAGGGATGTCTGAGGGGAGTCCATAAACTCTTTGGCTTTGTCTTCCATAATCTTGCGCTGCTCCACGCTGACCAACTCTTCAACGGTTGGCAGTTTCTTCTGAGTTCTATCTTTCTTCTTACTCACTTTGTTCTCCTGCTGAGTCTGGGCAGAATATCTCTCGTGCCAGTTCTTGTACGTACGTTCGCCATGCTATGTCCTCTGCTGATGCTGAACCTTCTGGTCCGTTGGCAATCGCCTCACATGCTTCAAAAGCGTCGAGGACTATAAGCGGATTAGCAGTGGTACTTTGGGACAGTCTGGTAAGGTCTCGCAAGGCTTCCTGCAAAGCCAATCCTGGGTCCGTCAACGTAGAGTCCGCGCACATACTTTCTACGAGTGCGTGTGCTTGCTTGAATGTCATCATTGAGCTAATGCCTCTTGTTCCTTTTCCCATGCCAATCCGTCGAGTGCTTCCTGAATTGCAACGAAGCATCTCTCTTGGCTAGCGTAGTCGCAATCGAAGCGTCCTACTGCCTTGAATATCCCATACAGGTTCTTTGCACTGCTGTGTTTTAGCAGTTCCGTTACATCTTCCGCAGATATCGTCCAGTCACCTGAGTACGTACAGTCTTCCTGAAATGCCATGCGTAGTGCGTCTACATCAACCACTGGTCTTGGCGCTGGTTTCGGCGTAGGCTGTGCAACAGGTGCGGCTTGTGCCTTGGTTTTGTACTTCATGTTCTTGCCCAGTGTATGGCTTTTTTCTAGCACTCTCTCAGCAATGCAGCGCACTGTTGAAACCACTTGTTCACGGCTTATGGTTCTGTTCTGCTTTACGACCTCCGATGCATTGCTAAGCGCCGTCAACAGTATATTGTTTGGAAATGACTCGGCTAGTTCTAGCATCTCGTCCACGGTGATGTAGATGGATGCCGGGTTTCTATGGTACTGGGAAATTCTGCCGTGCACTTCAGCACACAGTCTCTGTGCAAGTTCTTTGGAAACCAATGTAGTTGCCTTTCGTTTGCGCGTTGGCGCGGTTGCGTTGAAGCAGGGCACCTGTTTGAGAGATGCCCTGCGATGTGTTTATTGCAGATTGATTTTGGACATACCTCTACGGTGTGCCTTTACACCTGTGTCCATTACCGCTTCGCTACCATCAGGTTTTCGCTGTACGATTTGTTCGTATGGCTTTGCTGTAGTATCAGCAGCATCTACGGTTGGGATGAGGGTTTCTTTGCCACTTCGTGTGTCAATACGAATGGTTTTTATCCCCTGCCGCTTCTGGGATGCGGTCCTGTTGATTGCTTCTTTGGAAGCAGACGATTCACCACTAGCATTAGGCGACAACTTCTCCTCGCCTAAAGCCACTAGGTCGGGAATGGGAGCAGTGCGTCCAGCCTCGATTGCATTTAAGTAGTTCGAAGCAATCGCATGGATGTCCGCACCTTGGCTACCTCCTGATATGGGATGCTTAACAGCCTTGGAGTAATTCCGACGGTCCTTGGCATCTTCGAGTTCTGCTCTTGCTCTTTTTTGCTCTGCTGTAGTTGTTGCCTCACTCAGAGCCTGCTCAGCTTCGGCCACTCGTAGATTTGTAAGGCGTTCACGGTTTGCTGCTGCACCCTCCAGATCAATTGGGGTAATACCTTCTCTTCCACCTCTCACTGACTGCTGCTCAGGCTCGATCAGTGGTTTGCCAGAAGGAAGAGGCTCAGTCAATGGAGTAGTTTGGCCTGCTCCTAACCCGCCCTTGTCATAGGCTGGTTCCTTTGGTAGTCGCCATGCTTCACTGTGAGGTTGACGTGCACCTGCTCCGAACCTTTCCACCATTTGTCGGCTTGGTGCGTGTTCTAGTTGTGGGATGAGATCAGACTTCTCAGTTCCTCGTGCAAAACCTTCCGCGTTGCCATGCGTTTCCGTTGGCTTGGCAGCAGTTGGTGCTTCCTCAGTTGTGATTCTAGGAAACGCACTTCTAGTAGGCCCTTCGTTTACGGTGTAGTCGGCATTGCGACCTGTGTAAGGTGCTGGGCCTGTCCTTGGCTGATCACTTGGGCCTTTTTCAGCGCGAGCGTTAAGGTCATCCATTATGGCGGTTAGACGCGCTCTGAACTTTGGTCCGGTCATGTGCGCTGATTGGCCTAGCTTCGTAAGTTCAGCATCAGTCAGGCCGAAGTAACGTTCTGTAGAGTTGAACTTGTTATTGTTCACTCTGGCTTCAGCCTTGCGGCCTGCCTCGACAGCCTTATCTACATCCCCAGACCTTGCAAATTCCGTGTCGTACGACTTGCTGCGTGCGGCGTCGGCTTTCTCTAGAGATTTCTTAGACGCGGCCATGAGGAGTTCTTTGTCTTGAGCGGCTGTCTCTGGGTGCTCCTTCAGGTATGCATCCAGTGCGTGCCGCGCATTGCTGTGCTCGTCACGATAGGAAGGCTCTTCACCAAAGCCATAAGGAGACTTGCTCTCCTCTGTAACCTTCGGTGTTACCTCTTCCTCTTCACCAGTGCTTATCGTTGCCGGACCACCTGCCGTTTCAGACAAGCGCTTCGTTTCAATCAGTTTTCGCGGAGCACCAGAAGCCGTAACACCTTGCACCTTGTCAACCCAGTCAACAGCTTTGTTATGGGCGATGGACTTCAGTTGGTTGGTGACACGTCCCTCTTCAGAGGTATTTTCTGGAAGTTTGAATGTTCCTTCCTTTACATTTGCGGTGAAGTCAGCCATGACATCTTGCGCCAGATCACTTGCAGCGTCAGGAGTAGTTGTCTTCCGAAGTTCCTTTAGGACAGTCTTGTAAAATTGTCCGTTAGGATCGGTATAGCGTTCCAACTTGGACGGTGTTGTTTCACCTGCAAAGTCTGGACCTGTTCCGCCAGCCAACCATTGCTTCTCTTGTAAACCTTCGTGCTTAGGACCACCCATCGCTTCCGGTAGTTTTGCTCCTTCGGGAAGCCCCTTCGCTCTCGCAACCCTTGCATCAATGCCTGCACGTTTGGTTGTCCACTCTTCAGCAGTGCCTTTCCACGTCGGTGCTATGCCTGCCTTGGCGCGAGCATAGAGTTCTTCTAGGTGAGAGCGAATAGCTTCACCCAGCTTGGCAATCATCTGTGTAGAGAAAGCACCGAACTCGCGCAGACCACCTTCAAAGTAGTAGGCTGCAACCTTGGCTGCATCCACGAGCATCGTAGGGTCAATGCCTGTGCTGCTACGTGTGGCCTTGTCATTGAATGACTTTATGGACGCATCTTTGTCTGCTGCAGTTACGCCTGTATTGCGTTCACCGAAACCAAGACGCTGGTTTAGGTCTCTGGGACTCGTACCTTGTAATCCAGTTGGGTTACCTGCTTCATCTACTTCGCCACGTAAACGCGGGAAAATTGACTTCGCACGGTCCTTAATGGCCTTACCAGCCATGTCGGGGTTATCTGCCAAACCTTCAGCAGAACGACCTAGGTTCTGCATCTCGGCATCACCCATAGTGGCTACGATGTCGTCAGCGAGTTTTTGTCGCCCTGTTTGGTGACGACCTTCACTTCGCATTTCCTTGGCTCTGGAGTACTGCGGATCGCTGGAGTCGATACCGTGCGCTCGCGCTAGTTTGTCCAAGTCCTCGTTGCCGAGTTCAAAGACTTTTTGACGAACGGCAGGCTGAACGTCCAAGGACTCGGGAGATAGCTCTGCACCTTCCTTGCGCAGACCCACGGGTTTCTCCACAGGCTTGCTCAGGTCGAATGGTTTTGCTTCAGGTGTCTTTGCAGTGGTTTTTGCTTCGGGGATTACTTCGGCAGGGTGTGCTGCGGATGGTTCGTTGGGAATTGCAGGTGGGGAAACACCAGACTCAACCCGACCTTGCGTTTCAGGCTTTGCCTCTTCTGTTGGAAGTTCAATGCGCGGTTGAGCAGGTTCCTTAGCGGTAAGTCCCTCTTCAATGAGGTTCTGTACGTAGTCTTCGCGTGTGGCAGGGCCTGCAGGCTTTGCAGTCTTGTCTACTACATTGCCATGCTCGTCCACAATAAGGTCACTAAGTTTGCCACGCGAAGACTTTGCAGTCTTCTCAGGGATCAGTGGCTCAGCAGCCGTTGGTGCTTCCTCTGTTTCGGCAGGCGTGAATGCGTTTTTCCAGTCTTTGAATGTGGGTTTGTTGATTCCGAATCTCTCATTAAATGGAACAACCTTAGCCATCGCCTCACGCTTGAGCAGACCCTTTACTTCTTTCAAATCAGGTTTGATGGCTGGGATCAAATCTGTTGCTTTTTCTGCACCTGTTTTTATAAGGTCGGGTGCTCCACTTGTCACATGCGCTGCGGTGATGCCTGTTAGGATTCCACTGATACCCAGCTTTGCGACTTGAGCAGAGCGCTCCTCTGGTGTCAACTTGTCCCAATCGGATATGAGTTGTTTGGTGCCTTCGTACGTGTCCTTGCCCATTTTGGCAGCGAACACGGCGGAAGCGACTTTTCCCAGTACAGGGCCAGCTTCGGCACCTGTGGCTGCGAGTAGCCAGTTCGTTGGGTCTGCTACCAAACCTCCCGCAGTTTCTCCAACACCTTCCAGTGCTCCCGTCAGCCTTGGACTTTCCACTCGGGCTTCTGCTTCGGTCTGTGGGTGTCCGTTGCCTAGCCCTAAATCTTCCGCGAGTAGGTCAGACGCCGGGATGATATTTGCCCCAACCTTCTTACCGAACTCGGCTCCCGCTGCACCCATCTTTGCAGGTGCTTTCACAGCAGCGGTAATGAGTGGGTGCTCAGCTTCACGCTGTGCAATTGCTTGCTGTTCACCTACAGTTCCCGGCGCTTCGTCTGCGCGAGCCTGCATTGAACCAACACGTTCTCCGCTAGGAAGAACTGGGCGAACTTCATAAGAAGACTTTGCAGCCTGCGGAAGTTTACTCGACTCAGGATGAGTCAGAGCATAACGCTCTGGGTCTTCCAGTGCGGTTGTGTCCTTGGCATCATGCCACTGGATAGAAGGTGTAGCTTTGGTTTTCAGTGACGATGTATCAACCTGATCATCCCACTGAACTTGATCGTTCACTTCGTTTGCCATTACTTCACCTCAACTGGTTTTCCATCTGCGTACACGGTCTTGCCACTCTTTAGCTGGTACACAGGCTGCCCGTTTAAAGTTCCTGACTTTTCCACATCTGCAGGAGCGGGTGGTTTGATGCTTCCTTTTTCCCTCTCCGACTCAATGAGTTTCATACCCGGAAGGTTGTTCGGGAATCCCGACCTAGCTTGGTCAACGTTGTCTTGAAATGCAGACATACGTCCATTGGCTGTTGTTTGGTCAAAGTAAGGCATTGGGACGTTGGCTAACTCTAAGTTCAATGTCTCTTTGTTGGACCGACCAATACCTGCAATTGCTTTCAGGTACGTAGGAACCGAAGAGGCAGTGCGAAGATAAGCGTTCATCATCCTTTGCGCTTCAGGTGACAAGTGTTCTAGCAAATCTCTGGCTTGATCAAGTTTACGAGATGCTACCTCAGCGCTCCACTGTGGGAACACTGTTCCGCCAACGCTGATACCTTTGCCACTAACGTCGGCAGTTAACATCCCTGTGCCAGATTCTTTGTCAATGGTCATAATTGTTGTCATAGCCTTCCGGTCTTCCTCAGTCACTTTGGGAAGGTCTTCTGCAATGACTTTTTCGTAACGATTGACGTTGGTTTGCACATCATTCAACTGGCGCATTGCCGAACGATCTTTGGAGATGTCGCCTGACTTCATTTCTTCGGAAACTAACCCACGCTTGTCAGCATCGGCTTTGTTGGTCTTGATTAGTTGACCATTCTCATCTTCGGCATAGACGACTGTGCCCTTGTCCTTGCGTTCCTGCGCACGCTCTTCCTTGTCCATGGTGCGGCCTTCTGCACCTTGCTGGTATGTTTCACCAGAGAACGACTTGGCATCTGCAATGCTTTGTTTAGCTTCGTCAGAGGTAGCTCCCGGCAGCACGTGGTAGTTGTTCCACAGTTCTTGGGGAACCTTTGCGGAGTGCAGAGCGGCGTCGATCTGTTTATTGTAGGAATCCATCGTAGCTTTGGGAACAGTGAGTTCAGTCTTCAGAGTGCTTAGTTCCTTATGGTCCTGATCGCTCAACTGTGCACCGGACTCTGCTTGGTTCTTCAGTTCGGCATAGCGGTTCAAGTGCTGCTCACGTGTCTCAGCCTTTGGTTCTACTGCGGCTTTAGGTGCAACCTGCAATGGTGAGTAGCGCACGTCCGTGGGGTCAGTCTTGTTCACCCCTGCGTAAATAGTCTGCCCAAACGTAGGAGAACCTTTACGATTGTCTACGACTTCTTTGACATCGTAGTTATCGGCTTTGCCTTCCTTGGCATTGACCTGTGCTTCTCTCAAGTCGGCCTCGGTGTCAGTACCAATGCGGTTGTACGCTGCACGTTCTTTCAGTTGATGGTTCAGGTCTGTGCCCGGAATAAGCGCCATTGTGGAAGGTGCCACGATGTCTCCCGCGACGTTTCCAACGGTAGATGCTATTTTTCCGAACTTCGACAGTCCAGACCTGTCTGCCCACGGCTGGTGCTTCTGATATTCAGCCTTGGCAACTGTCAACTTATCTGCAGTGGTCTCGTCCCCTGCATCACGTGCCGCTTGAATGCGCTGGTCATAGTCCGAGAGTTTTGTCTTACGGTCCATGTTGCGGAAGTCGCGTGCTTCGTTAGGAGTCTCACCCTCAGGAATGAGTTGACCTCCAGCCTTTGGTTGGTACATGTCCTGAACCTTAGGCATACCAACTTGCAAACCACCTGACTTGTTCACGTCAGATGTGCTGGGCTCTAGGTGTGCTTCGTTGATTGCTGCTTTGCCTAGTGATATTAAGTCACCACTGCCCATCGCATTTTGCTTGTCTGTACGGATGGCCGCACGTTCTTGTGGAGTGCCACGTTCTTGAATAAGTGGCTCTGCAGGCGCATTTTCATCGCTTTGCATTACGCCATGCGATTGCTCAGCGGGTGCTGATGCAACTGGTTTAGCCTTCTCCTCAGGTAATGGTTCACTATCTGCTAAGGAGGCGCGTTTCATATCCTCGGCATTCACGTCGCCGCCGTCATCATATAAAGAAATCTTGCGCATTGTATTTTTCTTTGCACCGTGCTGTTGACGGTAGCGTGCTGCTTCGTCTCGGTCGAGCACTCGCTCGCCTGTCTGCAGTATTGCCACCTGATGTTGTCCATCATTGATGTTTCTTACGTCGCCGCCCTGATCGTATGGAGAGTTCTGGACGGGGATGAGGGGCATGTCGGGTGCAGCCATCGCTGGACCTTGCCCTGCGGCGTAGGCTGGATGTGCCAATGCAGTGTCTTGTACACCACCCACGGAGCCGCCATTGAATTCCTTCTGCTTTGGCTGGGGATTGCTTTGCCTACCTTTACCTGTGTACGGTGTGACTTCTTCTTCTTTGAGCACAGGATCAGCCTCGTCAAGTGACGGTGCCATCTTTTTAAAGCCTGCCATGGCTACATCCCCACCGTTGTCATACAAAGGGATTTGTGATATGCCCTTCTTTGGTTGCTTTGAGTACGGCGAAAGGGCTGCTTGAGTTTGGAAATGCATTTGTATACTCCTTCGATGTGTGCCTGCGTTACTCCGCAGGTCTTTGGTTTTCTTCCCATGCTGCAAGAGCATGGTTGTTGCGCTTGTTCTGTGCGGTCCATCCAGTAGCAGTTTCCGGTTCGTAGTTACCTCTATCGAGGATGCGACCAAGGGAATGTTGAATTGGGTTCTACAGAACCTGATCTGGCAACACCTGAACTAGCTTGTTGCTTTGGTTGTATACTGAAATGGTGAACGGGGTGTTTGGGGCAATCGTGAATGTGAAGTACCCATTTCCATCGGTCACGAGAGAGTTGATAACGGGATTTCCGTTTGCGTCGTAGCTCAGACTCTGCTGCACAGATGCATATCCGTTCGCATCAGAACAGATGCTGGCTAGATTCGTAGGAAATTCAGGTACGAGTGCACCGGGGGTTTGTGTAGGCTGCAGACTTACTAGTACGCGGTTGTTAGGCTGTGCCACACCGAGGACATTTTTTACCCAGCCATGGTACCTAGCATTGACTCCTGCATAGACTCCTCCAACTGACACGTCTTGGTAGACTGCCATCAATGTTCCTTGCAAATACAGAGCGAGCGTGTAGCACCCAGCCACCACATAGCAGGTGTCAAAGCCGTTACCATCCGAGATGTTGGGCTGGCTCATGGGAATCAAACCGTTGCTGTCCGAGTAGGCTTGCTGCTGTGGTGCTGGAGTTCCTTGGTAGAGTGTGGGTGGTACATTAGGAAAGTTATTATCTAGCAGAAACAACTGGCTGCCCGGAATTGCTGGGCCTAGCGTACTCTTCACCCATGCATTGATAGAGTGAAAAGCGACGGTTGGTTTTCCTATTTCCATGTCCGTGTAGACTTGGACAGCACCGTTGTTGACCACGACCAGAGTAAACAATGTTGACCCATAGTAGAATGAGTACCTACCATATCCGTCAGTCAAAAGTGGCTGTGTAATTGGGTTCTGTGCGAGTGGGTCAGAGAACACGTTGAGCAGTATGCTTGGTGGGATGCTCGATGTGTTAGCAGGCTGATTAACAAAATATAGGTTTGCGCCTGCGACCACTGGTCCGCGTTGCCCGTAGACTGTACCATCAGCGCGTGATGCTGTGAACTGGATTGAGACGCTGTTGGAGACAAGATTCGTTATCGCGTACGTTACAATTTCAGGATTGATATCGGTGACTGTCCAGAACACTTGGCCCTGTGCATTGCTCACTGCTGAAAGTGTACTGATCGTACTGGACCCAAACCCTTGACCTAAGCTCAATGATGTGCCAGAGACAGGTGCCCCGTTTGAGTTGAGCACAGTCGCGGTGATGGTTACTTGCGCTGCACCATTTCCTAGCGCAGTGGCTGCGCTGGCAGTGAGTACAACACTCAGCCCACGCTTATGAATTACCAGCGCGAGTGTCTGATCGACTTGGGTGTAAATAAGTTGTGGTTGGAGGCGCTGCTCGATAAGCAATGCTACTGTTTGGTCCACTGCGGCAGAAGGAGAACCTGAAGCAATGACCATAGCTACTGTTTGGTCAACATTTATACTGATGGTCATGGAGCCTCCTTAGCTTGCGGTAGCGACACCAATCTGCAAGGTGTTGAATCCACTGTTCACGAAAGGTGCACTTGTCGCGGGATCGACTTCCAAGACTTGCGTAGAGTACGCGTAGGACGTGCCCAAGGCGATGTTAGCACCATCAACTTCCGTTCCACCGTTTAGGGCAAACAGGTTTGCAGTGCGAGTACCTGCACTTGTCTTTTGCGCTCTGCCTACAAGCACCACACCTGAGATTGTTCCTGTTACAGAGGTGGGTGCGAGGTTGTTCGACATTTTGTCTCCGACCGTTGAGTCGCTGGCGAAGACGGTTGAGTCTGCAGGGGTAACTGCATTCACACATTGGTACAAGGATGCTGCACCGTTCGGTGTGTAGTCGGTGTGCGTTCCATTTGAGATTGGGTAGTAAGGGATTACACTCACGTCGCCAAGATAGGTGGTGTTGTACGTTCCAGTGGAGTCCGTAACAACGATGTCCTGAAACCATGCCTGAATATCGCAGCCTAGCCCGATTGCTCCGATGATTGCGCTGCTTTGACCTTGCGTGTCCGCTGTGGTCTGGAGTACAGATACTCCGTTGATGCGAATGCCTAGGATGCCAGTCGAGGAGTTAGCCGAGAGTTGCAACTCAACATAATTCCAGACGTTCTCTGCGATGGTGACAGCGTTGGATGAGGTTCCGATGAGGGTACTTCCTGCTCGATATGCTTTGATGGTGCCATTGGCCTCAATCCAGAATGATGTTTGAACACCACTGCTACCGTTTTCAAAGCGGCAAATCTCCTGCTCGCTCAATGCACCTGTGAGGCACATGCGGAACCCAATTATGTAAGGACCAGCAGTTTGCGGCACAGTGATGCTTGCTCCGTTTACTCCGATGATCAATGCAGTGGGTTCAATATTTCCGGCAGGGAGACCCGCAGTTTTAATCGTGGCAGTCATTGTGGCCCACAGTCCCTCGACAGCCTGTGCGGTGCTTGCATAGATGGAACCGCAATCATCAGCAAATCTAATCATTGTGTACTCCTTCAGATGTGTGCGCGGCGTTGTTCTGCCGCGACTTGGGTTTATATGAACAGTTTTTGGCCGAAGACATTCGGCGCATTCACGTTTATCTTGTTGTCCGTGTTGGCCTTCAGTATCTTCGCGGCGGCTAAAGTTGCCCCACCACGGATCACGAAGCCGTTTGTCTTCTCGACATCGCTTAGCATGTCCCAAGCATCTTCAGTGATTATGCCTGAGGCTTTGGCTAAGCGTGGTTTGCGAATGCAGCGGTCCTCTGTGCCATAGATGTTGTGCATTACTGCTGTCTTAGCTACCTCAGTACCACACACAGGACACGTCTCAACATCCCGAAGCGATTTAGCATTAGCTTCTAAGGCTTTCTCTTGTGCAAGCCTTTCAGTGCGTGCTGCAATTTCCTTAGCATCCTGAGCCTCACGGGACGCTTGCTGTTTGCAAAGCGCTTCGGTAGTTTGATACTCTGCTTCCCATTGCTTTTCGAGTTCCTTTTGTTTATTTGCTACAAACTCTTCTCTTGTCATTCTGAATCCTCTTTCTGAGTCTTTTATTGCGTGCTTCCTCTACTTGTTCGACTTTGGTCATCCACTTGCAATTTGAAGGTTTGTAGTCACCAGTGTCGAGGTAGCGTCCGTTGGTAGTCCCTTTGGGACGTGGACCCATGTCTGCTAGGAAGTGGATAAATCCGTTCTTTCCTTGCCAGCGTTTGCAGACTGACACATTGTTCCAATACTTGGTGTTAGGATTAGTGCAACGTTGAAGCATGGCATAATAACTTCTGTATGTTCCCGTGCTTTTACCATTCTTAGTGTGACCGTGCTTTGGTCTGGTACACCCACATGATTTGGTCTTACCGCTTACAAGGTTCTCTGCTCTAACAGTGATAATGTTTCCACAGGAGCACCTGCATCTCCACATACTGTGAAGAGAGCCAACAACATGCTCATAGGGCTTAAGGTGCCCGAACATTGTTCCTTTTAGGTTTACAAAACGTTGACATCCACAACTAACCGTTCTACCCGCAACGAGATTTCTTATGTCTACCGTTAGTTGTGTACCGCACACACAACGCACCTTCCACATGTAGTTGCCTACATAAGTCTCTGCTGTGAGTTGTCCAAACACTTGTCCTGTGCGGTCCTTGAAGTTATTTCCTTTACCTGTTACTGCGTTTACACCTTTTGGCATTGTTTCCTTCCTGAAATAGGTTCGGGCTTCAGCATGTTTCAGGCACACTGAAGCCCTGCTCGTGACTTGCAAGGTCACGCATCTTTGTTTGAATTGTTGTTGAGTTACTACAGGACTACTGCTTGCGCCACGTAACCAGACGCACCGACTTGCCATCATTTGTGCGTACAAAGCCTTTGCCCGTCACAACCATCAAATCGAGATCATTTGTTGTGTATTGGCGTCCGTTAATCTTTACGGATTCGCGGATCAAGTTGGTAGGCTTGGAAGCTACGTAGATCGGCTTTCCTGTACTGATCGAGGAGGCTGCGGCTCTGGTTGCTGCGGTTTTGGTTGCTGTTGCAGAAGCAACGCGTCCTGCTGCGCTGCCTCCCTTTGCGTAACCGGGGTACCTGGTCTGGACTACGCCACGAACCAGTGCGTCTCCATGCTGCTGCAACCATGCCGTGTGCACCTGCACCATCTTCGCCCTGTCAATAGTCTTGCCCTTCCAGAGAGAGTCCATTTGCGACTGATATTGCTTGTCGGCCTTCAGTGAGGAGTACAGACGCTCCTTGATTCCATTTCCAAGATCGACCTTAGTCTCACGTGTCCAGTCTTTGAAAAACGGAAGCCTAAGGAATCCACCTAGGAATTTGCCGAGTTCAACGTTGGAACTACGTTCGCACTCTTCCGCAACGCTATTCTCAACTTTGTTGCGTTCAGCCTTTTGCGATGCAGTTTCCTTCGTGGTTTTCTCTGCTTCCCAAGCAGCACGTTCTTTGCTGATCTTTGCACTCTCGCCTTGTTCGTCGCGCAGATCGTTATAGAACTTTGCAATGTTCTTTGTGATGGCCTTGGCCTTTTCCGTGTCGCCTGCTACGAGGGCATTGTGTAGGCTGTTAATTGCGTTTGGCATGCCTGCTTCGTCCATGCCTTGCAAGAAGAGTGGTTTCGCAACCTGCTCATAGTAAGCGGTAGCATCGGCTTCTTTAAGGTGCTGGACGAAGTTGGATACAACTTTTCCGTACATACCTTCTTTGCCTTGCGCTTGCATGTCATCATAGACATTCTGGGAGAGAACAGGATCAGCCACGTACAGAAGTTCATCCGTTGCTCTCACCGCATCAAATACCTCGGCCTGTTTAGTGAATGCTGCGCGAGCCTCACCAATGTTCTTCGCTCCTACTTCGGACAGTAACGACTTGAGCCCGTTTGGACCCTCGTTTCCTAATGCTTCTTTGATTGCGGTATAACGCTCGTAGGCACCATGAAGTTGCTTCACGATGTTTGCGTTCTTCGAGTCCATTTCCCTCAGGGCCTTCAAGGCTGCCCTCACCTCACTCGGCATCGGTGCACGGTTCTCAGCCTTAGCCCTGAAGTCCTCTTTTTGTTCGTCGGTTTTTTCTGACCCATCCGAGTTTTTAAGTTCAGTTTCTTTGCCTTCGGTGCTTTCCTCTGCGCCTGCTTCGGTACTGGCATCTATTACGGAAAGGTCCGCGTTTGAGTCGGTTGTAGTTGGGGTTGATACTTCTGTGCTTGATGTGTCGGGTGCTGCACTCTCCGTTGCTACGGAGGCTAGGTCCACCATATCGGTCGCCATAAAATGTTGAGTCCTATCTGTTCTTGAGTTTGTGTTATTCCAGCCGTGGCTGGTCCTGCGCTGCGTTCTGAGTCGCCGCAGGTTTGAGTCGTGCTACTGGTCTGAGCCTGAGGTTGGGGTTGGGATTGTGGTTAAATTGCTTGTTTCCTTTGGTGGCCGCACCTGAGCGTGGCTACCTGAGTTTTGCTATCTATTGCCTCACATACCTGCATCGTGTTGCATTGGTTACACCAAAGCGTACTGCTTAGCGGATGCCAAGGTTTCGCATGGAAGTCCGTGTGCTTGTGCAAAATGTTGCTCTGCGTTATTACATCCTAAAGCACTTTCGATAGGTGTTGCTGGCTATGCATGGCTAGTCCTTCGCCCACTGCGAAGCGGGTGTGATTGGGGGCAAATCTGGTATGAGTCGATGCTCCCTCCTCTGCCTGAAGCCACGCTCCATATCCTCGGGTACTGGACTTGGGGTGCTATACCGTCGTGCTGGCGCGATTGGAGGCGTATCCTGTACTGCTACCTCCGCTATTTCTAGCATCTCGATGCATGATAAAGAGGGGTGCCGTATTGCCAGCCCGTTGTGCTGCTTATTACGCCGCGACATCTGAGTCTACCTCTTCCAACGGGTTTGGTTCTGGGATGACTTTTCCTTCTACTAGGGAAAAACACGCTGGTTCACCATCGTAGATCGTGGGTTGCTTCAGTTGGTACAAAAACGTCTCTGGAACGTAGTAGTGACTTGCATGTTTCTTTGCAAAGTCACAGAGTACTTCTGAGTTTATCCACTGGTCCTTCGGAATGCCCTTTGCCAATACTTCGAATCTCGACAGTACAACTGTCGGAGTGATTGCTATGCCGCTGCCAAAGGCTGCTTGCTGCTTAGTTAACTTACGCATTAGATTCTTGGCTTTCCAGCACCTGACTAATCATTTCCAATACGCCATCTGCTGACATCGGCTTAGCCTTTGCCATTGCAACTACTTCACGTGCTGCTTGCATAAGTGGTGCTTCCTGCCAAGCCGCTCCGAGATCGTCCAACTTCATAGGACCAACGGAGATGCCCAATTCTTTCTTGAGCAGAGTCTCAAGTTGGTTGCTGACAGACATATCAACGAACCTATGCGCTTTTCGGTTGGTCTTCTTTGGTGTGGGCACGGGCGTAGGCAATGCGGTTTGCACTGTAGAAGTATTTGGGCCGAACTCAAGCATGTTATTGATGGCGTCACGCTTCATCTGAATCCTGGCGGTTTCTTCTGAGGACAACCCTTGGTAGGATGCTTGCTCAGAGCCTTGACTACCGAATATATGTGCCAGAGGTGAAGGCATTGTCTCTAACGTAGCAGGTTTATCTTCTTTCACAGCAACAGATGTGTTACCTTCTAGAAGTTGTCTTGCTAAGTCCATCTCAAGACGGTGCATCTTCTCGGTTTCGTCCTTGAGATGCTGTGCTAGTTCCTCTGCTTGCTGCCGTGCTCTCTTCTCTAAGAGTTGCTGTGCCATTCGCACTTCGGCTTCCTTGCGATTGACCTCTGCGATTGCCTCGGCTTCACGCTGTGCTTCTGCCTCTCTTAGTTGACGGTTCCTGCGGATTTCCGCCAGTACAAGTGCCTCTTGGGCTTCGGCGTCGATTCGTGCTTGTGCCTTTGCAGATAAGGTATTCATTTGCTTGGCTGCATTGTCTGCGCGAGCCTGAGCAATCTTTTGCTGTAGTTCTTGCTGCTTCTTGCTCAGCAACTCTAACTCCGCTTCGGGAGTTAATTGTTCTTGTTGTTCTTCTTCCATAGTGAGTCTTCTTTCTTTAGAAAATGCCCTTTTGACCAAGTACTGTGATCATAATTTGACGTGACTGACCGCCGTTGGCTGGTACTGCAATGATTGTCGCGTAGGTTGGTCCATCAGCGAGAGACTGATCTGGCGGCATATATTGCGAACTGTAGGATGGTCCAACTGTGATAAGGGGTACAACATTTGGACTTGTGAAGCCATCCAAGGTGCCGATGAACATTGAGGAATTCTTACCGCCGTAAAACACTGTCCCTTTAGGACTGATGTTATGTGCCCCTGCTGGTGTGAGAATCCAGTAAGATTGTGTGGGGGTTCCATTGTCATCATACGAAAATAAAGTCAGCGCGTCCGAGTCGCTGTTTAAAGTGATGGCCGTGGGAAACTGTTGCCCTGTTGAAGTCTTTAATATCATTGTGTATTCTCTTTCATGTCTGAGTCTTTAGTTGCTGTGCCTGCTACGCACCCTAAGTGCATCTGCACTGAAGTGATCGTCGTAATACAGCTTTTCTCTTTTGCGCTCATCGCGTAAGATCGCGGAGACTATCTTGGCACAATCCAATGCGGTTTTCTCTGGGCGTGTGCTTTTCCAAACCTTGGCTTTGTCCATAGCAACTTTAATCTGCTTATCGGTGTTTGAGCACCACATCCCTGTAAATCTCATATCGGGTAACTGCTCACCAAACGTCATAAAGAATTGGTTGGTGATGGAAATTGTGCTGTTGTGCATTGCTGTCCTTTTTAAACCCAGCCCTCCACATTGTGCGCATGGCGTTAAGTCCTCCGTGGAGAACCGCTGTAGCGCGTGGTTGGGCTGGGACTGGACTACCGGGGTAAACCCGATAGCTACTCGTGTTGCTGAACTTGATTACGACTTCAACTGATAATTCTTTGCTTAACCAATCGTTATTTGCAGGCTGCGCGTTGCGCTGCCATCACTAGGCATGGCGATAATGATGGCGTGCTGACGGCCTTGCCATGATTGCAGAGCATTGCTGGGCGGGGTATACTGCACACTTGTGCCTGTCGCCGTGAATGTGTGTGGCGTAGAACTCAACGAACCAATGCGTTCACTGTATTCGAAACCTTTGTCATATATTAATTGCCACGCACAGGATACAGGCAGACCTGAATCATCTACTGCCTTGATAGTAATTGCCTCATCGCTGCTGCTCATGTTCAGGGTGCCGGGTAATTGAGCATTGTTACCGCGTGTTAATCTCATTGTTGTCTCCTTAGTTCACATCTACGAAGGAAATTACTGGCGGTGTTGTGCCTCTTCGTCTTAGGTTGTTGTTCTGCTGTTTGACTGTGGCCCATCTTGCATTCGAGGGTATGTAGTGACCATTGCTGTTAGCGCGGTCGAGAGTCTTTCCCTTCGGTCTACGTTTCATGTCTTTCAAGAAATCCACAAAGGAGTTCAACCAGCGAGTGCAGACACATATGCCGCGCCCACCATACAGATTCCAGTTTGGTGCATTAGGGTTAGTGCAGCGTTGCTTCATAGACTGCCATGAGTTGTACTCTGGTGACCCTTTACCTTGATTGGTAACACGGCATGCGCTGTGTCCGTGTATAAAGGCGCTTTGTCCACCTAGTGTGAGAGCCTGCAACTGCAAAGCAGTTCGTGGTCTACGCCTCAGGCTTTCTCTATAACAACCGCATGACATAGTTTTAGTTAAATCGTTTCCTGATATGCATTTCTTTGTTCCACACTCGCATAGACACCACCACATGCTTTGTCCGTATTTGTTCTTACCTGCATACTTCAGCACCTTCAGGCGTCCGCAAATCTTTCCACTTAAATCTATAAAATTGGCACTGTGTTTCATTGTTTCCTCCATAAGTAGGTCGAGGCCAGCAGGCTTATGAGCACCACTGACCTCTAGCACAGAGTTCGATGCTCTGCGATATTTAAGAACTTCAATTTACGTCAATCAACAGTTCGCGTTGCGAACCGCCTGACACTGCCACTAGTTTTGCCCGTACGCTTCCCGTGCTGTTAGGCTGGCTGGGTGCATAGTATGTTACTTTGGAGCCACTGATTGTGGCATAGGCATATGGCCATGCAGTGATATTTTCCGAGGGATCGGCTCCTAGAAGGTTGGGCGGTCCAACTGTGTTCAGTGATCCACCATAATTTCCACTGTTGCCTCTGTTCGTCAAGTACACACTGTCAACTACTAGTGGCTTCTTGTTGTCATCAAAGAAGTACACGGTGAGAACGTCATCGAAGTTAAGGTCAACCTTGTTAGGTAGTTCATTGCCTTGTGCTGTTGCGAATTTTATTGTGCTGCTCCTTGATGGTAAATTTCTTTCATAAACTTGTCGTTGCTAATGAGGATTTCCGTTGCAGTCTTTATAGCGTCTTTGAGCATTGCAATGTGCTCTGGTGGTACAAGATACTCATATCTGTTATCGCCTAAAATGAGTAGAGCGATGCTGATGGAGTATCCTATGGATTCTTTCTCGGGACTGCCCAGCAACTTGCAGATATTCTTACTGTCCTCGCCTAGTCCGCTATGCAGACTGTTATTCGATGGATTGTACATATTCTCCGCAACTGCCCCTGCCACATTCACCACTAGTTGCGCCTCTGCATTGAGGTAATGGGGCTCAGGTGTGACTTGAGCCGTGCCATCTGCAAAGAACTCTGCTTTTGACTTTATTCCATAGTGCCAAAAGCAGATGGTATGCCCCACCTCATGTGCCACTACGCTGTTCATCTGCGCCTCCCTAGGACCAGCGCGATTGTGATGCACACCGCGTACGCGAATAAGACAGTTGTTCCTATGCTCACTTCAGTCTCCAGTTTCGCTTCTTGGCCTGCGCCATTTCTTCGGCACACTGTGCAGCCACTTCTGGGCTGACCTTACAGGTGTTCTGCAG
>Ga0182024_10004666_pt1 | contig 31306 bp, 27 predicted proteins | sample P32metaG_FD_120480 | JGI IMG/M metagenome (GOLD analysis project Ga0182024, IMG submission 120480) | Permafrost microbial communities from Stordalen Mire, Sweden - P3-2 metaG (Illumina Assembly) | ecosystem: Environmental > Terrestrial > Soil > Wetlands > Permafrost | place: Sweden: Stordalen... | reverse complement strand
CGTGCTCCTCATCAACGACGATCAACTTAAGCTTGAGTATCGAGGTGAACACCGCGGAGCGCGTGCCGATGATGATCCGCGCCCGCCCGCTGTGCGCCGCCCGCCATGCATCGCGCCGTTCGCTGTCGGTGAGTCCGGAGTGCACGACCGCGACGCCCCCGCTGAAGCGGCGGCGAAAGCGATCGACGAGCTGCGGCGTCAAGGCGATTTCCGGTACCAGCACCAACGCCTGGCCTTCTTCCGCGATGGCCGCGGCGATGATCTGCAAGTACACCTCGGTTTTGCCGCTGCCAGTCACGCCGTACAGCAGGTGCACGCTGAAACTCGACAGCGTGGTGAGAATGGTCTCGACCGCTTGAGCCTGCGCGCCGCTGAGCGAGGGCGCGCCGGGCAGAACCTCGACCGAACTTAAGTCGCCGGCCAAATTGGACAAGCGCGGCACAATCCAGCCGCGCGCCTCCAAGGTCTTAAGGTGCGCGGGCTTGAAGGATTCGCTCACCTCGGCGGCTGTAGCACTCGAGCGTTCCGCCAACCATGACAGCAAGGCGCGTTGTTGCGGAGCGCGCCGGGAGCTGGGGCGCAAGAGTTCCTCGCTTCCGGCCTCGGTAAGACTCCAGTGTTCGATGCTGGGAGCCGCAGGCTGACCGGCACGCAAGCTGCCCGGCAACGCGGCGGCGTAAACTTCGCCGATTGGGTGGTGGTAGTACTCTGCTGCCCAGCGCAGCAGTTCGAAAGTGACCGGATCGTAGACCGGGCTTTCATCCAAAAACTCCAGCGCGCTCTTGAGCTTAAGGGCAGGCACGGCGGATTCGGCAACGATGCCAACCAAAATGCCGATCAGACGTTGACGGCCGAAGGGGACCAAGACCCGCACGCCCAAGGGGGGACGTTCTTGCCCCAGAGTCGTCGGCGGCAAGTAATCGAACACTTGGCGCAGCGGCGTGTCGATCGCGATCTGCAAAATCAAGGGATTTTTGTCCACAGAAGCTGTGGATAACTCTGTTGAGAAGCGGGGGTCATTTACCCTAAGTGCCCGTTCCGTTTGGGTCCTAAGTCAAATTGGTTAAAAAATAGCAGAAATCGAAATGATTCTTTTAAATTCAAAGGATTATGCCTCTCACTGGATACCGCACTCCCGGTATTGATCGAAAACATTGCAATGGGAGTCACAATCAATGTGCGTAAGTCGCTGATCTTGCGCCCTTCGCGACGTCAACCATCCTTAAGGGTACGCGTTTAATCTCTAACGGAGATGATACACATGGCCCGCTTTGGTACCCTCAATACAGCTTGGATGGTCTGGGATAATCCCGCTCCAGCACTTGAGGGAGCGGTTCTGGAGTACACGAGAGAACTCGAGAAATTCCTGGCGGAGATCGAGCGCCGAGCGTTTCGCATGGCGCAAGTCGCGTTGCGCGACGCAGATGATGCCCTCGACGTGGTGCAAGACGCGATGCTGAAACTCACGCGCAGTTATGCGTCACGCCCGAGCGCCGAATGGCGGCCCCTGTTTTATCGAATTCTCGAAAACGGTATCCGGGATTTGCAGCGCCGCAGGACGGTGCGCAAGCGCGTCATGACTTGGTTGCCGGGTCCAAAAGAGGATCCGGACAACGAGGCGCAGGATCCTTTGGAAAATGTGGCCGATGCGGCGCCGGCCATACCGGAAAGACTGATGCAGGCACAGGCCATGCAGAAGCTGGAAGAATCGCTGCGAGCGTTGCCGACGCGGCAACGCGAGGCTTTTATGTTGCGAAATTTTGAAGGTATGGACGTTGCTGAGACGGCGAGCGCCATGGCTTGCTCGGAAGGCAGTGTGAAGACGCATTATTCGCGCGCGGTGCATGCCCTGCGCGAGCAGCTTGGCGAGGTTTGGTGATGAACGAAGACAACGATGCTTTCGAAATGCGCAGCCGGGCTCTGTTTCAGGACAGCGTCGAGGGCTTGGACTTCGCGGTACGCTCGCGCCTGACTCAGGCTCGCAATACAGCGCTTGACGCCGCTGCAACCCGCCGGCCGTGGGCTTTGGGCTGGAAGATGTGGACGCCGGCAGCGGGCGTCACTGCCGCGGCTGTTTTGGGCGTGGCGCTATGGATGGGTTCGCCGCTGCATCATCAGGCCGCGACGCTGGCCGAGGCGCAGTCGAATTTCGAAGACCTTGACCTTCTTGCCGCTTCGGATGAAGGTTCGCCTGATGCGCTGGAGATGCTGCAAGACGATATCGATTTTTATGATTTTGCGGACAAAGCCGCAAATCCGGGTCCGGCCGCGTAGATTGATTTTCACTGTAACGGGGACAAGCGGGTTACTGCTCAGCGCTTGGTGCGCGATTGTCGGCGCTGCGGCTCCGCCACCGCCGCCCGCTTTGCCGCCGGCCGCAACGCCGGCAACAACGCCGGCAACAACGCCGGCAACGCCGGGGCAATCGACGGTGCCGCCGGATGAAGGCTTGCTCGAGTTTTTAGGCTCGGATGATGTGGGCGATGCAGCTTGGTGGGAATTCTTGAAGAGGGCGCCGCCGCGCGGGAGTGATCCTCCCGCAGCGCCGCCGCAGGATGCAAAGAAATGATGAGGACATGGTTTGTCTGCGCAGGTCTTCTCGCTGCCGTCACTGGCTTGGCGCAGACCCCTGTGTCCGAGCCGCCCCAACCTGAGCCGCCTGTGGCCGCCGCACCGGCGCCCGCCGCCCCGAGGGCGTGGAACTCACTGTCACCCCAACAACAGCAGGTGCTGCAAAGCCATCAGGGCGAGTGGAACAATCTGCCCCCGGAGCGGCAGCAGGCGCTTGCGAAAGGCAGCCAGCGTTGGCTGTCGATGACGCCGCCGCAGCGCTCGACCGCGCAACAGCGATTTTCGCAGTGGCGCGCCATGCCGCCTGAGCAGCGGCAACTGCTCCGTCAACGCTGGCAGCAGTACAGGTCGCTGCCGCCGGAACGGCAGCAGCAGGTCCGCGAATCCTTCAATCGGTTCCGGCAAATGCCGCCGGAAAGACGCATGCAACTGCGCCAGCAATGGCGTCAGATGACGCCCGAGCAGCGTCACCACGCCGTGCAATCCACCCACGGTGCGCCGCCGCCGCGGCACGTTCCGCGGTAAGGAATCTGTCGGCGCCGTGATGTCAACTGATCCAGCGTTCAGCCAGGCGGGATAAGAGGTGACGGGGCAACTGCTGCCTTTTTCGTTGCCCGACACCTCTTATCCTGCCGGGCAAGCCCTTAAGGCTGATAGCTACGCTCGGCGTGAGCGCGCACATCCTCGGGATAAAAGAGCACGTCGCGAAAGCGGCCTTGGCTGAACATCAAAGCTTGATCGGTGAAATGAGGCGATGACGGATCGCCGCTTTCGCCGCCGCTCATGAGGGCCTTGGCATGAATGGTCGGACCGAAGTCCACCGCCGCAATGAAGCTATTGCCGGTAGAGCCGTATATTTTCTTCGTCTTGCGCGGCTTCGATGAATCGAACGAAGCTAAGGCGCCCCACTGCGAAGGCGCAAAGCCCACAGGCAAGCTGGGCTTGGCGTCGTCAAACGGCTGGACGATGTCGTCGGTCAAGCGCTGGAAGCGATTGATCTCGCCCCAGGGTGTTTGCCAACGGCCGAAGTCGCGCTGCAATTTCTCGAGCGCAGCGCTCAAGGCTTCGATGCGTTCGGCGTCGGTGAGTTTGTCGACCAGATAGTCATAGACCGGCTCGTCCGCATCGCGGGCGGCCGCGCCTTTGCGTTCGACCATTTCCTGGCCCCAGAAAATCGCAATGGCGGTCGGCACGGAATCTGCGGATGTGCGCCGGTTCCAGCTTCGCAAGGCCGCGATGGCCTCGGCCAAGGCGGCGCGGTGCGGATCGGCCGCGGGCAGCGCGTCGTAGCCTAAGAACAGCGGCGGCAGCAGTACATCGAATGCGGTCAAATGTCCGTCATAACCTGCGGCGATCAGACTGTCCAAGGTCACATTGTGGATATCGCGCAGCATTTCGACGGCGTGAAGGCCGCGCGGATTCTCGCCCCTGATCCACATGTAGACCGGATAGTTCTCACGTTTGGGACTCTGGTCCCCCGCCGCGGAGAACGGCCAGTTGTTGCTGTTAAACAGCCAGCCATTGCTGGGATTGAGCAAGGTGATGGTGTCCTCGATGGCGTGCGGGCCCTGCCATTCGGTGGCGGGATTGCTGCCGTCGACGGGATGGGTGAAATCAAATGCGGTATCGCGTTTCGGTATGAAGTTTCCATGAAAATACGCGATGGTGCCGTTGGCGTCCGCATACACGGTATTGTTGGAGGTGTCGGTGCGCATGTCCTGGGTCTTGCGGAAGGATGCATAGTCGCGGGTCTTGGTGCGCAGGTACGATTGGGACAGCGCGCGAATCGGATCCTGCAACAGTTTGACGGCGATCCACTTGCCGTTCTCGGCGCGGATAATCGGGCCGTGATGACTGTGATAGATCGTAAACGTTCGCTTCCCAACGCCGTCGGCTTGTTTGAAGGGGATGGTGATCTGAGTGACTTTTAGTTTTCGCAGCCCGGCGCCATATTTGTAATACAGGCCGTCGGGTTTTTTCACCAGATCTTCCGCGTACTCATCGATGGCATCGCCGCCGTACGAGGTGTGCATCCAGCCGTTGTGCGAATTGAAGCCCTGATAGACAAAGAATTGCCCCCAGGTAACCGCGCCGTACACGTTCAGCCCCTGTTCGCTGACCACCTGCAATTCCGAACGAAAATAATAAGAGGTGTGCGGATTGATCCACAGCATGGCGTGCCCCGACGCGCTGCGGCTGGGAGCGATGGCGAATCCATTCGAGCCGCCGGGATTCTCCTCCGGGACGGATTGCTCTGAATTTTTCGAGGGCGGCGTCGGCTGACCGTAGAACTTCTCCAGCTTGGCCAAATCGACGGTTTCGATATCGCCGCCGATGCTGCCCTCGGTGAAGGACAAGGCCATCCAGGGCTCGAAGTGATGGATGACTTTCGGCGCCACGGTTGAATGTTTCGAGAGGTAGTAATTCAGGCCATCCGACCAGGCAATCATCAAGGTTTTTAGCCACGCGGGACTGAAGGTGTACTGCCGCTGCAGCGTGCCTGCGTCGATGAACAGTCTTTCGCGTAGATCGCTGTAAATGGCCGACTCGCCCTCCGCCTGCGCCAGCCACCCCAGACCATTGAGATAGTTGCGTTCGATCCGATTGAAATCGTCCTCAGCCTGCGCGTAGATCATGCCGAATACGGCGTCTGCGTCGGATTTCCCGTAGATATGCGCAATACCCCAGTTGTCGCGCGTGATGTGGACATGCTCGGCGTGTTGCCGCCACCGCGCGCTTTCGCCGGTGGCTGCACCGGCTGCGCTCACGGCGGCCGGCATGCACAACCAGGCTATCAATAATAATTTCATTTCTAGGAGCCTCCCAGGCCTTAGCGTAGCATCGCGCAATGCGCATTTCTTGGCCCTTGGGGTTATTGCTCGCGGGAGTGGTTTGTGGGCCGGCGCGCGCCGGCCCAACTTTCAGCGTGCCGGATTTGGGTCTGCCCGATCCTTTGGTGTTCATCACCTACGGTGATACCCGGTTCACTACGCCTAGCGAAACGGCGGCGAGCTCGCCGGCCGTGCGGCAAGCTCTTGTCGCAAAGATCGCCGGTGAGCACCCGGCGGCGATATTCATCAATGGAGATCTGCCGTGGCACGGCATTGACGCGGACTACGAGGTGTACCGTGCCGAGACTCGCGCCTGGGGGGCTGCGCATCTGCGGGTCTACCCGGCCCTGGGCAATCATGAGTTCTCAGCCTGCGTCGAATCGACCTGCCTCGATCGTTGGTGGAATACCTTTCCCAAATTGCGCGGTCGCCGCTGGTACTCGGTTGCCATCGGCGCCAAGCTCATAGGCATGGCATTGGATAGCGATGCCTCACTCTTGCCGGGAAGCGAACAGCGAGCATGGCTCGAAGCCCAAGTGGCATCGCTCGACTTAAGGGTCCGCGTCGTTCTGATCGTCATGCATCATCCCCCCGTGGCGGACGTGCAAACGGTCAAGCTGGTGGAGCACAATCCCCGTCAGAACGAACAGTCACTGGCCGGGTATTTACAGAAGGCGGCCGCTCACTCGGCGGCGCGTTTTGTGGTGAGCGGGGGCCACATTCATAACTACGAGCGGCTCGCGCAGGACGGGGTGACGTACCTGGTATCGGGCGGCGGGGGTGCGACGCCCTACGAGGTGGATCGCTCCGGCGCAGATCTTTATCAAAATACCGATTTCCCGAACTATCACTACGTGCGCTTCGAATTGCACGCCGCAACCCTAAGGGGCGAGATGATTCGGCTGGAGGACTATGCCAGCCTGAAGCCTGTGCAATGGAAAGCCAAGGATGGCTTCGAGATCAGCCTGCGGCCTTGACCGCTTGGATCAACTGGCTCACAGCGGCCTGCGCATCGCCATACAGCATGCGAGTTTGATCGAGCACGAACAGCGCATTGTCGATGCCTGAGAATCCTTGGCCCTGGCCGCGCTTGATCACGATTACATTTTTTGCCTTGTCCGCATTCAAGATCGGCATGCCGTAGATCGGACTGTCCTTGTTGCTGCGAGCGTCCGGATTCACGACATCGTTGGCGCCGATGATGAGTGCCACGTCGGCCGTTTCGAATTCTGCGTTGATTTCATCCAGATCCGAAATGAGATCGTAGGGCACCCCTGCCTCGGCGAGCAGCACATTCATATGACCCGGCATGCGGCCGGCCACCGGGTGAATTGCAAAGCGCACTTTCACGCCATGATCGATCAGCAGCTGCGTGAGTTCCCACACCTTATGCTGTGCCTGCGCCACCGCCATGCCATATCCGGGCACGATGATGATCTTTTGCGAGTACGCCATCATGACGCCGGCGTCGGAGGCTTCGATGGCCTTCTGCGTGCCGGTCACGCCGCCGCCGCTTAAGCTTGAGCCTTCGCCGAAATTAGAGAACAGCACATTGCCCAGAGACCGGTTCATGGCCTTCGCCATCAGCTGGGTGAGCAGGGTGCCCGCCGAGCCGACCACCGTGCCGGCGATGATCATCGCCGCGTTGTTGAGTACAAAGCCCTCGAAGCCCACCGCAAGACCGGTGAGCGCGTTGTACAGGGAGATGACCACCGGCATGTCGGCGCCGCCGATGGGCAGCGTCATGGCAACGCCTAAAATCAGCGCGAACACAAAGAACAGAGAGACCATCGGCAGCCCCGACGGCGCTCCGACGCCGCTCACGACCATGAAGCCGAAGCCGACGGCGATCAGCAATATGGCCAAATTGACGAATTTTTGGCCGCTGAAGCGCACTGACTTGGTGATCAGGCCCTGCAGTTTGGCGAAGGCAATCAGGCTGCCGCTGAAGGATACCGCGCCGATGAAGCCGCCGATGGCGGCCATGATCAGATGCACCAGGTTGTGTTCGTTGCCGCTGTACAGTTCCACCGCCGCAATCGCCGCCGCCGCGCCGCCGCCCATGCCGTTGTACAGCGCAATCATCTGCGGCATGTCGGTCATCGCCACGCGCTTTCCGCTGATCCACGCCGCGATGCTGCCGATGGCAATGGCGGTAATCACCAGCATCAGGTTGAGCGAGGAGGCCCCCATGAAAGCCAGCGTCACGACTGTCGCCAGCAGCATGCCGACGCCTGCCCAGCGAACGCCGCTGACGGCGGTCACTGGCGAACTCATGCGCTTAAGACCTAAGATGAACAGCGCCGCCGCTACCAGATAGGAGACCTGCGTCAGGGTTTGAATCGTCGAAGCGGAAGGCATCCTCTAAGATCCTTTCTTCTTGCCGGCCAACACGAACATTTTCAGCATGCGTTCGGTTACGACATAGCCGCCGACGGCGTTGCCCGCGGCCAGCATCACGCCGATAAAGCCGATCGCCCGCACCAATGTGGTATCAGCCGCGGCCAGCGCCACCATCGCGCCGACCAAAACGATGCCGTGAACGAAATTCGATCCGGACATGAGCGGCGTATGCAAAATGACCGGCACACGCGATATGACTTCGTAGCCGGTGAAGGCCGCCAACATGAATATATAAAGTGCAATGACGCCATCGATCATGTCTTGGGTCCCTCAAATGTGCGCGTCGCTGCGTGCTTGATTTGTCCATCGTGCGTGAGCACGGCGCCGGCAAATACCTCGTCGTTCCAATCGATGACGAGTTCGCCCTTCGGCAGCGCCGGCTTCAAAAAGTTGAACAAATTGCGTGAGTACATTTCGCTGGCGTGATACGGCAAGGAGGCCGGCAAATTGACGGGACCGACGATTTTCACGCTGCCGTGGAGTACGGTCTCGCCGGCCTTGGTCAGTTCGCAGTTGCCGCCTTGCTCGGCTGCGATGTCGATGATGACCGACCCTGCTTTCATGCGCTCGACCGCCGCCTTCAGAATGATCCGCGGTGCCGCCCGTCCGGGAACCGACGCGGTGCTGATGACCGCGTCGCTGGCCGCGATCCGCGCATCCAGAACCTCTTGCTGCTTGGCCTTTTCCTCGGGTGTGAGCTCACGCGCATAGCCGCCGGCGCCCTCCGCAGAGACGCCGGTCTCGATGAATTTCGCGCCCAGAGACCTGATCTGATCCTTGGTGGCACTGCGCACGTCATACGCTTCGACCACGGCACCGAGGCGCCTGGCCGTGGCGATAGCCTGTAACCCGGCGACTCCCGCGCCGATCACCAACACGGAAGCCGGCCGGATCGTGCCCGCAGCGGTGGTGAGCATGGGCAGAAACCTTTCGAGCGTATTCGCGGCGATTAACGCCGCCTTGTAGCCGGCCACTGAGGCCTGCGAAGACAGCGCATCCATCGACTGCGCGCGTGAAATGCGAGGCACCAATTCCATTGCGAAGCTGGTGATGCCGCGTTCCTGGAGCGCTTTGACCAGCTCGGGGCGCGCGTACGCTTGCATGAATCCAATGATGACCGCGCCTTTTTTGAGGGCCGCGACTTCAGCCTGTGATGGCGGCTGAACTTTCAATATGACGTCCGCCGAGCCTAAAATCGTCGCTGCATCGCTGAATTCGGCGTCCGGGTACAGCGCGTCCGGGAAATGAGCTTGAGCCCCAGCGCCGCGTTCAATAAGTACGCGAATACCGATTGCCTTCAATTTCGTCGCGATTTCGGGAACAAGCGCAACGCGAGTTTCTTGGGCAGCGGTCTCCGTGAGGACACCGACGACGACGGACATGCAAAACTCTCCCAAGCCTTAAGTTACGTGCCAAACATTGAATTATGGCATAAGAGTCGACTATCTTTAGGGTGTTATGGCCGTGAAGCAGGACAGGTATCAGTTGCTGGATTGGCGGGACGACCTTGCCGTGGTTGCGCACGCCTATCCATTGTCCCAGCAAATACTGCGTACCGATGTGTCTGGTATGCCGTTGGAGTGGGTCGACTATCGCGAAGCGGCGCGGCTATATCACACCGAGCAAGTCGCCTACACGTGCGGAACCCCTCTGTACAGGCTGTATGGCGGAACCTGCGCGAGGACCGGCCTGCGGACCATCGTCGATGTGAATTCCATCATTGCGACTCTGGGCGTAACCGGCAATCCCGGCAATTTGCGCGGCGCGGGATACACGCCCCCGCTGAACAATCAGACGCTGTTCCGCCGTGATGCGTACCTGTGTTTGTATTGCGGCGCGCGGTTTACCTATAGCCTGCTGTCGCGCGACCACGTGACGCCGTTCAGCCGCGGCGGCCAGGACATGTGGAGCAATGTGGTCTCGGCGTGCCGCCGCTGCAACAATGCCAAAGCGTCGCGAACGCCCGAGCAGGCGGGCATGCAACTGCTGGCGGTACCGTTCACGCCCACGTACGCCGAGTACATTTTCTTGAAAGGCCGCCGCGTGCTTGCGGATCAGATGGAGTATCTGGTCGCGCATTTCCCGCGTTCGAGCCCGCTGCACGAGCGGATGCAACGCTGGCCGATGTGAACGCAATCGCGGGGATTCCCGTTGCGCGGTCCGGCGTGGTGTATTACATCGACGCCAGCTATTTCATTTTTCGCGCGTATCATTCGATGCCGCCCGATATGGTGGATGCCGACGGCAATGCCACGCATGCACTCTATGGATTCGCGCGCTTCTTGTCGGATCTTCTCGAGCAGGTACGCCCCGAACGAATCTGCGTCGCCTTCGATCTGAGCCTGCGCAGCGTCACCTCGTTCCGCAACGGCATTTATCCTGCCTACAAAGCCAATCGCGAGGCGCCCCCGGCCGATTTGGAGCGGCAATTTGCGCTGTGCCGGGAGTTTTGCAGGCATATGGGTTTAGCGGAGTTCGCGAGCGCCGAATACGAAGCCGACGACATCATCGGAACATTGGCCGCGCGCTCGCGCGCCGCCGGCCTGCGCAATGTGCTGGTGACGCGCGACAAGGATCTGTCGCAATTGATTCGCGATGGCGATGTATTCTGGGATTACAGCGGCAACAGCCGCTACCACTATCATGACATCGGCCCGCGCTTTGGGGCGATTCCGGAGCTCATTGCCGATTTTCTGGCGCTGACCGGCGACAGCGTGGACAACATTCCAGGCGTTCCAGGAGTCGGCAAGAAAACGGCCGCCGAACTATTTGCCGTATTCGGCTCCCTCGATGAGCTGTACGCCAATCTTCATCGGATTCCATTGTTGAAGCTGCGCGGCGCGGCCGCCGTCGCTGCTAAACTGCTCGCTCACAAGGATGCCGCCTATCTCGCTCGACGCTTGACCGGGATAGTTTGCGACATGCCGATCGAGGCGACGCTGGATGACTTGAAGCGGCGGCCGCAGGATCGCAGCAGGCTCGATTTCTTTTTTGACACCCATGGATTCGGGAACATATTGAGACAGCAGGTGCGTCGCATCGCCACCGCTGCATGAGACGGGGGAAGACCATGGCGCAGAAAGATATTCAATCGGTCCTGCAAGAGGACCGCGTATTTCCGCCGTCCGCGGCGTTTGCCAAGCATGCGACGCTCAAGGCTGCACAACTCAAGCGCATGCATGCCAAGGCGGCCGATGACTATGTCGGATTCTGGGCGGATTTGGCCGTGGCGGAGATTGAATGGCACCGGCCCTTCACGGTGCCCCTCGATGACTCGCGCGCGCCCAATTACCGATGGTTTACCGACGGCCAACTCAACGTTTCGTACAATTGCTTGGATGTGTATTTGGCGAGCCGTGCGGACAAGGTTGCCATCATTTTCGAAGGCGAGCCCGGGGACGTACGCAAACTCACTTACGCGCAACTGCACCAAGAAGTGTGTCAGTTCGGCAATGCCTTAAAAGCCTTGGGTATAGGGCGCGGCGATCGCGTGATCATCTATATGCCGCTGATTCCCGAAGCGGTGGTGGCCATGCAGGCATGCGCGCGCATTGGTGCCGTACATTCGGTGGTATTCGGCGGCTTTTCCGCCAATGCCGTCAAAGATCGAATCGAAGATGCCGGCGCCAAACTCGTGATAACCGCCGATGCCGGCTGGCGCGGGGGTCATGCGCTGGAATTGAAGCATGCCGTCGACAAGGCATTGGCCGAAGGCTGCGAGTCGGTGGAAAAAGTAATCGTCTATCGGCGTACCGGCACCCCCTGCGACATGCGCTCGGGGCGCGATGTGTGGTGGCACGATGCGATATCAGGACAGCGAGTGACTTGCGAACCTGAGTGGCTGGATGCGGAACATCCGCTGTTCCTGCTCTATACCTCAGGCTCAACGGGAAAACCCAAGGGCATCCAGCATTCCACCGCGGGCTACCTGCTCAACGCGAAGCTGACCACCAAGTGGGTCTTCGACCTCAAGGACAACGACGTGTACTGGTGTACCGCCGATGTCGGCTGGGTCACGGGGCACACCTATGTCGTTTACGGGCCGCTGGCGGCGGGCGCCACCCTTTTCATGTACGAGGGTGCGCCGACATTCCCCGACAGCGGGCGCTTTTGGAAAATGTGCCAGACCCATGGGGTTACCATTTTCTATACCGCGCCCACGGCGATTCGCGCGCTCATGAAACTGGGCGATGCGGTGCCGGCCAAGTACGATTTACGCAAGCTGCGAGTATTGGGCACGGTGGGCGAGCCCATCAACCCGGAAGCATGGATGTGGTATCACCGCATCATCGGCGGTGAGCGTTGCCCCATTGTCGATACCTGGTGGCAGACGGAGACCGGCGCCGCCATGATGGCGCCGCTTCCGGGCGTGACCGCCACCAAGCCCGGGTCTTGCACCCAGCCGCTTCCCGGCATATTTGCGGACATCGTCGACGAAGAGGGGCGGCCCGTGAACACGCCGAATGCCGGCGGCTATCTCGTGATCAAGCGGCCCTGGCCTTCCATGCTGCGCACCATCTGGGGCGACAACGAACGCTACATCGAGACGTACTGGCAAAAATTCAATAATCACTACTATGTCGCCGGCGATTCGGCCCGCCGCGATGCGGACGGCTATTACTGGATCATGGGGCGTATCGACGATGTGATCAACATCGCAGGTCATCGCCTCGGCACCATGGAAATCGAGTCCGCTTTGGTCGCGCATCCCAAGGTCGCGGAAGCCGCCGTGGTCAGCAAGTTGCACGAGATCAAGGGCGAATCGGCATTTGCCTATGTGGTGCTCAACGTGCGGCGGCCGGAGGGCGCGGCCGCGAAAGCGCTGATCGAGGAGTTGCGTGGATGGGTCGGCGATCAGCTCAGCCCCATCGCCAAACCGGATGAGATTCGGCTGACCGACAATTTGCCGAAAACCCGCTCGGGTAAAATCATGCGCCGACTGCTCCGGGCCATCGCGCGCGGCGAGGAGATCACGCAGGATGTGTCGACCCTGGAAAATCCGGCGATCATCGAACAATTGCGCGGCGCGGCACCGGTAGCGGCGGCGAAACAGGCGGCTGCGCCGGCGAAGCGGGCGGCTGCGCCCAAGAAGCGCGCTAAGAAAAAGGCAAAGAAAGCGTCCGGAAGGATCACTAGAAGGGTGCCCAAGACTGCGAAGGCCGCCAAACGTAAGGCCCCCGTGAAGAGCAAAGCAGCCGCGAGGGGCAAGGCACCCAAGCGCAGGTCAACCCTTAAGCGCAAGACGACTGCGAAACGCAAGACGACTGCGAAACGCAAATCATCGCGGTTTCGCAAGCCTCGCGGCAAGAAAGGCAAGAAATAGGAAATCCGGCCTACTCGCGATTTGCTCCGGATAGGACCGTGACAACCCGTTTCTCGCCGCTCGTGATATAGATATTTTCCCGATAGACGACACTGTCTCCAAAGCGGATTTCCACTTTGTGCTCGCCGGGGGCGGAGTCTACCAATTGGGGTTTGACGTTCGATTCAGCGGCTTCACCCTGCTGTACATCGTCGACGAACACGATTGAGCCCTTGGGGGCACCGGTGACGATGATTTGCGAAGGATCAGGGACGCGTGCTTTCGAATGGAACCAGCTGCACGCGGACAGCATCGTCACCGCTAGAATGATGAAGGTTTTCAATCGCCACTCCGGGAGCCTTATTCGTCTAAAACTAGAGTACCACCGCACGCGGGTCAATCGCTCGAGGCGCAGAAAAGTGCGTGCAAGGGGTGATGCGCAACAGGTTTGGCCTGATAATAAGCTGCCCTAGGTCCGCAACATCGGGGAATCTGCGATGAACCTCAATCAAGTGACGTTGCCCGCGAAGAATGTCGAGCTATCGGCTTTATTCTATCGGCGCCTCGGATTCACGCAGATTGTCAGCGCGCTGCCGCGCTATGCGAGATTTGAATGCCAGGACGGCGCGACTTTCTCCCTGCATGCATTTGATAGCGTCGTTCCCTCGCAAACGGTCGTCTACTTTGAGTGCGATGATCTCGATGCAACCTATCAACGACTGCGAGGCATCGGCATCGAGTTCAATCAGGCGCCTAGAGACCAAATTTGGCTTTGGAGGGAAGCTTACCTGCAGGATCCTGACGGCAATATCATTTGTCTTTATCACGCCGGCGGCACGCGCCGCTTTCCGCCTTGGCGCCTATCAAACGACTCGCCGCGGGTTTGAACACGTGGCCAAGGCGCTTAAGGCTGCGTTGCGCTAATCTCCGCTCATGGCGCAAGAATCCAGGGGTCTAGGGCGGGGTCTGGGCGCGCTGCTGGGCGCGGCGCCCACGGTAAGCGCGAGCCGGGGCGGCGGCACGCTGCCTCTTTCGCTGATGCAATCAGGCGCGCTCCAGCCGCGTCGCGAGATTCATCGGGAGCCACTGGAAGAACTCGCAGCTTCCATCAAGGCAAAGGGCGTGATTCAGCCGATCATCGTGCGCCCGCTGCCGGCGGGGGCGTCTGGGACCGCCCGCTACGAAATTGTTGCAGGCGAGCGGCGCTGGCAAGCCGCAAAGCTCGCGGGCCTTACCGATATACCGGTCATTGTTCGTGACTTATCCGACAAGGAAACCGTCGCGGTCGCGCTCATCGAGAACATTCAACGCGAGGAATTGACCGCAGCCGAGGAGGCGAGATCGCTGAAGCGGCTAACGACGGAGTTTTCCCTCACTCAGCAGGAGGTGGCTGATTCCGTCGGGCGCTCGCGCGCCGCGGTCAGTAATCTCATTCGATTGCTGGAATTGCCGGAGCCGGTGGTCGCGTTGATTGATTCAAAGGCCTTGAGTATGGGCCATGCGAGGGCTTTGTTGGGGCTTCGCGACGATGCCGCGCAGCAGCGTTTAGGGCAGCTCGTGGCCCAGCGCGGTTTATCGGTGCGGGAAACCGAGAATCTGGTGCGCAAGACTCTGGAGGGGGCGGGGACTGCGACGCGCAAACCGCCTGAAGCGACGGTGGTGAGCGAGGTTTTGCGGACCAAAACCTGGCACGTGCAGCTGCAACAGCGCACCCAAGGATCGGGGAAAATCGTCATTGAATTTGCGGACAGCGCTGCGCGCGATCAATTGCTCGATCTAATCAGGTCGTTGAAGGATTAGAGCGCTAGCGCTTAGGCGGCCCGAAACTCCGAAAACACCAACTCGTACCCCAAGGTCGGCTAGAATATAGCCGCCGGAATGGGCGATTTGCAGCGTAGACGCCTCGCGTGCCACCACGCAGCGACACGGCACTCCATCTAGACGGGCTTTGTTTAGGCAATCGCGGCCACAGCAGCCGCATTCTTCAGTGTGATTGGACCATATGCTTTCCACATCCAACGTCGCCGTTCAATTCGGCGCCAAACCGCTCTTCGAGCAGGTGACGGTCAAGTTCTCCGATGGCAACCGCTATGGCCTCATCGGCGCGAACGGCTCGGGTAAATCCACGCTCATGAAAGTGCTGGGCGGCGACCTCGAGGCGAGCGCCGGCGATGTGATGCTGCAAATGGGCATGCGGCTCGGCAAGTTGAACCAGAATCAATTCGGCTACGAGGATGAGCGGGTACTGGATGTGGTCATGCGCGGCCACACCGAGCTGTGGGCGGCTATGCAGGAACGCGACCGTATTTATGCCGATCCCAAGGCCACGGACGAGGATTACATGAAGGCGGCGGAGCTCGAGGGCGTGTTCGCCGAGTATGGCGGCTACGATGCAGAAGCTCGAGCGGGCAGCATTCTCACCGATGCCGGTATTCAGGAATCGCGGCACAACGGCCCCATGCGCGAGGTACCTCCGGGATTGAAACTGCGTGTGCTGTTGGCGCAGGCATTGTTCTCCAAGCCCGATGTTCTTCTTCTGGACGAGCCGACCAACAACCTGGACATCAACTCGATCCGTTGGCTCGAGCGTGCGCTCAACGAATACGACGCCACCATGGTCATCATCAGCCATGACCGGCACTTCTTGAACCAGGTTTGTACACACATAGCGGATTTGGATTTTCAGCAGCTCAAGATTTATCCCGGCAACTATGATGATTTCATGTTGGCCTCGGTGCAGGCGCGCGCACGTGTGGAAGCGGCCAACGCCAAGGCCAAGGACCGCATATCGGACCTGCAGGAGTTCGTGCGGCGCTTTTCCGCGAATGCGTCCAAGGCGCGCCAGGCCACCTCCCGCAAGAAGCAGCTCGAAAAAATCAAGATCGAAGAGATCAAGCCTTCATCGCGGCAAAATCCCTACATCCGGTTCGAGCAAGGCAAGAAGCTGTACCGCTCGGCGGTGTCGGTGGAGCACCTCAGCTTCAGCTATCCGGGCTCGGACGAAAAAGTGCTCGACGACGTGAGCATCATCGTCGAGGGCGGCGAGCGCATCGCCATCATCGGGCCGAACGGCGTCGGCAAGACGACGCTGATGCGCTGTCTCGCGGGCGAATTGCGTCCCACCAGCGGCCGCATCGTGTGGGTCGAGAACGCCCAGCCCGGCTACATGCCTCAGGATCCCCAGGCAGAGTTCGAAGACAAGATCGACTTGTTCGGTTGGATGTCTCAATACACCGGCAAGGCGGATGACGATCAGATCGTGCGCGCGACCCTCGGCAGACTGCTCTTTTCCGGAGAGGAAACCAAGAAGCAGGTGAAGGTGTTATCCGGCGGCGAGAAGGGACGCATGATTTACGGCAAGTTGATCCTGACCAAACCCAACGTGCTGCTCATGGACGAACCGACCAACCATATGGATATGGAAACCATCGAGTCCTTGCAAATAGGCCTCGAGCACTACGCCGGCACGCTCATCTTCGTGTCGCACGATCGCGAGTTCGTCGGCGGTCTCGCCACCCGCATCATCGAAATGCGTCCCGGCGGCAAGCTGGTTGATTTCAGAGGGACGTATGACGAGTATCTGAAGGCGCAAGGTCTGGAGCCATAGCGCGCGGGCGCATCTGCTGGCAGTATCCACGCGATGCAACTGATCGCTGACCGTCTCCAAAAGAAATTCGGCGCGATCACCGCCGTGGCTGGCGTTTCGTTTGCCGCCACCCCCGGCGAAGTGCTGGGGCTGCTGGGGCCCAATGGCGCCGGTAAGTCGACCACCATCAGCATGCTCGCAGGCCTGACGACACCGGACTCAGGATCCGTGAAAATCGACGGCGCGACCTTGGGAACGGGTGCCGACCCCACCAAGCGGCGCTTAGGATTGGTGACCCAGGAAATCGCTCTGCTCGAGGAGCTACCCGCGCGCATGAACCTCGAATTCTTTGGCGGGCTGTACGGTCTCGCGGGCCGCGCGCTTATGCTAAGAATCGCGGCAGTGCTGGAGCTGACCAGTCTCGCTGACCGCGCTCGCGACCCGCCGAGCGAGTTCAGCGGCGGCATGCGCCGGCGCTTGAACATTGCCTGCGCCTTGCTCCATGAACCGCAGATCCTGCTGCTCGATGAACCGACGGTGGGCGTCGATCCGCAAAGCCGCAACGCCATTTTTGACACCATCGAGGTGTTGGCCGGCGAAGGGCGAACATTGGTCTATACCACGCACTACATGGAAGAGGTGGAGCGGCTGTGCGATCGCATCGTGATCATCGATCACGGCAAAGTTCTCGCCGACGACACGCTCGCGGGCCTGCTGGCGAGCGCACCGGTCGCGAACAAGCTGACCTTGAAATATGACCTGCCGCCGGACGATGCCGCGCTCGGCGAGATCAAGGGCTTGCCGGGCGTCACGCAGGTCGTGCTGGCGGGAACGGAGCTGTCGGTATCCGCGACGGACTTGGGCACCGCGGCGCCGCGCGTACTCGAACGGCTCGCCGCGCGGGGTTTCAGCTGCCAGGAGCTGACCAGCCGGCGGTCCAATCTCGAGGATGTTTTCCTCGCGCTGACCGGCCGCACGCTGCGCGACACATGAGGCCCACCTTCACGGCATTTAAGGTTTTGGTGCGCAAGGATATCGCGCTGTTTCTTCGCGACCGGCGTGCGTTGGTCGTCAGCGTGCTCACGCCCATCGTGGTGGCGGCCTTTTTCGGTTTTCTCTTCGGCGGCACGCGCGCCGGCGGCAATCCGGTTTCGCGCATGTCGGTCGGCGTCACCGACTTGGACGACAGCGCACTGACCAAGGCGGTGGTGGAGAGTCTCACGGAAGACACGTCGCTGGCAGTCCAGATGCTGCCTGAAGCAGAGGCGCGGCAACTGGTCAAGAGCGGCAAGCTGCGCGCGGCCGTCGTGTTTCCGGCCGGATTCGAGACCGCGGCGACCGGCGCGCTGGTCGGTCTAGGGCAAATGCCGGACGTGAAGCTCTTCTATGATCCGTCGCAATCCATGGTTCGACCCATGGTCGCCGGGTTGGTGACGCAACATATCATGCAGCGCATTTCCCGGCCCAACTTCATCGGCAGCAGCAGGCCGGCGCCCTTCAACCTCGTGGATACCGCGGTCACCACCGGCCCCCGATACAATTCGTACGCGCACTCATTCGCCGGCATGAGTATCCAGTTCATTCTCTTCATGGGCATCGATGCCGGCGTGACTCTCCTTTTGATGCGCCAGGAAGGCATGTGGCGCAGATTGCGCGCCGCACCCCTGTCTCGCGCCGTACTGCTCGGCAGCAGGGTGGCCGCCACGACGTTGATCTCGATGATGATCATCGCCGTCGTGTACCTCGCCGCATGTTTGATCTTTGGCGTACGCATCGCGGGCAGCGTGCCGGGCTTCGTGATGGTTGCGATTGCCTTCTCCCTGCTTGCGGCCACCACCGGGCTCATGATTTCCGCGCTCGGCCGCTCGGTGGGCGCGACCCGCGGAGTGGCTATGTTTTCGGTGCTCATTCTGGTAATGCTGGGCGGCGCCTGGGTGCCGTCGTTCCTGTTTCCGGAATGGCTGCAGAATGTGACTGAGTTTGTGCCGACCCGCTGGGCTGTCGACGGACTCGATGCGATGACCTGGCGCGGCTTGCCGTTGCAATCTGCGTTCATGCCCACGGCAATCCTGGTGGGTTGGTCCGCGCTGTTTGCAGCGATTGCCGTCTGGCGGTTCGATTGGGAAGATGATTGAGAGGGACTTCGTGGCTACGCCGTGAGATTGCTAGGATGCGGCGCTCATTTCAAAGAGGGTGTGCAGTGTCAACAAAGCTGTGGATGTCGAGTGCTTGTCTTCTCCTGAGCGTCTCATCGCCGGCCGCGGTGGTCACGCCCAAGGCCGCAATTTCTGCCGAAACCATTACGATCAATCGGATTTCCGATGTGGGCTTCAACCACAGCGAGGTCGTCAACACCGCGGCCTATTTGGCCGACGAGATCGGCGGGCGAATGACCAATTCCCCGGCCATGCGCAAAGCCGAACGCTGGACGCAGGATAGGTTCAAGAGCTGGGGTTTGAAGGACGTCAGGACCGAAGGCTTCGATTTCGGCCGGGGATGGTGGATCGAATCCTCGCATGTCCGAATGATCGCGCCCCGCCCACTGGAGCTGCGAGCCATTCCGCTGGCTTGGACGCCCGCGACCAACGGTATCTTGTCCGCGCCGGTGATCGTCGCTCCCATGATTAGCGAGACCGATTTCACCGAGTGGAAAGGCAAATTGGCCGGCAAGATTGTGTTGGTCACGTGGCCGGCGCCGCCGAAGGACGATGCCGATGCACCGTTTCAACGGCTGAGCGATGCCGACATTGCCAAGCTGGATAAATACCAGCAGCCGACGTTTGACCCCGCCGAACGGAAAAAGCGCATTGAGCGCTATCACTTCAGGCCCAATTTGGACGCGTTCCTGGCGCAGGAGGGCGCCGTCGCGCTGGTGCAAATGTCGCGCACCGAAGGCCGGCTGGTGCATGGAGAAGGATACGGTTACCGCGTCGGCAAAACTCCGAAGCTTCCGGGCATTGAGCTTGCGGCGGAGGATTATCGAAAACTTACTCGACTGGCCAAGCTTGGCGAGGTGCGTCTCGAGATCGACAGCCGCGTGCATTTCGAAGACACGGATCACAACGCCTACAATGTTTTCGCGGAAATTCCAGGCGAAGACCCGCACGCGGGGTATGTCATGGCCGGCGCGCACCTGGATAGTTGGGTTGCCGGAGACGGTGCCGCCGACAATGGTGCCGGCAGCGCCGTGGTCATGGAGGCGGCGCGCATTCTGGCGAACATCGGCATTCGGCCAAAGCGCACCATTCGTTTTGCCCTGTGGGCCGGCGAGGAAGAAGGACTATTGGGTTCGGCCGCCTTTGTCGAGACTCACCTGGCGCATCGTCCGTTGCCCGCCGATCCGGCTGAAGCCGATCTGCCGCCGTATTTCTCAACGGATACGTATCCGGTGCAGACACTACCCGGCTTTTCGGAACTCGCGGGCTATTTCAATATCGACAATGGCTCCGGCAAGATTCGCGGCATTTATACGGAAGGCAATTTCGCCGTGGTTCCGATCTTTCGCGAGTGGCTATCTCCTTTCGCCAGCCTCGGCGCGAGCACGGTGGTTGCCGAACCGACGGGGGGAACCGACCACGTGTTCTTGAGCCGTCTCGGCTTGCCGGCGTTTCAATTCATACAGGACCCGCTGGATTACGAGACGCGGGTTCATCACACGGACTTGGACACCTTTGATCACCTGCGACCCCAGGATCTTCGGCAGGCGGCTGTGGTGTTGGCAACGGTTCTCGCCGCCGCCGCGAATTCCGAAAAGCCGCTGCCGCGCAAGACGCTGCCCACGCAACCGGCGGTGACCGATCCATTCCAGTATCCGGACCCGGCGAAGAAATAGGGACGCTGGGAGCCTGTAGACAGGCTCCTAGGCCTGCTTCAATCGGCCGCGGCGAAAATCAGCGATGATTTCGCGCGCGGCGTTGTGGCCGGGCGCACCGGTTACACCGCCGCCGGGGTGTGTGCCCGATCCGCACATATACAGCCCTTTCAACGGGCCGCGATAATCGCCGTGCCCCAACATCGGCCGCGCTGAGAACAGTTGATCGAGGCTTAAGGCGCCATGAAAAATGTCGCCGCCGATGAGCCCGAAAGTGCGCTCGAGATCGAGCGGACTCATGATCTGTCGGCCGAGCACAGAGGCTTTGAAATTCGGCGCGTGCGTGTTGACCAGATCGATCATCACGTCCGCGACTTCCTCGCGGTGCGCATCCCAGGACGCGTCATTCGGCAGCACCGGCGCGACGTGCTGGCAGAAGAGGCTGGCCACATGCCGGCCCGGGGGTGCAAGGCTGTCATCCAGAGTCGATGGTATGAGCATCTCGACGATGGGGCGCTTCGACCATCCGCCGGCCTTGGCATCGAGGTAGGCTTGGTCCATATACGCAAGACTGGGCGCCATGATGATGCCGGCGGTGTGATGATCGGCCGCCGCGCGCCCCGGCAACGCCTTGAAGTCGGGCAACTCCGACAGCGCGACATTCATGCGAAAGGTTCCCGAGCCGCAGCGCCAGCGGCTGATGCGCTCGCGAAAATCCTGCGGCAAGGCCGCGGCATCGATGAGCGACCCGTAGAGCAATTTTGGGTTCAAATTCGACACGACGCTGCGCGCTCGAATCGCCTCGCCCTTCTCAGTGACGACGCCCACGGCGCGGCCGGCTTCAACGAGAATTTCGCGCACCGGGCTGGCGACGCGAATATCCACACCACGCTCAGCCGCCGCTTTGGCCATCGCCTGTGTGATAGCGCCCATGCCACCGATCGCGTGACCCCAGGCACCTTTCTTGCCGTTGACCTCGCCGAACACATGGTGCAGCAGCACGTAGGCAGACCCGGCCGCGTACGGACTGGCAAAGTTGCCGACGACGCCGTCGAATCCATACGCGGCTTTGATGGGCGCGCTCTCGAACCAGGCGTCGAGATAGTCGCCGGCGGATTTCACGAACAAATCCAGCAGCTCGCGCCGCATCGGAAGATCCAATTTGGCGATTCGCTTGCCCAGGCGCGCGCCGCGCAGCAGTTCCGGCAGAGCGTCCAGCCAGCTGCCGGCGGTGACATTCGGCGGTGTCTCCAACACCAAATCGCGCAGCACGTCGGCAATCACGTCCAGGCGCGCGCCGTACGCACTTAAGGCCGAGGCGTCGCGGCTGGAAAACTTGGCCACTTCCTTGGCGGTCTGGTCCGCGCCGACCTTCAAATAGCTGGTCTCGTCCAAGGGAAGGAAGTTCGCCAGCTTGCGCTCGACGATACGCAGGCCGTGACGCGGTAAATCGAGGTCTCGAATGACTTTTGGGTTGAGCAGCGACACGGTGTAGGCGGCCACCGAATTGCGAAAACCCGGATGAAATTCTTCGGTTACCGCGGCGCCGCCGACGACGTTGCGCCGTTCAAGTACCGTGACTTTCAGTCCGGCCGCGGCCAAATACGCGGCGCACACCAGTCCGTTGTGACCTCCGCCGACAATCACCGCGTCGCGCGGCGACTCAGCCACAGTGCTTTCCCGGCGGCTCACCAACGGTTCGCCAGCCGGCGCTCGGCGCGCGCTCGAGCCGGCTCTCCGGAATGAGTTCGCGCATGCGGCGCGCAAAACTTCGCAGCGATACTTCGTTGTTTCCCAGTGGGCCCGGACTGTAGCTGCGCGAGCCCATGCCGGCCTGCACCCGTTCGATCAGCGCCTTGTCTTCCAAGCTGACTCTGCGGTTGATGCGCCAATTCAAATAGCGTGCCGCGCGCATTTCGCGCCGATCATCCGCGTGCGCATAGGCAATCTCACGCACCAGAGTTTCCGTGGGCGATATCGGAATTATTTGCATGAAGTCGACTTGGTCCGGATAGATGTCAAAGGCCACGTTCGGCCACAATTTGAAGTAGGTCCATAACCGCTGCCGATCGTCGGGGAGGTTCGGCGATTTGGGGAGCACAGTCTGGTACATGCGCTCCGAAAGCTGCGAAGACGGCGTGTCGCGAAGATGACCCCACATCTTGTCCACCCAGAGCTGGGCCTCAACGCCGTAGGTCTTACCGAACAGGCGCGACAAACCCGGATGCGCCACCGCAATATGCATCGCATCCGAATAGTTGTCCGTTACGTTCTTCCAGTTCACATGGCGCACGCGCATCGTCACGCGTCCGAGAGGCTTAAGCTCCTCGAGGCGGTACAATGCCAGCTCGTTCTGATAGGGCGCCAGCATGTCGGCGACGCTCGGCAGGCCCCGCCCTAAGCGAACGAAAACGAAGCCCTTGTAGACCTCGGTTTCGACCCCTTTGAGCCCGAAATCATCGAGGGAAAAATCCTCAAATTCCTTGCGGTGCGGGACTGCGCTAAGCGTTCCGTCGAGATCATACGTCCAAGCGTGATAAGGGCAGACTATTCGGCCGGGGCAATGTCCGGAGCCGCCGTCGACGAGCCGCGCTGCGCGGTGTCGGCAGACATTGAAAAATGCCTTGACCCCGGCATCGCGCCCGCGCACCGCGACGATGGGCTCGCCGAGAAAATCCAGCGTGTGGTAGTCGCCGGGATTCGGGATGTCGTTGAGGTGGCATACGACCTGCCACGACGCGGCGAACACCTGCTCCTTTTCAGCCCGCAGGAAATCAGCGTCCCGGTATATCCATCCGGGCAGACTGAAGTCTTCGTCCAATGCCAGGCGCTTTGCGTCCATTTACAGATCTTCACATCTCTTGTTGAACGGTAGTATAACAAGACGGACCATTAAGTTTTGTGATGTTTTTCGCGCAAAATTCGCGGAAAGGCGCCGGCGCACAGGGCATTTACCCAATCCTCGCAAATGCCGATCGCCTCGCTGGGTTTGAAGGTCGCGGCACTGAGGCTCAGTTCGACCCAAAGGCCGTCGAGCAATGCGCTTAGCGCAATCGCGGCGGAACGCAGCTTCAACTTGGGCGCCGCGCCGGATTTGACCAATTCGCCCAGCAGCTTCTCCAGGATGGACCGGTACTGGCCATAGGTTCGATCGTGAACGGCGCGAATTTCGGGCGAGTGCGCGACCATGCTCCAGAACACCACCCACACGTTGAATAGTTGCGGATCGAGAAGCTCAGGAGCGAACGATGCGCGGAAAAAATCACTCAAGCGCTTGCGCGGCGACGCTGTCCGATTTTGTGCGCGGGCTCGCAGCGAGTCCTGCAGCGACAATGCCAGGGTCTCGTACGTCTCCGCAATCAATCCTGACTTGCTCGGAAAGTGGTGGTTGATCAGTCCGATGGAGACGCCCGCCGCGGCGCTGATGCGGCGCACCGAAGCGCCATCATGGCCGTACTTTTTCAAACAGCGGAGAGTCGCCTCAACCAGTGCTTCGCGTCGTACCGCCGGGGTCGCACGACGAAATTTCGGCACGTGCCGCTTTGTCTTCATCCAATTCCCTTTCCTTAAGTTTATAAAGAGCCCCTTCCTGGAGTCTTAAAGCACTAAGCAGCGCGATACGCTCGATAGTCCAATCCAAGCGCGCGGGCGACGGCTTCGTGTGTCAGCTGACCGGCATGCACATTAAGTCCATGTGCCAATCCAATGTCCTTGGAGATCGCCGCCCGCCAGCCGTGATCCGCCAGAGCTTTTACATACGGCAAGGTCGCATTGGTGAGTGCGAAGGTGGAGGTTCTCGGCACGGCCCCCGGCATATTGGTGACCGCATAATGGATTACGCCATCGAGCACATAGGTGGGCTCCGCGTGGGTCGTGGGACGGCTGGTCTCGAAGCAGCCGCCCTGGTCGATTGCGATATCGACCAGCACGGCGCCGGCCTTCATGGTTTTGACCATGGCCCGAGTCACGAGTTTCGGAGCCGTGGCGCCTGCAATGAGCACCGCGCCGATCACCAGGTCGGCGTCGCGTACGAGCTCTTCAATGGCGTGCGCGGTCGAGTACACGGTCTTCAATTGGCTTCCGAAAATAGAGGACAGCTCGCGCAGGCGCTTGACCGAACGATCCACCACCGTCACGTCCGCGCGCAATCCAACCGCCATTTCAACCGCATGCGTGCCTGAGACACCGCCGCCTAAGACCACGACCTTGGCCGGCGCCACTCCCGGGACGCCGCCCAACAGCACGCCAAATCCGCCGTTAGCCTTTTGCAGGCAGTTGGCGCCGACTTGCACCGCCATGCGTCCGGCAACCTCACTCATGGGTGTCAGCAACGGCAGCGAGCCGTCCGGCGCCGTCACGGTCTCGTAGGCGATTGCGGTTGCGCCTGAGGCCAGCAACGCCAGCGTTTGCTCGCGATCGGCTGCTAGATGCAGATACGTAAACAGCGTTTGACTGCTGCGCAGCAGCTTGTACTCGACCAGCTGAGGTTCTTTGACCTTCACGATGAGGTCGGCCGAGCCGAATATGTCCTCGACCTTTTTGGAGATCGAGGCGCCGGCCGCTTGGTAATGCGAATCATCGAAGCCGATACCTGCGCCCGCGCCGCTTTGAACCAGGACTTGATGCCCCGAATCGACAAGTTCACGAACCCCCGCAGGCACCAGACCCACGCGGTATTCATGAATTTTGATTTCTTTGGGTACGCCGATTTTCATTCTATCTCTCCGCAGGGGTCTTTAAGGATGGCAAGGTTACTCACCCGGGAGCCCAGAAACAATCCACGGCGCAATTGCTCAGGTCATATCGCGCAATTCTTGCACGAGCAGACGCTGCCAAAGCCATTCCTGGCGCGTTTGAGGCGCGCTCAATGACATGCGCGCCAAGTACGGCCTGATTGCGGACGGGATGCCGCGAAATGTCACGGCACCCAGAAGGGTCTTGACACGCGGCCAGCCACCTGTCGTCCTCTCCTTCAATCGCGTCAGCGCCTTTGCCAGCACGATTTCCTCTCCGGTAAAATCGCTGCCGAACGGAAACTCCGAAAACAGCCCGCGGGCGCGCGCGAGTATGAACCGCTCCTCCAAGGCGCGCGGCGTGTTGTTCCGATGCATGTCGGGTATCCGGTAATCGTCGCGTAGTTTTCCCGCCGCCTGCGCTTGCCGCTTCAGGCCGTCTTGAAACCGCGAATCCGCGATATTCAGCATCGCGGCGATGACATCCTGATCGGACAGGCCGCGCAAATCAGCGACTCCGTATTCGGTCACCACGATATCGCGCAGATGCCGCGGAATGGTCGTGTTGCCGTAACTCCAGAGGATGTTCGAGGTGACGGTGGAATTCTTGTCGCGCGTGCTGCGCAGAGTCAGAATCGAACGCGCTTCCGGCAACGCGTGAGCCATCGCGACGAAGTTGTATTGTCCCCCCACACCGCTGACGACGCGGCCGTCGGCCAAGCCGTCCGACACCGCCGCTCCCAACAGCGTCGCCATCATGCTCGAATTGATGAATCGCCCGTGTGTGCGCTGCGCGATTTTCAGCGCCTGGTCCGCTCCGTCAAGCTGATTGACGAAGGAAACACCGCACATCGAGAACTGGCGCCGCTCCGATTCCGGTAAGTCGCGCAACGCTGCGTAGAATCCGCGCGGCCCCAGGAAAAATCCGCCGTGCAAGAGAACGCCGCCGCTCAAGGAGCGCCCGGTGCACAGTTCCAGCAGTTCGCGCCGCGCCGCCGCCGTATTGAAAACCGCGGCGGCGCTTTGGCCATCGGCATTCTCGATACGCCCGTCGGCGTAACGGCAGTCGCGGCGAAAAACCCCGAGATTCTGCAACAGCGCAAACTCATCGGCGCTGACCGGACTGGCGAATCCCGCTTCCGCGAGCGCCGCCAGAAAACGTTCGTCGATGCGCTCGCTGACGGCGCCTTCATTCAGCATTCGCTGGATTCGAGCGTCATCATAAACGCGGCGCCGTAGCACGCCGCTGCGATACAGGTCCAGGAATCCATCAACAAACATCTCCGTACAGGCGTATAGACCCGCCTCAAAAGGCGACGCGCCGCCGATCAAGTCCAGTCTTTCGCCGAAGCGCTCCTGCGCCTTGAGCCCCTGCAAGATCTCGCGGAACTCGGCGTTCTGTTGCTGTCGCAGCTGCAGTCCATAGACCACGGCATCGCCGAGCTCGCCTATGCCGATTTGCAGGGTGCCGCCGTCGCGTATCAAGCGAGCGCCATAAAGGCCGATCGCATAATCAACCGTGCCCAAGTGTTGGCTCGGCGGCGCAAACAGGTCGTAGTCGTAGCGTGGGTGCTCGATCAGAGAGTCGAAGATCTCGGCACTGACTGCCGCAGGACCGTACATGAAAGGCATTTGCCGATTAACCTCGCCGATGACGACCACGTCTCTACCGAGTCGCCGCTGCGGCGCCAGATATTCGAGCAGGTCGACCGTTACATCGGGGTTCGATCCCAAACTGTACTCGGCCCGCCCTTCGACGCTTCGTTTCGCGACGAGTTGACCGATGACGTTGACTCCCTGGGCGGCGACATCGCGCGCAACGTGCGTGTAGTTGGTGCTGACGTAGTGGCGCTGCGAGTGCGAAACGTTGAGAAGCGCACCCGGATCCAAAAAGAATTCGATAATTTGTACATTGTCAGGCACGCCCGCGCCGTGCAAATCCGTCACGTAGTCCAGTGACACGCAGCCGCCGAAGAGGCGCGCCGTCAAGGGCTCCAGAAAGCGCCGCTCAAGTTCGCCCTGCCACTGCGGCGCGCGCAAGCTCAAGGCCGTGAATATCTTGAGCGTGAGCGCACCGTCGCGCCGCGCGCGGCGATAGAACTCGTTGGCCAGCGGGTTGGGCTTGCCTATGCCGAGCGGCAAAGCCAGCACGATGTGCGGTCCGACGCGGCCTAAGGTGCTCTCAACGCATTCAGCGACATCGTCGAAGATGCGCGGCATGTCAGGTCTTGGGCTTCAGCACCAAGGAAAAATTGATTTTGACAGCGTCGCCAATCGTCTCCGTGCTTTTCCAATCGCCCTGTCCGACGCCGAAATCCAAGCGGTTCAACTTGGCGCTGCCCGAGAGCTTGGCGCCCCCGCCGGCCGGTGCGAACTGAAATTCGATCGGCACGTCCTTGGTAACCCCGCGCAATGTCAGCGCACCGACCGCGGCGAAGCCCGTCGCTGTCTTGGTGATGGTCTTGGTGACGTAATGCGCCGCCGGATTATGAGACACATCGAAGACGTCCTTATCGCGTATGGTCGTATCGCGATCCTTGTCCTTCGAGTCGACCGAATTCATGTCGATCTGCACGTCGATTCGCGAGCCCGCGAGCGCATCGGGCGCAAACTCGACGCCCGCCGTGAACTTGTGAAACACGCCTTTGAATTCCGCTCCAGCCTGCACGCCGACGAATTCCAGCCGGCTCTGCTGCGCATCGGCGGTAAAACTTGCGACGCTGCCGGCAGCGGCGGCGGTTGCAGCGGCGATGAATAGGGAGGAAGTCACGGCAAGGGCTAATTTCTTCATGTTCGCTTCTCCGTCTCGGTAAATGGCAGCATGCGCTTCAGCACATCGTCCTTGTTCCAAAAGTGATGTTTGAGCGCGGCGAGAATGTGCAGCAGCGCGAGCGCGAATAGCAGCCAGCTTAAAGTATCGTGCGTTGTTCTGAGCAAATTGAAGGCTTGTTCGTTCGGTCCGATGAGATTGGGCCAGGTGAATTGGTGGAACCAACTGACCGAGTAGTTTTTCGCGGAGGACATCATCCACCCCGTCAATGGCATGACGAATAGGAAGACGTAGAAAAGAACGTGGGTCGCTCGAGCGAGCGTCTTTTCGATAGGGGTCATACCCGCCGGCAATTCCGGAGGGCGATTGAACAGCCGCCACAGCAGCCGCAGCACCGCCAACGCCAGAATGGTCATGCCGAAGCTTTTGTGCCAATCCAGGCGAGCGACCTTTCGCGCTCCTAACGGCAAAAACTGGGCCGTCCACCCCAGCGCAAATTGAGTGACGATCAGCCCGGCGATGATCCAATGAAATCCTTGAGCGACCGCGCTGTAGCGAGTCGGGGAATTTTGATTTGGCATCAAGGCCCTCCGGGTGCAAACTGCGCTGCCTAGTTTAGCAAGTCAGCGAGGCCGCAATAGGTGTTCAATAGGATTGCCATCGCTGTAGTGGTTTTGATCTTATCCGCTTGCGGGGCGCCGCGCCCGCGGCCATCCGCGCCGCAGCCCCCGATTCATCCTGCCCCGAGTCTGCAATCACTTCCGCCGCCCGGCGCGTACGCCATCGATTCGCAGAATTCCGAGCTGAGGATTCTGGTATATCGAGCGGGGCCGTTGGCAAACTTGGGCCACAACCACGTCATGGTCAACCGTGCCCTGACCGGACGGGTCCAAGTCGGCAGCAGTATTTCTGCGTCGTCATTTTCACTCAAGGTACCGGTTGAAGGTTTCGTGGTCGACGACACGGAAGCGCGGCGCGAAGAAGGCAGCGATTTCCCGGGTGACATTCCGCCGGACGCCAAATCGGCTACACGCCGCAATATGCTCAGCGCGGCGGTGCTCAACGCCGCTGAATTCCCCGAGATAATCGTGACCAGCGTGGCCTTGAGCGGCACACCGGAGGCACTGAGCGCCGAATTGACCATCAGCGTGGCGGGGCACGAGGCAAAGATCTCTGCGCCATGCGCATTGCAGGGGGATGAGCATCGATTGACGGCGGCGGGGTCCATGGAACTGCGTCAGACTGCCGTCGGTCTTTATCCGTACAGCCTGTTGCACGGTGCCTTGCAGGTTGAAGATGCCATGCAGCTGAAATTCAGTATCGTCGTGCCGATCAGCTAGTCAGCAGAATCGGCGTCCCCTCGGGCGCTACCAACACGGCGGCGGGCACGGAGCGCAGACCCGGCGGCATTTCGCCGTTCGGCACGATGCCTTTATCAGCCAGATGGGCCAGAGTACCGCCCACATCATCGACCTCGAACCTCAAGGTTGCACGGCGAAGGTCCGCCGGATGATAAAGCCCCACATCGATGAAATCGCTGGTGCACGATATATGCGGCAGGCGATCCTGAAGCTCGTCCATTCCAACGAATCCGAAATCTTCCCAGTACGATTTTGCCAACTCGCGGTCCGGCGCCGGCACGGCGATCTCCAAAAAATAGCCGCACCGGGAGGTGTCGTTGGCGAGCCGCTTGCTGGGCGAAAAAGTCCGCGCTTCGATGAGGCGCACGAGCTGGCCTGAGGGATCGAACCAACCGACTTCATTGAACACGTCATTGCCCAAATGCCGGAATTCAAATTCGATTCCCCTGCGCTCGAGCACCTCCAGGTACTTGAGCAGATCGGGTTTCACGAAGGTGAGCGAGGGCGCGGGGATGGCCTGTTGATGCAGTCCCAGGCAGATCCGCCCGTCGGTGACCACCGCATACGGATGCGACCAGGCATCGCCCACTTCCGCGGAAGTGAACCCTAGGCCTAAGTAGAAATCCAGCGAGGCCTGAATATCGGGCGTCGCGAGGGAAAACTCCAGGAACCGTCCCAGCACTAACTTATTCCGCCGACGCAGATGTACTTGATTTCGGTGTAATCGAGAATCCCATATTTCGAACCTTCGCGCCCCGTGCCGGATTCCTTGACGCCGCCGAAAGGCGCTGCCTCGGTGGAGATGATGCCGGTGTTCAAACCGACGATCCCGTACTCGACGGCTTCCGATACTCTCCAACTGCGCGCCAGATCGCGCGTATAGACATAGGCGGCCAAGCCGAACTCGGTATCGTTGGCCATGGCGATCGCCTGCGCCTCGGTTGAAAACTTGAATAACGGAGCCACAGGTCCAAATGTTTCTTCCCGCGCGACGAGCATCCTGGGCGTGACATCGGTCAGGATGGTCGGTTCGAAAAAAGATCCGCCCAGGGCGTGACGCTTGCCGCCGAGCAAGACCTTCGCCCCTTGCGCCAGCGCATCTGCAATGTGCTCTTCAACCTTGGCCACAGCCTTGGCATCGATCAGAGGTCCTTGATCGGTGACGCCCGCAAGCCCGTCTCCGACGCGCAATTGCGCAACCGCCGATTTCAATTTCTTTGCAAATTCGTCGTACACGCCTGCCTGAATCAAGAGGCGATTTGCGCAGACACAGGTCTGTCCGGTATTTCGGTACTTACTGGCCAGTGCCCCCAATACCGCGGCGTCCAGATCGGCATCGTCGAATACGATGAACGGAGCATTGCCGCCAAGCTCCAGCGACAACTTCTTGACGGTGCCGGCGCATTGCGCCATGAGCTTTTTGCCGACCTCGGTTGACCCGGTGAAAGTGAGCTTTCGCACCGTGGGATTGGCCGTCATCTCGCCGCCGATTGCCGCGGCGCTGCCCGTGATCACATTGAATACGCCTTTGGGTACGCCGGCGCGGTCCGCAAGCTCGGCCAGTGCAAACGCTGAATAGGGCGTTTGCGTGGCGGGTTTGCAGACAAGAGTACAACCCGCTGCCAGTGCCGGCCCGGCCTTGCGCGTAATCATCGCGGCGGGAAAATTCCAGGGGGTGATGGCAGCGACGACGCCGACCGGCTGGCGCAGCACCATGATTCGTTTGTCGTTCTGGTGGCCCGGAATGATGTCGCCGTAGAGACGCTTGGCCTCTTCCGCAAACCACTCGATGAAAGAGGCCGCGTACTGTATTTCAATTTTGGACTCAGCCAACGGCTTGCCCTGCTCGGCGGTCATCAGCGTGGCGAGGTCGTCTTGATGCTCGAGCATCAGATCGAACCAACGCCGCAGGATGACGGCGCGTTCCTTGGCCGTGCG
>Ga0182024_10004665_pt1 | contig 31310 bp, 24 predicted proteins | sample P32metaG_FD_120480 | JGI IMG/M metagenome (GOLD analysis project Ga0182024, IMG submission 120480) | Permafrost microbial communities from Stordalen Mire, Sweden - P3-2 metaG (Illumina Assembly) | ecosystem: Environmental > Terrestrial > Soil > Wetlands > Permafrost | place: Sweden: Stordalen... | reverse complement strand
GCGGTCTGCTTCACCCCCGGGCTCGCACGCGCGGCCCCGGCTGCGGACTGAGCCGCGCCGCGCCGTCCGCGCGGCCGGCGCCGACGGTGAGCGCCGCTGCCAGCTCGTCGTGACTGCGATCGCCGAGCAGGTCCAGCAGCTGCGGAGGCGCGCCGGCACGCACGCGAATCGCGCTCCCCGGCCACATCGGGCTGCCCTTGCGGGCGGCGCCAACCACGTGGCGCTCGTAGACCCAGCTGCCGCAGTTGTGCAGACGCACACCGCGCGGCGCCCACTCGGCGGCGTCGTCGCGCGGCCACGGGCCGGACCGGTGGGAGTGCCCGAAGACGACGTCCGAGGCGTCGATCCGGAGGCGTGCGACGACCTCGGCCATCGCCCGCAGCACGCCGTTGCGCAGCTCGGGCGCGCCCAGCCGCGCGCTCAGCGGCCCCAGGCCGGCGCGGTTGGCGGCGGCGACGCCGAGGCGCAACATCGCCAGCGCGGCCAGCGTACGCGGCGTCGGCCGGCGCGTCTCGCGCGCCAACCGCCGCCACGCACGCGTGCTCGAGCCGGCGCCCGTCGGGGTCGGCCCCGCCGGCCCGCGGTGCTGCGCCAGCGCGTAGAAGAACGCGTACAGCGGCGCCTGGACGGACTCGTAGCCGGCGACGCCCGCGAGCGCGGCGCCACGGGGCGTCAGCCAGCGCTCGACCGCACCCATCGCGAGGCGCTCGAAGGCAGGCAGCGTGATGTGGCGGTCGAGGTAGTGTCCGTGCGTCGCGTAGACGCCGGGGGCGAGCCACAGGCCGGGATAGGCGACGCTCACGCGCGCGGGTGCGAGCGCCGTCGCGAGCTCCGCGGCGAGCGCCGACGCCTGCGCCGGCTCGACGCGCTGCTCCGGACCCAGATCCGCTTCGCCGGAGGCGGCCAGGCGCGTAACCCACGGCTCGACGATCTGGTAGTCGTGGTTGCCAGCGACGAGCACGACCTCGCGGTCGCCAAGCGCCTCGCCGAGCGCGTACAGGCAGGGCAGCGCGGCCGCGAGCGCCTCCGGCGCCGGACCAGTTCGCAGCTCGAGCACGTCGCCGAGCAGCACCACACGCTGGACGCCGTCGATCGCCTGGAGCAGCACGTCGCGTAGCGCGCCTCCGCGCAGCAGATCGTGCCCGCGGCGGCTGCCGAGGTGCAGGTCGCTGACGACGAGGGTGTCCAGAGCCGGCCGCCTTGGTGCGGCGGCTATGGCGCCGGCGTCGCGGCGGCGGAGAGCGCCAGGCGCAGCGTCTTGGGCAGCATGAAGCGGACGTCCTCGGTGACCACGTCCAGCTCTGAGATGTCCGCGGTACCCCGCGCCCGGAAGAACGCCACGACGCGCTGGACCAGCTCCTCCGGAGCGCTGGCGCCCGATGTCACGCCGATCACCCGCTTGCCCTCCAGCCAGCGCTCGTCCACCTCGCGCTCGTTCTCGATCAGGTATGACTCGGTGCCCAGGTCGCGCGTCACGTCCACGAGACGTTGGGTGTTCGACGAGTTGGTCGAGCCGATCACGAGCACGAGGTCGCACTGCGCGGCGAGCTGCTTGACGGCCGCCTGCCGGTTGGTCGTCGCGTAGCAGATGTCGTCGGTGCGCGGGCCGACGATCTCGGGGAAGCGCGCGCGCAACCGGTTGATCACCGCGCGCGTCTCGTCGACGGCTAGCGTCGTCTGCGAGATGTACGCGACGCGACCGGGGTCGGGGATCTCGAGCGCGTCGACGTCCGCTTCGCTCTCGACGAGCACGATGCTTCCCGGGGCCTCCCCCATCGTGCCCTCGACCTCCTCGTGGTGGGCGTGGCCGATCAGCACGATCGTGTAGCCGGCGTCGGCGAACTTGCGCGCCTCCACGTGCACCTTCGTGACGAGCGGGCAGGTCGCGTCGATCGTGCGCAGCCGCCGCTGCTCGGCGTTGCGGTGCACGGAGGGTGCCACACCGTGGGCGGAGAAGACCGTCACCGAACCCTCGGGGATCTCGGTCTCCTGATCGACGAAGATCGCGCCGCGCTCGCGCAGCTGCGCGACGACGTGCTTGTTATGGACGATCTCCTTGCGCACGTAGACCGGCGCCCCGTGCAGCGCGAGCGCGTGCTCGACGGTCTGCACGGCACGGTCGACGCCGGCGCAGTAGCCGCGTGGGGACGCCAGCAAGATGCGCTCGGGCGTGTAGGGCGGCGCGCTCGTCTCGGGCACCCGGCCAGTGTAGGGCGGGGCCGGATGCGCGCGCCCGGCCTCAGTCGTTCGAGGTGACCGCCTCCAGCAGGTCCGCGAACTTCCGCTGCGCGGCGGCGCGGCGGGTCGGCACGTGCTCGGTTGGCACCCCGTCCTCCGGCGCCTCGTAGCCGCGCAGGATCTGGCGGGCGACGCTCTGGCGGTGGACCTCGTCGGGGCCGTCGTAGAAGCGCGCGCCGCGCGCGAAGCGGTACATCTGCTCGAGCGGCAGGTCGGTCGAGTAGCCAAGCGCACCGTGTGCCTGAAGCGCGCGGTCGATCACGTCGTGCAGGACCTTCGCGCCGAAGAACTTGATCAGCGAGATCTCCTGGCGCGCGGCGCGCAGGCCTTCGGTGTCGATCACCCACGCGGCGTGCAGAGTCATCAGCCGTGCGGCCTGCATCTCTGCCGCCGAGTCGGCGATCCAGTTCTGCACGGTCTGCTTCTCCGCCAGCGTCGAGCCGAACGCGTAGCGGTACAGCGAGCGCTCGCAGAGCATGTCGAAGGCGCGCTTGGAGACGCCCAGCCAGCGCATGCAGTGGTGAATGCGCCCGGGACCGAGCCGCGCCTGCGCGAGCAGGAAGCCCATCCCCTCACCGCCGAGGATCGCGTCGGCGGGAACGCGAACGTCCTCGTAGAGGATCTCGGCGTGACCGCCGAACTTGCCGTACTGCTGCTCGGGGTGCGCCATCGTCGGCACGTCACGGAGGATGTTCACCCCGGGGGCGTCGGTGTCGACGATGAACATCGACGCGCGCTGGTGCGCGCGCGCGTCGGGGTCGGTGACCGCCATCACGATCAGGAAGTCGGCGATCGACGCGTTCGATGAGAACCACTTGTGGCCGTCGATCACCCAGTCGTCGCCGTCCTTGACCGCGCGTGTCTGCAGCAGTGTCGGGTCGGCGCCGGCGTTGGGCTCGGTCATCGAGAAGGCCGAGTGCAGATCTCCCGCGAGCAACGGGTGCAGATAGCGCTGCTTCTGCTCGTCGCTGCCGGCGAGCGCGAGGATCTCCGAGTTGCCCGAGTCCGGCGCCTGGTTGCCGAACGCAAACGGAGCCAGCATCGAGCTGCCGAGGATCTCGTGCATGAGCCCGAGCTTGACCTGGCCATAGCCCTGGCCGCCGAGCTCCGGGTCCAGATGCGCCGCCCACAGCCCGCGCTGCTTGACCTCCTGCTGTAGCGGCGCGAAGGCGCCCCGGAGCTGGTCGTACTCGAGCTCGAGCGTCTCCAGCGGCCAGATCTCCTCGCGCACGAAGGTGCGCATCCAGGCGAGCTTCTGCTCGAACTCCGGCTCGGTCGAGAAATCCCAGGCCACAGGCGGATCCTACCCCCTGGCCGGCACGCGCTTACGTCTTGCGCCTGATCCGCGCCGACCCACCCGGGTCTTGCTGCTCCGCTCGAAAAATCGGCTGCCTAGGGCAGGCGCGCTCATCCCAGCGGCCGTTCGTGCCGATGATGTCGTCATGGTTGTGCGCAAAACCTCCAGACAGAGCCAGAAGGCGTGATCGTTGACAGGCGGTGCCAGACCGCGGCCCCGCCCGCGGACGGTATGCGCGGGCGCATCCGACGCGCACTGAGCGCGCGCGCGCGGTCGGCCGCGGGCGGCTGCGGCGGGTTCACGCTGGTCGAGTTGCTCGTGGTCATGAGCATGTTCATCGTCGTGCTAGGTGCCACGCTGAACATCCTGCTCGACTCGAGCCGAGTGCAGACTCGCGATTCCGCGTGGGCTTACGCGATTCAGAACGCGCGCACCGGACTGGCGGAGATGACGCACGAGATTCGCCAGGCGTCGGGCGTCAACTCCGACGACCCGAACTTCGTCGACTTCAACCTCACGCTCGCCGGGACTGCCGAGCACGTCGTCTATGAGTGCAACATCGCCCAGCCCGGGACCAGCTACCGCGAGTGCGTGCGGTTCGAGGCGGCGGTCGGCGCCTCGCTGCCGTCCACCGGCCGCCTCGCGGTCCAGTATCTCGTCAACGGCACCCTCGCCGACCCCGTCTTCAGCTTCACGCCCAACGCGCTCAATCCGACGTTCGTCGGCGTGACTATCAAGGTGCCGGCAAGCGGCGGCGTCTTGACGGGCGGCGCCGGGCTCAACCACACGGTGGTGCTCTCCGACGGCGCCTACATGCGCGACGTCGGCGGTACGCAAGGAATCGGCTGAGGAGCGTTCGTGGTGAGCCTACGCACACTATTTACCCGCGGTCGCCGGGCGCACGCGCCCAGGCGGAGACGTGTAGCCGTTGCCGAGGCGGGCTTTACGCTGATCGAGGTGCTGGTCGCGGTACTCGTCTTGACCGTCGGGGTCCTCGGGACGGTCACGGTGTTCAACACCTCGCGCAAGCTTACGTCGGTGGCCGAGCGCCAGACCTCGATGGTCCACCGCGCACAATCGGAACTCGAGAGCCTCCTGGCGACGCCCTACGCCAATCTTGTGATGGCGGCCCCGACGCAATCGGCCAACCCCAGCAGCCCGGATTACTACGTCACCACGTTGAGCGGCCAGCCGGCATTTCAATATGACCCCGGCAACCCCAGCGCAAAGGAGCTACTTGTGGTCGGCACCCCCCCCTCCAACGGCGCGCCGGGGCTGACGACGCACCCGCTGCCGTGGAGCGACGGCGAGCTGAGCGGGTCGATCTACGACTATGTCACCGAGCATACGGACCCCGACTGCGGGGCCAACTGCCCTTCCAGCTACGACTACAAGCGCGTCACGGTCGAAATCACGATCGGCGGCAACCTCTCTCCGAACAAGCCGATCATCGTGTCGTCGTTCGTCATCGATCCGAACGCCTCGCCCGGCGGCGGCGCGCTGACTCGCTGCCCGGGCCAGGTGGTCTCCTGCTGCCCGAACGCCCAGGACCAGCTCGTGCCGTGCGGCAACAGCCTCGGGGGCAACGGCGACACGTGGTTTCTCTATGACACCCCGGTTTCGGCGGGAACGCGACAGACGATCGCCGGGAGTCATCCAACCCATGCCACCGTCGCCTCGACGGGCACCTGCACGGCTTCAGTCACGACCGGTTGCCCGGTCCCCGACCTGATGGGCGCCAGCGCACCGCCCGGGCCCCCGCCGACGCTCTACAACTACTCGAACGAGGACATCACCGATAGCTATGCCGGCGGACGCGTGCTCAGACGCGACACCAGCTGCGCGGGCACCCCGACCAGCACGGACAACACCAAGGGCGAGATGTGGGTCACCGCGCCCCTGGCGGCGCAGAAGTCGCTGACCGGCGCCGGCGGGCTCGCTCTCTACACCCAGACGCTCAACGGGGTGGCGGCGACGGTCACGCTGTGCGTGGCTATCTACGACTTTTCGCCGGCCGCGGTCAAGAACTTGAAGGTCACGCCGCCGACGCTGCTCGGGACCTCCGCCTACACGCCGCCGAGCTGGCCCACGACCCCCACGGCGCTGTCGTTCGATTTCACCTTCACCGCCACCCCCGTAACGGTCCCGCTCGGCGACAGCATCGGCGTGCGCATCTGGGCAGCGGCGGCGTCGACCGCCGACATCGCCGCGATCTACGACCATTCCTCCTACCCCTCCGAGCTCCAGCTCACCTCGAGCTGAAAGGCATGCCGATGCGTTCGACAAACCGACTGAGAAGCGAGGATGGGATCGCTCTGATGGTGGCGATCATCGTGCTGCTGATCACCACCCTGCTCGCCACCGCAGCGGCGTACACCGCGATTCAGACGGGCAATTCCAACAACCGCGACACCAACGCCAAGCGCGCGCTCGAGGCGGCCGAAGCCGGACTGCGCACCTCGACCTACCGCATGAACATGCTCGTGCCGGACTCGACGCACTGCGTCACGACCGCGATCGCGCTGCCCGACCCCACAACCGGCGACTGTACGGACGGCCAGGAGTCGCTCGGAAACAACGCGTACTTCCAATACTGGAACACGCCGGTTCTGCCGACCAGCACCGCGTGCGCCGGGGTGTCGGGGGCCAGCTCTCAGCAGGGTGTCTCGCAACGCTGCTTGACCGCGGTTGGCACCGTCAACGGTGTCAGCGTGCGACTCCAGGTCCGAGCCAGCGCCTTCAACGCAGTGCCGCTATTCCCACTGGGCCTGGGTGTGGTCGGGCTCAACGGCGTCACGATCACCAACAACGCCACCGGCCCCAACGTCGGGACCAACGGGACGCTGGCAATCAGCAACAACGCGAGCACCACCAGTGCGACACTCGGCCCTCTCCCGCTCGGCAAGGTGACCGTCGGCAACAACGGGAGCTCCGGCCCGGTCACCCAGCTTCCCTTTGGCCAGCCGCTCGGGCTAACCGGGGTCAGCCCCGGAACCTCCGCCACGATCAACAACGACAACCGCATCACCAACGGGCTCAACGGCGGTACCACGACCCCCTACGACCCATCGAGCGGCGCGACCTGGAACGCCGCCACTCGGATGCTCAGCCTCTCCAACAACGGCTCGTTGACGCTCGGCGGAGGGATCTACAACTTCTGTGGCCTCAGCGGGGCAAACAACGTGACGATCTCGCTCGCCACAGGCGCCAGGACCATCATCTACATCGACTCGCCCGACGACCCCGGATCCGGCTGCGCGGCCGGCACCGGCACCTTCTCGTTGAGCAACAACACCACCGTGACCAACCCCGCACTAGACGCGACGGCGCTGCAGATCTTCGTCTACGGCTTGAACAACGGCAGCAACGTGGTCAACTTCGCCAACAACTCCTCCACATGGGCGACGCTCTACGCGCCTCAGTCGACGGTCAACCTCAACAACAACGGCCTGCTGACAGGCGCCATCGCCGGCGCGACCGTCAACATCTCCAACAACGGCGGGGTCAGCGCTGACGCCAGGGACTCAGGACTGCAGGCGACCCCGATCGGCCTCAGCTACAGCACCGCCTGGGATCAATGCCCGTCGGCGTACTCCCCCACCGCTCCGATGGCAAACTGCCCCTAGACAGCGCCGGTCGAGCACCGGCTCGGCGTTCACGTCGGCGCGCGCCGCCCGAGCAGACCGTCCACCAAGCGCCAGAGCCCTTCGCGGCGCGCCTGCACCGGGAACTCGGCCAGTACGCGCTCGCGGGCGCCGGTACCGGCGCCGTCGGCGACGAGCCGGATGGCGCGCCGCACCCCGTCGGCGACCGTCTCGGGCCGTGCGTCGTCGAGCAGCACGCCCGTCTCCCCGACGACCTCGGGCAGCGCGCCGGCGCGCGTCGTCACCGGCACGCACCCCGCCAGCATCGCCTCGGCCACCGAAACCCCGAAGCCCTCGTGGCGCGAGGGCTGGACATAGACGGAGGCCTCCCGGTAGAGACGCAAGAGGGCGTCATCTTCGACCCAGCCGGTCAACGTTGCGTTGGCCGGGGCGCGGTCGCGCAGCGCCTCGCCGGCGGCGTCGAGGACGCGGCCGGCGAGCACGAAGCGTGCCTCGGGAACAAGCGCCGCGGCCTCGACGAAAGCACGCAGGCCCTTGCGCTCGAGGTTTGCGGCATCGACGTTGCCGACGCTGAGCGCAACTGGCGGGTCGCCCGGCGAGGACGCGTCCTCGCCGAAGAAGTCCGGCACCCCGTGATGGACGACACTCACCCGCGACGCCGGGATTGCGGTGTTGCGCTCGAGCTCGCCCCGTGAGTAGTCGGAGTTCGTCATCAGCGCGCTCGCCCGTCGCATGATCCAGCGGCTGAGCCACTTGCGCGCGCCGCCGACCTGGTAGCCGTAGCCGATCTCGGGCTCACGTGCGATGTCGAATCCCCCGACGATCAGCAGCGAGGGCCTTCGCAGCAGCCAGGCGAAGGTGAACGGCAGGAAGGTGTGCCACGACGCCCACCACCCGACGACGACGTCGCTGGCGCGTACCGCAGCGAGGACCGGGAACGGGTTGGCGAAGCGCCCCGGCTGGTGTAGCTCCGCCAGCTCGTAGCGCTCGCCCAGCAGCTCGCCGTCGAGCCGGATGAAGCCGGCGCGGCGGCTGGTGACGTAGAGCAGCCGGGCTCGGCGTGATGAGGGCACTGACGCCATCGCCGCGCATCTTCGCGCCTTGGCGAGGAAGTCGCGCGCGCTGCGCCGGCGAGCTAGGCTTGGGACTCGGCGGCGGCGAGCGCATCGGAGACAAGAGTTGCCCCAGCAGCACCTCGACAGGTTGAGCGCGATCGACGCGTCGTTCCTGCATCAGGAGAAACCCAACTCCCACATGCACGTCGGCGGGGTCTCGATCTTCAATGGACCGCCGCCGCCGTACGAGGCGTTCGCCGACTCGATGCGGTCGCGCCTTCACCTCGTTCCCCGCTACCGCCAGAAGCTCGCCCATCCGCCGTTGGAGTCGGGCCGCCCGCTGTGGGTCGACGACCCCAACTTCAACCTCGAGTACCACGTCCGCCACACGGCGCTGCCGGCCCCGGGCGACGAGCCCCAGCTGATGCGCCTGACGGCGAGGATCTTCTCCCAGCGTCTCGATCGCTCCAAGCCGCTGTGGGAGATGTGGCTGATCGAGGGACTCACGGACAACCGCTTCGCGCTGATCGCGAAGACCCATCACGCGCTCGTCGACGGAATCTCAGGCGTCGACATCGCACAGGTCCTCTTCGACCTCTCGCCGGAGCCCGCGGCGATCGACGCCCCCGGCGACGCCTGGCAGCCGGCCCCCGAGCCCAGCTCGGCACAGCTCGCGGCCGCCGGGCTGAAGGGACTGGTGCGCGCTTCGGTTGGACTCGCCACCCAGGCGGTCTTCGCCGCCTCGAGGCCGAACACGGCGCTCGAGAAGGCGCGGGAGGCGGCCGAGGGCATCGGCGAGATCGTCTGGGCCGGACTCAACCCGGCGCCGGAGACGCCCTTCAACGTCGAGATCGGCCCGCACCGGCGCTTCTCCGTCGTGCGCAGCTCGCTGGCGGAGTACAAGGAGGTCAAGAACGCGTTCGGCTGCACGCTCAACGACGTCGTGCTCGCGGTCGTGGCGGGCGCGCTCGGCGACTTCCTGCGCGCGCGCGGCATCCGCACCGAGGGGCTCGAGCTGCGGGCGCTCGTGCCCGTCTCGATCCGCCCCAAGGACCAGCTCAACCAACTCGGCAACCAGCTCGCGGCGATGCGCGCAGCGCTGCCGGTCTACGTCAAGGATCCCGTGACCAGGGTCAAGCTGGTCAAGCAGGCGATGGACGGGCTCAAGGAGTCCAAGCAGGCGGTCGGCGCCGAGGTGCTGGCGAGCGTTCAGAGCTTCGCCCCGCCGACGATCCTCGCCCAGGCTTCGCGGCTGAACTTCTCCACGCGGCTGTTCAACCTGATCGTGACGAACGTTCCGGGACCGCAGTTCCCGCTCTATGTGCTCGGGAGCGAGCTCGAGGATGCCTTCCCGGTCGCCTTCCTGCCCGAGAACCACGCGCTCGCGATTGCGGTCATGTCCTACAACGGCAAGCTCAACTACGGCCTGCTCGGCGACTACGACGCGCTGCCGGACCTCGAGCTGATCGCCGAGGGGATCGAGCGCTCGCTGACGGCTCTGCTGCGTGTCGCGCGCAAGGGAACGCCGGCGACGCCGCGACCCTCGCGCTCCGCGGCCGCACGCGCGGCCCAGCGCGAGCGCCGCGCCGCCTCGCGAAAGGCGGCGGCCGGGCGCTCCGGGAACGGATCTCCGTCCGCCGGGTCTGCGTCCGCCGAGTCGCGCTCCGGGCCGCCGCCCTCCTCCGCGGGGAACTCGCGCACCGCTCGCCCGGACGGCGCGAAGAGCGGCGGCGGAGGGCGAGGGTCGACCTAGCGGGGGCGCCCGCGCCCCGACCTCAGAAGCCGAGGGCGAACTTCGCGTCTTCGCTCATCAGGTCAGGCGACCAAGGCGGAGTGAAGACCATGTGCGGGACGACCTCCTCGACGCCCTCGATCTCGCCCACAAACTCCTCCATCTGCTCGGAGACCTGCGGGCCGATCGGACAGGCCGGTGTGGTCAGCGTGAAGGTGATGTCGACGCGACCGCCTTCGATCGCGACCTCGTAGACCAGGCCCAGCTCGACGAAGTCCAGCCCGAGCTCGGGGTCGATGACGTTCGTGAGCGCGTCGGTGACTGTTTCCTCGGTGACCATCTCGTGCCTCGCCAGTGTACCCGCGGCGCTCGCGTAGCCTGTCAGTCGATGTTCTTGTTGGCGATCATCGCGTTCATCGCGATCCCGGCGGCAGAGATCTACGTGATCGTGCTCGTCGGCGGCGCAATCGGCTTGTGGCCGACCGTCGCGCTGCTGCTGGCGGACGCCGTGCTCGGCGCGTGGATCGTGCGCCATCAGGGCCGCAGCACCTGGCGACGCTTCCGCCTGGCGCTCGAGGAGGGCCGGATGCCTGCTCGCGAGGTGCTCGATGGCGGCCTGGTGATCGCGGGCGGCGCCTTCCTGATCACTCCCGGCTTCCTGACCGACATCGTCGGCCTCGTGCTGATCCTGCCGCCGACGCGCGCGCTCGTGCGCAGGATTCTGATCAAGCGGCTGACAGGAGGCCTCGCGGTGCGCGTTTGGAGCTCGCGCCCGGCCGGGTTCGGGCGCAGCGCGCAACGCCCGCCGGCCCCGTACGACGTCGATGGCACGGCCGTCGACGCCGACCCGCCGAGGCTGCCGCGTCGATGATCGCCGCCGGGGACGAGCGGCCGCGCAACGACGACACGCCGGGGTCCCACGACGCTGCCGTGTTCGCCTTCGGCGACGTGGGCGCCGGCGTCTTCGCGCTCGCGCGCTGCGGCTCGGTCGTCGGCGCCGACGGCACGCCCGAGGGCGCCGCGCTCGCCGTCGTGCTCGCGGGCGAGCGGCCCGCGTTCGCGCACGCCGCAGGCGGACCGCGCGACGCCGAGAGCGCCGGCGACTTCTCTCACGACGGCGTGCGGACCAGCGTCGTCGAGCCGCTGGCGCGCTGGGAGCTTGCGCTGACGAGTGGCGACGATTGCCTCGAGCTGGACTTCGAGGCTGTCTGCCAGGCGGTCGAGCTGGACCCGGCGGCGCACGGCGGCTTGCACGGCTACGAGCAGCTCTGCCGCGTGCGCGGTGAGGCGCGCCTCGACGGCGTCCGCCACGAGCTCGCGTGCCTCGGCCAGCGCGGCCATCAGTGGGGACGGATCGCGGACGGCGTCGCGCTCGGGCGCACGCTGTCGGCGTGGTTTGCGGAAGATCTCGCCACCAGCGTCGCGGCGCTGCGTCCCGCGTCCGTCAGCCACCACGATGGCGAGGCAGTCGACGCGTGGCTGCTCGACGACGACACCGGCACGCCACACCACGTAAACGAGCCGCTGCTGTCGACCACATACGACGGCGACGGGCGCCAGCTCCGCGCCGGGCTGGAGCTGTGGGTCGGCGAGGAGGACGAGTTCCCCCGCCGCGCCGCCGGGCGGTCGCTGGGCGGAGCCTCGCTGCCGCTCGGCGACGGGCGCTTCGACGTGACCTTCATGGCGTGGACGATGGAGGGCCACAGCGGCGTCGGGCCCTACGCCGTGATGCATCGCGGTCGGCGATGAGCGAGATCGTCGCCGTGGTCTCGGACTTCGGGGGCGTCCTGACGACGCCGTTGGAGACTGCCTTCCTCGAGTTCCAGCAGGAGCATGGCATCCCGCTCGACGCGCTCGGTCGCGCGATCGGTGCCGCGGCCGCGACCAACGGCGCGCATCCGCTGTTCGAGCTGGAGAAGGGCCGCATCAGTGAGTTGCAGTTCACCGAGCAGCTGTCGTCGGCGCTTTCAGACGAGCTGGGACGGACGGTCGACCTGGGCAGCTTCGCCGCGGGCTTCGGCACCGGCCTGAAGCCCAATCCGGGGATGATCGAGAAGATGCGCGCGCTGCGCGACCGCGGTCTGCGGATGGCCCTGTGCACGAACAACGTCCGCGAGTGGGAGGCGCGCTGGCGCGCGATGCTGCCGGTGGACGAGATCTTCGAGCTGGTCGTCGACTCGGCATACGTCGGCATGCGCAAGCCCGAGCCCGGCATCTACGCGCTTACGCTCGAGCGCCTCGGGCTGCCGGGCGAGCAGTGTCTGTTCGTCGACGACTTCGAGATCAACTGCAGCGCCGCGGCCGAGCACGGCATGACGACTGTGTGGTTTCGCGACAACGACCAAGCGATTGAGGAGATCGACGCGGCGCTGGCGTGAGCGGGGCGCCGGGGTGAGCGCGGTGTCTGTCGTGGGCGGGGCGCAGCACGGGCGGCGGGGGGTGTGCCCGCTCACTTACCTGTCAGGTCCCCCAGCGGCCTCACCCCCCTGGACCCCGCGTCTCAGCGGCTCGGCAAAACCCGACCGGCGGCCCCGCCCGGCAAGCGGAACCTAGTTCTCCGACCCCAGCCGGTCCCAGCAGTACAGCTCGATGCATTCCGCCGCGAGGCAGATGCAGCGCTCGCGCGAGAGCCAGGGAAGCACGGTCTCGAGCGCCTGCTCTTCCGCCACGCCGGCGTCGAAGGCCTCCTCGCCGCGGAAGCCGGCGGCGATCTTCAGCGCCTCGCGCCGGTTGTCGCCGAGCGTCGGGAAGACCTGGACCAGGAACTCCTTGTTCGGCAGCGGATGGCCCAGCTCGAGCGACGCGTGCCACGCCGCGAGCATCGAGAGGTCGTTCTCGTCGAGGTCGTCGATCGCCTTCGCGTAGTGCGAGGCCAGCTCTTCCTCAGGGATCTCGTCAACCCACGCTCGCACCAGCTCGCCGAGCAGCTGGCGGCGTGCCTCGCGCCCGACCGACTCGGCGATCACTCGGATGGCGTCGTGCGGCTCGATGAAGCAGAGGGACATGCGGCGATCTCGCTCCCTTGCTGAAGGGTCGGCTCGGACTGGCTCACCGTACGCCCGCCGTCGGACGGCATCTCGCCGCCCGGGCCGCGAAATCGAAGCGCTGCTCGATCCCGCCCCAAGGCCGCGAAATCGAACCGCTACTCGATCCCGCCGATCAGCATCTGCCCGGGGTGCTCGCCGTCGTCGCGCCGGCGTGCGCGCTCGGCGCGCCGCCAGTGGCGGCGGATCTCGCGCGGGCTGGCGTGACGGTAGCTCGAGCGGGTCACGGGTTGGAAGCTGACACCGCCGTCTTCTTGCACCGCGACGACGATCCCGAACACCGGGCGCCCACGCTTGTCGACCTCGATCATGTCGCCGGGCTGGATCGGCGCGACGCGCATCGTGGCGCTCAGACGCCGAGCGCGCCGGCGAGTGCGTCGACCGCGCCCGCGGCGGGCAGCGCGCGCGACCCGAGCGTCGTGCGGGCCGGCACGCCCGCCCAGTTGTAGAGCGCGAGGTCGAGCGCCTCCAGCTCCACGGCGAGCGCGTCGGCGAGCGCCACAGCGCGGCGCTCGAGCAGCAGCGTGTCGCCGATCCCGAAGACGCGCTTGGCGGCGACCGTCGTCGCGTCGGAGACACCGCCCAGCCCGAGCGCGCCGGCGCGCAGGTCGAAGCGCCCCAGCCGACCCAGCGAGACGAGCAGATCAAAGCGCGCGGCGCGCGGGAACCCGGGCAGCGCGAGGCGCTCGAGCAGGCGTGCGAAGCGGCGTTCGGCGCTCCACGCGACGTCCCCGGTGAACGCGACCTCCTGCGAGCCGGCGCGCTGAGCCCAGGCGCAGTAGGCCGACCACGTGCGCGCGGCCAGCCGGGCATCAAAAGCTCCACGCGGACCGGCTTCCAAGCCGTCGTCGAAGGCGGGCGGCTCGGACGCCGCGGCTGCACGGATCGAGCGCCATGGATCCGCGAGATCCTCGAGCGGGGACAGGTACGCGATCAGGAAGGCCAGCTCGCATGCACGCTCGATCTCGGGCTCGCGCGCGACGTCGGCGTACAGCCCCGGCGGCGCGCCAGCCAGCTCCGACAGGCGCGCAACCGAGAAGGCGACCTCCTCGGCGAGCTTGCGCGCATCGGCGCTCGACCGCAGACCGGGGACGAGCGACGAGCGGTAGCCGTCATCGGCGCTGCGCTCGACGTGGCTGACCTGGAGCGCGCCTGCGCCAAAACGGCGCCCGCGCCGGCTCGGGGCCCGCGGCGCCGAGTGGTCCGACGGACCAGTGCCCGGCCGGCTCGGGCGAGCGGGCGATGTCGCCGAGCCGCCGGTCACGAGGCCCTCCGCAGCCTCCTCCGAGCAGATCGGGCAGTTGGCGAGGAAGCGGTTGTGGCGACAGAAGCTCGGCATCGCGCGGGGCGAGTTTAGGCGCGCGAGGCGAGACGACCCGTCTGAACGCGCCAGCGACCCTGGCGCGCCCTCAGCGCGCGCGCCGCGCCAGACGCTCGATCCCCCCGAGGAACACGTCCGACGCGAACGCCGCCGCCGCGTCAACGTCGGGTGGGTCGCGCTCGAGCATGCGCATGCCCAGCTCGAAGCCGACGCCCGCCATCGCCCCGGCCATGTAGTCGACGTCGAACGGCGGCAGATCGCCGCGCGCGATCGCGGCGCGGAGATCGTCGGCGAGGTCGACGACGCCGGGACCGAGCGCGGGATCCTCGGTCAGCGTGCGGATCGTCCCGGCGTTGCGGTGCATCAGGTTGAACAGCGCGACGTCGTCGACGATCGACTGGAAGTACGCGCGAAAGCCGCCGTGGACGAACTCCTCGAGCGTCGTTGCACGGGCGCGGGCGTCGCGGACCACCGCCCGAGCGCGCAGCGCACTCTCGTCGATCAAGGCCCTGAAAACGGACTCCTTGTCGGAGAAGTAGTTGTAGAACGTCCCCGCCGCGAGTCCGGTGCGCCGGATGATGTCGCGGACGCTCGCGGCGCCGTAGCCAAGCTCCGCGAAGACCTCGCGCGCGGCGTCGAGGATCGCCTGGCGGTTGGCCTGCTTGGTCTGCTCGCGCTTGGATGCGCTCGCCGCGATCACGGCGTGCTCACGCCGTCGCGACCGCGCCCGCGGATGCGGCAGCCGCTGCGCGCGGCGCCACCGGGAGCGGGAAGCCCTGCTCGCGCGCGCGTTGCGCGCCGGCCGCCATCTCGCGCTCCATCGCGAGCATGAAGTCGTCGTAGTCGACCTGCATCGTGTGACGCGGCGAGGCGACGTAGCGCTCGAACATCGCCTTGCGCTCGGATTCGATGTCCGCGCGCACCGCGCCGGGGTCGGGCAGCGCGTACTCGCCGCGCAGGTAGCGGGCGACCCACTGCCCCTGGCGCTCGGCGGCGGGCATGATCGCGCCGAGCGGCTGGAACAGCCCGATGAAGAAGAGGCCTTCGATGCCGGGGTGAAACAGGCGCCGGTAGAGCGGCAGGTCGTTGGACGGAGCGGAGACGAAGTCCTCGTCGAAGAACGGAAAGCTGATCTTGTAGCCCGTGCAGTAGATGACCAGGTCGATGTCGTGCTCGACCGTGCCGTCGACGAAGCGGATGTCGCTCCCCTCGAGCGCCGCGATGTTGGGGCGGTAGGCGATCGCGCCGTGCGCGAGGCGGTCGAGGATGCGCCCCGAGACCGTCGGGTGGGCATCGCCGAAGCGGTGGTCGGGCTTGGGCAGGCCGTAGCGCTCCATCTGGCCCTGGTAGAGGCGCAGCAACAGAGTCAGGATCTTGCGACGAACCGGGAACGGGATACGGGGCGATGCGCCGATCTGGTCGATCGGCTTGCCGAAGATGTACTTCGGGATCACGTGCGCGCCGCGCCGCGAGGCGAGGAACGTCGCGTCGGCGTTGTAGGAGGCGTCGACCGCGATGTCCATCGCGCTGTTGCCCATCCCCAGCACGACGACGCGCTTACCACGCAGTTGCTCGGGCTCGGTGTAGTGGTGGGAGTGGATCTGCTCACCGGCGAACGTGTCGGCGCCTGCAAACGGAGGCTCCGGCCAGCGCGGATTCCAGTGGTGACCGTTGGCGACCAGCAGCGCGTCGTAGCGGCGCAGCTCGCCTCCTTGCAGCGTCACATCCCAGGCGCCGTCCTCGCCGCGGACCGCGTGCTCGACGCCGCAGTTGAAGCGAATCCGGTCGCGGAACCCGAAGTGATCGACGTAATCGCTGAAGTACTCCGCGATGTGCGTGTGGTGGGGAAAGTCCGGGTAGTGCTTCGGCATCGGGTAGTCGGAGTACTCCATGCGCTCGCGCGAAGTGTTGATGTGCAGCGTCCGGTACGACGAGCTCATCCCGTTGCGGTTCTCGAACACCCAGTTGCCGCCGACGCGATCGGACTTCTCAAACACGTCGACCGCGATCCCGCGCTCGTGCAGGGACTTGGCGGCGGCGATGCCCGACGAGCCGGCGCCGATGATGCAGGCAGACGGCAGCTGTGTCATCTGGTGAACCTCCGTCTGGGTGCTGGGATCAGACGTCGAGGATAGGAAAAAATGACGCAGGCGTCAAGTTTCGCTACGGCGCTGGCTACTACCCGCCGACGCGCTTGGCGGAGAAGGAGCTCAGGTCATTGCAGGCGGGCCCGAACTTGAACGTGATGTCCGTGCGCATTGTGCCTGATGCCCTGCCCCCCGCGGTGAAGCTGCCGCGAATCGTGTAACGGTCGCTGGAGGTTAGCGCCACAGATCCGCTGAAGCGCCCTCGCGCGATACTGAGCGCCGGGAATCGGGTCGTGGTCAAATGGCCAGGCACGCAGAGCTCCCCGATCGTCGGCTGGTAGGTGGTGCGCAGGTCCGTGATCCGCTTGCGGTCGTCCGATACCTTGAAATCGATCGTGTACGGCCCTACGGACCCTGCGTAGGAGCCGGCCCGCGGTGTCACAGCCGCGGTTGTCGCGGTCGCGTGCGCCGACCCGGAGTGCAGCGCGCCGAGCGCAGCCACGACTGCCACCAAGCAGCCCGCCGCCAGTCGCCGGGTCTGACCGGGAGTTGCACATGGGCTGCGCATCGTGAACAGAAAGATACGCCGTCTCGCCCGCTACTTGCCCGCCCGTGTGCCCGAGAAGGTGTTGGACGAGCGGCACGGAGGCTCCGAGTTGTGCGGGAAGTTGAAGTCGTCGGACACGCTGCCGGACACTTTCGTCGGGGTGCTGAAGCGACCGACGACCGTGTAATGCATCGCAAGCCCGGACGGCGGGATCCTGGTGACGGATGCGTCGAAGCGACCGTCGCGGATCACGACTGCCGGGAAGCGCGTCGTGATCACGTTGTTCGACGGTGCGCCGCAGCCCTCGGTCGCCTGGTAGTCGGTTGTCAGGCCCGTGATCGTCTTGCGGTTGGCCGAGACCTTGAAGTCGACCGTGAACCCGCCGGCGAACCCCACCCAGCGGCCGGCCTTTGGTGTCGCCGCGGCCTTCGTCGCGACCGCGTGCGCGGAGCCGGCGTGCAGCGCACCGAGCGCGAGCGCCGCCAGACAGGCGCCGGCGGCGAGTCGCCGGATCCGAGGGTGAGCTGAGAGCGCCGTCCTCATCGCCGCCCGATCATATGCGGCGTCTCAGGCGAGCACGCCGTCAGGCGGCGCGTCGCCGTCCTCCGCCGGATCCGTCGCCTCCGGTCCGTCGGCACCGGCCGCCGCTACGGGCACCGGCGCGCGCCGCGCGTCAGGCGCCAGCGCGCTGTCGACGACGCGCGCGCAGCGGCGTCCCTCGGCGATCGCGTGCACGATCAGCGTTGCGCCCATGCGTGCGTCGCCGGCGACGAAGACGTTCTCCATCGACGTGCGATAGGAGCGATCGGCGATGTTGCCACGGCGATCGAGCTCGACGCCGAGCCGCTCGACGAATCCCGCGCGCTCCACGCCGGTGAAGCCGATCGCCAGCAACACGAGCTCGGCGGGCTGCTCGAACTCCGAGCCGGGCACCGGCTCGAGGTCGGCGGATGAGGTGCCCATGACTTTGCGACCGCGCACGCCCGCGACGGCGCCGGTGGAGTCGTCGAGCAGCTCGGTGACCTCCGTCGACCACACGCGCTCACCGCCCTCCTCGAGCGCGTAGGTGTTGAGCGTTCGCCGCGGCGCCAGCGGCCACGGATGGCGTGCGTCGCGACCGGTCAGCTGATCCAGCTCGGGGTAGACGTCGAGGATCTCGGCGCTCACGGCGCCCTCGCGCACGGCGTTGGAGATGCAGTCCATGCCGGTGTCGCCGCCGCCGATCACGAGGACGCGCTTGGACGCCGCGGTGATCAGATCGTCGCTCCCCGGCTCGGGTGGGGCTGCGCGCCCATACATCCGCGCGACCGCCCGATTGCGCTGGTAGAGGTAGTCCATCGCCATGTGCACGCCGCGCAGCCCGCGGCCGGAAACGGTCATCTCCCTGCCCTCGCGGGCGCCGATCGCGATCACGACGGCGTCGTGGGACTCGCGCAGCGCGCCGATCTCGAGATCGACACCGACGTCGACACCGCAGCGGAACTCGACGCCCTCGGCCTCGAGGATCGCGACGCGGCGATCGATGATCGCCTTGTCGAGCTTGGCGTCGGGCACCCCGAAGCGCATCAGCCCGCCGACGCCCTCGTCGCGCTCGTAGACGACCACGTGATGACCCAGGAGGTTGAGCTCCGCGGCGGCAGCCATCCCCGCCGGACCGGCACCGACGACGGCGACGGAGCGCCCCGTGCGCAGCTCGGGGGCGGGCACGTCGGGCACGATCCAGCCCTCGTCGAACGCCCGCTCGGCGATCGCGTGCTCGATCGACTTGATCGTCACCGGGTCGTCGTTGATGTCGAGCACGCACGCCGACTCACACGGCGCCGGGCAGATCCGGCCCGTCAGCTCGGGGAAGTTGTTCGTCGCGTGCAGCGCGGCGATCGCCTCGCGCCAGTCGCCGCGGTAGACGAGGTCGTTCCAGTCGGGGATCAGGTTGCCGAGCGGGCAGCCGTTGTGACAGAACGGCACGCCGCAGTCCATGCAGCGCGCCCCCTGCTCGGCGAGCACGTGCTCGGGTAGGACGCCGAGGATCTCCTCGTAGTCGTGCCTGCGTTTCTCCGCGTCGCGGTACGGGGCCTTCGCGCGGTGGATCTTCAGAAATGCCTCGAGCTCGCCCATACGCTCACCGCCCGCCGGCGTCCTCGGCGGCCTGGCGCTCGGCTGCCTCCGCGCCGGCCCGGCTGGCGCGCTCGGCGAGCACGCGCTTGAAGTCGCGCGGCAGCACCTTGACGAACTCGCTCAGCGCGCGCTCCCAGTCATCGAGCAGGCGTCCCGCGACCGTCGACGCTGTGCGCTCGCGATGCTCCTTGACCAGCTCGTAGAGCTCGATCCGGTCGGCGGCGTCCATCTCGTCGAAGTCGACGAGCTCGCGGTTGCAGCGCGCCGGGAAGCTGCCATCCGGATCCCAGACGTAGGCGACGCCGCCGCTCATGCCGGCGGCGAAGTTGCGCCCCGTCGGGCCGATCACGACGACCTGCCCGCCCGTCATGTACTCGCAGCCGTGATCGCCGACGCCTTCGACGACGGCGCTGGCGCCGGAGTTCCGCACGCCGAAGCGCTCGCCGGCCAGCCCGCGGAAGAACGCGCGACCCGAGGTCGCGCCGTAGAGCACGGTGTTGCCCGCGATCACGTTGTGCTCCGCGATGAACGTCGCGGACTCGGCGGGCCGCAGCGCGAGCACGCCGCCCGACAGTCCCTTGCCGACGTAGTCGTTGGCCTCGCCCAGCAGCGTCAAGCTGACGCCGGGCGCGAGCCAGGCGCCGAAGCTCTGGCCCGCCGAGCCCTCGAAGCGCACCACGATCGACTCCGGCGGCAGCCCGCGGGCACCGTATTGGCGCGCGATCTCGCCCGACAGCAGGCCCCCGACCGTGCGGTCGACGTTGCGTACGCGGTAGGAGAGCGAAACCGGGTCGCCCTCGGCCAGCGCGCCGCGGGCGTCCTCGATCAAGCGGTTGTCGAGCGCACCCTCCAGCACCGGCTCGGGGCCGCGGATGCAATGCCGCGGGGCCTGCGCGTCGATCCCCTGCGGCTCCGCGAGCACCAGAGATAGGTCAACATCTTGCGCCTTCCAATGGGTGATCGCGCGGTCGGTGCGCAGTAGGTCGGCGCGGCCGATCAAGTCGTCGAAGCGGGCGATACCGAGCGACGCCATGATCCCGCGGACCTCCTCGGCGACGAAGAAGAAGTAGCGCACCACGTGATCGGGAGTCCCGGTGAAGCGCCGGCGCAGCTCCTCGTTCTGCGTCGCGATCCCGACGGGGCAGGTGTTCAGGTGGCAGACGCGCATCATGATGCAGCCCATCGCGATCAGCGGCGCCGTCGAGAAACCCATCTCGTCCGCGCCCAGCAGTCCCGCGACGACGACATCGCGTCCGGTCTTCATCTGGCCGTCGGCCTGGACGGTGATGCGCGTGCGCAGGTCGCTGGCGAGCAGCGTCTGCTGAGTCTCGGCGAGGCCGATCTCCCAGGGAACGCCGGCGTTATGGATCGAGGACAGCGGCGAGGCGCCGGTACCCCCGTCGTGACCGGCGATCGTGACGTGGTCGGCATTGGCCTTCGCGACCCCGGCGGCGACCGTGCCGACGCCGACCTCGGAGACGAGCTTGACCGACACGCGCGCGTACGGGTTGGCGCAGCGGAGGTCGTAGATCAGCTGCTTGAGATCCTCGATCGAGTAGATGTCGTGGTGCGGCGGCGGCGAGATCAGCCCCACGCCGGGCACCGAGTGGCGCAGCTTGCCGATGTAGTCGGAGACCTTGTGGCCGGGAAGCTGGCCACCCTCGCCGGGCTTGGCGCCCTGGGCAACTTTGATCTGTAGCTGGTCGGCGTTGACGAGGTAGTCGATCGTGACGCCGAAGCGACCCGAGGCGACCTGCTTGATCGCCGAGCGACGGTTGTCGTGGTAGCGCTCGGGGTCCTCGCCGCCCTCGCCGGTGTTCGACCTGCCGCCGATGCTGTTCATCGCCACCGCAAGCGTCTCATGGGACTCGCGGGAGATCGACCCGAGGCTCATCGCGCCGGTCGCGAAGCGCTTGACGATCTGCTCGGCCGGCTCGACCTGTTCGAGCGGGATCGGCTCGAGGTCGTCGCGGATCTCCAGCAGCCCGCGCAGCGACGAGCGCCGCGCCGCATCCTCGTTGACCTTGACGGCGAACTCCTCCCAGGCCGCCTGCGCGTCACCGCCGTGCTCTCCGCGCACCGCGTGCTGGAGGCTCGCGATCGTCTCCGGGTTCCAGATGTGATGCTCACCGTCGCGGCGCCACGCGTAGACGCCGCCGTTCGGGAGACGATCGCCGGACGCCAGCGGGGGCACCCCGTTGTAGCCGCGCCGGTGGCGCTCGAGCGTCTCGCGCGCGAGCACGTCGAGGCCAACGCCGCCGATCCGCGAGGCGGTCCCGGTGAAGTGGTCCTCGATCAGCTCCGGGTCGAGTCCGACCGCCTCGAAGATCTGGGCCCCGCAGTAGGACTCAATCGTCGAGATGCCCATCTTCGACATCGTCTTCAGCAGCCCCTTGCCGAGCGCAGCGACGAGCCGCTGGTCGGCCTCCTTCAGCGACAGCCCACCCGAGAGCTTGCCGCGGCGCACGAGGTCGGCGAGCGACTCGAACAGCAGGTAGGGGTTGACGGCGCCGGCGCCGTAGCCGATCAACGTCGCGACGTGATGGATCTCGCGCGGCTCGCCCGACTCGATCACGAGCCCAGCGCGCAACCGGGTGCCGCAGCGGATCAGGTGCTGGTGCACTCCACCGACGGCGAGCAGCGACGGGATCGACGCGCGGCCGGGCCCGACGTTGCGGTCCGAGAGGATCAGGATCGTCGTGTTGCCGGCGACCAGCTCACCCGCCTGCAGGCAGACGCGGGTGAGCGCGTCCTGCATTCCGGCGGCCCCGTCGGCGACCGGCCAGGTGATGTCCACGGTCGCGGCGCGAAAGACGTCGTGGGAGACCTGGCGCAGCTTCTCCAGCTCATCGTTGCGCAGGATCGGCTGGCGCATCGTCAGCTGGTGCGCGTGCTCGGCCGTCTCGCTGAGCAGGTTGCCCTCGGGCCCGACGCCGGTGCTGAGGCTCATCACGACCGACTCCCGGATCGAGTCGATCGCCGGGTTCGTGACCTGCGCGAAGAGCTGCTTGAAGTAGGAGAACAGCGACGGCTGGTGGTCCGAGAGGACGGCCAGCGCGAGGTCATCGCCCATCGAGCCGTTCGGCTCGGCGCCGTCGCGCGCCATCGGACCGATCAGCACGCTCAGGTCCTCCTGGCTGTAGCCGAACGCGAGCTGACGCGCGCGCAGCGGCTCGGTGCGCGGGACCCGCGGCTCGACATCGGGGATGTCGTCGAAGCGCACGCTGCAGCGCTCGAACCACTCGCCGTAGGGAGCCTGCGTCGCGATCGCCAGCTTGATCTCCTCGTCGGGGATGACGCGGCCGGCGTCGACGTCGACGAGGAACAGCTTGCCGGGTCGCAGCCGGCCGACAGCCTCCAGCTCGGCCGGATCGAGATCGAGCACGCCGGCCTCGGATGCGAGCACCACGTAGCCGTCCTTGGTGACCGCCCAGCGTCCGGGACGCAGGCCGTTGCGGTCGAGCGTCGCGCCGATGTAGTGGCCGTCGGTGAATGCGACCGCCGCGGGCCCGTCCCACGGCTCCATGATGCAGCCGTGGTAGTCGTAGAAGCCGCGGACCTCCGGCCCCACGTCGTCGCGACCGGTGTAGGCCTCGGGGATCATCATCATCATCACGTGCGGGAGCGTGCGCCCGGCGAGCGTCAGCAGCTCGACGACGTTGTCGAACGTCAGCGAGTCGGAGTTGTCGGGATCGACGATCGGCAGCAGCTTCGGGAGGTCGGCACCGAGCAGCTCCGAGCGCATCTGCAGCTCGCGCGCGCGCATCCAGTTGATGTTGCCGCGCAGCGTGTTGATCTCGCCGTTGTGGGCGATCATCCGGTAGGGGTGCGCCAGCTCCCAGCTGGGGAACGTGTTCGTCGAGAAGCGCGAGTGCACGAGCGCGAAGCGGCTCGCCAGGCGCGGGTCGGCCACGTCGGGGAAGTAGCCCCGCAGCTGTGGGGCCTTCAGCATGCCCTTGTAGACCAGCGTTCGCGAGGAGAAGCTCGCGACGATCAGCTCGGGGTCGCTGCGCTCGGCGAGCTTGCGCACGACGTAGAGCTTGCGCTCGACCGCCCCCTCGTCGGCCAGCTCGTCGGAGCACTCCACGAACAGCTGGCGGATGACGGGCGCGCAGGCCAACGCGATCGCCCCCGCGTGCGCGCCGTCGACGGGCACGTCGCGCCAGCCGATCAGCCGCTGCCCCTCGCTGGCGACCGCCTCGGCGAGCGCGCGCTCGCGCCGCTCACGGTCTCGGGGATCGTGGGGCAAGAAGCACGTCGCGACGCCGTAGCGCCCGCGCTCGGGCAGCTCGAAGTCGACGCTCGCGCGCAGGAACGCGTCGGGCATCTCGATCAGCAGGCCGGCGCCATCGCCGGTCTTCGGATCGGCGCCCTCGGCGCCGCGGTGCTCCATGTTGTTGAGCGCGGCGAGGCCGCGGCGGATCACGACGTTCGAGGCGCCGCCGCGCAGCGTCGCGACGAACGCGACGCCGCACCCGTCGTGCTCGTAGGTCGGGTCGTGGAGGCCGCCGGGCGGCCGGTGAGTAGTAGGTCGGTGCATGACGTGCTCGGGGGGCGCCTGCGGGCACGGAGAACGGGCATAAATCCTACCTCAGCGCTGTAGCAATCGCACGTCGCGCGCAGGCTTCACGCTCCGCCCGTCTTCGACGCGGACTTCCCGCCGCCGGACTTGCCGTTCGCCTGCCCGCCGACCCCGGCTGCTCCGTCCTTGCCCGCGGGCGTCTTGCGCCGCGCGCGCTTGGGCTTGTCGGGTTCGCCGTGCTCGCGTGCGGCCTGGATGCTGGCCTCCAGCGCCGCCATCAAGTCCGGCACCGGCGCAGCGGCCGGGGCCTCCGGCTGGACGGCGATCTCCTCGCCCGCGGCCTTGCGCTCGATCAGGTCGAGCACTTTCTCGCGATATTCGTCGCGGTAACGCGCCGGGTCGAACTCCCCGGTCAGCGACTCGATCAGCTGCGTGGCCATCTTCAGCTCGCGCTCGGATGCCTCGGCCGCGTCGGTGGCCGGCAGCTCGTCGATGCTGTCGGGGCTGACGACCTCGTCGGGATAGACCATCGTCGCGAGCGAGAGCACATCGCCGACCGGCCGGATCGCCGCGAGGTGCTGCTTGGAGCGCAGCACGACGCGTGCCAGCGCGACCTTGCTGGCGTCGCGCATCGCGTCCACCAGCAGCCGGTAGGCCTTCGCGCCGCCTGGCGCCGGCGCCAGGTAGTAGGAGTGGTCGAAGTAGATAGGGTCGATCTGCTCGAGATCGACGAACTCCTCGATGTCGATCGTGCGCGTCGCCACGGGATCGAGCCCATCCAGCTCGTCGGGACTGACGACGACGTAGCGATCGGGGGCGATCTCGTAGCCCTTGACGATGTTCTCGTAGGGCACCTCCTCGCCGGTGCTCGGATCGACGCGCTTCTGCGCGATGCGCACGCCGTCCTCGCCGTTGAGCTGGTGGAAGCGGACAGACTTGCGGTTGACCGCCGCGTAGAGCTTTACCGGGACGTTGACCAGGCCGAAGCTGATCGCTCCGCTCCAGATCGCGCGCGCCATCAGCCGGCCGGGGTCGGTGGGTTTGATCTCGTCATCGGCCTACATTCTCTACCCTCGCGGCGCTTTCGGCAAAGCGCTGCCAGCAGCCTTGCGTCGAGCCTGAGCGCCGTGCGCGCCGCGATCGGCGCCGATACCGGCGGTTCGCGCGGGCTTGCGCGGGTATCCTCGCCCCGTGCGCAATGAAGCCGCCGGCGCCGCAAGACCGCGCCGCAAGCCGTACACGGCGCGCGGCTGAGCGATGGCGTCGCGTCGACTGGGGCCCGTCGTCGCCTCAATCGCGACGTTCCTGGCGCTCAGCGCGCCGCCGAGCGCCGTTGCCAGCGGCTTCCTGCACAGCTGCGCGCCGGGCGATCCGGCGCAGTGCGGGCGCCTGCTCGTGCCGGTCGATCGCAGCGGCGCGTTTCCGGGTCAGCAGATCTCACTGTCGGTCGTGCGCGAGCCGGCGACGGGGCGGCGGACAGGCGTGACGATCGCGCTCGCCGGCGGTCCCGGGCAGTCTGCGACGTCGCTGGCTGGTGACTTCGCCGCATCGCTGGGACCCGCCGCGCGCCACCAGGACGTCGTCACGTTCGATCAGCGCGGGACGGGCTTCTCGGGCGTGCTGCGTTGCGGCGAGCTCGAGAACACCGACGGCTTCGGCCTGATCCCGTCGGCGTCGCTGTGCGTGCAGCGAATCGGCCCGCGAATCGTGGACTACACGACCCGCGACAGCGCCGAGGACATCGAAGCGCTGCGCCAGGCGCTGGGCGTGCAGCGCATCTCGATCTACGGGACCAGCTACGGAACGAAGGTCGCGCTCGCGTACGCCGTGCTCTACCCCCAGCACGTCGCCCGCCTCGCGCTCGACTCGGTGCTCCCCCTCAACGGTCCCGATCCGTTCGACTCCGACACCTACGCCGCGATCCCGCGCGTGCTGCGCGAGCTGTGCGGACGCGGCGCCTGCGCGAAGATCACCCACGACCCCGTCGCCGATCTGACTGCCGTGCTTGCGCGTGCCCGCGCCGACGGCGGCCAGTTGCCCGGGCAGGTCGTGATGCCCAGCGGCGCGATCGTCCCGTTCGACTTCGGCGAGGCCGACATCTTCGGGATGTTGGTGACCGCGGATCTCGACGACGAGCTGCGCACCGACATCCCCGCCGCCCTACACGCCGCGGCCCAAGGCGACGACGCTGCGCTGACGCGCGCCGTTCGCCGCGCCGACCTCGACGATGACGTACACGACAGCCCCGGCATCTTCTCCACGGCGCTGTTCGCCGCCACCACGTGCGCCGAGACCGAGCTTCCGTGGCCGCGCTCGACGCCGTTCTCCGAGCGCCAGGCGGACGCGCAGGCTGCGCTGGCCGAGCGGCCCGCCACGGCGTTCGCGCCGTTTGACCCATCGACTGCTCTGCTCGGCGACGACACGATCGACCTCTGCACCGATTGGCCCGAGTCGCCGATCGATCCCAACGTGACCGGCACGCCGCCGCGCGTACCGACGCTGCTGCTGGAGGGCGAGGAGGATCTCCGCACGCCGATCGAGGGCGCGCTGCGGGTCCAGGCGTCGATTCCCGGCTCCCAGCTCGTGACCGTCGCCGGGACGGGGCACAGCACCGTCGGCTCCGACGCGACCGGCTGCGCCCAGCGCCAGCTCGATCGCTTCCTCCTGGGCGAGTCGGTCGCGCACCGCTGTAGCGGGATCGCCCGGCCGCTGCCGCTCGCGCCGGCGGTGCCCTCATCGGTTTCGGCTGTACGTCCGCTGCCGGGAACTTCCGGGAGCTCGGGGCGCACGCTCGCGGCCGTCGCGCTGACGCTCGACGACGTCCTGCGCTCAGAGCTGGAGTCGATCCCGGAAGGCTCGATCACCTTCGGCAACCCGCCCGATGGCGGCGGTCTACGGGCCGGCAACTACGTGATCGGCAACCGGGGCACGGCGGTCAACGGCATCGTATTTGTCCCCGGCGTTCGCGTGAGCGGGCACTTCATGGAGGGCGGCAGCGCCAGCGGCTCGGTCTTCGTGGACGGCGGGGGCGCCGCGCAAGGAACGCTGCGGATCGGCCCGGGCGGATTTGCCACTGGCCGCCTCGACGGGCGCCGCGTACGGGCGCAGCTACCGCTGCCGGTGCTCAACGCGCTCGAGCAGTCGACGACGACGACTATTACGTTGTCGGGGGCGCGGGGTGGTTCTGCGCGTGGCGGTCGTGGTCGTCGCAGCGGTTCGCGCGGTCGCGTGCGGGTCGGCCAGCGCTTGCTGCGCCAGCGCGCGGCGGTGCTGCGGGCGCGAACGGTCGCGCGGCTGGTCGCATTTCCGGCGTGGATGCGGGCGCGGTAACCCCCGTCACTCCTAGCCGAACCCCACCTCGCCGGCCCGCGCACGCAGCGTCATCTCCGGCCCCCACGAGCACAGGCCGGCGCGTCCCGGGCAGCTTGCGCACAGCCCGCGGTGCGGGTTGGCGGTGACCGTGAAGTCGCCGTTCGCGACGCGCTCGGCGCGCTCGCGGACGACCGCCTCCAGCGTGGGGGCGTCAGCGGCGCTGTAGCGCGCGACGACGGGCTCGAGCGGGCGCAGCAGATAGCAATGCGCGACCTCGACCGACGCGGCGCCCGCGCGTAGCGCGGCGAGCGCATAGATCACGCGCTGGATCTCATACGAGCCGGCAACCAGCGCGGCGAGATCGTCGCCGTCGCCGATCGCGTCGGACTTGTAGTCGACCACGAGCGCCCCGTCGGGCTCCCACGCGATCGCATCGATCACCCCGATAATCAGAAAGGACGCCCCGGCCGCAACCCCGGCCCCCGTCGTCGCCGCGCCGCCGGCGACCCGCGCCCCGGCGACCGCCAGCGTGAAGCGCTGCTCGCGGCGAAGGTCACGCGCGGCGGCCAGCCTGGCCGCGAGCGGGCTCGCGAGAAAGCCGGCGGCCAGCGCCGCGACCCGCTCGCACTCGGCGTGCGACGGCGCAGCGAGACCGAGCGCAGGAGCGAGCGCGCGTACCTCGGCCGGGGCGGGCGGCGGTGACCCGCGGCGCAGGTCGGCGTGCTCCAGCAGCGCGTGCGCGAGCGTGCCGCGATCGAGCGCCTCGAGGCGGCGGTCGCCTTCGCCGTCGACGCCGTCTTCGTCGCCGGGCACGTGTGCAGGTGGCGCGACGGCCGGCAGGCCGAGCACGCGCTCGAGATAGAAGCGATAGCCGCACTGCGCGTGCAACTCGAGCGCCGAGTAGCTGAGCTGCGTTGGAACGCCGGCGGGAGCGGGCTCCACGGCAGCAGGGGCGTTGGCGGCTGCCGGGGTTTCTGCGCTTGCCGGGGCTGCCGGGGGTCCCGTGGGCGCCGCCGCTGCCGTTGCCGCCACTACGGCTTGCGGCTCCACCGCCGCGCCCGGATCGGGAGCCCCGAGGCGCAACACCCGCCCGACCGTCGCCGGCGCGTTGAGCACGCATCGCAGCCGCGCCAGCGGGTCATCGCCGACACGAACCTCGACGTCCGGTGCGTCGGGATCGAAGACGGTCGCCGGGTCGTCGAGGAACGCCCGCGCGATCCACCACAGCGGCTCCGTGCGACCGTCCGGCGGCTCGCTCCAACGCGCCGGATCGCCGGCGCCGCTGAGGATCAGATGTTCCTGTGCCCGCGTCATCGCGACATACATCAGACGACGCTCCTCCTGCGCTTCTGAAAGGCGCTCGTCGCGCGCGAGGCGGTCGTAGGCGAACGCCGCCAGGCCGCCGCCGTCCCAGCGGGGCAGGAGCAGGCCCACGGCGCCGTCGTCGCCGACCCGCAGCCGATCGCCGCCGCCGCCCGGCGCCCGCCGGCCGAGGTCCGCGACGCAGACGACGGGAAACTCGAGTCCCTTGGCGCGGTGGATCGTCATCAGCCGCACGGCGTCGACGCGATCGCCCTCGACCGGGGCCTCGGCTTCGCGGTCCGGTAGCTCCTCGCCGCTTAGCGCGCGCACGCGATCGAGGAAGCCGCGCAGCGAGGAAACCTCCCGCGAGCCCTCGCGCGCCTCGTGCTCACGCGCTAGGCGCATCAGCTTGCGGATGTTGGCGAGGCGGCGCCGGCCGCCGGGCAGCCGCAGCGCGACGAGGTCGTAGCCGGTGTCGACGACGACTCGATCGATCAGCGCGTCGAGGGTCAACCGGGGCGCCGCGGATCGGTGCTCTTGCAGTCGGGCGACGAATTCGCGTAGGCGCGTGGCCATTGTGGCGTCGAGCAGCGTTGTGAGGGAGACGTCGTCGGCCGTCCCCATCTTCGATGAATGACGGCCGCCGTCGTCTCCCTCGCCCCGCGCCCCGTCGCCCGCGTCGCCCGCGTCGCGCCCTGGTTCGTCGTCGGTCCGCGCCCCGGGCCGCGTCTGGTCTTCAGCACCTGCTTGCCAGCGCTCGATCACCGTCCATGGCGCCACGCCCTGCTGGCGCTTGGCTGCGCCGATCGCGACCAGCGCGCCGCCGTCGAGCCCGGCGATCGGCGACGCCAGCACGGTCAGCAGGGCCTCGTCGTCGAGCGGGTTGGCGACCACGCGCAGGTAGGCGATGACGTCGGCGACCTGGCGCTGGGCGAAGTAGCCACGCCCGCCGATCGCGTACGTCGGTAGCCCCAGATCCTCGAGCGCACGTTCGTAGAGCGCGATGTCGGTCGCGGCGCGCAGCAGCACGACGATCTCCCCGGGCGGCCGTCCGCCCGCCACGAGCTCGCCGACACGCTGAGCCAGCAGCCGTGCCTCGGCGAGCCGCCAGGCGAGCGCGCCGGGCAGCGCCTCGCCGAGGTCGGGGCGCTCGTCGGCCGACCACCCCGGCCGGTCGGTGACGAGCAGTTCGACGCGCGGCGCGTCGTCGGCGAGCGTCGGCGCGACCTCCGGCTGGCGCCCTGCGGTCAGCCCGACGAAGTCCTGCTCCGCGAACACACCGCCACCGAAGGCCTCATCGAGCACGGCGAGCAGCGCCGGATGGCTGCGGAAGTTGAGCGACAGCTCGCGCGCCCGGCCCGCCCGCCGCGCGACCTCGCGCCGGGCGCGAAACAGCGAGACGTCGGCGTGACGGAAGCGATAGATCGATTGGAACTCGTCGCCAACGACGAACAGCCTCCCGGCGCCCAGCAGCTCCAGGAGCTCGAGCTGGAGCGGGTTGGTGTCTTGGAACTCGTCGACCATCACGCAGCGGAAGCGCTCGGCCCAGCGCGCGCGGGGCTGGCCGCCTCCCCGCAGCAGCGCGCAAGCCTCCAGCTCGAGATCGTTGAAGTCGAGCGCCGAGCGCGCGCGCTTGAGCGCCGTGTAGCCCGCCGCGTACTCGCCCACCAGCTCCGCGAGCAACTCCCAGGCGGGCAGCGCGCGGGCGTCGATCCAGCCTTGGCGGTACGCGGCGAGCGCCACGCGATATCGCTCGCACTCCGGCGACCCGAGCGCCGCCGCACGGCCTGCGGCGGGCAGCGCGAGCGCGTCCAGGGCGGCCCCATCGAGCGGATCCGTCGAATCCCGACCGATCGCGGCCAGCGCCGCGCAACCGTCGAGCGCTTCGAGCGCCCGCGTGACAAGCGCGCCGTTCGTCGGCGCCGCGGCGAGCGCTACGGCGGCCGCGGCACCCTCGGCGAGCAGCGCGTCGCGCAGCGGCGCCAGCTCCACAGGCGCGGGCGGAGGCGGCAGCGCCGGCTCGCGCTCGCCGCGACTGCGCAGCAACTCCACGGTGGCGATCGTCATCGTGCGCAACGACTCGACGCGATACAGCGCGGCCAGCTCGACGGCGGCCGCGCCGTGACTGCGGATCCAGCGCGCGAGCCCCGCGTCGAAGGCGCGTAACGCCAGACGCTGGGCGTCGACCTCCTCGAGCACGGTGAAGCCTGGATCGACTCCGGCGGCGAGCGGATCGGTGCGCAGGATGCGCGCGCAAAGCGCGTGGATCGTCGAGATGAAAGCGCCCTCGGCTCCGCGCGCCTGCTCAGCCTGCCCGAGCTCCTCGAGCCGTTGGCGAATCCGCAGCCGCAGCTCCGCAGCCGCCTTGTCGGTGAAGCTGATCGCGAGGATCGAGCCGATCGGCACGTCGTCGTCGAGCACGGCGGCGACGAAGCGCTCGACCATCACGCGGGTCTTGCCGCTGCCCGCCGTCGCGGCGACGAGCAGTTCGCCGTCGCGTGCCGCGACGACGTCGGCCTGCTGCTCGGTGAACACCGCGGTAGTGCTCATGGGGCCGACGCGCGACAGACCCCGGGGTAGCGGCAGCCGCGCTGACCGCCGCAGCTCTCCGGGCGTGGGAGCACGGCGCCGGCGCGCAGCTCGGCGGCGAGCGCCAGCGCGCTCACTCGCGCCTGCTCGAGGCGTTCTTTGAGGACTTCGCGGCTGACGCGGTCATCGCGGAAGAACGCGCCGTCCGGTCCGTCGCCTTCGACGACCAGGCCGCGCGGGCGCAGGTCGGCGCCCTGGAGCGGCTGATACAGCCCCGCGACCACGTCCAGGTCCAGCAGTTGACCCGCCGCGAGCATGTAGAGAGCGACCTGCAACGAGCGCTCCGATCCCCACTTCGCCTGCGCGGGCCCGCCGGAGGACTTGTAGTCGCGCACGGCCGCGCGCCTTCCGTCAGGCGCCACGTCGACGCGATCGACGCGACCGTGCACTCCGAGGTCGGGCGCGAGCTCGAGCCCCGGGAGCTCCTCCTCTCCCATGCCGAAGCTCAGCTCGAGGTGCGCCGGCTCCCAGCCGCTGGCGTGCTCTGCCTCGAACGCCAGCACCCGCTCCCCCTGCGCGCGCAGCCGCGCGAGCATCGCCGCCG
>Ga0182024_10004664_pt1 | contig 31316 bp, 40 predicted proteins | sample P32metaG_FD_120480 | JGI IMG/M metagenome (GOLD analysis project Ga0182024, IMG submission 120480) | Permafrost microbial communities from Stordalen Mire, Sweden - P3-2 metaG (Illumina Assembly) | ecosystem: Environmental > Terrestrial > Soil > Wetlands > Permafrost | place: Sweden: Stordalen... | reverse complement strand
GACCTCGATCGCGTCGGGTCCCGCAAAGCGAGCTTCCCCGAAATACACATCGACACCCGCCGAGCTCACCCTTTGTGCCGAGACTCTGCGGCTGATGCGCGCTCGCACCCGCCGCATCCGCGCCATCGCGGCGGCAAAGTCCACGCTGATGCCGGTGGGCACTTGCGCGCCGAAGTTTTCCGCGTCGCGCATTTCTGCGTACAAGCGGGAGGTGCGGATAATCGTTTTGGAAGGGATGCATCCGACGTTGAAGCACGCGCCGCCGAAACGATCGCGTTCGATGAGCGCCACCTTCGCACCCACCTTGGCCGCATTGAGGGCAGTGAGCAGTCCCGCGGGTCCGGCGCCGATGACTGCCAGGTGGTATCTGTCGACCGGCTCGGGATTTTTCCAGTCGGGCGGGTGAACATTTTGCAGTTCTCTCTGGTCATAGTCATTCGATGACTCATAAGATGGCACTTTTTCATTCCGCATCGGACACCCTATATAGTCAGTTGATTAGTCATTACAGCCAACCGCCGCGAAAGTCCGCATTACGCAGTCCCGTCCCGATGTACGGGCATTGACGCATCAGATTCCATATCAGTTGTGAGCGATAGTTTTCGATCATCAATACAACAATACCCTGGTCAAGACCGAAGTAGCCCTCGCTAATCCAGCCTCGGGATCCATTGCGAGCCAAAGTCGGATTGAATCCGCTTGGCAGCCGGTATTCGTTTACCATTCCCGGATATTGCGAGTAGAAATGGCGGATCGCAGCCAGCGCCATCTCGGGCGCAAAAACGATCGACGACAGCGCCGCGGGAGGCGCGATGGTTCCGTCGTCCGCTCCGTACGGCACGCCGCGAGCGGTATAGCCGAAAAAACGGCGCTCGATGCCGTCTATTCTTAGCCGACCCGAAGTGGGGCCGTCGCCGGCCGAGAGGCCCCAGAAGTTTTCGCCATAGCCGCGAAAATCCTGCGGATTACGCAATGCATATTCGCGCTGGATGTAAGTCGCTTGACGGCTGTTCTCGAAATAGTCACTGCCCTTCTCGCGCATGAATGCGTCTTGAATGCGCCGGAAATCGATCCACGCGTGCGAGAACTGATGAATGAAGAGCGGGCCTGCGTAGAGAAAATCGTGGCCGTACAGATTCTCCCATTGGTACGTCGCGGTCCATGCCGAATAGCTATTGGCGGGTATCGAATGGGTCGGAGAGGCTATAGCCAGAACATAAAGAATGCTCGCCTCACTATAGCCCTCCCAACCATAGTGAAGAAAACCACATTCGGGTTTCCATCCCTGCGAAAGAGTGGCTTTGCGGTCTTGTGCCCATCGCCAATCGACGCGGCGATATAGTGTGTCGGCGAGTTGCCGAATCTCAGTCTCGTTCTGAGTATTGTCGGTAAAATAGGCACTCGCGGTGAGTATTCCGGCCAGCAGTAAGGCAGTATCGATCAGAGACAGTTCGGACTGCCATACCCGTCTGCCGCTTTGCATGTCAAGGAAGTGATAGTAGAAACCCTTGTAGCCAGTCGCTTCAGGCGCGTCGTTTTGCGGGCTGTTCAGGAAAAATCTGAGAGCGACGAGAGTGCGCTCGACGGCCTCATCGCGGGTCATCCAGCGGCGCTCGACAGCTATCGGGTACGAGGACAGCGCAAAGCCGACGACCGCGATGCTGCAGGGCGAGCCGCTCACGGACCTATCGGCGACCAATCCATTGGCGGGGTTGTATGCGCTCAGAAAATAACCGAACGCCGCGCGCTCGAGGCTGTCGAGCAGGTCGTCGTCGGACAATGTAAGCGGATCAGTCACGATGAGCCAGCGAACGCGATGCGAGTGGGGAGTGGTGGTTCATCGGGAAGTGACGGTCTGGTGCCCCCTGCGGGATTCGAACCCACGGCCCCACGATTAGGAATACGGTCAAGCAACTTATCTCCGCTTACCTCCACTGCTCCATCTATACAATGTCGCGATCTTTCTCCCAACGAGCTTAGCGCGAATGACCCCCGTTGGCTGGGCGCGGACACTTGGTGGACACTACCCAGGAAGCTCCCAAAGCCCCAAGCGACCCGATAACCGCCGATACGAAGGTACTACCCCAGGATTTATGGGCACGTGCTCATCCAGATGAAAGAGCACGGGTTTGGGTAGAGGTAGATTGAGGGCGCGTCCCACTAATCCTCCCTTATCGAGAACATCGCGCGGTACGAGGCTATCTCATATAAGATAACCGGGCGCGCTTCGGCGCGAACTCGCAGCCCCCGAATGTCACTGATCGATACGATTCTTGGACGCCCACTTGCCTCCGACGAGGCGGGCGAGCAATGCATCGGCACCGCCGCCGGCGTGCCGACCTTCGGTCTCGATGCGCTCAGTTCCGCCGCATATGGCCCAGAGGCGGCACTGACCGTACTGCTGCCGCTTGGTGCTGCGGGACTGACGTTCATCCTTCCGATCACCGTGGCGATCGCCATTCTGCTCGGCATTGTCTATTTCAGTTACCGACAGACCATCGCGGCGTATCCGAACGGCGGCGGCTCTTATACGGTAGCTCGCGAAAACCTCGGCACGAACGCCAGTCTTCTGGCCGCCGCCGCCCTGATGACAGACTACGTGCTGAATGTCGCGGTCGGAATCTCGGCCGGCGTCGGCGCGTTGATCTCGGCCGTACCCGCCCTTCAACCTTACACGCTCATGCTATGCCTGGTCATTCTGATTCTGCTGACCTTCGTGAATATGCGCGGCGTCGGTGAGGCGGGCACACTGTTCATGCTGCCAACCTGCGCCTTCATCCTGAGCCTTGGCGCGGTTGTGCTCTGGGGCATCTTCGCAACGATTTCCTCGGGCGGGCATCCGCACCCCGTGGTTTCCCCGGCGCATCTCGCCAAGGCCACCGAAGCGGTGGGCGCATGGATGCTGTTACGCGCGTTCGCGAGCGGCTGCACCGCAATGACGGGCGTCGAGGCGGTCAGCAACGGCGTTCAGGCGTTTCGCGAGCCGGTAGTGCCGGCCGCGCGCCGCACTCTCACTATCATCATTATCATTCTGATTGTGCTGCTGCTCGGCATCGCGTACCTCGCGCATGCCTACCAAATCGGCGCGACCGAACCGGGGACACCGCAGTACCAAAGCGTTCTATCTCAATTGATCGGCGCGGTCGCCGGCCGCGGAGTCTTTTACTGGATAAGCATCGTTTCGATTCTGCTGGTGCTGTGCCTGTCGGCGAATACTTCGTTTGCCGACTTCCCGAGACTTTGCCGCGCGGTGGCCGAGGACGGCTATCTGCCTCGCTCGTTCACCAGTCAGGGGCGGCGGCTGGTCTATTCGGAGGGCATCTGGCTCCTCGCGATCTTGTCGGGAATCCTGCTGCTCGTGTTCGACGGCATCACTGATCGGCTGATTCCGCTGTTCGCAGTCGGAGCATTTCTGGCCTTCACCCTGTCCCAGAGCGGAATGGTCGCGCATTGGTGGAAGAAGCAGGAGCGCGGCGCGCGCGTGAGCATGGCGGTGAACGGCTTGGGCGCAACTGCTACTGCTGTGACGGTAGTGGTCGTGGCTGTCGTCAAGTTCATGGCCGGCGCCTGGATAGTGGTACTGCTGGTGCCGTCGCTGGTCGTCCTGATGCTCGCGGTCGGCCGCCACTATCGAAGAATCGATCGAGAAACTGCGGCGCCCGGTAATCTCAAGCTGGATAATTTGCAAGAACCCATCGTGATAGTTCCGATCATCGACTGGAGTTCGGTCGCCGAGAACGCCCTGCGGTTCGCGATGACCATGTCGCGCGAGGTCGAAGTGCTGCATATCGAAAGCGAAGACAGTACCAACTCGCTCAAACGGATTTGGCCGCCGCGCGTGGAAGAGCCCGCCCGTGAGGCGAAGCAGGCGGTTCCGCGGCTGACGGTGCTCAAGTCACCGTTTCGATTTGTGGTGCAGCCGATCATCGATCACGTCCTGGAGATCGAGCGGAACAATCCGGATCGCACAATCGCGGTGCTGCTGCCGGAGCTCGTCGAACGGCAATGGTATCAATATTTTCTTCACAACCAGCGCGCTCAAACTCTCGCGTCTCGTCTGCTGACGCAAGGAACGCACCGCATCGTGATCGTCAACGTGCCCTGGTATCTGCGTAAACAGCGGTGAAGAACGATATAGAGCGTGGGCGGGGGCCCTAGTGATGGCAACGGAAAACGGAAGCTAGAAACGGACTAACGGCTCGTGATACACGGGTCGCCAGCCGAGCGCGGCCCGCGCATCGCGGTCATGGATAGCGAAACTTGCGGCCCCAAAGCCGCATCCTGAAGGGTGGACTCGTATGAACGCAATCAAACATGTCGGTCGCGATAGCACTTTGATGCGCTGCCTTTGCGCTTCCTTCCTCCCACTGCATCGGGGTGGTTCAAACTCATGGTCGCCTCCCCTCCCCGCCGCCGTTAGATTCTTTATCCGCTAGCTCGTCAGCTCGCCTTGATGATCGCCGGAATCTTCCAGGTTCCATTAAGGGGGATCAACGCCGCGCCACTACCCATTACTCTCTGCGTCTTTTCCTTCGATCATTCTCGCGCTGTTGCTCAGCGTCGATAACCGACTGGTGCTCTGCGTGATGTGCGACTCATTGGTGCTTCGGTATAGCCTCAACGATTCTCAAGGTGCGCCCAACAAAGGCAGTAAGCTCTTCGATATCGATCGGGTCCGCAGCATTGCCTGAGGGATCATCGCCGCGCTGGTGATTCCGCGAATACTCGTGGATCTCGTTGAGTTCATCGAGAAGAGCGCAAGCGGGATGCTGCTCGCCGGTCGTTCGGATTTTCTCAATAATGCTCTCTAGTGTTTCCTCCGAATCGAAGAAACCGGGATATGTGTATGTGCAGTAGGTCTCCGCGACGAATCGCATTTTCGTGACAATGTCTCGCGGCCTGCCCACTCCGGTTTTGTAAAAGAACAAGAGGTCAACGATTTCGGACGCCACGCGCCGATTGCGAGGATCCTCGAGGTCGAAGTTTACGATTTCGGAAGTCATGGATCACCCGCCCTCACTGGAAGCCTTGCAAAGAAAACCACAAAGTCCATACCCGTTTCAGCGCGCGGCTTGCAGAAATGATTGGAGCACGCATCCGAATCGCTCGAGCGAGAGCGGCTTCGAAGTGTAGTAGTGGGCACCGTTGGTACGCGCCCGTCTCTCATTGTCATCGCTTTGGATGCCGGCGACGTAGAGTAAAGGATTGCCTGAGAAATGTCTGCGAATCTGTGCGAGCAGGCGGCCGCGATCGTCTTCTTTAATGGCATGATCGTCGAGTACGAGCAGCTGGACATTTGGCTGAGCGAACACCTGGTGGTCGGTGCTTCCGGTCCAGTCCGGCCACACCAGCTTCCAGGGTCGCTTGACGATTCCGTGCACTAGGCTCGCTAGCCCTTTGTCGTCGGAAAGGAGAAGCAAAATCGGCGATGGGCTCATTTCTTCCAAAATCGATGTTCACTCTCTATGGATCGTCGTGTTGACTGCGCACCACGTGAGGCACTCCGCCTTCTTCCTCCACTAGCTGAGCAGCAATTGTGCCAAGAGATTCTTCTCTGATGACAAGCGTGGGCAACCGAAAGGACGCACTTCCCGGTTTTGTTGTTTCCATCGGACACAGGCGCGGCAGTGGCGCCAGGATCGATCTCACAATCTAGGAAATAGCCGAGCTTCCACCGTGTTTCACCGGTGGGTGCAGATGAGCAGCTAGGATCGCAGATTGGGATTAATTTTCGTGGGATCGACGATGAGCCGCCGGCGTTCGCGCATTACAACGCCCTCGGCGACGAGCTTCTTGAGGCACTCGCTTGCCTTCGGCCGCGAACAGCCCACCAGGTCCGCGATCTCCTGACCCTTAAGGGGCAGGTCGATGATGGTTCCGCGGTCGTCTCGCACACCGAACTTGCGGCTGAGGTCGAGCAAAGCGATCACGATTTTCTCTCGAATAGTTTGGTTCAGAAACTTTGAATGGCGCTCAAGAAGCGTCCACCATCGGCCGACCCTCAATTTGAGCGCCTCGTCGAACTCGCGAACTGGAATACCAACGACGCCCTCCACCAGCTTGTTCGGGCTTATCGATCCGATTCGACAATTGGTGAACGCCTCGCAGCGGAGGCTATGATGAGTATCGGGCAGCAATGACGGAAGCTCGATCACGTCGCCAGGTCCCAGCACCTCGAGCAGGTGGGGTTTCCGATTTCGACTGAGGCAGGTAAGCCGCGCGATGCCCGAGAGCAAGACGTACACGACCCTTTCTGATCGACCCTCCTCATAAATGATCGCGCGCTTGGAAAACCGAAGCACGGTCATCCTCGCGCGCAAGGCTTCCAATTTGGATAACGGAAGGCCCGCCAGCCCGTCCAATTTCCCCAACTCCTGAGCAGTGACCGGGCGAGCCTGATAAATCCTGGCCGCACCCCGCTTGATCGATCGGTTAGGTATTGCGCGCGGGGTCATGACTGGGCGGGTCCGAAGATAGTCGGCATTTTTTCAATCCAGGTAACGCCAAATGAAATCGCGATAGCCGCTAACTTCAGGCGGAATCGTCGGATGTAACGAGAATAGATACGAGTTAACAAGTGCGAATTTGTCCCCTATGGAACAAATTTGACGTTGAATCTAACTTTTTTTTCTCCGAGCATCAACCGTGCCTAAATTAAAGAAAGGAACCAATTTCGCCGATATGCCTGCATCGCAAACAGCAAACGAGGGCCAAATCAATAAGCCCCATGCTCCAGAGGGTGGACCACGACACTACCACCTCCTGTGGGACGAAGAGCTGGAGGCGCTGCAACCGATACTCAGGCTAGTGCTCGACCGCCTGGCGGACGTCGTAGAGCATTGGTATCAGCTCTATGTTCTTCACTTTGGCGATCGGCGGAGCCTGTCGGAGCCCGAGTTTCGCGACCTCTTCTACAACGCGCTCTCGCGAAACACCAAGGATCTGCTCGAAGGCGACATGGATCGGTACGCGATCGACACGATCCGAACCGGTGAGCTTCTGTGCGAGCGCAACGTGCCTTTTGCGGAAATCGTCGCGTCACTTCATCTGTACGAGGAAAGCGCTTATACGGCCTTCCCCAAAGATCCGCCGGCGCCGCTGGAGATCTACACATCGTTCGACAAGTTGAGCCACATTCGCATGATCCTGCTGGCCGACGCCTACTTCCGCTCCGCTTCGGCCAGTGCTGGAGCGCGCATCCAAGCACTCGAACGGCAAGCAACTCTGGTTGCGCGAGAAAAGCGCAGCATCTTCCATGGTCTGGTTGGCTCCAGCCCGGCGATGCGTCGCCTGTACGATCGAATAGAAGCCGCAGCTGAGACCCGGGGCACGATACTGATTGTCGGCGAGAGCGGGACCGGGAAGGAACTGGTAGCGCGTGCGATTCACGAGTGTGGCGCGCTACCAGCGAGCCCGTTCGTTGCTCTCAATTGTGCCGCGATTCCGAAAGACCTGATCGAGAGCGAGCTGTTTGGATACAGGAAGGGTGCCTTCAGTGGAGCAAACACGGACTACCTCGGTCTGTTCCGCGCGGCCGAGGGCGGTACGCTGTTTCTCGACGAAGTGACCGAGATGGCGCCCGAGACGCAGAGCAAGCTCTTGCGCGCTGTGCAGGAGCGGAGCGTTCGACCGGTCGGTTCGACAAAGGAAATGTCCGTGAATGTGCGGCTGATTGCATCGACGAATCGCGATCCCGAGGAGGCCGTATGCGCCGGAAATCTGCGCCAAGATCTCTATTACCGACTGCAGGCTGGGGTTCTGAACGTTGCGCCGCTCCGGGAGCGCTCCGATGATATCGCGCTCCTGGTCGAGCATTTCATCGAGTACTTCAATGAGAAGCTCCAACCGCGAATTGCCGTGCGGGCTATCGAGGAAGACGCAATCGCGGCGATGACAGAGTATTCGTGGCCCGGGAATGTCCGCGAACTGTCTAACGCCGTCGAAGGAGCGTTCACCTTCGGCCGCTCTCCGCTGATTCGGCTGCAGGACCTTCCAATAAACCTTGCCGGGAGCCGGCTCGAGCGGCGGGCTCCGCGGATTACTGACGAGGCCCCCCAGGAAACTACATCAGCCCTGGCCATTGGCTCTTTTGCGGAGGCTGAGCGCGAAATTATCGCCCGGGCACTCAAAAGTAGCGAGGGAAACAAGGTCGCCGCCGCAGCTTTGCTACGAATCTCGCGCAAGAAGCTCTACGCGAAGATCGAAAAATACGGTCTGCTAGGACCAGGACCTCCAGACCGGGGCGTCGTGTCTTGATTCAGACACTTTCGGAAGTGAGCGATTGAATCAGCAAGCATGAAGCCCGGCCGTCGTGCAGCCGCACCAAGCATTGTCCAACCTGCGGGGCGAGGATCGTTCCCACGCCTGGAGAACTCAAGAGGAGGCGGAAGGCTGCCGGTTTGACTCAGCGCGAGATGGCCGCCCGTCTCAAGATCAGCGCCGCGTACGTCGCCTACCTGGAAAACGGACTGCGATCACCGACTGCGGCCCTGCTTAAGCGTTACCGACAATTCATTCTCAGATAGGACTCCCTAAAAAAGGAGAGGCACGCGTTGGCTTCACCATGCGGGCATATTTGCCAAGCGTGCCTTCGGCTGCTCGGGGGAAAAAGCCGACAATCACTTCTTAGTAATTCGCGCGCGGTTACTCCAGCGGCATTTCGTTACAAAAGTAACAATTCTGAGCAATTAGTTTTGCTCCAAGAGCGGCTACGATTGTAGTCTCACCAAGTCGTGAGAATCTTCTTGCGCGAGAATGGGAATCGCTACCCTTCGGCGGATCTTTATATCTTGCTGAATCAGCTTCGTATCGCCGGCATTCGTACAGGTGGCGCCGGACGTATCGGCGAACAAGGTGTCATTCTCATCGACGACGAAAAAAGACGTCGATCGCGCGATTGCGATGCTTGCCACGATTGGAATCACCGTTGCGCGCTAGCCGATCAAAGGGCTGCCCTTCCTTGCCGCGCGCAGTTATCTGGGACAGCGATTTTTCTCTTCGCGGTCGAGCCGGTCGCGCGCTTAGAGACCGAAGAAGAGGCTGACGCCTGGCGGCGGAGGGGGAGCGCAGCCGTAGTCGTAGTCCGGCCCGTCGTAACCCGGCCCGTAGCACGGCGCGGGAACCGGCGCATAGACGTTAGGGTTCCGGCGCCACGTAGTAGTCGGGTCCCGGTATGTGTCCAATAGTCTGCAATTCGACACAGGCAAGAGGGGTTCTTTAGAGAACGAAACCTCAAATCCGCTCAAGCGCGAACGCTACGTATTATCAAAGATAAAGTGGAGTCCCTCACTTGGTTAATCCTGGTGGAACGTGCAACTTCGGGTCTTCGTGGTTTGCTTGGCTGGCTCCTTTTGGTTCCTTTAAGAACGTAAAATCGGCGCCTTCGGGTAAAGTTTCGTTTTCCTTGAAACCAACTTGCGGTAAATGATCTGCAGACAGAACGATCTCAAAGATCCAAAGGGCATTAGGGGCTGGAACCTAACAGGCATGAACGAGCCTGGCGGCTAGCAGGCACGCCGAGTCACCTATGACTAGTGAAACTACTGCCGGAGTTTCGACTCTCGTCGAACTCCTTCGCTGGAGAGCGCTCAAGAGGCCGGAGCAGCAGATCTACACTTATTTGGTTGATGGCGAGATCGAAGGATCGCATTTGACCTTCGCAGAGTTGGACTGTCAAGCACGGGCTATTGGTGCATTGCTCCAAAGCCATAGAGCAAAGGGGAAGCGCGCTCTCTTGCTCTATCCACCGGGTCTTGAGTTCATCCCGGCCTTCTTTGGGTGCTTATATGCTGAGGTTATCGCCGTCCCACTGCCGCCGCCGAATATGGCCCAACCGCGACGGACTCTACCAAGGCTTCGCACCATAGCCAACGATGCTCAGCCGACGCTGGTACTGACCACATCATCTATCCTATCGAGGGTTGAAGGCCTTTTCACGGAGGCTCCAGAACTACAGAAAATGCACTGGTTAGCCACCGACAAAGTTGGCAGCAGTGCGGCCCAAGACTGGCGGAACCCTGGGGCGACCAAGGACACCCTGGCTTTGCTCCAATACACCTCGGGCTCCACAGCTGTACCGAGGGGCGTAATGGTCAGTCACGGGAACCTTGTCGAGAACTCGGTCCACATCAGCCGAGCCTTCGAGGTCACATCGGACACTGTGTCTGTGACATGGTTACCGGTTTTCCACGACATGGGACTTACGAACGGAATTGTCCAACCTGTGTACGGAGGACGCCGGTGCGTTCTCATGCCCCCGCAGTCCTTTCTTCAGCGGCCGCTGCGATGGCTTCAGGCGGTTTCGCGATACCAAGCCAGTGTCAGCGGAGGTCCGAATTTCGCTTACGAAATGTGCGTCCGCAAGATTACCCCGGAACAGCGCGCCAGTCTGAACCTCAGCAATTGGAAGGTGGCGTACAACGGTGCTGAGCCGGTCCGCGCAGACACTCTGAAACGGTTTGCCGCGGCCTTTGCATCCTGTGGGTTCCGGCCAAACTTCTTCTATCCCTGTTACGGGCTCGCCGAAGCAACTCTGATCGTATCCGGCGGAGTTGTAGAAGATGAACCCGTGCTGTGCACGACCAAGGTGGAGGCGCTCGAGCACAACGGCATCGCGGAGGTTTCGGACGCCGCACAGAATGTCCGGACGCTGGTTGGATGCGGCTGTGCGATGCCCCATACGAAGGTTGTTATCACCCATCCTGAATCGAAGGTCGCGTGCGCGGCGGGTGAGATCGGGGAGATTTGGGTATCGAGTCCAAGCGTAGCCCAAGGCTACTGGAACCGGCCCGAGGAAAGCGAGCGCGCCTTCGATGCCTACCTGGCGGATACGGGCGAGGGGCCTTTTCTGCGCACTGGGGATCTGGGATTCCTGAGAGACGGTGAGCTGTTTGTCACAGGACGGCTCAAGGATTTGATCATCATCGGCGGCCGCAACCTTTATCCTCACGACATCGAGTTGACTGTAGAACAAAGCCATGCGGCAGTGCGGACTGGAGGTTGCGTAGCCTTTTCGGTCGATATCACCGACGACGAACGTCTGATAGTTGCAGCCGAGATAGAGCGGCGCTATGAGCTGGAGCGGTTCAATCGCAAAGACGACTCGCGCGATGTTTCAGGCGCGATCGATCAGAACGGGCGACCTCCAGCTGACCTCGATGCGGTGAGTCGAGCCATTCGCCGGGCGGTGGCAGAAGAGCATGACGTGAGGGTGCATGCGGTCGTGCTCCTCAGGGCTGGAAGCATTCCGAAGACTCCCAGCGGCAAGGTTCAGCGTCGTGTTTGCCAGGCGAAGTTTCGGGACGGGACGCTGGAACAGGGCGCAAAAAGTGAGTAATCGCCGGCAAGGCTGAATAGCGGAAATAATGTTACCGGGAGACCACAATTGACACCGATGTTTTTGGTACTGTTATAGCCTTGGGTACCGGCCATGCACCTTCCTGAGGCGACAGCGTCCCAGTGAAAAATCGATGATGAGTTTTCAACCTCCAATAAAGAAATCTTGGAGAATCCAATGGCCGAAGAATTTATTGTTCCTGAAGAGGAGCAAGTTGAGAAAGCGGTTCTCTCCGACGCTTACTTCGATCTGATTCACAGGCTTAGTCACCAATCGGTGGTGAAACATTTCGATGCCTACGCGGACATTGAGTGGGACGATCCGGAGTTCCGGATCGATCACGACGATTCGCGATGGGAACTCGAAGCAGACGACGTGCTCGGCGCGACCGAATGGTACCGCTCGCAGCCGGCTGGAATCCGGTCGCGGATCGGTCTTCGCATGTTGGCCAACTTCATGAAGATTGGTGTGGTCTTCGAGTACGTGCTCAAGCGCGGCTTGCTGGATTTCGCGAGCCGGCTGCCAAGCGGGTCGCCGGAATTCCGGTACTGCTACCACGAGACCATAGAAGAGGCGCAGCACTCGCTGATGTTCCAGGAGTTCATCAACCGGACCGGCTTCAGGCTTCCCGGACTAAGCGGATTCGAACGCAGATATGCGGATTTTGTGGTCAAGTACGCGCGCAAGTTCCCGGAATTATTTTTCGTCTTCGTCCTGGCGGGTGAAGATCCGATCGACTACGTGCAGCGCCAGAGTTTACGCAAGCACCGGGAGGACATTCATCCTCTATTTCGACGAATCACACAGATTCACGTCACGGAAGAGGCGCGTCATCTCAGTTTTGCGCGTCACGCCTTGCGCAAACGCGTTTCGGAGCTCAGTAGGACACGCAGGGCTCGGCTCGGACTCTGCGTACCTATTATCCTGGGAGTCATGGGCAAGATGATGATGGAGGCGTCACCTCAGATAGCGCGCGAGTATAACATCCCGCGCGAAGTCGTGGACGCCGCCTATCGCAAGAATCCAATTCACCGCGCACGCATGCACGAAGCTTCGACCAAGCTGTTTGGCCTCTGCAAAGAGTTGGGTCTGGTGAACCGATGGTCAGTTCGTTTGTGGAGGGCGATGCGAATCTTGCCGGACGCCGGAGCGTTCATCCCCGCTGCTACCTGAACCGCGTCTCGTCGCTTGCTATCTGCCCCTCGCGCAAGAAGGACGAAATGACAGCCAATGTCGATGCGATATGTGTGGACGACGCCTTTGGTCGACTCCGTCGAGCACCCGGCCAGCAGAAACAGGACTGTTATACGCTGAAAAGCCCACAGTAGGAGCCCAAACCCGGTTGATTCCGCGGATTCCGCATCTGCTTTGCCCTCGTCTTCATAGGGCATCGGACATGTCAGTGCCTCAAACCGCAGTTTTTCAAGCGCCCGAACCTACGCTCCGAAACCACTTGATCGACATAAGAAAGAGAGGGTCTCTCTTGCGCCCCTAATATATCTCCAGCCGGACTAATACGATCTTCTTTCGGATACAAAGGGCTGCGTGCTGCGCGCGGCGTATCTGTTTCCATCCGCGTCATCTCAATGGCTCGAATCGAGTCATCGTCCATACAAGGGCTCCAGATTTCGGAGATATTGGACTCGGCATTGATTGGTACGGTCGATGCATTTGGTCGACTTGAAAGCGCCGCGATAGTTACCGAAGCCCAAAGGGAACCTTCAGCGCTCCGGTGGGACTGTTTTTCGCGTAGCTACTGTGAGAGGAGATGCGACGATGCAGACGAAAGTTGCAGATTTTGGCTCGACATTCGTGATCACGAACGTAGGGGAACACCCCAAAAGTGCAAAACGATTTGGTTGTCTCGCTGGATTAGTCGCAGGATGGACATACTCGGTATATGCCACTTTCTTCGCGCATGTTCTGACGCCTCCTAGCGTTTATGTGATCGACCGATACACGCATCGGCACCTACTACCGGGTCAAATCGGCGACCTCTCGGAAGTCTTCAACTTGGACGGCTTGATTCACATGTTAGTACTTTCGCTGATCGTGTTCATCCTGGCTTGGTGCATCGTGAGCGTAACTACCAAATGCGCATACGAGCTCAGTAGGCGGACCGGGGTAATGGAACGGGAATTGCACCAACAGGAAGTACGCGTGAGAGCGATCGAGTAAAGCTCAGACAGGAGCCTGAACAATGAAATACACAACTAATTCCGCAGTGGCTATTTGTGTTGGTATCGCGATGGCGTGGTTAGTCGGCTGTGCCCCCACTACTCATGTTACGGAAACCACGACTACGAGGGAATATGATACTACGAGTCCGCCTGTGATGGCGCCGGCCGTGAATTCAAACACGACCACGACGACCCAGTACGACAATGGCACCGTGGAGCAGACGTACACACAGCCGGGTCCCTACGCAACGCCCGATCAGAGCACAACCACGGTAACCACCGATACAAATAACGGAACCGTACAGAAGCGAACCACTACGACGTATCCGACGCCGTAGAACGCTCGTTGAGAAAAAAGATCAAGGAGGATGTCATGTTACTATTAATCATTGTCTTAGTTCTGTTGTTCGGCGGCGGCGGTGGCTACTACGGCTATAACAGCTACGGTCCCGTTGGAGGTTTGGTACCGATCATTCTCGTTGTGCTGGTGATTTTGTTGCTGGTCGGACGTGGCGGCTTCTGAGGGTTAGTTACCTCGACAGGATTTCGGCAACGAGCCTTGTGTTCAGAGTAACAATTGGCGGGTCGGAAAAGTCTGATCGCCAACTCACAATCAAAGTCCAACGGAGGACCAAAGAAATGAATTCGATCCAACGATTTGCCATCAGCGTCGTGAGTGTTGCGGCATTCACTTGGGTTGTCGGATGCGGCAGCAGCACCAAGGAAGTTGACACCACCACTTATGTCCCAGCCGAACCGGCTCAAGTTGTTGTGCAGCCCGCTCCGGCAGAGGCAGTTCCTCCTCCAACTACGACCACCAACACGTCGAGCGAGCGGTCACGCAGTTCAAGTGAATCGGGCAATGCAGGCAGCGTGGAGAGTTCGAGTTCCCATCACAGCGAATCCACAACCGTAACTCCCAGCAACTGATCGCAGCTTGGGGAGATTCCCGCGATGCGAAACAAACGCAATCGAAGAAGAACATCCGTGGCGACACTCGCGATCGCGTCATTGATTGGCGGCGGAATGTTTACCGCGAATGCCCGTGCCGAACCGGGGGGCACAACCGACTCCTCGAACTCTGCGTCCCGCGAGAACGACAGCGTAAACGTCACTGCGGAGCATCATTACAACTCCCCGGTTGAGCGTGCGAACGATGCGCTGCTGATCACCGAGGTCAAGAGCGCACTTGCTCGTGACGGCGTTGCCGACGGTTATCCCGTCGCCGTCGATTGCGATCATGGCAAGATCTTGTTGAGCGGTGTGGTTAAGTCGGCCCGGGACGCAAAGCATGCCGGCGATATTGCGGCGGCAGCACAAGGCGTCACAGGTGTAAAAAATCAACTGACCTGGCGTTAAATCGACTGTCGGACCCGGTCCCTTCCCACGTCTTGGCCAAATTACTTCTTGAATTTCGCCTTCTGCTTTCCGCCATTGATCCATAGCGTTTACTAAAACGCTTGCGGCGTCGGAGATCCGCGCCCATGTACGTGACCAATTTGTAACTAAAGGATCATTTTATTGGGTCCATCGGATACATTTTAATGGCGCAAAAAAGGCGTTCGGTGGTAGCTTCCGCAATTCGAACGCCCGGAACTTCCGGAAAAACGTCATTTCGCAGCCCCGGACGATTGGTATGGTCCTTGCGGTACTCTCGATAGGCATTTTGGTCAAAGGGAATGGAAAGCAAAATGGACCGAAAGAAAAATGCGGCGCCCACTGACCTCGATCTGTTGAATCAGTTGAAGCCCTTGTCGTTCGTGTCGCCCCTCGCAATGCACGAGCTCGCGACCGGACTCAATTCGGCAAACTTCAGTAGGCGCGAGGTTATTCTTCCTGAAGAGGAGCTCGCAGCAGGTGTCCATATCCTGCTGAGGGGCGTGGCGAAGATCACTTGCCTGAACCCGGCTGGTCGGCGTGTAACTATAGCTTTGCTCGCTCCAGGTCCAATCCCCCAGTTTGGTTCTGTCGCAGTCAGCCGGTGGCATTTTCGATGCGAGGCTCATAACGATTGTAGAGTCGGCAGCGTGAGCTGGGACCAATTCGACATCATCACCAGGAAGGCATCGAGATCCGATCTAAGAAACTTTTACGACAACAATCTGGTGCCATGGTATCGGTTTTTCGGAGAGAGCCTCGACGTTCGTGAGCGCCTTTTATTTACGCTTCTTCAGTTGTGCTCGATCTTCGGAGTCAAAGAGTCCCGGGGCATACTCTTGCGAGTCTTCCTCAGCCACAAGGACTTGGCCGGCCTGGTGGGTGCGACACGGCCAAGAGTCACTGAACATATAGCGGAGTTAGTGCGAGAACATCTGCTCATTCGTGAAGGCCGCCAAATGATTGTGCGCCTGGATAAGATGAAGCGTTCAACAAGCGTCCGGTCGCGTACGAGGATAACTCATTCAGTGAAGCTGTGGCGCAGCCGCATTCGTCGAAACGCGCCAGCTCTACAATCTACGTTCGCTCTCAGGAGCTGCCTGTTGAAGGTGGCACGACAGGATAACTGATTTGGGAGGTATCTCATGTTGCTTCTTATCATCCTGCTGATTCTGCTGTTCGGTGGCGGCGGTGGCTACTACGGGTATCGCCGCGGTCACTATGGCAGAGGCGGAGTGAGTCTGCTGACCGTCGTGCTAGTCGTCCTCGTGATCTCGATCTTGATGGGCGGCGGCGGCTTCATACGGTGAGCGACGGTCGATCAGCGAGAAGTATCATGCACCGACCATCGTGGATGTGGACTAGATACAATCTCATAGCCGTGCTGCTCGCCGCTGCGATGGCATCGCCGGCCGCAGCGGCGACCTCGGACGCCTGGATCGAGTAATAGCTTTGAGCAAGAGGAGAACAGTGCAATGAGCGGAACAAGCGACAAGATCAAAGGCCGTGTGAAAGAAGCAGTTGGGGTCTTGGCGGACGATCGGCGTCTGAAGAACGAGGGAAAACTGGACCAAGCTACCGGCAAGATTAAAGAGGTCGCGGAGCAGGGAATCGACAAGACAAAGAATATTGTGAACAGGCGCACTGGCAAATAGCGGGCATCTCCCCGGTTATGACGGTAACCGGAGTTAACAGAGCAGGCGACGCGAAAGCATCGGCAAAACAGCGGTGGGACCTTCACTACGGAGCAATACTAATGAAATCGATTACATCGTTCGGTGCAGTGCTCGTGTTGTTAGGGATCTTGGGGCTTGCGATTCCGGTATTCACCACCTCACAAACCAAGGACGTGGTAAACCTTAAGGATCTGAAAATCCAGAATACTGAGCAATCTACGCACGTCATTCCCCAAGCTTTGAGCGCTGGAGCGCTCCTGCTGGGTGTGGTTCTTATCGGCGCAGGACTTTACCAGAGGTCCGGCAGTTAGAGTAATCGAGGCAGATAATTTTCATGCCTTGCGATACACGACTCTTGACCCTTAAAGAAGTGCTGCAGCTTGCCACGGAGCAACTGTCAACAAGCGAGAGGTGTTTGGTGGGCTGTCGGGCACAGCTTGAAAGGTCGAGGGCTTGTATTCAGACCGCCCAGGAGAGCTTGGACCGAGCCAGCTTTGATGAAGCTCAAGCACGCCAGGCCTACATCGACTGGCTAAGTCATCTGAATACTCTTTCAGACGATCGTTCTGCGCCTGTGCGGGAAAATTTGACCAGTCTCTACAATGCGCGGACGCAAGCTGTTCTGGATACGCTTTCAGCGCGCGAGACTGTCAGCAGCTTTGAAAATTTGCTGGATGAAGCAACCGCGGACCTTGCCCTTGCTCAGGATGCACAGAGGAATATCGCAGAAGAGAGGAACCTGATCACAACTGAAATTGCCAAGTTGGGCGGTCTAGCGCGATGAATCTTCAACACACTAACCATAGTTGCTTTCGCGGTACTCCAAAAAGATACGGAATAGTCAGCAGGAGAAATTAAGGAGTAGTCACTATGAAAAGGAAGATGAACGGTGTAGCGGCGTTGATAGGTATCGCGATCCTGATCGGCACCTTCGTCGTCGGATGCGAAAAGGAAACTACTACTAACGTCCCGGTCCCGGTAGCCGGCGAACAAGGACCCGCCGGAGCGCCTGGCGCTCCCGGCTCTCCCGGTGCAGCTGCGTCTCCGGCGCAAGCCTCCGAGAAAACCTCGGAGTCATCGACCACAACTACGACCGATAGCAATCCTGGCGGCTCTACCACGAGCACAGACAAAACCACGACCGAAAAATCAAACTAGTCATTTAGGACCAATCGGTGGCGGCTCGCTATCGGGCCGCCCTCATCTCTTGCTCGGTTCCGCAACGGTTCATTTCTCGAAATCACTAGTCCCCGAGGTATGAGTGTACGAGGTGCGAAAGTGAATCGCGAGCCGATACAGCAACGAGAGGCGCACCGGAGTGGACGTTCCAAGTGGCTGCGCGCTGCGGTCCTTGGTTCAGACGATGCGATTGTATCGACCGCGAGCCTCATGATTGGCGTCGCAGCCGCCTCGGCGTCGAAACAGGCCATCTTGATCGCCGGTGTTGCAGGGCTCGTGGCTGGTTCAATGTCGATGGCCGTCGGTGAGTACGTCTCGGTTAGCGCGCAGCGAGACTCGGAACAGGCCGACGTCGAGCTCGAACAGCGAGAGCTAGCTGGCGAGTCGCGTGCTGAGCTGAATGAGCTCGCCATGATTTACCAGAAGCGAGGGCTTGAAAAAGAGCTTGCGATGAAAGTCGCTCAGCAGCTAAGCGCTCGCGACCGTCTGGGATCACACCTGCGGGACGAGCTAGGGATCGAAACGGGGTCACTTGCGCATCCGCTGCAAGCGGCGTGGATTTCGGCGACCAGCTTCGCATCTTTCGCTGTGGTCCCAATAGCAGCCCTCCTCATCGCACCTCCATCCCAGAGCATCCCCGCGATCTCAGTGTTGTCTTTGGTCAGCCTCGCCGCCCTAGGTGCGTTTGGCGGCTATCTCGGTGGTGCGCCGCTCGGACGTGCGGCATTACGCGTGACCATTGGAGGCGGCTTGGCGATGGCAGTAACAGCCGTCATCGGGCGAATCCTTGGTGTATCAGGCTGAAGGTGCCCATTACCCTGAGATTCGCGCTTAGAATAAAGAACACGGAGCAATCAACGGACGCGGCCGCCCAGCTTTTGGGTGCTGGCGCACCCGATAATCGACATCCAGCGGACTATGGGGGAAACAGCAGGGCGATTTTGCGGCCCGCAATTCTGAAAATCGTGCTTATCTTTATAGGGGTGCCAGCCTGCTTCTAGTCTAGATTTGCACTTCGCCTCCACGCGTCCGAGGAACCACACCGCAAGCGGTGGGAACCTCGAGGCCCGAAGACAATGCGAGCGTATCAAAGGATGGTGGGAGGTTTCATATGGAAGTCGGACATCAGGCTGTGGCCCATGCTCAGGAATCTGGATTTCACAATGAGAATTTTATCGTTCGGGCTTTGGATTGCGGCTCCTCTTTTTGCGGTGTCCATGGCACTTGCGACTCTGTGCCCTGCTGTGGGCCGCGCTGGCGTGATGCCGGCACCAAGCACAGAGTCTAGCGCAGGCGCCGGAACGGATGCCTGGCTTGTTACGCGCGGTCTGATCGGTAGCGCAATGATCAGTGAACAGTCCGGCACTGACACATTGACCCCGCCACCCGGCACCGAGGTAAGCGAGACCCGTCAGACAGCGAACCTCACGGGCGAGGTGCTGAACCAAGTCAAGTCGTGGAATGAAACCGTCGGCGACGACACGATCCATATCGAAGTGACAACACTATCGATCCATCAGTTCGAGGTTGCGTTCTGGCTGTTTCCCAATCATCGGAAGGGTTGCACCATGTACAAGTGGACGTTGTACGATCATGGCCGCGCGTTGCAGAGCGCGTTCTGGCGCAACGATGCAGCGGTACTGCGGCTGGCCGGGGCTGCGGACCTGCCACATGACTTGTATCCGGACTCGGTTCCTTGGATGGCGTTTATGCGCGTCCTCGACGCGCCCCGCGACGGCGCCGAGGGGATGCTTCATCAGCAGATCACGCCGTACAGCTATGTGGGCCAGGAGGTTTGGGCCAAGAGCTCCGAACCGATCAGCGTGCCGGCTGGCACCTTCTCTGCGCTAAGGGTAACCGCGAAAGTCGACATCACGACGGTAATGCCGAACTGGCCGCGCTTCGTCCTGCAAGTAATCAGGCCAGTAATTCCCAAGAATACGCTCTACTTCGACGCGGCGCCGCCCTACCGGCTGCTCAAGCAAGAAGGTACAACCTTTGTCGGCGGTCCTGAGGTCACCACGGAGCTCATTCGCTTCTACATCGCAGGCGCGCAGCCGGTCGTAGCGGAGGCAGTCCACGCGCCGATCCATGCCGTGCTCGGTGCCACATCAATTCCCAAGTGACATTTTTCCGTGGTCAGACGGCGTCTCGCTACGCTGTCACGGTAGCCCTGTCGCTACTAGAAATTAAAGCTGAGCCGGATGATGAGTCGAATAGCGAGAATCGCCATCGAATCGATGTGCTTGGCTGAGATGCACTGCGATCTGAACCGCGAGCGGCCCACCCTGATAGAGATCAAAATACCCTCCGATACTTTGGACCCTGACACATCGGCGTATCTGGCCGCCGCGCAGGCATTGGTCAGCGGAATTTGAGACGAATCAGGCGGCGAGACGAGTTTTCAGTAGCCCACAGGCCGATGATTTGCTGCTCCAGCTTTTCGGTCTCCGAGCGAGTTGGTTCTGCCCCCGCGGATCGTGGATGAAGCGCCACGGTCCATGCTATCGCCGCGACGATTATTATCTCCGGTCCGCGTCCGCTGGTGCCGGTTCTACGGATCATTGTAATCGTTTCTGTATTCGCTGCACGTGTGGCCAGCACAAGGCAGCGAGCTCATCGCAAGGCGGTCGCCAGACGACTTAGGCTCACGTCGGTCTTCAGTCGGCCACTGCGGATGGCCTTGACGAAGGTTTGGTAGTCGCGCTCGAGCTGATCGGCATAAGCGACGGCGTAGTCCCCAATCGCCTCGTCGAACTGATCGCCGCTGCCCAGGTAGCCGCTATCATTGCTGCATCACCCGCTTTGTCGTGGGCCCGGTCCAAAGCGAGCCCCGCAAAATTTGGCATATGCGCGCATTAGTCGCGGAGTCTGGGATTCGACGGCGGGAGCCACCTTCATGTCGCGGAGTTGGCGGACGTAGAAGTCGCGCCCCGCCGGGCCCCTCGACCATCCGAGGAAGATGTCGCTCGCAGCTTGCATGAGGCGCTGTCCGATCACGACGCGTTGGCCGTTGTGCTCTATTCGAGACCCCCCGGTGTAAGGCTCGAGCACTGATTGTCGAGCTTCCTTTATCTGGAGGAATAAAGGATCGTCGGGGGCCGCAAGAAGAAGCACGACGTAGCAGCGCGTCCCGACGCTACCTACGCCCACAACCTTGAGCACCGCGTCAATCGGTTTGAAACGATCGAACAAAATGCGGCGCTCCTCAGGCAGAGTCTCGCGATATTGCTTGAGAAAGTCCGCGATGACGCGTTCGCTCACTTGCCGCCTATCGGCGTGATAGATCAGCGGCGGCTGGTCGACGATCCGCGGCAGACCTCTGGCAGGGGTGGTGAGCTTCTGAAAGACGTGTTCGTGGGTTTGCTTGCGCGCTTCAGCCATCCTCTTCTTGATCTGGCCAGTAACTTCGACATCGTTGCCGGCGATCTCGCGCATCTCATCGAGCGTAATTCTGGAGTACCACGCCTCGAGGACACCGGTCTCTGCACGCTTTCTCATCGACTCCCGATATGTGGCGACGACATGCACCGCCATTTCCCTTGGCTGGTCAGACCGGAATCCGCGCCACCGCGCAGCGATGACGAAGCTCGCGGCGAGCCGCTTCAGATCCCATTCAAATGGTGCAGGCAGGGTCTCGTCGAAATCGTTGATATCGAAGACGATGTTTCGCTCAGGCGTAGCGAATCCTCCGAAATTCATATGCGACCGGCCAATTCGGCAAGAACCATCTCGGCGACTTGGTCAGGCCGGTACGCGAGCCGCTCTGGCCGGTCATAAACGACGCCCGGCCGGCGGTGCAGCTCTGCTCCCCGCAGTAGTCCGTGAAGAGCATGCCTTCCTTGCCGACTCGGTCTATGTTCGGAGTGTGAAAGCCCATCAGTCCCATCGAATAGGCGCTGACATCAGTCTGGCCAATGTCATCACCCCAGATAATGACGATGTTGGGTTTCTTATCCGCCGCTTGAGCCGAGCTGACGGCACAGACGAGTGCCACTATGCCGGCCATCAGTGACAAGCCGAAGTGGAGTAGTTTGGCTTTTGCTTTCACATTCTCCTCGTGGTCGAAAAGCGCACTAATACGGTAGTCCTCAATTTCCGGTTAGATATCCGGTACACCAATGCCGCTGCGAGCTTATAGTCCATGAGAATCCTATCTTTCGACTAGCGCGTCAGAGCGACCAGATGTGCCCCTGGTAGCCAAAACGTATGTCGAAACTTTCAGAAATCTCACACCACAAGGCAAAAAAGGGGCCACATTGAAAATCTCGCCTTTCTCCCAGCCAGACTCCGTATCGCGACGAATTGCTCTTGTCCCTGCTCCCTTTGGATACAGGACGCTGGCTCCGCCCGCTCCACTAATACTGGTTAGCTAGGAAAACAGATTCGTCTTTCCTTTTGGTAAAATGGCACGCTACTTGCGCTAATAAACGTCGTGATGAGCAGTTCAATCCGTGAACGCAGAGTCGAGTTGGTGAAACATGGACAGCCGAGACCGAACTGGGCAAGTACTGAAATTTGTGAATCTGGCAAGGGCGACTTACGGCGCTTCTGAACTGGAATCTTTGCCGGGCGGCCAAATTCGAAGCGCGCCATTTTGTCCGATCGGGAGATCTTTGCGCAGGGGAGTAGAAGACTGGCTGTTTATCACCGTCGGCAGCAGGCACCTGCGGTTGTGGGCGGTCGGAAAGGATCCGGTAGTTATCGCAAAGCAAATTATGTCGGCGTGGGGAATACCTCACGAGCAACTGAAGCAATCGCGCGAGAGACCTGGAATCGTTATTTTTCCGCTACCATCGGAACTCCGGGAATTTGTCGATCAGTTCGATCGCGGTTTTCTGCCGGCTCAGCAAAGCCCTGTGGACCAGCATGAGGTACGAGACCTTAGAGAACTCGCGAGCGGCATGCCGATGCCCGTAAGGCAGCGAATTGATTGCGCCGGACCAAAGCATCCGGCGATTCAGGTTAGACACGGAGAACGCCTGCAACTACCTCGGCCACCTGCACGCGATGACCACTGAGAACGCCAAGGAAATTCCCGAGCTTTCGCTGATTGAAGGAGGTCCGGGTGATGCCCTGATGAGAAAGCTCAGGCTGATTCGGCCCGAAATCGGCGCCGCTTCGGCTAGAACCGCGATCATCCTGGCCGCGGTCACGTGGCTCCCGCTGCTAGTTTTGTCGGTTACCGAAGGTCTGGCCGTGGGCGGCGCCAAAATTCCGTTCCTTTACGATATCGCCGCGCATGCGCGTTTCCTGGTCGCGGTACCAATACTTGTGCTGGCCGAAATTCCGATTGGGAGACGACTAAGAAGAGTCACCAGGCACTTCCTGAACGCCGGACTCGTGCGCGAGGACGAGCGGAAAAAGTTCGCGAGCTACGTCTTTGATACAGTGCGGTTTCACGATTCGCGGCTTGCCGAAATAACACTCGTCGCTATGGCCTATATCATGGCTTACGTCGTCTTCTCGCGGACCTCTTTGCAGAGCGGGAGCAGTTGGTTCGAACCTTCATCGACCGGGTTTTCACCCGTGGGATACTATTACGCGCTCGTCGCCATCCCGATCTTCCAATTCCTGATGTATCGTTGGGCGTTCCGGATGATCGTGTGGACAAGATTTCTATGGCAGGTCTCGAACCTTGATTTGTTGCTGACTCCGACCCACCCCGATGGCGCAGGAGGTCTCGGTTTCCTTGGAAAAGGGACCATCCCTTTCGGTGTCATCCTGTTCGCGTTGAGCTCGGTGGTCTCGGCCTCTATCGCAAGCAAAATTCTTTTCGGCGGTGCCACGCTGGAACAGTTCGAAATCACCTACGCAACGCTCATCGTACTGGCGCTCATAGTCTTCGCCGGCCCCTTGATGGTGTTTGCGCCAAAGCTGTTCCGTCTCAAACAGGACGGGTTACTCAGATACGGCACGCTAGCCAGCCAGTATACGCAACAGTTCGACCGCAAGTGGTTGGAGGGCATCAATGCCGGGGAGGAACCCCTGTTGGGTACAGCAGACATACAGTCGCTGGCCGATCTGGGGAACAGCTATGAACTGGTCAGAAAGATGCGCGCCGTTCCGATTGCACTAAGCGACTTTATCGCCATCGCTCTCCCCGGCGTGATCCCGGCACTCCCCCTGGCCGCAACCGTGATGCCTGTGGGCGAAATACTAAAACAAATTCTGCGTCTTCTGGGTTGAAAGCAGCTGGTCCCTACTAAAAACTCCGTCAGCAACGGAATTTGAGAAGCCGCGAGAATCGCAATCGAATAACGCGCGCAAGTGAGACGGGCGGCGATCTGAACCACAAGCGGCCGACTACTGATCGAGATCGAAAACCCCACGTTGCATAAATCCTCAGGCGCACGCGAAAAGCCAGGGCCGACCCGGCCGCTGGCGACGAAGAACGCGCAGTTGATGACCGAAGGGCGAGGTTCTCTAGTTCCAGAATCGCCCGACTTCGGAATCGGTGCACAAGAACTGAGACGATGGAACGCGCAAGCTTAAGCATGTCGCCGACACTAAGGCGGTCAATCGCAAAACACTAGCCTTTTTGGCGCGTTCGGGGTTTTTGGTAGCCACCGCTCATCTACCGAAAATCAGATCGCTAGATCCTCTGCCGATTTCGGAATTCTCAGTAAACAGAGCCGGTAAGATGCTGGACTTTTAGAGGCGGCTTTGGTGTTTTCAGTTGAGCAGCAGGAAGGAACGACGATGGGCGAGCAAAACAGAAACGTTGTACGAGCGACTTGGTGGTTATGACGCAATCGCGGCAGTGGCGAACGACCTTGTGGCGCGGCTCAACAAAGATCCTCAGCTCGGTCGCTTCTGGGCGCATCGCGGTGAAGACGGCATCAAGCGAGAGAAGCAGCTTCTGATTGATTTCCTGCGCGAGCGCGCCGGTGGACCGACGTTTTCGTGGCAGGGCCGCACATTCGCGGCAAACCGCCAAAGCTCTAGCTCTTCGCAAAATGGGGAGTTGAATCAAGTCTGTAGCGTTTGCGTCTGCGCCACAGCGTCACGACATTAATGCCAAGCTTGTGTGCGGCGCTTTCGAACGTTGGGCTTTCTGCCATGACACGGATGATTTGTTCGCGCTCGATGTCGTCGAGGCTCGGCGATAGGGCAGAAGTAGTCGAGCGTGCTTGAGAACGATCGTTACAAAGGATGTCTGGTAGATACTCAGGCGTGACCACGTCGCTCGGGCACAAAACGACCGCACGCTCGATGACGTTGCGCAACTCGCGGATATTTCCCGGCCATCGATGACGCAGCAGCGCCGATGATGCTTCGGGAGGAAGACGCAGACCCGGCCGGTGGTTGCGTACGGTGGCGCCGGCGAGAATCCGCGTCGCCAGAGGAAAAACGTCGCCTTTGCGCTCACGCAAGGCTGGAACCCGCAAAGTGATCACTCCCAATCGATAGTACAGGTCTTGGCGGAAGCGGCGCGCTCCAACTTCCGAAACAAGGTCGTGGCTCGACGCCGCGATGATTCGAGCGTTGACTGTAATCGCGTTTTCACTCCCCATCCTTTCGAAGCTCTGTTCCTTGATGAAGTGCAGGAGCTTGGTCTGAAGAGGAACACTCAAATCTGAAATCTCGTCGAGCAGGATGGAGCCGCCGTGCGCGGCTTCAAGGCGTCCGGGCTTGTCCTTGATTGCGCCGTTGAAAGCACCACGCATGTGACCGAATAACTCGCTTTCGAGCAGATGTTCGGAGTGACTGGTGCAATTGACCGTGACGAAAGGACATTCGGCGCGCGCACTCCATCGATGAATTTGATGCGCAAGAACGTCCTTGCCGGTGCCACTCTCGCCGGTGAGGAGAATCGTCGCGTCGCTGGCAGCAGCACGCTTGGCCTTCTCCAACAGTCGTTGCATAACAGGAGCGTTTGATTCGAGCAGGGGAACGAATTCGTCGGCCGGGCGCGGCATAGGACGATCCAGACCTTCGCGTTCTTCGTCCACCGTGAGCCCTCCCTACTGAGAAGTCAGTTTACCGCGCTCAAACCCGACAACGTCGATGCGAAGACCGTTGGCGCGGCTCAATAGATCGGAATAGACCGTACGGCCGAATAGTCGCGGGAACTGCGCTGGCTGGTTTCTGGTAACGAAGACTCGGCCGATGCCAGATTGGCTCGCGAACTGTAACAGCGCGCCGACCATGTCAGATGATTCCAGCCATACGATTCTCGCGCCCAAGTAGCTGGCGAGAATGGCGTCGTCGATGAGTGCCCGAAGCTTAGCCTTTCGAAAACGAATGCGCGCTGAATCGACGAAAATCGCGTAGAACTGGCCGTCGTGCTCGCGCGCGGCTGCCCAGGCCTTACGCAAGAGTTCGCCGTTGCTGGAACCATGGGCACTTAGACAGGCCATCACTGCCGTCCTCGGTAATTGCTCCGGAGTTCGTGCAATCGCGAGTCGCTCTCCGTGTTCGTTCTCAACCAATCTCAGATTCGGCTGAGAAAACGAGTCGGCGTGTAACGGCGACTTGGATGGAATGATGGAGGCCATGCATCGGAAATGAGCATCAACTGTGCCGTCACCAATTATCAGTACAGTCAACGATTTTTTTGAGCCGCAAAGGAGCGGCATTTCAAAATCGACGCATCAGACCATTTCAATTTGAAATGGAGCCAGGCGCGGCAACCGAAAAGCTCATTCCAGTCTTAGAATCTCGGATCGGCACGATTAATGCGGATGTCTTTGGGTCGTGAGCGGTTCCAACGGGAGTTTGTGAGGTAGACATGAGAGAATCACTTTTGAAATCATTTGAGGGCTCGGAGGGAAGACTGCGCCTGATTGATGCTTTGATCTCGCAGCCGCTGATCCGCGATAAGGAGCTCGCGGTTGTAGTCGAGCGGCACCTGAAGCTAGAGGAGATATTCGCGGGGATGGATCTTATCAAGCAGGGAGCATCTGACACTGATGTTTTTCTGATCCTGAGCGGCGCGTTTTCGATAGCGATCGACGGGCGCATCATCGCCCGGAAGAAAGCCGGCGAGCACGTCGGTGAAATGGCCGTTGTCGATCCGTTCGCGCCCCGGTCGGCTTCGGTCATCGCGACTTCTGATTCGGTGGTCGCGCGAATTGCCGAACCTGACTTCTCAGCGCTCGCCGACAGGTACCCCCGACTGTGGCGAAGACTCGCGCTGGAATTGGCGAGCCAACTGCGCAATTGCAATGCCGCCGATCACGATAGAGAAAAGGCAGGTCACGCCGCTTGAGGTAAAGAGTCCGTCCCTTACGCGTGCCGAGTGCTAGGCCGTCGTCGTTTCCTGCCTGCGTCTACGGTTCCGAAGTCTAGCAACATCGGCGAGGCCGCGTAGCACCTCGACAATTCTCGACAAATACCTGGGAAGTAAACTTTCGCGGTCAACCTCAGCGACCAAGTACTCGAAGACTGGAAAGGCAGGGCACGGTCCTCGGTGAAAGGTGACGATGCGTTTGGCGTTTTCGCGTTCGGGTAGACGCCGGCCCAACCCGTCGAGGGCAATGATCGAGCCGCGGGAATCATTGACGCGAAAAATCCATCTACAGCGAACGCAAGTATATAGATAGGGCTGTGGGCGAAAGGCCCCGGGTTTCTCCAGGGCCTCAATCGCGTAGTGGTGGCGTGTTTCCTCTGCGGTGAAGGCCAACTTCCGCTTGAAGCGGGGCGTCTGCTCCGACTTCACAGACGATTTCGCGACTACGTCAATAGAACGCCCATGCGTGGTGGAAGGATCGAGTGGATGCGCTTGCATAGCTGAGATCCCGTCCACCTTCGCGCCAAGGAGGGATGTCAAATAGCGCGTCTGAATTTGTGAATTCAATTTCATAAACCTTCGTCGAGACAAATCGCGATGAGGCTGCTAGAAGAGAAATTCTTGAGGAGTAATGGCGGGCGTAGCCTGAGCTCGCTTGCTGGCGGTTTCGATGTTCTGAGGCCCCCTGAATTCCGGGCAAAGCGAAACCAGGATTCTCAACAAGCCAAACTTCAACATGCTTAATTTGACGACCGTCGCCGGCTGATGCTGTCGAGGGAATTTCGAAGCGAACTTGAAGCTGGGGCATGGGCCCTCAGCAAAGGTCTTAACCTGTCTTGAGTTCTCGGGCTCGGGCAACGGATTTCGATTGCGATCGATGGCTACGATCGAGCCGGCGCGCTCGTTGACCAGAAATATCTGTTGGCATCGCACGCAAAGATGGATATATGGCCGGCGTGCAAAGAAGCCCGGCTTCTTAAGTGCCCGAATCGCAAAATTGTGCTTCATCTCCTCAGGCGCAAAAGGCTTCCCGGAATACTCGCGGCTTGCCGAGGGATACAGTCGATTGAGCTGTTGGTAACCAATCGGTGAAACTGGCAGGGGCATTTGAATACCAAATTTCTGAACTGGGCCGATGATCCGAAAAGAGGAAAGATCGCGGCGCAGTGTTCTAAACAAGTTCATGTTCTCCGCTCACCTGAATTCACAAGGCTTCATGCTAAAGCAACCACCGCGCCAGATGAGGCCGCGATGGTGCCAGCTGGTTGGCTAGATCCAAAAGCCGCGCAACTATTCGAGATTTTCCGATATGGCGGTTAAGGTCGCTGTGGACCGGGGAGCGGATCGACGGCGCAGCATTTCAAAATGAAAAGCAGCTTCGTTTGAAAATCAATCGTTCTGCCTCGACGCCGTAAAGAAATCCCTTTCAAGACTAGGGTTTCTCGTGGGCACACCTGATGCAGTTACCCTCGCGTAACGCGCCGATTCGTTTCGGCCAAAACACGAGTGCTTAAAGATGAAAAGAATCGAATTGGTGATCGAGCCAGGCACTCTCGACCGCTTCAGGGATGCTGCCAACGCCTTGAACTTGTCCGACTACGACGTGACCGAGGTTCGCCGCACGCTCCCCGCGAGCACCCGCGAACGCCAGCGGCTCTACCGCGGTCGCGAGTTCGTCCTCGACCTGGTTGAGAGGCTCAAGATCGACCTTATGGTTGCGGACGATGCCGCTATGCAAATAGCGCGCGAACTGGTCGAAAAAGTTCGCCCGGAAAGTATGGCCATCCTGAGGTTAGATCAGGCAGTCGTTGTGACTAGTCAGGCTGCCATTCGCTCGAATCGTATCGCCGCTGTTCCAACCTCCCCGATATTGGCCGCCGCGCACTGATTGCGCGGTATCGGGTGGCGGGTCGAGTGCGGTTCCTGGAGACGCGCTGAATCGCGACTCTAACTCGGACCGCGGAAGATGGACCATACGAACGATCGGGATGGGATAGGTGGTTATGCCGATTGTTTTATTACTGCTCGTCGTCGTCATCGCACTTGCCTGGTATATGGATGGAGGTGTGAGTGACAAGGACAAGGGGAAAGATAACGATCCTCCGACAAGTCACCTTACCCGATAGGCTCTGACACCTTAGAGTCTTCATTTAGTCTACGTTTTACAGTTGCCGCCCTTGCCATTGGCTACGAAGGCGAGATGGCGGCATTGTATGCGTATTCTTACTCTGCCTTCTCTGATTCTGACATTTAATTTTTAAATGCGCTCACGCGGGCGTGGCGCGCGCGTTAGCAATCGCGCGCGATCAAGGCGCCTAGTTCAAGGAATGAGGTTACTTACTACGATTAATATTTGACTTTTCGGAGAGCACCGATCTTGCTTAAGCGGATCAGGATGGCCCAGTCATGGCGCCAAGGAGGAACTGAAAGTGAACGTCGCAATCTGGCTTCCGGCAACATTCGTCCTGGGTCTGCTAGGTATCGGCCTTTGTTTCGCGTTTATAAGCGCTTGCGAGAATATTTAGGGAGACACCAATGACCTATCTAACAGCTGTCGTCGCGGCCTTTGTGTTCGTATATCTGGTAACGGCCATGATACGGCCGGAGTGGTTCTAATCAGCAATTATCAGACCCGATAGAGGACGAATGTTATGTGGCTTTTGCCCATTACAATAATAGTACTTCCCGTACTCCTGGCCATCCCTTTGAGCGGTTTTATGGCTCGCATCATGGATGGACACTATCGAGCCTGGCCTGTATTCGGTTGGTTCGAGAAGCGCCTCGATTCCGGTCACCAGAATTGGAAGCAGTACACGGTGACGTTACTGGTTTTCAACACCATCCTGTATCTGTTTGGTTATCTGGTCTTGTCGTTGCAGCCGTGGATGCCGCTCAACCCGCGCGGTCTTGGGATGCTGGCGCCCAGCACGATCTTCAACACCGTGATCTCGTTCGCCACCAATACCGATATTCAGCATTACTCGGGGGATCAGGCCTTTTCGAATTTCAGCCAGATCTTTTTCTGTATACCGATGTTTTTTCTGTCGGCGGCTATTGGCCTGTGCGCTTTAGCGGCGATCATCCGTGCGTTCCGAAGCGATGAGCATCTCGGCAACTTTTTCGTCGATATGTGGCGGGTGGTTGTCTACCTGTTTTTGCCGGCCGCGTTTGCCTTGAGCATCGTGTTTCTGATCCAGGGCATGCCGATGACCTTTCAAAGCGCCTTCCAGGTCAACACGCTCGAGCCTGCGGCGATGGGCACTGATAGTAACAACCAGCCTAAGCAGCAGACGATCGTGACCGGCCCCTTGGCCGCGTTTGTGCCGATGAAAATGCTCGGCACCAACGGCGGCGGTTTTTTCGGTATGAACTCGGCCCATCCGTTTGAGAATCCCACTGCTGGGAGCAACATCTTCACTACCTCATCCTTCATGTTGTTCCCGATGGCCCTCGTCCTGATGTACGGCCGGATGCTCAATCGGCGCCGACATGCGACTGTGATCTTTGCCGTGATGCTAACGTTGTTGGTCGGCACCGTCCTTTGGGCGATCTATTTCGACACCCTAAAACCCAATCCTGGGTTGACGGCTCATCCAGGCCCGCAAAACTTCGAGATCGCAAGTGCGACAGCGCCGGGCGGCAAGCGGGTCATTACTCTGCCCGCCGTGGCTGGACTGCCGGTCGATCAGCATCTTGGCAATCTCGAAGGGAAGGAACTTCGTTTTGGGACCTCAGCCGGTTCGACGTTCGCGGCGCTTACTGTCGATTTCACCTGTGGCGCGATTATCTGTGAACACGACAGCCTGAATCCGATCGCCGGATTGTCGCCGATGTTCGGGATGTGGGTGAACTGCATATTCGGCGGCAAGGGCGTTGGGATGGTCAACCTGCTCTTATTCCTGATTGTCGGAATCTTCGTGGTCGGCCAGATGGTCGGGCGCACGCCGGAGTATCTGGGAAAGAAGATCGGCCCGCGGGAAGTCAAGCTCGCGCTAGTCGCGCTACTGGTACATCCGCTGGTGATACTCATGCCGACGGGATTGTTTGCCGCAACCGATTGGGGAATGAAGGCGGAGAGCAATCCCGGGCCGCATGGATTTTCGCAAATCGTTTACCAGTTCTCTTCTGATTCAGCTAACAACGGCTCCGCCTTCGACGGTCTGGGCGTCAGCTACGGGCTCAACAACAATCCCAGTCCGGCGCCTGAAGCCGTGCCATGGGACATCGCCGCCGGCTTCGTGATCATGTTCGGGCGATTTCTGCCGATCATCGCTCCGATTGCAATGGCCGGCTTTCTCGGCATGAAGAAGAGCACACCGTTTGGACTAGGTACT
>Ga0182024_10004663_pt1 | contig 31319 bp, 29 predicted proteins | sample P32metaG_FD_120480 | JGI IMG/M metagenome (GOLD analysis project Ga0182024, IMG submission 120480) | Permafrost microbial communities from Stordalen Mire, Sweden - P3-2 metaG (Illumina Assembly) | ecosystem: Environmental > Terrestrial > Soil > Wetlands > Permafrost | place: Sweden: Stordalen... | reverse complement strand
TCCGGGTATGGCCCACTGCGGTGGCGGGCCCGGTGCAAACCAGTTCGGGGGCTCCGGTTCCGATGCGCCTATCGTGGACGCCCGCCACGATCTACTGAGCGCGCTCGAAGACTGGGTCGAGAAGGGCAAGGCGCCGGATCACATCGGGGCATCGAGAGTGGAGCAAGGCAAGGCAGTTCGTACACACCCGCTATGCAGATATCCCGAGCAGGCGCACTATCGTGGTGCCGGCGGCGCCGATGATGCTGCCAACTTCGAGTGCGCCCGGCCGGACAAGAGCAGCAAGGCTAATTCCCGTGGCACCGATTGAGCGCAGTTGTTTAACGGCCTTGCGTAAAACCGGCCCCGACTAATAAGCCCCGAGCCGGGGAGGCCGGCATCAGATTGTGGCAAGTGGAACAATGCTGCACGTTGGCAGGGAACCGCCGCGAGCGGCTATGAACCGCGTGCACGCGATAGTCGAGAGCATTGTCTGCTTCGAAAGAGAGCGCAATATGGCAGGCGAAGCAGGCGCGCCGATCCGTGACGCCGTGCAGTATCCGATCGAATCCAGCGGCTCCCTGATGACAATTCTCGCAATTGCCCGTCGCAGGTTTAAACGCCGTTGGAACCAGGGTTCCAACCTGGAGTGTTGCCGTCGCGGCGCGATTGAGCGCTTCACCGCCAAAAACCCGGCGCGCCTTGATCGCGGCAATATACGTGCCTGGCAAGGCATCCGCGGGGATCGGGAGCGAGACCGTATCGGGAACCGGAGAGTTCCAGCGAGCCTCGCCGCCGGTGGAAATCGCAAACGATGGAATGCCTGTAAATACGGCGCTGTAGCCATCATTCGCTACGGTCGCCACCACTGTTTGAGGGTCTAACAGGTGTCTGCCGTCGAGAACGGATTGGGCTTGCCGAAGTTTGTCCGTCGGGCCGGAGAGAGCCAGCAAAATGTTCCCCTCGCGATGTTTTAGCGCATAGTACACAGTGGAGTTCACTCGCCGCGGGTCGTAATACCTCAACCCGTTTTCCACCTCGTCCCGCATGAACTGTCCGTAGGTCGGCAGCCTGCCCGGACTGTTTAACGGGCGTCCCTGTCCGTCACGAAACGTCGCACGCAGCTTTACATTTTCTCCGGGAACAAAGTACCGTTGGTTCGCCGGCTTCGATACCACCTCCAGCGAAACTTGGAATCCATAGCCATACGACAGACGGTCGGCGGCGTGCCTCACGGCAACCTTGTACGATAGACCCGGCAACTGGCTCCACTCAACTTCCAGCGCGGCAGTTTCGGCAGAAAGAGTCAACGTCTCCGAGTCGGCGTGCCGGTTGTACCTGAGCTGCACTAGTTGCTGCGACACGAATCTAGCGTTGCTGCAATCGCCTTGCTTCATGCAGCCTGTGGCGATCTGACGGGCAAGCAGCCGGCGCACAAAAAAGTCGTCTTCGCTACTTGGATGATCGTCTCTACCGGCCTCAGCGCGCATCGGACGGCCGAGACGTTTGCCACGCGAGTCGACAGCATAGACCACAAGACGCTGCTGAGCATTCATCCAGTTTGCATTTCTGAAGAAGCGCTGGCGTTGGAAGGTACCGTCGCTGGAACGTCGCCAATCCTCTTCGACCATTTGCACGCCGCGCCAATCGAGCTTGGAATACGGAGCTGAACGCTCCAACAAGTTGATTCCATCGTCGAGCGTCTGCGGCGGCGTTGTGTAAACCAGGTCGATTTCATTCAGATATCGCGGCGGGTTTCCGTAAAACGTGATCGGCGGCATGGAACCGTTTTCGAAGTACAGGCTGAGCGAGACGGCGTCTGACCGGCCGTTAACTGGCGGTTGGGCGTTCAAGAGGAAGCCGGCGGCGCTACTCAGGAAGCACGCGCACACAGCGATTTGAAACTGCCGATGGAAGTGGCCTCTCTTATTATTCATCTCTGATCGCTGATGTTATGCTGTAGCATTCTTATGACGCCGACCGGGTCAAGCGGTGCCACGCTCGAAGAACGCGCTCGAAAGCGTATCAATCGCCGGCTCCTGCCGTTCCTTTTCATTCTTTATATCATTGCCTTTCTCGATCGCATCAATATAGGGTTCGCCGGGCTCGACATGACTCGTGAGTTGGGCTTCTCCGATAAAGTATTTGGCTTCGGCGCCGGCATCTTCTTTTTCGGCTACGTTCTTCTGGAAATACCGGGAACGCTCCTCGTAGAACTCTGGAGCGCGCGTAAATGGACAGCTCGCATTATGATCTCCTGGGGCGTTGTGGCGGCCCTGACCGGATTCGTCCGCACTGCGGGGCAATTCTACTGGGCGCGTTTCCTGTTAGGGGTCGCCGAGGCTGGATTCTTCCCTGGGCTGATCGTGTACTTGACGCATTGGTACCGCGATCAGGACCGAGCAAAGGCGATGGGAACATTTTTATCCGCGACTGTCGTGGCTGCATTAATCGGAGGGCCTCTCTCAGGGCTGCTCATGCAAATCCACTGGCTTGGGCTCTCGGGGTGGCGTTGGCTCCTCATCCTGGAAGGACTTCCGGCGGTTATTTTCGGAATCGCGACGATCTTTTATCTCACCGATCGGCCGCAAGATGCCGACTGGCTTCCTGGCGACGAGAAGGAATGGATCGCCAACGAGCTTGCGCGCGAGAAACAACTCCACGCGCAAGGCCCGAAGGTCAGTGTATGGCAAGTGTTCCGGCATCCTTACGTCATTCTGCTAACGCTGGTTTATTTCTTCGGTAACGCAGCGCAATATGGGTTCGGGCTATTTTTGCCGAAGTTGATTCAAAAGCTCTCGGGCTTTTCCACCTTCGAAGTTGCGATGATCGCAGCTATTCCTTTTCTCGTCGCTCTGCCGGCGATGCTGGCCGTTGGGTGGAGTTCCGATCGCAGCGGAGAGCGCCGTTGGCACACAGCAGCGGCTTACATTGTGGCCGGCGCAGGTCTGGCTGGCAGTTTGCTGACAGGCCCGCGGATAGTCACCGGCATGATCATGTTCTCTATTGCTGCGATCGGCTTGAATGCGAGATTGCCGGCCTTCTGGGCTTTGCCGCATTCTTTTCTAGAAGGCGCGCCGGCCGCGGCCAGCATTGGCGCGATCAACTGTTTTGGAGGGCTCGGCGGTTTCTTTGGCCCCTACTTGCTTGGCGCATTGAGCACCGCTGCCGGGAATTATAACGGCGGAGTTTGGTACTTGACCGGCGCTTGTTTAGTTGCCGCTGTGTTAGTGCTTCTGGTGCGAGTTTCGCAGCGCGGCGCCCGGCAAGGCACCGGCACTGACGCGCAATACCTGCTCGCGAACCTCGATCCCTAGGGAAGTTACTCACGTTTCGCGCCAGGATTGTCGATGCGTTGGATTGCTTCGAAAATGAATCCATTGAAATCCTGAAAGAACATAGCGATTCGAGCACCCTGGTTCAGGGCATCGTGGCCGACTGTCAAAATATTGGTTTCGCCGTCAGCCTTGAGGCGCTTCACGAAACCCGCCATGTCCCCGCACGAGAGCGCAAAGGCGCCGCTGCCCGGATCTTGGGTGTGCGGCATCAGAGCCTTGCGGTCATTGCCCCGGAATTCTAAAAATTCGAAAATCATGTCCGCACCGGGATACCTGGCGATGGTTTTGCGAATCTGCGCGTTGGGCGTGCCCTGGAGGCGCTGCTCAAGTTTATCTTTCGTAAACGAGACGTCCGGCATCACGTCAAAGTCCAGAATGTCCTTCCAGTATCGCGCCGTCTTCTCGGTGTCCTCGATGCTAAGGGACATCCTCGCGCCGATGAGATTGCTGGAGGCGGGCGCCGTTGTCTCGGGCAGCGGGTCTGTCTGGCGCACCTCAATGAAAAAGCCATCGGGGGCCTGGGCGAGGATGGCGCGGCCCTTTGTACCTGCTATTTTTACGGGCGCTCCACCGCTGGTAATAATCGGGGCGCCCGCTTTCTTGAGTGCCGCCAAGGTGACGTCGAGATCCCGGACGTAAAGAATCAAACCGGCAGCGCCGATATCCTGCCGCCGCGCGCCAACAGGCTTCCGCTCGACGCCGGTGGTTTCGACGATCTCGACTGGCCAACTCGCGCCGGGGATCGGTAGCCGTGCTACATGCGCGGCGCCGGTGATGGTTCCGGTTAGCTGCCCTACTGCGGGAAGCGGCGGACTAATCCGCGCGGTGGGAGCGTCCAACCCGAGAACGTCGTGATAGAACGCGATCGATTTTTCCTGATTTGAAACCGTGAACTCGGCATTCATCCCGCCGGTTACAATGCGCCCCGTGTAGGACTGGGCTTCCGAGAGGCTAGCGGATCCCCCCGCGACGAATAGGAACAAAGCGGCACGCGTCAATCGAACGGTGGAAGACATCACGGTTTCTCCTGCCGGCTTGCATTGACAATGCTGCTACCGGTGCTTAAAATGAGCTTACTCAGTATTAGGCCGCCTAGGCAATAGGAAGGTTGTTATGATCAACGCCAGACGAACAAGAATCGCGGGAGCCGGAATGCTAGGAATCTTTGCGCTATCCGCGACAGTCCTGTTCGGTCAAGTGGATCTGACTGGAGATTGGGCCGTCCGCATTCATGAAGATCAGGCGTGGCGCGGTCCCGGCGCCGAAATTGGAGAATACGAGGGGCTTCCCCTCAGCGCCGCCGGCCGGATGAAGGCGAACAGTTGGAGCGCCGCGTCAATCACCTTGCCGGAACGCCAATGCAACCCGCTTCCAGCCGATGATTTCACTGACATCAGCGGCATGCGGATCTGGAAGGAAGTCGATCCGGCAACGCAGCAAGTGATCGCATGGCACGAGTACACCGAGTGGCAGGCACAGGAACGCGTGATCTGGATGGACGGGCGGCCGCATCCTTCCCCATTCGCGGCTCACACGTGGCAGGGTTTTTCGACCGGGAAATGGGAAGGCAATCAACTCGCGATCACCACCACCCATTTGAAGATGGCCATGTACGAGCGGCATGGACTCTTTCGCAGCGATATCGGCACCTTGTTTGAGCGGTGGATCCGGCATGGAAACTATCTGACCGTGATGTTGATCATTACCGATCCGGTGTATCTGGCCGAGCCATTCATCCGAACCAGGAATTACGAGTTGAGTCTGAACCAACAACTGGGCGGTTACTCTTGCACGCCGGCGGCGGAAATCGCCAATCGGCCGGAAGGATACGTCGCGCATTACCTGCCCGGCAAGAATCCATTCCTGACGAACGCCACCACGCGTTATAAAGTGCCTGCGGTAGCCGTCGCGGGCGGGCCCGAAACGATGTACCCGGAGTTCGCGGCGAAAATAAGCAATCCATCCGCCAGCATGACCGAACCTTTTACGTATCAAGCTCCGCCGGTTCCGCCGCCGGCATCGAGCCCGTTCAAGCCCGCGGATTTCGACAAAATCGAAATTTCCGTGCTGCCCGTTCAAGGCAGCGTGTATTTGCTGGTGGGAGCGGGTGGCAACACCACAGTTCACGTGGGCGAGAATTCCGTCACTGTGGTCGACACTCAATACGCGCCGCTCAGCGGGAAACTGATTGCCGCGATACGCAAGATCTCGAATAAACCGATCCGGTATGTCATCAACACAAACTCCGATTCGGATCACGTCGGCGGCAACGCCGAGATCGGGAAGGCCGGCAGTTCCGTCGGCGGTTCCAACATATCGCGGGACCTGGGTGCGGAAGCGACGATGGGGGCGGCGATTATCGCGCACGAGAACGTTTTGAAGCACCTGAGTGCGCCTACCGGTGCGCAATCGGCGGTACCGTTCGCAGCGTGGCCTACGGAGACGTATGAAACGCCAAAGTACGAGCTCTTCGACGGGGAGGCAATTCAAATCATCCACGAACCAGCCGCGCATGCCGATGGCGACAGCATTGTGTTCTTCCGCCGTTCGGATGTAATTAGCGCCGGCGATGTGTTTTCTACAGTCACCTATCCTGTCATAGACAGAAAAAATGGTGGAAGCATCAACGGAACCATCGCGGCTCTGAATCACTTGATCGACCTTACGGTTCCCAGGGACAAACAGGAGGGCGGCACTTACGTCATTCCGGGCCACGGAAGGATTTGTGACGAGGCCGACGTCGTCGAATACCGCGACATGGTCACTATTATTCGCGATCGAATCGCGGATCAGATCAAGGAAGGCAAGACTCTCGATCAGATCAAGGCCGCGAACCTCACCTTGGACTATGACGCCCGCTACGGCGCTCCGACGGCCTACTGGACGAAGGACCAGTTCATCGAAGCAGTTTACGCTGACCTAACACAGGCATCTACCAACCGGGTGGATCGAACAGTTCGCTAGAGAACCATACCGTCCCGATGCTCCCATCGAGCAGGGGCCGGTGCTAAAAGTATTATCCGTCCCCTAAAAGCGGGATTAGTGAGCCGACTCAATCATGAGTATGCTACAGATTCTCTTGACTCAGCGCCGAAGCTACCGTAGAATGTTTCCACTAACAATGTTTGTCAGCTCCAGGGGGAGACCACCAGTTCTCCAGCACGAACTGCAGTGGTTGGCTCTGTCGCCCTGCCCGTTGGTTGCTTCACTTAAAAGTCAAAAATACGCACAAAGGGTCGCATGCCGGCCCGGGAGGTAAGGCAGATGTTGAACAAGAAGGCAATTCACAAATTGGTCTGCATTCTTTGCGTTGGCGTTGTCGTGTCGCCCTTCGCCGCGCGTCGCGCTTTCGCGCAGGCTTCGACCGCGACTATTGTCGGCACGGTGACCGACACTTCCGGCGCCGCGATCCCAGGTGCGGCAGTTCAAGTGAAGAATACCGGAACCGGCATCGTGCGAAACACTGCCGCTGATTCGCAAGGACGGTTTCGCGTTCCCGAGCTGATCATCGGCAACTACGACGTGCAAGCCTCCAGCCAAGGCTTCCAGACAGTAGTTCACACAAACATCACACTGACCGTCGGCAGCGAACCAGTTGTCGATTTCTCGTTGCCGGTTGGTCAGGCGCAACAGACCGTGACTGTGACCAGCGAGGTCTCGCAAGTGGAGACGCAGGCTACCGCGGTCGGTTCGCTGGTGGAAGGCACTCAAATGCGAGAGTTGCCGCTCAACGGACGCAACTATACACAATTGATTGCGCTCGAACCGGCCGTGACCCAAATCGTGCCAGGCGCACCGGCCTCTGGCAGTTCGTTCGCCGGTAACGGAGTCAAGTACACCATCTCCGGGGCGCGCCCTAATGACAATTTGTGGCTTTTGGATGGTGAGGATCTGTTGGGATGGTGGCGCAATGTGCCAGGCGCCGGCGGATTAGGTACTGCCCTCGGCGTGGAGGCAGTCCAGGAATTTCAGCTTTTGACCAACGCCTATAGCGCGGAGTTTGGCGGTAACGGCGCGGTCATCAACGCCTCTACCCGCCCTGGGACAAACACTTGGCACGGTTCTGCCTTCGAGTTCATTCGCAACAACGATATTACTTCTCGCAACTTTTTTGACGGCGCCTCCGCGCCGCCTTTCCACCAGAATCAGTTTGGCGCCAGCGTTGGCGGGCCGATTAAGAAGGACAAGATCTTCTTCTTCGCGGACTATGAAGGTCTGCGGCAAGCTCAAAGCGTCACCAGTCTCGTCACTGTACCCGATCAGTGCGGGCATCAATTCTTGACATCCACAGCGGTACCAGGAGTTTGCGGAGCACCCATTCCCCAGAACGGCACACCCTTTGCTTCGAACCCGGCGATCCGGCAAGCGATCATGAATACGATGGCTCTCTGGCCCAATACGGCAACCAATGAACTTCTGGCGGGCGGTCAGCCCAGCGGTCTCGGACAAACGTCTGAACTCGATCCCACCGTGGGGCTGGAGAATTACTACCTGGGGCGCGTGGACTACAACATTTCCGATAAAGACGCGCTGTTTGTGCGCTACTTTTTCGACTATGCGAACCGCACTGCCCCGGCAAATAACATCCCTCTCTGGCCGGAAGTAGACCAGTCCCGCGGCCAGTACACTATGATCCAGTACCGGCGCATCTTTTCGCCAACCGTGGTAAACGAAGTTCGCTTCGGCTATGATCGTCCGTACGAGGCAGCCAATGATGCTGGTTCCCCAACCGTCTCTAACGGAGCTGCGGTCCCGGGGCCGGTCACCGCTTCTGGCGTTCATCCGCTCCAGTTTTACGGTACATCGTACGGTGAAGTTGACGGCGTCATCAGCGCGATCGCGGGTGGTGCAAACCAACTTGGACCCAATTGCTGCCTCCCGTTCTATTTGATTCCCAATCGTTTCCCGATCGAGGACGACTTGATCTGGACACACGGTTCCCACAGCATCAAGTTCGGCGGGAGCGCCACTCGATTCCGCGAGAATACGTTTACGGTGCTCGATCAGGGTCCTGCCTGGACCTTCACCAGCCTCACTGCCTTCGAGCAAGGCAGCGCGGCGTCTGTATCCGGCCAAGCTTCCCCTGCGCAGGCGCCCCAGAGCGGCCTCGGGTCTTACAGGGACTGGCGCTATTGGACCTACGGCCTCTATGTCCAGGACCAGTGGCGAGTCTCTCCCAAGCTAACCGTCAACCTAGGTCTGCGCTATGAGCCCACTTCCATCATCGGCATAGGCCGGAATCCGGTTTATATGATTCTCAATCCCTATGCAACCAATCAGCCCTGGGTCCCGGAGACACAGGAAACTGCCGTGAATCCCTCGCTCAAGAATTGGGATCCGCGTGTCGGAATTGCATTTGATCCGTTTGCCGACCACAAGACCTCCATTCGCGCCGGTTTTGGGATTTTTCACGTTGTGATGTATACAAACGACCTGAATTCCTGGTTCCAGCCCCCGCTCCTTTCGGCGTCGCAGAGCGCCGCGCAGGGTCTGCTTTATCCGACCGCATTTTCTAACATCACACCCTCTTCAGCGGTGAATATTCCCACCAACGGTACGCTCGCGATCGGGGGAAATGGGCAATATTGGGGACTCCACACCACTCCGTATCAGATGCAATGGAACCTCAGCATTCAGCGTGAAATTGCCGCCAATACCGTCTTGACGGTCGCCTACGTTGGAACGCATTACGTGCATGGCGTGGGTCAGACCGATATCAATAGCCCGCTACCCTGTGTTCAGTCGGCGGGCCAAATGCCGCCCCATCAGCCATTCCTCCTTCAAAGCGCCACGGGGTGCTTCTTTAACGGCGCGCCCACCTACAGCAATGCTGCGGGTGTTCCGAACCAGCGGTTGGATCCACTCTATAACTTCCTGGAATTCGGTGACACTTTGTCCGACGGACATTATGAAGCCTTGCAGCCCAGCTTGACCCGCCGTTTTTCGGCCGGATTCCAGGCACAAGTTTCCTACACCTATTCCAAGTCTATCGACAACGCTTCGGGCGCTTTTGGACCCGATGGTGGCGGACCCGCCTCGCAGACCTTTAACGTTGCAGCCGATCGTGGGCTTGCGAACTTCAATCGAACCCAAAATTTCCGCGTCAGCGCGGTTTACGACATTCCCTTCCACGGAAGTGGGGTCGCCAACGCAATACTGAGCGGTTGGGAGCTGACAGGAATTTACACGTATCTATCGGGCTTTCCGACCAGCCCGGCATCCGCGGCAGATCGCGTATTTCTGGGTGCCGGCTCACCCACGGGCCGTCCCAACGTCGTCGCCGGCTGCAACCTTTACTCGGGCTTCCAGACCCGGACTGATTGGTTCAATACGGCCTGCTACAGCCTTCAGCCGCTTGGTACCTATGGCAACGCGGGCCGGGATACCATCGTTGGCCCGAATCTCTGGGATCTGGACGACTCCTTGATCCGGAATTTTCGAATCCAGGAGAGGTACACGCTTCAATTCCGCGCGGAAGCTTTCAACATACTGAACCATCCGTCATTCCAGAATCCAAACACCACCATCTTTACCGGTTCTGGAGCGCCCAATGCGAGCGCCGGCCTTATCACCGCCACCACAAGCGCGCCACGGGAATGGCAGTTTGGATTGAAGCTCCTGTTCTAGAACGTGCTTGTAAGGAAACGACAATACCGGTTTCGGGCGCTATTTCATGAGGTAAGATTTATGAACGTGACAAGGTTTAGTTCATTTTCGGTTATAGCGCTCGTTTCCGTTGTCGGGGCACTAGCCTGGCAAGCAGGTCCGAATCCTAAGGACCTGAGCATGCCTTGGGCTTTCCCGGTCTATCCGGTCAATGTCGCAAAAGACGCTCCCCCTGAAAAGGACGACGGCCAACCAAAGCACATACCGGGCAGTGACAGAGCCTTCACGATGAGGCATATCAACGATTACTTCGACACGCCGGATTGGTTTCCCAAAGACCATCCCGCGTGGCCGAAGATCGTTCAGTATGGACGTAAGCCAGTGATCGCCTGCGCATTCTGTCACCTTGGCAGTGGACTCGGCCATCCGGAATCGGCCAACATCGCGGGGTTGCCGGCCGCCTATATGATCCGCCAACTCGCTCTGTTCAAGACTGACGCTCGCAAGGATTGCGAGCCGATGAATGCGTTCGCCAAGGTTCTTACCGATGAGGAAGTGAAGGTTTCCTGCGAGTACTTCGCGGCACTAAAACCGCGCCCGTTTTATAAAGTGGTCGAAACTACTACGGTGCCGAAGAGCTACCTTGACAGCGAGTTTATGCGTCTTCCCCGTCCCGGTGGGGCAATGGAACCGCTTGGGAACCGCATCATCACCCTTCCGCAGGACCCGGAAAGGGTGTTGCGGCTCGATCCCTACTCCGGATTTATCGCCTATGCTCCTCCGGGGAGTCTCAAAAAGGGCGAGCAACTGGTCAAGACAGGTGGCGCCGGCAAAACCATCGCCTGCGATGTCTGCCATGGCCCTGGGCTGCGCGGGTTGGCTGAAGTGCCGCGTATTGCAGGGCTGCATCCGATTTACATCATGCGCCAGCTGTATAAGTTCCGGGACGGCAGGAACGCTGGGACCTGGGCTCAACTCATGAAAGCGCCAGCAGCCAAATTAAACGACGACGACATCTTGTCGATCGCCGCCTACGTCGGTTCGCTCAATCCATAAAACGCGATCCATTACGAGCGCCGCCGGTCATCTGGCAGGCAAGCGATTGAGATAGGTGACCGGCTTCAGTGAGTAGGCTTCAGGCCGCTGAGGGAAGCCCTTGGAAACCTTAGCCACTACGTGAGGCTGCGGAGGAATCCTGAGCCGTCGCCACGGATGCTGAGACGAGAAGGAGAATACCGCATCGCATGCCGCTAAGCCCATACCGTGCTCTCATCCGACGGTGCCGCAACGCTACTTATTTATGGCGGCCTCAATTCGCTGCACCATACCGTCCATGGCCGAGTTCTGATACCAGTGCCAAACGAACACCAGATCGTGCTCCAGGTCGATCCAAATCGTATTTCCGCCATTGCCGATAGCAGCGAAGCTGGATGATGGTCCGCTCGGCCATTGGTGCCTGGTCGTGTTGAGCCACCATAGATACCCGTAATCGGGTCCGTGTTCACTGGGAACCACTGCGTCCTTCAGCCATTGCTCAGAGACCAATTGCCGGGCACCCCACTTCCCGCGATTGAGGATTAACAAGCCAAAGCGCGCCAAATCCTCGGAGTCGATCCACAATCCTCCGCCCCAGCGCGTGCCGCCGCTGACCGACGCGAGTTGCCGGCCGTTGATCTCCACCGTCGAGTTCCCATAGGGCACCCAGCGCCAAGTCTGTGATGCGCCGATCGGACCCATAATGCTTTTCTTCAGCACTTCCGGAAGCGGTGTGCCGAAAAGCCTCAGTAACGAGAGCGAAAACCGGTTGATGCGAGCATCGTTGTATTCGTAGAAGGACCCAGGCTCGTGGATCCCGCGCGGCTTGCGTTCATCCAACCCGAACTTCTCGCTACCGATGAAGTCGGCGTTTTTCCCCCACATCGAGCCCTCCCATTCGCTGGTCTGCTGGAGGTGCTCCTTCCAAGTGATCTTGGCATTGTGAGGCGAATCGTACCCGCCGTCGTGAATGTACTTGCCTACTGGATCATTCACATCCCGGATAAGACCGCGTTCGACCGCCAAGCCGCAGAGGGTTGAGAGGAAACTCTTGGCGACGCTATACACCGGATCGGCTGCCTTGGTATCGCCGAAGGCCGCGATGATGTAGCCGTGCCGCACGATAATTCCGTTAGTCTCGGCTCTTGTTTTCGGAAGCGGTCCAAGCGGGGTACCAAACTTGCGAACCTGATCCTTCTCGAAATCCCAGGTGCTTCCGTGCGCTTTTGCGTACTCGACGGCGGCGTTCAACCTAACCGGATCGACGCCAACCTCGGCCGGGGATTTCGTTTCCCATTGGCCCGCTGGTGGGAAGTAAGACGAAACCTTCTCGGCTCGAAGCGGCGTGAAGCCTGCCACCAGGAGCGGTACGAATAACGTTTTTCTAAGTAGTGATCGATTCATACCTGTCCTGAACGCCGCACGTTTTCGGCTGCGGCGTGTGTCCTCACAGCTGCACGATCGCCCCTAAAGATTGCTCCAGGTCTGCTCGGTGCTGTGGGAGTAAAGCTCGATGATATTGCCGAAGGGGTCTTCGCAGTAGGCCATTTTATAGGGCTTGCCCGGGATTAACGTCCATACTCGGGTTCTGCATTTGCCACCGCTCTCGGCGATCCGGCGGGCCAGATCCTCTATGGCCGGGTCGACGATCGTGAAGTGATAGATACCCGTTTTCCAGTACTCAAAGTTGTTCTCGCGAGCAGCTGAGGCCGGCTCGCTGAAGTCAAACAGCTCAATGCAGACTCCGTTCGCTCCGGCGAGTTGGGCTAGCCGGCCGCCGCGAAAACCACTGCCCCAAACGTCTTTGGCGATCTGGCCGAAATGAGAATCATCGGCGACAAGAGTCAGAGGACCGGCGAGCAACTGGAAACCCAAGATCTCCTGATACCACTGGATCGCCTTCTCAATATTGATCACAGTAATGCCGATGTGAGTGAGTACTCGAGGGTACAGACCAGCCACGCTGCCTCCTATACGATCAGATGAAACAACCGAACGCGCCTTCGAAACCTTGTTCCACTTTGCCATCCGGCCAGACGACGATAGGTACCATCGCGCCGTATTGACGCGCTTCGTCCAAAGTCGCCTGGCTTATTTCCACTCGCTTCTCTTCATACGCGATGCCGTCGGCATCCCACTTACGCAACAGTTTCATGCAGGCATCACATCCGCGGATCGTGTAAACGACCGGGAGCCGCGTGCCGGCAGTCTGCGGTTCAGTCATTCGAAAGGTTCAGCGCACGTGCGAGCAACGCGCGCATCTCTTTGATGGAATCCTTCTGCCATTCCGTAAAGCGCGGAAGAATACTCGCAATCACTTCTTGCCGCGCCTCCTCCGGCAGGTTCGTGAATGTAGCCGAAGCAGGCTGCCCGAATTTCGATCGGACTTGGTCTAATATCGCGTCGATCTCCGCCTGCGCGCTCGCAGGCCGTTCGATGTAATGGGTAATGTACTGCAAATCGCGTGTATAGAAAACGAAAACCGGGATCGCGCGAGCCTTTCCTCCGTGGCTCAGAAACTCGTCCATGATGTCGGGGTTTTCGTCCCTCAGGAAAATGCGCAGATTTACGCCTGTGCTTTCGGCAATTCGCGCCACCGTCGGCAACTCCCGGTAAACATCGCCGCACCAGGCCTCTCCCAGGGCGAGGATATTCGCCATCCCATCCGGCGCAGCGGCAGCCTTCTTAAAGAAGGCGAAATCTTCGCCGGATAACGGAGACGACCGATAGTACTGCTCGAAGCGGTCGCGATTTATAACCGCGCGCGAGAGGAATTCATCATAGCGAAGCCCCTCGGCGAATCGAACGGCGGTGACAACGGTGTTTGCAGTCGGCATTTGCCTTTGACTCGTCGGCCGGAATGTTTGAAATCTGAGTATACTCACTTGCCAACGCCATTGACAAGCGCGGACAGGGACGCTACTTGTGGCCAAACGCCACGGCGGTGGGATCGAGGGCGCGCAGATGGAGAGTATAGATGCGCCGCAGATCGGCGATCCCTTCCGAGACTTTCGGTTTCGGCGAGGCGATCCACCAGCGCATGGCGCTCTGGGACGAGAAAAAAATGTGCCGTGCAACAAAGTAAGGATCTTCATCGCATCGGATCGCCCCCGACCGTTCGGCGGCCACAATTAGTTGCTCGATTCTTGAGATCATTCGAAAGCGGCTTTCGCGCAGCCGGTCCGCCTGTTTGCCGGAGCAAAAAGTCAATTCTTCAAAAAAAATGCGTTCGAGCGGAATATTCCTTGCCAATTGACGGTACATTACCGACTCGGGTACGAGCAGTTGTTCGAGCAGCGGCATGTTCGATTTTATGCGGGCGAAGCCTTTGTTCCTGGTTTGTTCCAACTCGTCCATGCAAATCTGAAACAGTAGATCGCGCTTATCTTCCGCGTACAGAAAAACGGTGCCTTCGCCGACGCAGGCACGCTCGGCGATTTCAACGGTCGTAGTCTCGTCGAATCCTTTGCTCGTAAACAGGGCAGCGGCCGCGGCCTTGATCCTCTGGAGCTTGTCGAGCTTGTTACGCTCGCGCAAACCAAGACCTGTTTGCTGGGAAAGAGATGTGGTTTGGGGTTGCATCCCGTCAGACGATCCTATTTATTAGTTCTTCAGCGATCATGATAGCTATCGTACATTGTATTTGCTCCGGGGAACTATTGGAAGATAAAAAACGTAATGCGAGTTGGGTCCCGGCAGTACCATTGGTTCCAAGGAACGGGTTGAGGATTTGGACTGGCGCTATTCTGCGATCGGTTATTATTGAGTATACTCACTCTTTGTTGACATGATGTTTGGGGGCGCCCGCCGGAAGAATCCGCCTAGGGCTGGTAACTTTTTTGCGGCCCCGGCCTGTGGATAACAACAGCACGGGTTTAGTGCGTTTCTTGGGAGGGAATATAGATGCGGCTGGTAAGTTTTGAGACCGCCGAGGGTCAGCACCGGATCGGCGCGGTCACGCCGGATAATCTTGTAGTCGATCTGAACGTTGCGGCTGCGTTGTATTTGCGGGATGTAGAGAAGGAGCCGGCATACGGCCGCATCGCGGACGCACGAGTGCCCAACAACATGCGCGGCCTGTTTGAGGGCGGCGACTCGAGCCTCAATTTGGCTCGCCAAGCAATGGAGTATGTTCGGCAGTCAGGGTCACAACTGAAGGGCCCCGACGGCGAAACGATGATTCTTCCGCTCGGCGCCGTGAAGCTGCGCGCGCCAATTGAACCGAAAAAGTTCTTCCATACGGCAGGAAATTTCCGGGAGCACCACGAAGAGGCTCAAAAAGCCGGCTTTTCTCATCCGGTGATGCCCTGGATCGTGTTCTTTCAAAACATCGACGCGATTATCGGGCCCGATGAGCCGGTGATCCATCCGGAACATCTTACTCAGGAGCTCGACTACGAGCTCGAGCTGGCGGTAGTTCTGAAGAAATCCGGAAAGCACTTCACGCCCGAGGAAGCCTCGGATTACGTTGGCGGATACGTCATCTTCAATGATTTAACGGCCCGGGATATCCAGCGGCGTGAGATGAAGTCTGGCGTATTCAGTTTTTGCAAGGGCATTGACAGCTTCTGTCCTTTGGGTCCGTGGATTGTTACGGCAGATGAGATTCCAGATCCGCACAACCTTGCCATGGAACTGCGTGTCAACGGCGAACCCCGCCAACAGTCTCACTCTAAGAAGATGTCGGTCAAGATCCCGGAGATCATAGCGAACTACTCGGCCATGGGCTACAGCGCAGGAGATGTCCTTTCCACCGGCACCGTTTCGGGTGTTGCAGCATTCAGCGCGGACCCCAAAGCCTGGTACTTAAAGCCCGGCGACGTCATGGAATGCGAGATCGAAAAAATAGGAATCTTGCGCAATCCGGTCGTTTCCTGGAAAGAAGCGTACGGCGACAGATTCTCTGCTCTAGCCAGAACGGAAGGAGCCTAGCTCAATGTCCGACCAAGCCGGCATCGGCAAAGTTTGGGTCAGCGAACTGAATGACCGACAGGGGATTCGTCCGGCAATTCGGACGCAAGGACCTATTCGGTTCTACGACACCACGCTGCGCGACGGCGAGCAGACGGTTGGCGTCGTGTTGGGTGCGGAAGAAAAGGTGGAGCTCGCTCGCCAACTTGATTCGTTGGGAATCAGCCGAATCGAAGCGGGCTTTCCTCGAGTCTCCGCCGAGGACGCAGAAGCCATCCGACGTATCTCAGATGCCGGCCTGAAAGCGGAAGTGTGGGGCTTCGCGCGGGCAGCCCGTCCGGACATCGAGGAACTGATTAAGTTGAATCTCAAGTTTACGGTTATTGAGATTCCCACCAGCGAGGTCAAGCTAAAGGCGTACGGAATATCGCCCGAGGAAGCCATCCGCCGGGCCGCGGATGCCGTGAGTTACGCCCGCAGCCAAGGGATCTATGTTGCGTTTTTTCCCGTGGACTCGACGCGGACGAATCTGGATTACCTGAAGAACATCTATCGAGCTGCACTCGATGCGGGGGCCAACGAAGCAGTCGTCGTGGACACAATCGGCGCCTGCAGCCCGGAGGCGGTGGAGTTTCTCGTGGGTCAAGTGCGGGACTGGCTGGGGCCGAAAGTTCCGTTGCATTTTCACGGTCACAATGATTTTGGTTTGGCAACCGCTTGTGCCATCGCCGCCGTCCGGGCAGGTGCGAACTGGATTCAAGGCACGATCAACGGCATGGGCGAGCGAGCCGGCAATGCCGATCTCGGCGAGGTAGCATTGGCGCTGCAATGCCTCTACCATGTTCCCGTCGCTCTAGATCTCACTCGCATCCGCGAAGTTTCGCGAATGGTCAAGGAAGCTTCCAAATACGAAATGGAGCCATGGAAGCCGGTGGTCGGGGAAAATCTTTTCGTGCGCGAGAGCGGAGCCGTGGCCAGTCAATTCCACATGCCCGAAGCGATCGAGCCATTTTCGGCCGATCTGGTCGGCGCAATCCGGCGCATCGTGCTTGGAAAAAAGAGCGGTCTCGATAGTATCACGCTAAAAGCCCGGGAACTCGGCTTGGAGGTTCCTGAGACCAGCCGCGCCGCGATCCTTATTGCGGTGAAAAGCAAGGGCGTGGCCTCCCGGCGGCTCGTCACCGACTCCGAGTTTCGTGAAATCGTGCGGCAAGTCGTAAACTCCTAACGCCCCACTTTTGAGGCTGCGATACTTGGAGGCGGGAAGTGCGGAAATGCAAATCGTAGCTCTTGCGGGCGGCATTGGAGCCTCCAAACTGCTGGTTGGTTTGAACCAATGCATGGATCCGCGCGGGTTAACGATCATCGTGAATACCGGCGACGATATCACGATGCACGGCCTTGCGATCTCCCCGGATCTCGATATCGTCACGTATTCGCTAGCGGGCCTTGTGAATCCTGATACCGGATGGGGATTCAAGGATGAGACGTTCCGCGCGCTGGACCAACTGCGCAACTATGGGCGCCCGGTCTGGTTTAATTTGGGCGATCGCGATCTGGCCACTCACATTCATCGCACTGCTATGCTGCGGGACGGAGCTACTCTCTCGGCGGCGGCCGATTCTATTCGATTGTCGCTCGGTGTAAAAGCTCGCATTCTTCCTATGAGCGATCAGCCAGTTCCCACGATGATCGAAACTGCGTTAGGGCGTCTTCATTTCCAGGAGTATCTGGTTCAAAAACGCGCCGAACCGGACGTGCGTGCAATTGCCTTCGATGGAATCGAAGACGCGCAGCCTGCCCCCGGCGTCCTCGACGCGATAGAGAAAGCGCGCGGCATCATTCTGTGCCCCAGCAATCCCTTGATCAGCATCGGGCCGATTCTCGCGGTTCGAGGCGTGCGCGAGGCATTGCGCCGGCGGCGGGACTCGGTGGTCGCTATTTGCCCCATAGTGGGCGGGAAATCGCTGAAAGGCCCATCGGATAGAATGCTTGTCCAACTGGGTTTCGATGCCTCCTGCTATGGTGTAGCTCGACTCTATCAGGATATTTGCGGAATTTTCGCGATCGATTCCGGCGACGCCGCCGAGCGATCACGCATCGAAGGCTTAGAGATGCGAGTGGTTGTATTGCCCACCGTGATGCGCACGATGGAAGATAAAGTTCGTCTTGCCGGTAATGTTTTGCAATTGTTCCCGGCAGGCGCGTGAGCAGCCGGGCCGTATGAAAGCAATCCTGATACCAGTAAAAGAGTTTCACCAGGCCAAACAACGTCTGGCGCCGCATGTCCCTCCGCAATACCGGGCCACTCTCGCTCAGGCCATGTGCGCGGATCTTTTTCGTATCGTTCGTAAAGCGCGAGGCGTGGATCGGGTGTTTGTGATAAGTAAGGAAGTTTGGGCGCTTGCCCAGGCTAACGCTTTAGGTTGGGAGACGATTATCGAATCCAACCAGACATCCGAGAGTGACTCGGTTGACGCTGGATCTAGCTATTGTGTGACCCAAGGTGTGCGCGCGCTGCTTCGACTCCCCATCGACATTCCGCTTACGCAACCCCAGGATATCGAAGCCGTATTCGAGCGGTTGGATGGAGAAACTGATGCCGTCATCGTTCCATCGGGCAGCGGCACCGGAACGAACGCAATTCTACGGTCGCCTCCCGATCTGTTCCCTTCCCGTTTCGGCCCGAACAGTTTTGCTCTGCACCACGCGGAAGCGGCGCGGAGCAGTGCGCGTATGAGTGTGTACCGCAATCCGCGCCTGGAACTCGACATCGATGAACTGGAGGATCTCGTAGCTCTCGCTCCTCAGCTTCTGCCCGATTCGGAAACGTCGCGCTGGTTCGCGGCCAACGGCCCGCACTTATTGAGCCAAGCGAACCGCGCCGGAGCCGCGGACTAACTCCGCGCTTCACCCCCGCGGGGCGGCAATCGGCAACCCGGTGAAGCGGAGTCCGGCATCGTGAACTTTGTATCTCCTGTTGATCGTCAAGATTAATGCCGTGATCTGCTCGACGATTCGGGCATTCTCCAGCTTCCCCCCATCAATCGCTCTCACTCCGGGAATCTTTCGAGCGAGTTCGGCGGTCACTTCGCGAGCCCGGTCATCATCGGAGCAAACAATCACGTCGCTGTCCACCGGATTGTCGCTGTTCAAAAGACCAGCAGCAATATTGTGAAAGGCTGCGGCTACTCTTACGTGCTGCGGAACCAGTTCGGCAGCTTGCTGTGCGGCCGAACCCTGCCAAACTCCGAGCGTGCGAGTCGGCAAGCCGCCTACGGAAGCAGCAAGTGGAACGGTGGTGTCAATCAGGATCGCTTCCAGCGCGAAGGACGGCCGCAATTTCTTTAGCAAGGCCGCTTGACCGCTGAATGGAACCGTGAGAACTACAATTTCGGAGCCCGCTGCGGCCTCTTCGTTGAGAGCCCCTGCAACTCGCCCGAGGCCCGAGGTTCGAGACGCAACCTGCGTTGCCGCGGCCTGCGCCTTGTCGGGATCACGGGAACCGATCACGATCTCGTCGCCGGCACGCGCCCAGCGCAATGCAAGGCCCATCCCTTCCGGGCCTGTCCCACCAATGATTGCAATTCGCACCAATCCTCCTCAGCTGAAACGTTTTCCCGAGTCTTTGTCTTACCGAAACAGGTCCCGACTCGGCTGATCAAGAGGCCTTTTTCAAAGAGCGGCCCAGCAGTTCCTTGGCTACCATCAGGCCCGAAGCGCCGTGCAGACCAGGCCCGGGGTGGGTCGAGGCGCCTATGTGATACAGGCGTTGGATCGGTGTACGGTGGTGCGGCAGACCGGGCAGCGGCCTCCATAAGAAAAACTGATCGGGACTGCAGGAACCGGCGTAAGGGTCGCCGCCCACCAGGTTGATGTTCGTTTGAGCGAGCTCCGCCGGCGAAATGACCACCCGTTTGCGGAGAGCCGAGGTGAGGTTTGGAATATATCTTTCCAGCTTTCTTACCACTCGGTCGGCAAAGCGCTCTTTAAGCGAATCCGTCCATTCCCCGTTTCCGGTATCGATTTCTCCGGCCGAATCGCCCGAAGGGCGGCTAGGAAGCTCTTGCAGTTGAATCCAAAAAATCCAGCTTCCGGACGGGCACCGGGAAGGATCGACCGCCACCGGTTGCCCGAGCACGATCGTCGGGTCAGCCGGCAGCAGCCCGCGTTCCGCCTCGTTTACCGCTTTCGACACACCATTCAAGCCGTCGCATACGTGTATGATGGCGGTCTGCTGCAGACGCGTCTGTTGATCCGGCCAGCGCGGAGGTTCCGACAGCGCCATGTGAATTTGCATGTCGCCGCGGCCGTAACGAAACTTTTTTGCGCTCGCTACCACCCACGGCGGGAGCACCTGTGAATCGAGCAGTTTCAGGTAAAGCTGCTGGGGGGTCACGTTGCAAATCACGGCGCGCCGAGCCTCTATGACGTCGCCTTTCGCGCGTACTCCCGTTGCCCGGCCACCCCGAATTTCGATACTGTTGACATGCGTGTCGGCGATCATCGTTCCCCCGGAATCGCGAATCAGACGAACGAAAGCGTCAGCGAGGCGGGCGCCTCCTCCTTTCGGAACCGGCATGCCGCCTAATTGCAAAGCAACGGCAATCACCTTGTTCATGAAGCCGGAGCTAGCCGCATCCGGCCCAAGTCCGGTGTGAAGGACCCAGGGAGCGAACAACCCGTGCAGTTTGGGCGACCGAAACGTGCTCGAAAGCCAATCGCGGCTGGTGCCCCACAACACGCTGCTGAACTCAAGCGTTCCGCGCGTCCGCAAGCGTCTCACCCACTTAAATGCCAGACCTGCACCCGCTCGCGACCAGAGTTCGGTCCCGAGCAATCCGAACGCGAGATCGGCTTTAGACAGAAAATCCTGAACCTCTCCTCGCCAGGCTTCCCCATCGCCCGCCGCATGTTGTTCGAATTCCCTCTGATTGGCGTCATCCGATGTGGACAGAAACGAGGAGGAACCGTCCGGAAAGAGGGCAGCGGTCGGGTACTCCGTATTGAGGTACTCGAGTCCGCGAGCTTCCAGGTCGGGCTTCAACAGCCGGAAGGTTTCCGATCCCGCGAACAGAGGGTGCCAAGCTGAATAGACGTCATGGAGGAATCCCGGCTCCGTGATTTCCGCAGATCTTATGTTGCCGCCAAACCAGGCGTTGCGCTCCAGGACGCACACCTTCCATCCAGCTTTTGCCAGAAGAGCTGCGCCGGCCAGAGAATTAATCCCGCTGCCCACGAATACCGCGTCAAAAGTATCGCTCATCATCAACCTTCAGTGTGTTACGCAGTCGGGCACGAGCACAGCTGCCGGTCCGCAATTCTGCGTCTACTCAGAATTCTAATTGTTCGGAGCGGGCCTCGCCGAGCCAGCTGCCGGGTCGCTTTTCCTTGGGCCGCGCAGCAAGCAGCGCGTATAGCATATACAACAAGTCAGCTATTGTAACAGGGACAACGACGGGGCTCCGGGAGAAGTTGCCTTGACAAGGCCGCACACGCTTAATAAAATGAGTTTACTCAATATTGCAAGCGCGCCACGTTCGGTCAAATGGAGGGTGCGATGATCAGCCCTAACCCGGCGTCGATAGCCAGAAGCGGACTTGTTTTGATCCTGGTGCTCGCCGGTCTGCCGCTATGCGCTCAGATGGATTTGAGCGGCGACTGGGGGATCCGGATGCATGAGGATCAACCGTGGCGCGGACCCGGTCCGGAACTTGGGGAGTACGAAGGCCTTCCGCTGAGTCTCGCGGGCAGGCTGAAGGCTCTCGCGTGGAATGCGTCGCTGAACACGTTGCCGGAACGCCAATGTAATCCTTTGCCCGCCGACGATTTCACGGACTTCGGCAACATGCGGATCTGGAGGGAAGTCGATCCGGTAACTCAAAAGGTGATTGCGTGGCATGAGTACACCGAGTGGCAAGCGCAGGAGCGAGTCATTTGGATGGACGGGCGGCCGCATCCATCCGACTATGCGCCGCACACCTGGCAGGGATTCTCCACGGGGAAATGGGAAGGTAATCAGCTAACCATCTTCACCGATCATCTGAAGATGGCGCCCTATGAGCGGGTCGGGTTGTATCGCAGCGACAAAGGCACCCTGCTCGAGCACTGGGTACGGCATGGGAACTATTTGACGATCATGCTGGTAATCAGCGATCCGGTATTCCTCGCCGAGCCTCTCGTCCGCACTCGAAATTACGAGCTCAGCCTGAACATGCAGATGCATGGCTACTCCTGTACTCCGACGGCCGAAATCGCGAATCGCGCCGAAGGGTACGTGCCGCATTACCTGCCGGGGAAGAACCCATTCATGTTAAGCGCCACCAAGCGTTTTGGCGTACCTGAGGCGGCAGTTGGCGGCGGTCCGGAAACGATGTACCCGGAATTCGAGCGAGTGCTCGCAAATCCGGCGACGGCGCACGTCCTGCCACCCGAAACCCCTCCGGCATCGAACGGAGCGGCGCAGGTCGACAAGCCCGAGAGCGCGGACCTTACCGTCTTGCCGGTACAAGGCGGCGTGTATCTGCTGGCGAGCGATCGCGGCAACACCGTGGTGCAAGTGGGCGAGTACTCCGTGCTGGTGGTGGACACGCAAGTTGCCGAGATGGCCGGAAAAATCTTGGACGCCATCAAGCAGATCTCAAGCAAGCCAATCCGCTACATCATCAATACCAGCGCCGATCCGGATCACACCGGAGGGAACGCCGAAATTGCGAAGGCCGGCAATTCAGTCGGCGGCCAGTATGCGCAATTCATCGGAGAACAGACCGCGTCGGCGGCAGCCATTATCGCGCATGAGAACGTGCTCAAGCGCATGAGCGCGCCAAGCGGGGTGAAGAACCCCATACCGTTCGAGGCGTGGCCCACGGAAACGTTCATTACCCCTGAATATCAGATGTTCAACGGCGAGGGCATTCGGGTTATCCATGAGCCGGCCGCCCATAGCGATGGAGATAGCATGGTGTTCTTCCGCCGCTCCGATGTGATCAGCACGGGAGATGTCTTCTCCACCATCACCTACCCGGTCATCGACCAGCAGCGGGGCGGCAGCATCAACGGCATCATCGCCGCTCTGAACAACATTATCAAGGTGACGATTCCCAGGGAAAAAGAAGAAGGTGGAACGTATGTCGTTCCCGGCTATGGCAGGATCTGCGATCAGGCCGACGTCGTGGAATATCGCGATATGGTAACGATCATTCGCGACCGAATCGCCGACCTGATTAAGGAAGGTAAAACGCTCAACCAGGTTTTGGCCGCCCGTCCGACCCTCGATTACGATCCTCGCTACGGCGCGCCAACCGCGTCCTGGACTAAGGAAAAATTCATCGAGGCTATCTATGCGGACCTTAGTCGCCCCAAAGGTAAGTGATTCACCGGCGTTACGTCCGTGTCGATTCCGTTCACAATTTGCCGAATCAAGGAGTTGGTCATGCAACTAAGAATAGTGCGCCATTCCGGCTCGATGATGAGCCTCATAGCCCTGTGTGCGGTCTGGGTCGTTCATGGAGCGTCACTTCCCGAATTGGGCACACTGTCAGGCAAGGTGACAGCTCCGAAACCGTTCCAGGGCGCGCAGGTCTACGCGCGAAACGTCGACAAGCACGTGCTGTACATGGTGTATACGTCCGAGGGGCGCTATCGGGCCGTCGACCTGCTGCCGGGTCAGTACGAGATTTCCGTCAGGAAAAAAGGCTTTACGGCGGACGTCAAGAAAATGGAAGTGAAGCCCGGAGCGAATCTGGTTGCCGATTTCTCCCTGCAAAGCGGTGAATTTACACCGATGCAGTTGACTGTCTTTAACGGTCCGAACGCTCCCCGGGAACAAGCCACGCCGGTCTCCTATGACGAGTTGTATCCCCCGGGCCCAGGCAAGGCAGTGGTGGAGCGGACTTGCGTCGCCTGCCATGGCGTGAACTTCCTGCCCGAGCATCGCGGCGGGTGGACCGAGCAGACCGCCAACGCGGCAGTCAGCCTTATGACGGGCGCCGGAAAGAACACATCCCGCGGAACCGGTATGATCACGCCGCAGATGATGAATGCGGAGGATCGTAAGGCCGCGATCGCCTACATTGCCGCGAATTTTAGCGCCACCGGCCGGCGCAAGTCGGTGAAGGTGGATGATTATCCGATTGAGGAGAAGCCCCTCAGCACGGCGATGTATATCGAATACTATCTGCCATTGGATCCTCCTTCGGCGGATCAGGCTGCTGGACCAATGGGACGCGGCCGCCGCGCCCAAGAACCCCATTTCGACGCCAACGGGAATGTTTGGTATACGGACCGCGGCATCCCGAATCGAATCGGCGTAGTGAATCCTCGAACGGCCGAGTTCAAGGATTATGTCCTGCCCGATCCGAAGGCCGATCCGCATGGTCTCACGGTAGACCCTCAAGGTCATGTGTGGTGGTCAGAAACCCGGGGTCTCCATTTAGGACGTTTGGATCCCAAGACGAACGAGATGCAGCGCTACGAGATGAACATCAACGGAGACATAACCGGGGGACAAGGCCACACCCCGGTTCTGGACTCTAAGCAAAACATCTGGTTTAGCGTGATCATCGGCAATAAGATTGGCGAATGGGACCGGACGCAGCAAAAGGTCGTGGCTCTCTACGAGCCACCCACCCTGAATTCTTACCCGTATGGTATCTTCGTCGACAAACACGATAAGATCTGGTTCGCCGAGTACGCAGGCTGCAACATTACGAGATTCGATCCAGTCACCAAGAAGTTCACGGAGTTTCCGCCCCTCACGAAGCCCTGTCAGATCCGGCGTCTGGGCATGGATGATAAGGGGATCGTCTGGTTTGGGATTTACAGCCACGGAAAGCTGGGCAGGCTGGATCCAGCCACGGGCAAGGTCACGGAATATAAAATTCCGTTGGCATATTCAGAGCCCTATGATGCTTGGCCGGACGCCAATGGCAACGTCTGGGTTCCCGACGATGGCCAGGGCGGCACGCTCATGAAGTTCGATCCGAAAACGGAAAAATTCACCTATTATCCGGCACCACAGAACGGGGACATGCCGAAGCTGGCGATTACACGCGAGGGAGCAATTTGGTACACGCCGCGATCTTCGGCCAACGCAGCGGTCGGGGTGTTATATCCTGACATGAACAAAATCACTACCTTGGCAGCTTATTATTAGAGCAAGCGCCTGGATCGTTTCGAGGCGGCGAGGGCGCCTAAAACTCGCCGTATTGTATTGGAGTAGCGAGGGAGACTATGAGACAAAATCTCCACGACTAACGAACTCATCATCGGGAGCGCCTTTCCATGCGTCAAGTAGCACCATTCTTCCTGCTTCTGGTATCACTCTTAGTCGCTAGCCCTATGCTGGGACAGAAAGATTCCCTCCTGGGCACTTGGGTGTTGAATCGCGGAAGCTCCGATTTCATGCCGGAGAACGAGACGTTGCAGTCGCGGACGATGCTTTTTGCAGCGGCTGAAAATGGCGTGAAGTGCACCATCACCACCGTCAACGAGGGAGGCAACGGGCGGACGACGATTGATAATACCTACGTTGCTCGGTACGACGGCAAGGATGTTCCGATCGATTCCTCAGCGCTGGACACGGTAGCTTTGAAGCGAATCGATGCTAACACAGTTGAACGAATCGGAAAAATTCGAGGCAAACAGGTTGAAACCGCAACTATGAAGATCTCCGCCGATGGCAAGGTGCTAACAGTCGCCACAACGGGCTCGATCGACGGCAGGGATTACCGCAGTACTCAAATCTTCGAACGCCAGTAGGCCGCGAACACCGCGTTTGGCCAAGACTCTCCCAACCGGCTATGGACCGACTTCTGCTCATCATCGCCGCGCTGCTTTTTTCCACCGGCGGGGCAGCCATCAAGGCCTGTTCACTGCCGGCATGGGAAGTTGCGGGTCTGCGTTCCGGTGTAGCTGCAGTCACGCTCGTCCTCTGGTTCCCCAGAGCACTTCGATTCGACTGGCAAATCGCACTAACGGGATCAGCCTACGCTGCGACTCTGGTTTTATACGTAATTGCCAACAAGTTGACCACTTCGGCCAACGCGATTTTCCTGCAATCCACGTCGCCTTTCTATCTGCTGCTGCTGGGGCCCTGGGTGCTGCATGAGCCGATACGACGTATTCATCTCCTCTTGATCGCTGGGGTCGGCTGCGGCGGGATCTTGCTCCTGCTCGGCTCCGAAGCCGTCCTCTCAACAGCGCCGGATCCTGCTCGAGGCAACATTGTGGCCGCGTGTTCCGGGGTCACTTGGGCGTTGGCGGTTACCGGCTTCCGGTGGCTGGCACGCGCGCGCGATCAATCGGATCACGCTATGTCGGCGGTGATTTTTGGAAATCTTCTAGCCCTAGCCACTTGTCTGCCGTTTGCTGCACCATTCGCGGCCATACACCTTCGTGACGGAATCATCTTGCTTTATCTCGGCGTTTTCCAGGTCGGCTTCGCCTATGTCGCGCTCACCCGGGCCGTGCGGCGGGTTACCGCGCTCGAAGCAGCCGTGCTCTTACTGATTGAACCCGTATTCAATCCTATCTGGAGCTGGCTTTTTCACGGCGAACGCCCCAGCAACCTGGCCTTAAGCGGGGGGGTCTGATTATCTTGACGGCGTTCTGTGCTTCCTGGCGGCAAACTCGCCACGAGATCCCTATTTAGCTTTTCCCGCGCCGGCCTCTTCGTAGAAACGAAGAATTCCGGGCTTCAGGAATTCCGGATTCTCCCAGTCTGGATATTCAGCCTTCAGCTCTTCGCTCAATTGTCGCGCGGTCTGCTCGGCCGATTTGCCCTGGGACTTCAGTTCGCGCGTACGCCGCTGCATGCCGGCGAGAAACGCACGCTCTCGCGTTATTAAACTGGCGTCACCCATCTCTCCGTGTCCGGGAATCACTTTCGCCGGATGCAGAGCGGCGAGTTCGTCGAGCACTTTGATCCAGCTTGCAACGTTTTTATCGATAATCGGGAAGAAGCGATTGGTGATCACGTCGCCGCCAAACAGGAGATTGTCTTCTTTGACAAAGATGAAGTTGTCTCCCTTGGTATGCGCCGGTCCAGCCGTAAAAAGCCGGGCCGAGACGTTTCCTAGATGAATCTCCAGCGCGTCGCGAAAGGTCACATCAACCGGGCGCATCTTTACGTCTCTTAGTAAGGCCGCATGGGCTGGCGACCATTTGCTGAACATGGTGATAAAAGCTTTGGATTCGTTTGCGACTTCTTCTTGCTGAATCGTCGGCCGAATGAGAATGTCCGACGCGGGAAAGACCTGAAAACCCGTCACGTGTTCGGGGTGAAAATGCGTTGTCGTCAAGTAAAGGGGCGCGGCCGGACTGATCTTACGGACTTCACTCAACGTAACTCTACCGTTCTGCGGCCCCATGCCGCTGTCGACCACCAGCGTCGCCTTGCTTCCCACGATAATGCCAATGTTCGGAACCAAATTCACCCGTCCATCCGGAATGAGCCACACGTGCTCGCTTACCTTGACCGTTTTCCCGGCTTGAACGTAAGGGGGCGCCGGCGTTTCGGCCAACGTCATCACTGAGAACGACAAGAGAATCGTGATTGACTTCATGAAATGAACCCTTCCCATACAACTCTTGACAAAACGAGCGCTCCGATCATAAAATGAGTCTACTCATTATTGCAAGTGCCGTGCTGCACGCGTGCGACGACAAAACAAACTCATATGAAAAAATCAGGCGCCTTTCGCATCTTTCGAATCGCGGTATCGGCGCTTTGGATCGCTGCCGGGGCGGCACGCAGCGGTGCGCAATCGCCAGCCGCTAAATTCGACCCGCCGCGTCTCCAGGATGGACATCCCGATCTTCAAGGACTGTGGATGACTTCGGGCGGTTTCGGTCCCCCGGAACGGAATGTCCTTCGCCCCCCGGCGTTCGACTATCTGCCTGCGGCTGCCGCCAAAAAGCAGGAACTCGTGAGGACGGCACAATCGCAGGATATTGTCGCGAATTGCATCACGGCGAGCGTGCCTCGCGAAATCCTCGAACCGCCCTACCCGATGCTGCTTGTCCAAGACGGAACGAACGTCGTTTTCCTGCATGAGTTCGCGCACGACTTCCGCATCATCCCCGTCGATGGAAGCGCTCATCCCGCGAATTTTACGGCCATGGGCGGTGATTCGCGCGGGCATTGGGAAGGCGATACGTTGGTCGTCGACGTGACCAGTTTCAGCAAAGGCATACGCTGGCTGCATATGGGCGGCGACTTCGTCGACGAAAACGAACACGCCGTAGAACGCTTCACGCTCGTCGATTCCAACACGATCCTCTATGACTTGACGATCGAGGACCCCACGGTTCTCGCCAAGCCGTGGAACGCCAAGCTGCGTCTGCTTCGCCAGCCGAAGAAGGATCAGATCCTGGAGTTCTCATGCCGAGAGGGCGAACAGGACGTCCAACACTACGTGATCGACGGTGCCAAATGAGAAGCGCCTTGAGCCACGCGTTGAAAGCCCTGCTCATTTCTGTCGGCCTGCTCTTCGCAGCGTTGTTTGCCCCCGCATCCGCGCAGAACTTTAAGCCGGCTGGAACAGGCGCCACCGCGAAAACACCCGATGGAGACCCCGATCTGCGCGGAATCTGGGAGGTCCACGCGACGGTAAATTGGAACATCGAAGGGCATCCGGCGCCTGACGGAGTACCGGCATCGAAGAGCGTGATCGTCGATCCTCGCGACGGAAAGATCCCGTATCTCCCCGAGGCGCGGGCCAAGCGGCTTCAGATGAATCCGGCTGACGACCCGCAGGCGAAGTGCTACATGGCGGGCGTGCCCCGGGTGACGTACACCCCAGGTCCCTTTCAGATTTTTCAAAGTGCCGGGCTGGTGATCATCGTATACCAGGACCTTCACACGTATCGCTATATCCCAACCACGCCGCGGCCCCAAGTGGACAGCGCTCTATTCTGGCTGGGATCGTCGCGCGGACATTGGGACGGCGACACCCTGGTTGTCGATACGGTCAGCTTCAACGATCAAACCTGGTTCGATAAAGTGGGCAACTTCCACGGCGAAGACCTTCACGTCGTGGAACGGTACAAATTGGCTGGTCCGAATAAGCTGCAGTATGAAGCGCGCATCGAGGATCCCAAGGTCTTTGCGACGCCTTGGACCATGAGAATGACCGCTGACCGGCACCGGGAGCCAGAGTTTCGCATCGTAGAGGATGAATGCTTGAAATCCGACGATGGCAAACTGTATCACACCGCGCCACCAAGCAGCAGATGACAATTCATCGCCGCAAGACCGACTAGGAGTGAATTGATGTCAAGACTAACAACGCCGTTTTTTGGAGTTGTTCTAGCGGGCTTATTTTGCTGGACCGCGCCTGCTCAGCCCATAATCGAGCAGCCCAGCCTCACATTAAGTGCTGCCGAGAAGATCGTGAGCGCTTGCGAGTCCCTGGCGAAATCGAAAGGCTGGAGGGTGGCGATCTGGGTGCTCGATGACAACGGGGAGCCCGTTCACATGAAGCGCATGGAAGGCGCTCCGGCGTACGATATACAGGCCGCCCAAATGAAGGCCAAAACCAGCAGAACTTGGCTCAGCAGCAGCGATCCATCAGACCCGAAAGCTCGGTTCGGCAAAGCCATCAGAGCGCCGCAAGGTCAGGTCGTGTCGGTTCTGTCTGGTTCGCTTCCCGAAGCAGGCGGACTGCCGATAATCGTCGATGGCAAACTCGCCGGAACGATCGGGGTGTCAGGCGCCGGTGCAGGCGACGGACAATGTGCGCAGGCGGGTCTGAGCGCGATCTTGAAGTAAGGGAGAGAGCAATGGCTAAGTATTCGGTCTTCCGCCTGTCGCTCGCAGCGGTCGTTCTGCTCCTGAGTGCTGTTCAGTTCGCTTCGGCGCAAATTGTGTTTCAAAAGAAGACGCTCAGCACGGAAGCGGCGGAACAGATTACCAATGCGTGTCTAGATTGGTACAAAAGCCACTCGGTTCGCGGCAAACCGACCGTGTGGGTATTAGACGCCAACGGCGACACGATCTACATAAAGCGGATCGATGGCGCCAATCGCGTCGGTATAGAGACAGCGCGAATGAAGGCCGAATCGGCCCTTTACCTGTTTCGCCCTACCAAGACCATCGGCGACTTCGCAAAAACGCCGAGCGGCGCTCCCAACAACGTCGGCGAGGCCATGTTGATCCAGCTCAACGGATATCCCTCTGCCGGCGGCTTACCGATTGTCATCGATGGGGAAGTGGTCGGCGCGGTGGGCGTCGGAGGAATGGCGCCCGATCAAGCGCAGGGCATGTTTCCCGATGAACAATGCGCTCAGGCCGGCATTGACGCGGTTTTCAAAAAGTAGTTGCTCTCAAATTCGCTCAACCGCGTTCCGCTCTCTACTTGAGAGTCCGTTCCAGCGGATAAGATAGCCGAGGCATTGTCGTCGCATCGGGAATTTGCCTCCCCAGTCTGGACGCATTTCAAACTTTTGTCACAATCTGTCAACCGGGGATGCGCCCGTGCAATACGTAATCCAATGCTTCTACGCAGACCGACGAGCTCTATGAGACCGCTCTCCACAGCCGCATCTCCAGGGCCGAAGGGCAGGAAACTGCAATCGGCTCGAGGATCTCCGCGATTTGCGCAATGCCCCGCACATGGAAAATCGTGGAGGAGTACGAGGCCAATGAGAGCCGCAGCAAGTCCGGCCCAGGCGCTGCTAAACCCGATCACGCTCACCGGCATGGTTCTGTCCTGCCCGGTTACCGTATCAAACTTCGGTTATCGGACCGGGTCCATACCATCAGGTCGGACCCACAGGTCAGGTCAGACCTACAGAACGAGACAGATCTGAATTCAAGATGAAACAAGCTTAATTCCAGTTTTGGTCCCGAGCGCTAACGGTTAGATTATGATACATGTGTGTTGCGTTATCCCGCCACCGTGATCCTTCTGGGCGCGGCTTTTTTCGCCGAATCAGCCCAGTTACCGCAGGAAAGAGGGTTGGAAGAAACCCAGGCGACCAAAAAGGAACCGGGATACGACGACACTTTCTCCGGTTCAATTGTTGAGTTCTCCGCAACCAAGATTACGGTATCCCGCAGCATCCTCGGAAAGCCGGCCGAGAACCGCACCTTCTTCATTCGCCCCGACACGCGCGTGGAGGGAAGGTTACGGGTGAAAACTAAAGTAACAGTGGGATTTGTGACAGCGGATGAAGAGGATGTAGCTCGGCTCATCGTTGTGCGCACCGCGCAAGGGTCATCTCCAAAAAAGCAGTGAGGATCTAGTCGAAGTGTGCCTATGCACGGCATTTCCATAGTGCGAACCTTGATCGGAACCCTTGAGAGCCTTGGTCAAGCATAATCAAGGTGGGATATTCCTCGAAAGCTTTGGCTCACTTCCAAGCCTGGGCGGTGCCTTCGTGAACGGCAGTGGCCCGAGTGTGTGCCAGTCCTGCACGAACGACGAAATCCATCTACCAACGCGCGAG
>Ga0182024_10004662_pt1 | contig 31323 bp, 30 predicted proteins | sample P32metaG_FD_120480 | JGI IMG/M metagenome (GOLD analysis project Ga0182024, IMG submission 120480) | Permafrost microbial communities from Stordalen Mire, Sweden - P3-2 metaG (Illumina Assembly) | ecosystem: Environmental > Terrestrial > Soil > Wetlands > Permafrost | place: Sweden: Stordalen... | reverse complement strand
GACCCGCCTGATTCTGGTGGAATCGCCGAGCAATCCGCTGTTGCAGATCACCGACCTGCGCGCCGTCGCGGACCTGGCCCGCGCGCACAACGTGCTGACCATAGCCGACAACACCTTCGCCACCCCGGTGAACCAGCGACCGGCTGACTTCGGCATCGATCTGGTCTGGCACAGCGCGACCAAATACCTCAATGGCCATTCCGACGTGTCCGCCGGGGTGCTGGCCGGCCCGGCGGGGATCCTGGACCAAATCTGGGATGTCGCCCTGCTCACCGGTGCCGTACTCGGCCCGTTCGACGCGTGGTTGCTGCTGCGCGGCCTGCGCACCCTGCCGCTGCGCATGCCACGGCACAACGTCAACGGCCAGGCGCTCGCGGAGGCGCTGAAAGACCATCCAGCCGTAGCCCGGGTGCACTATCCCGGCCTGGCGACCCACCCGCAGCACGCGTTGGCGCACAGCCAGATGAGCGGTTTCGGCGGGGTACTCGGCATTGAACTCGCCGGCGGTTTCGAGGCGGCCGACGCGTTCCTCGGCCGGCTGCGCTACGTCCGCCGGGCGGCCAGCCTCGGCGGCGTGGAATCTCTGGCCGTGCATCCGGCGTCCATGTGGCGCGGCATGCTCAGCCAGGAACAGATCGCCGCGTCAGGGGTCCCGCTAGGCCTGATCCGGCTGGCCGCGGGCACGGAGGACACGGCCGACCTGGTTGCCGACGCGCTCGCCGCCGCCGACGCGGTGGCCGCCGCACCGGCGCGCACCTGACGCCCGGCGGCACCGGACCCCTCCTAGGTGCGGGGTCGCTGAGAACCGTTTCCGCTGCCATCGGAAGGCCCTTGATGCCATGCCGCGCTCACGTGCGTTTACGCAGGTCGATGTCTTCTCCATGGTCCCCTATCTCGGCAATCCGGTTGCCGTCGTCCACGATGGCACAGACTTGACCGACGAGCAGATGCAGCGCCTGGCGCGCTGGACGAATTTGTCCGAGACGACGTTCGTTTTGCCTCCCACCGCTCCGGCGGCGGACTACCGGCTGCGGATCTTCACCCCTGGAGGTGAACTGCCGTTCGCCGGGCACCCCACTCTTGGGTCCGCACGCGCGTGGCTGGACAACGGCGGCATACCGCACCATGCCGGCCGAATCGTGCAGGAGTGCGCCATCGGCCTGGTCAGCGTGCGCCGCGCCGGGGGCACCCTGTCCTTCGCCGCCCCGCCGCTTATCCGCGACGGCGCGCTCGACGAAGAACACGTCGGCCAGATCGTCGCCGCGTTCGGCATCAAGCGGGACCGTGTCCTTGCCCACCAGTGGGTAGACAACGGACCCGGCTGGGCCGTGGTCCAGTTGCCCACGGCTGGGGAGGTCCTCGCCCTCGAACCCGACCTCTCCGTCATCCCGACCGCGATGGTCGGCGCGATCGGTGCCTACCCCGACGGGTCCGAGCACGCCTTTGAGATGCGCACCTTCGCCCCCGGCGCCGGCGTGGCCGAGGACCCGGTATGCGGCAGCATGAACGCCTCGGTCGGACAATGGCTCACCACCACCGGCGCCGCACCCTCCGCCTACCGAGTCTCCCAGGGCGCGCGCGTGGGCCGGGCCGGGACCATCGAGATCACCGCCGATACCGACGGCACCGTCTGGGTCGGCGGCGCTGTCACCGGCTGCATCCGCGGCACCGTCACCCTCTGACCAGTCCGGCGTCGCGCTTCGCCATCAACCGCGCCGCGCGAGGACCCCCCGGCCCAAGTCACACCCCCTCTTGCAAGGACCATCTCGGTACGTCTGCGGCCAGTTCGGTCTCGTTCCGGACACCGGCCGGCCGGCGCTGGCCCACTGTCACCGTTCGATTGTCGCCAGCACGCGCCCGGCCGAGACGGCTTCGAGTAGCCGTCGGTAATCCTGCTCGTTCTGGTCAGCGTAGGCGATTGCGAAATCCGCGATGGCGTGGTCGAAGTCCTCGCTCACACCCAGGTAGCCGGAGATCACCGAGGCCCGCCCGGTCCGGGCGTGCGCCCGGGCCAGCGCCCAGCCGCACAGCCTGCCGTAGTAGTTGAGTTGAAGCGGGTCCATCAATGGGACGCTCATACTGCCCTTCATGTCGCGCAGCTGGCGCACGTAGTAGTCCTTGATGGCCGTGCCGTTGGTTCCGATGCCGCTCGTCCAGCCCAGGAACGGGTCGGCAGCTGCCTGCGTCAGCCGCTGGCCCCTGACCACCCGCTCGCCCTGGTGCTTGTACTGGCTCTCGCCTGCGAACGGGGCCAGCACCGACTCCTGCGCCTCCTTGAGCTGGAGGAAGAGTGGCTCGTCCTCGCGGTCACCGAGCAGCAGCATGACGAAGGCCTCGGTGCCGACCGACCCAACGCCCACTACCTTGCGCGCGAAGTCACCGAAGTAGTAGCGGCGCAGCACCTCGCGCCGGTCTTCCTCCAGGGTCTCCTGGTACTGCGCGACGGCGTGCCGCAGTTCCTCCAGGACGCCTGGGTAACGCTCGATGGGAAAGCGGACGATCACCGGATGGGCCGGCCGGATCCGGTATTGTCCCTCGACTTGGTCGCACATCTTCAGGAACGCCTTGAGGCTCGTGCGGCGGTGCGCCTTGGCGATGTCCCGGTGGCGGCGGCGCACGGCCTTCTTCGGCTGGAGCGCGTCGAACAGCCTGCTTACCTCGTCGACATCGATCCTGGAATACCAGACCTTGAGAAATCGCATCCGGGCATAGTTGGCCATCTCGGTGCGGTAGCTGCGGACGGCCAGCCGGGCCGCGATATGCGCCTCGCGGTCGGGGAAGCCATTGTCCCGCGCGGCGACCGCGAAGCTGGCCGCCAGGCGTTTGACGTCCCAATCGAACGGCGCCGGGAGCGTCTCATCGAAGTCGTTGACGTCGAAGACCAGCCGCCGGTCCGGCGCGGCGAACATGCCGAAGTTCAGCAGGTGCGCGTCCCCACAGGCCTGGACCCGGATACCAGTCGTGGGCGTGTGTGCGAGATCCCATGCCATCGGTGCTGCCGCGCCGCGGAAGTAGGCGAACGGCGAGGCCGCCATGCGCCCGTACCGAATCGGGATCAGATCAGGAACCCTGGTCTTAGCCTGCTCCTCGAGAATGTCGACCGGGTCCGGCCGGTCCGTCGGCGGTGCCCACTGTGCGTGGCCCGAGCGGGCCGTCAGCCTGCGCTGCTCACGGCCTCTGGAGCGCCACTCATCAGGCGTGAGTACCTCGTGCGGGGGGGCCAGAACGCCTGGGGAAGTCTTGCTCATGAGGTAACCCGCCCCCGATCATGACTACCGACGGCAACCGGATGCGCCCCGACAAGCCCCAGGCCACCGCCACCTGATGGCGCCGTCATGACTGACCATATGTTGAAGGCCTCGTCAGGCAAAGCCCCCTGAGGTGGCAGCGACGGGACTCAGTTGGACGTGGTGGGACATGATCCATGACCCTGGACCGCCAAGCTTGAATCCTGCGTGACGCGTACGAGTGTCGGCCCATGCCGCCTGTCGGGAGTCCATAGAGGTCGCCGCCACGATCAGCCGGACGCCCCATCGATCTCAGCGAGAAGCCCCAGCACGTCCCGGGCAGGGAGACCCCCGACCACGGGTCCCCCTGCCCGGGATTCGGGGTTAAGTGCAGGTCATCAGGGGGGCATTTTGGGGGGCAAAACGCAGCCAGTGAGGGCTGGTCCGGGCTCGCCTCCGCTAGCGTGAGCTAGCGTTCTGCCTGTTCAAAGCCCCTACGGCGATTACAGAGACCTGCTGGCGGTCCATGGTAAGGAGAAGGTCTACGGTTCGATTCCGTAAGGGGGCTCCGCAGGTCAGGCGGCTATTTCGCTTGCCAATCCGAAGACCTCTTCCCGGGCTGGGAGGCACGGATTCTGGGCAACGCGGTGCTGCGCGACATCGCGGCCCGGTACGACGCCTCTCCCGTCCAGGTCGCCCTGGCCTGGGTGCTCCGCTAGGACGGCGTATCCGCGATCCCGCGGGGCCAGCAGGCCGGATCACGTGGACGAGAACCGCGCGGTGCTCGACTTCGAGATGGATCGCGATGACCTGGCCGCGCTGGACGCGGAATTCCCGCCGCCCCTTCACCCGCAGCCGCTCAAGATGCTCTGACGGCCACAATTCCCTAACGGTCTGCCCGGAGTACCCGGGGAGCGCCCACTCGGTGTAGTCGGGCCACTGCCGTCGGGCCCTGTGCGCCGGCATCACGCACCACGGCGCGGGTATCAGGGCGCGGGCACGGCGCGCGGGGATCAGAGGTGCGGGGTCAGAGCGCGGGGTCAGGCGGTGCCGGCCGGCATCAGGGCCCGATGATGCTCGGGCAGTTTCGACGACTATGTCGAACCAGTGATGCCTCTTGCCGACATCGATCCCTGCCCAGGCCTTGCCTGCTGCTGGCACGCGCATGCTCCGTTCTCCAGATCCGGCGTTGGCGAACCCGCGGAGCACCCAGCTGACACATCCGTAACCAGCGACCGAGCGCAAATCTCAATCAGCAGTCAGGGCACTCCAGGAAGAGCCGGGCGGACATTGCCAGTAAGCGTCCAGAACGCAACGCGACCTCAGCCACACCCGGCCCTCCCGGGCCTCGCTCAGTCTTACGGAAGGCGACGACCTGGTCATCGGGGCCGGCGGGCGCAGCGCGATCGCGACCCTGGCCGAGCGATCGTCACGGTTCTGCCTCATCCTCGTCCTGCCCACCGGCGACCGCAGCGCCGCGGTCGGAACAGGCCGATGGCATGCTGAAGATCGTCGACGATCCGCCGCTCATCGGCATCTCGACCCGGAGGCGTTCGACGGCGAGAAGATGATCGGGGCGTACGCGGAGTCGTTGCCACCCGACTGGCGGCGCTTGCTGCGCCAGTACCAGGTGCTCGACACGGCCCGGAAAGTGGTCGGGGTCGGCCGCGTCGGCACCCGGTGCTACCTGAGCCTGCTGGCCGACGCCGACCTGCGCTCGCCGCTGTTCCTGCAGGTCACCGCCTGGCCACACCGCGTCCTCGGACAGCTCCCGCCCGCCCAATCGCGCTCCCAGCCGCCGCACATCACCCTGACGCACTGCCGGATTCACCGAAACAAGTCCTCGGTGGCCTCACCCGCGAATTCCACGCCGCCACGTAACCACGCCAGCGCGCCTGAAAACGCGCACGTCACCGGCCCTATCGCATATTCCAGCTCCACAGGATGGCGTGCCGGCCGCCCTGTGGACCGGCCTGTTCCCGGGAATGGGCCCGGCTGCTGGCGGCCGGGGCCGAGGAGTTCTTTGTCCACTCGCTCAGGCTGTCTCCGGAGCGGGTCAACCCGTACACGGTCTGGCTGTCCGAACGCCGCCTGCTTGACGACGCGGGTCCCCGGGGTGCCCCGTCAGGTACGTTCTAGCCGCGCGAAGCGCCGCACCAGCACCAGCGCCACCGCCAGGGCGACGACGACGCCCGCGTTGACGGCCAGCTCCATCATGGTGCGAGTCACGGGCACCTGGCCCAGCGACAGTTCCGCGCCGACGGTGAGGATGTCGCGGGTGGCCGAGATGATGCCGATGACCAGGAAGGGTTGCAGCTGGAAGCCGCCGCCTTCCAGCCGGGCCACGATCGTGCGCAGCAGTTCGAGCACGACCACGATGAACAGCACACTGTTGACCGCCCGGGTGACCGTGACCGCGAAATCCTCCTGGGCCGGAGCCAGGAGCACATCATGCACGCCGCGGACGAACACGGCGATCGCGATCGCCAGCAGGGCGAGCGCGATGGCGATGAACAGGACCATCTCGCCGCGCTCCAGGATCCTGAGCAGCCAGCGTGATGCTTTTCCCTTCGCTGGTGGCGGCAGGGGCAGTCCTTCGTCGTCCAGTTTCCGCGGTTCAAGTCGCTCCATGACCGTCCCTCCCCAGATGAACCGTCCCGCTCAGCCTTTGGTCGTGGTGATGGACGCACTAGTGGGGCCGGAGTGTGGGTTGCGTCCGTCTGGAGGGACACATGGACCGCCCAGCCACCGTGGCGAGGCAGTCGCACCGCAGGCGGGTCCTGCGGACCGCCGGCCGTCCCGCAGGACCGGCGCCGGCCAAGCGTGCACCGCGCGGAACGTCCGCTGCCGGTGCCGGGACAAGTTCGCGCACCCCCCGGCTGGGCGTGCGCTGGTCAGAATTTCCGTGCTGAGCTGAACACCATCTGGTACTCCTCCACCGCGCGGATCACGCCGTTCGTGGCCAGCACCGTGTCCACCCGGATGGCTGCGGCTGCGCTGCGGCTGCCGGCCAGCGCCTGCGGATCCCGCCACAACGTCTCGATGATGGAGTGCCCCGCGGTCCGGTCGATGAAGAACAGCGCGCTGCAGAAACCCTCGATGTCGGCCAGCCGGGGGACGGCGGTTGCACCGATCACCTCGATCGTGTCCTCGACCGCCGACGGTGCGACATCCATCCGCGTGACCCGGACGTCCTCGCCGCTGCGCAGCGGGGCCTCCAGCTCGAACACTGGTACGGCGTAGCGCTCGACGGTGACGGTGCCGGTGGCGCGCCGGACCGCCGCGGCGCGGCTGGGTGCCACCACGCGCTCGCTGACCCGCAGTGCGTCACCCGATACCCAGAAGGATTCGAGGATGGCCACCCCGAGTTCCGGGTTCAGCTGCAGGGCGAGGCCGAGGTTGCCGGGCTGGTTCTCGACGTTCGGGCGGACCTCGTTCTCGATGAACTTGACCGAGTCGCTGAGCTGCGACGGGTCCGCGGTGATCAGGTTGTGCCGGACATGCAACATGGGTCAAGCTTCTCCGCCGCGGTGGGCGATTCAATTCGCCAGATCGGGTAGAACTCAGCGCACAATCCGGCTCATCCGCACCGTGGTGCCGCCGGCGCTGGGCTCGAGCGCCACGTCATCCATGAAGGTCCGCATCATGGGCAGGCCGTGGCCACGTCCGCCGCCATCGTCCGCCGCCGACGGCTTCCAAGGGCTGCCGTGCGTGGCTGGGTGGTGCCCTCGGTGCGCACCTCACGGGACGGCACGGCCAGCGGGACCGCGATGGCTCGGTCCAGCAGTTCCGGCCCGGGTTCGCAGGGGTGGGCCAGGCGCGGGAGATGCCCGGCGCTGCTATAGAGCCTGTTTCTAAAGGGTGCTGTGGGGTTGTGATAAGCGCCCGGGGCTGGCCCGGCGTGTCGGGATGATCATGCAGGCGGGCTCCTGGTATGGCAGAGGTTCTCACCCCACCTGCCCCAAGAGCCCGCCATGCCATCCAACCCTGCCGGCGGCCGTGCCGTCAGCTCACCGCGCTCATGTGAGTGCGGGTGCCTCACCCGCCAGCGGAGGTATCCCTCCGACCTGTCCGATGCGCAGTGGGAGGTCATCGCGCCGCTGCTGCCGGTGCCGTTATGGCAGACCCCGCTGGGCGGCCGACCTGAAAAGCATCATCGCCGCGGTGGTGGCGATCTTGTACCTGGCTGTGCGGGGCCGCGGCCAGGAAGGATCGGGCCGCGCTGTCCACCTGGGCCAGCGGGGCGGGGGGAGGCTGGGCGGCCCGCGCTGACGAGGTGACGGGCGGCCTCGGTCACCGGACCGCCCTGGTCGGGCAGCAGCTGGCCGATCTGCCGGTGCAGCGCCTGACGGGCCGGCCGGGGGACGCTCTCGGCGAGCGCCCGCCACACCAGTTCCCGGTCGAAAGTCAGCGACTCCGGCGTGGCCACGAGCAGGTCGGCGCCCAGCGCGGCCTCGACGTCCGGTAGCAGCCGCGCGGGTGTCTCGCCGAGCAGGACGGCGACGTTGTCGAGGCTGAACGATCTGCCCAGAGTCCCGCAGTCCTGTGCCCGCCGTCTCGGGCCCCGTGCGCACGCCATCCCTGGCCTGGTGCGTATACCACTAGCCGGTCGGGGGATACGCCGCTGGCTGTGCCCGGACAGCATCGATCATCGAGGCACGTGCCCAAACCACTGATAAAAGATCGCAGGAGGTTTCCGCGATGGCACAGCTTCCGGCCCGCCGGAGCGCGCGCAATATCACCTTGGTCGACCCGTCCCGTGAGTTCGAAGACATCTACGACCGCATGGGGCAGCTGATGAGCATGGCGTTCGGGGACCTGGCCTTCACGCCGGCCCTGGCCGCGGCCTGGACGCCCCTGGCCGACATCAGCGAAACCGACGACGCCTACCTGATCGAGGTCGAACTGCCCGGCGTGAACAAGGATCAGGTCAACGTCGACGTCAACGACCGCGAGCTGGTCATCACCGGCGAGATCGCTGAGTCGCAGGAGGAGGAGGGCAGGCGCCGCCGCCGCCGGGCCCGCCGCACCGGGCGCTTCGAGTTCCGCACCACTCTGCCCGGCGACATCGACCCGCAGGGGGTCAGCGCCGGCCTCTCCGACGGGATCCTCACCTTGAGGGTGCCCAAGTCCGAGGCCGCCAAGCCGCGTCACGTCGAGATCAGCGGTTAACCGCAGCCTCACCCGGAGCGGTCCGGTGGAACTGGGGGACCCACCGGGACCGCGGTGCGGTCACTAGGGCACTTGGCCAGCTCATCGATCTTGTTGCTGACCCGGTCATCGGGCCGTCCCGCCGCGATGGGGCCTGCGTGACTCAGGGTCGGTGACCTGCCCCAGCTTGCTCACCTCGTCCTGGTAGAGCTCGTAGAGCCACCCGGTGGCCCGGTCGACCACGGCCACGCGAGCACGGCGAGCACGGCGAGCACGGCGAGCATGGGCCGGGCGCAGGGCGTCGCGTCCACGATCACCCGGTCCGGGACGTTCTCCGGCAGCGGGACCTCGGTGTACAGGCCCCGGCCGCTGCGGGCGAAGATCGCGATCGCCGCGGGTGGCCACCGCTCCTGGCCTACCGCGCTCTTGATCCGGTCGATGTCACCGCGCAGCGACATCCGCCACTCGCGTTCCGCGATGCCGTCCTTGGCCAGGGGCGGATCTCATCGAGCAGGCTGGACACCCGGGTGCGCACTTCCCGCTGGCCGTCGGGACCAGGGTCGACCCGCGCGTACAGGGACACCACCGGCAGCCCCCCACTGTCGAAAGTGCGGATGCTGCTGGCCGTCTCGGCGGTGATCATCTCAGACCAGCACCCGGAAGAGCTGGAACGTGCGGTCCCATTCCTCGGTGTGCACCAGCTTCAGCTCGGGATCGATGAGCCGGAACATCCTGGCCAGCGCGACGGTGATCCCGCCGAAGATCAGGGGGAGCCGCGCCTGCGTGTCGTCGTCCAGCGACACATCGAGAGGAGGACGGGCGGCGAGATCCTCCAGGATTGGCTCGATCTCGATGTCCTCATCCATCCGCTCGAAGGCGTGCATGCTGTCCTGCAGCCCCTTGGTGAGCGGCAGGTCCCACGGGTCGATGACGTCGCGGACGTTCGCTTTCGCCGTGGCCTGGGCCATGATCAGCATGTCGTAGAGCGCATCATTGACGAAGTCCAGGTAGCGCTGGACGTCATCCCGGTCCACGTCCACGCTGCCCGCGACCCGGAACAACCGCTCGAACTTGGTGAAGCCCACCACTGCCATCGCTGCTGCCTCTCCGTGATCCGCGCCGGCTAGGCCGGCCGTACTCGTTCGAAGGCCAGCCGGATGGCCATCGCCCCCTCGCCGACCGCCGCGGCGACCCGCTTGGCCGAGCCGCTGCGGACGTCACCCACCGCGTAGATGCCCGGCCGGCTCGTCTCCAGCACCGAGCGCGGCCAGCCGGGCCCGTCCGTCGCGCCGCCGGCTGGCGAGGTGTCCGGCCCGGTCCGGACGAAGCCGTGCTCGTCGAGGTCGACGAGGTCACCGAGCCAGCCGGTGCACGGGGCCATGCCGACGAAGATGAACAGGGCCCGTGCGGGGAGCGTGCGCCTCTGGCCGGTCTCGCGGTCCTCGACCGTGATCGCTTCCAGCGCCTGGTCGCCGAGCAGCTCGCGCACCTGGGTGCCGAGCAGGATCCGCACGTCCGGGATCCGCCTGACCTGGTCGATCAGGTACCGCGACATGTACTCACCCAGGTCATGCTCGCGCACGACGAGCGTGACCCGTTCGGCGTACCGGGACAGGAAGACCGCGGCCTGCCCGGCCGAGTTGCCGCCCCCGACGATCGCCACCGGGTCACCGGTGCAGAACAACGCCTCCGCTTGGGACGCCGCGTAGTAGACGCTCATCTGCTCGAAGTACTCCAGCCGCGGGATCGGCAGGCGGCGGTACCTGGCCCCGGTCGCGAGCACCACCGAGGTGGCCGTGACCGACGTGCCGTCGTCGAGCTGGACCGTGTACGACCCGTCGTCCGCCCGGATCGAGGTGGCCTCGGCAGGCACGGCGAAGTGGGCCCCGAACTTCCGCGCCTGGAGCACCCCGCGCTCCGCCAGCTCGGCGCCGGAGATACCCGAGGGGAACCCCAGGTAGTTCTCGATCCGGGAAGTCGTCCCGGCCTGCCCCCCCGCGGCGGTCCCGTCGAGGACCACGGTCTGCAGGCCTTCCGAAGCCCCGTACACGGCGGCGGACAGCCCCGCCGGTCCCGATCCGACCACGAGCAGGTCGCAGCTGGCGCCGGGCGGCCCCGGGGCCGGCAGTCCGATCGCGGCGGCCAGCTCGGCGTTGCTGGGGTTGCGGAGCAGCCGCCCGCCCAGCAGCACGATCGGGGTGTCTTCCGGCGTCACGCCCAGCTGCTGGATCAGTGTCTCGGCCGCCGGATCCGCCTCCAGGTCCAGCCACCGGCCCGGAATCCGGTTGCGGGCCGCGAAATCCCGCAGCCGCCGGGTGTCCGGCGAATACCGGGAGCCGATGATCCGCAGGCCGGCGCCGAGCCCGATGAGGACGGAGCGCCGGATGAGGCAGGCCCGCAGGATCAGGTCACCGAAGGCTGGATCATGGGCGACGAGTTCGCCGAGCCGGCCGGCGGGTACCACCAGCACCTCGCCCGGCTCGACCGGCACGGCCGAGTAGTAGGACGCCTCGCCGGTCAGCAGGCTGAGCTCGCCGAGGAAGCGGCCCCGGCCGTGCACGCTGATGACGCGTTCCTCCGGTGTCCCGCGGGCTTCCACCACCGCCACCAGCCCGTCCAGGACCACGAAGAAGTCGTAGTCCCGGTCGCCCTCGGCGAACAGGATCTCGTCTGGCCGTACCGGACGGCGCTGGCCCAGTGAGCTCAGCGCCGCGATCTGGGCGTCGCCCAGCCGCGGGTACGCCCCGTTCAGGTCGGGGGTCTCCGCCACCGGCTGACCCGGCCCGGAGACGGCCGGCGGGCGGGGTCCCGGGTCGCGCAGGCCGGGGCCGGGGCCATGATCAGACGTAGGCTTGGTCGACATAGCACCAGCGCCAGTTCTCGCCCGGCTCGAAGGACTGCATGACCGGGTGGCCGGTCCCGTAGGGGTGCCCGCGGGCGTGCCGCAGCGGGGACGAGTCGCAGCACCCGACGTGTCCGCAGGTCAGGCACGGGCGCAGGTGCACCCACGCCGACCCCAGGCGCAGGCACTCCTCGCAGCCCTTCGGTGTCTGCGGGGACACCGGGCGGATCAGGGTCGCGTGCGGATCGGTGGGAGCCGGCATGGTCGCCTTTCGCCGGAGCGGCAGATAAGCCCAGGCTCGGCGGTCACGACCGGCCGCACATCATCCAAGTCGCTAGTTCTTCGCCGCTGGCGGAGCGCGCCTCGCCGGCCACCGCTCAGCGGTCCTGCTCGCCGCTACCCAGCTGGAGCTGCTAGCCGGCTGTGCTAGCCAATCGGGGGATGTCCTGGCGCCACCGGCCCCGGCAGCGTGGCCGGTAGATGAAGATGCCGGTCTTCCGCAGGCGCCAGGCCACCCAGATCAGTGCCGCCGCGCGGGCCGTCGCGCAGCGCACACCGGTCTCGCTGACCGTGGCCCGGCAGCGCGCGCAGCCGGCGGCGGTGACCATCGTCCGCCTGGCCAGCACCGCAGTATTCGCCTACCTGGTCGCGCTGCTGCTCCCGGTCACGTCCCGGCCGGTGCTCGCGCCGCTGACCGCGCTGCTGGTCATCCAGGTCACCCTGTACCAGACGCTCCGCAGCGCGGTCCGCCGCGTCGGGGCCGTGGTGTCCGGGGTGCTGCTGGCGGTGGCCCTGTCCGCGTGGGTCGGGTTCACCTGGTGGAGCCTGGGCGTGACGATCGCGGTCGCCCTCGCGGTCGGCTACGCCCTGCACCTGGGGGACTCCGTCCTCGAGGTGCCGATCAGCGCGATGCTCATCCTGTCCGTCGACACCCATTCCGCGGGCACCTGGCGGATCGTCGAGACCCTCGTGGGGACGGGCGCCGGGCTGGTGGCCGGGCTCGTCTTCGCCCGGCCGCGGGTGCAGCCGGCCGCCGAGGCCATCGAGGAGCTATGCCGCAAGATGGCCGGCCTGCTCGAGCAGATGGCCGACAGCCTCCAGGACGGATCGGTCCTGGAACGCCCGGACGACTGGCTCGTCCAGGCCCGCTCGCTGAGCGGCGAGATCCGGCGCGTGGACGACGCGCTCCGCGAGGCGGAGGAGAGCGTCCGGCTGAACCCGCGCGGGCTGCGGCTGCCGTACGCCGCGGTCAGCCTGCGCGGCAGGCTGGAGACCCTGGAGCACGCCGCGATCGCGATCCGCATGCTCGCCCGCTCCCTCGCCGACAGCATCCGGCTGGCCGGTGAGGACAGCCCGATGCGCGATCCGGAACCCCGCGGCCGGCTGGCCGGGGTGTTGCGCCAGCTCGCCGCGGCGGTGCGGGTCTACGGCCGCCTGGCCGCTACCCAGGAGCCGGGCCGCCAGCGCGAGCTGGAGGCCGGGCTGGAACAGTACCTGGCGGCGGCCGAGGAGCAGCAGGACCAGCTCAGCGAGGTGCTGCGCGCCGATCCCGCGGCCAAGCCGGTCGGCTGGCCGCTGCGGGGAGAGCTGGTTAGCCATCTCGACCGGCTCAGGAAGGAGCTGCTGGGGGACATGCCCGAGGGGCGGACTCCGCACCGGCGGGCCCGCTCGTGGCGGCGGCCGCTGCAGGCGGGCCGCTGGCAGCCCCGGTCACCGTCCCGCCGCCGCCAGCGCCGGTAGGCTCTGCTAGCCCGGGGGACCGCCCCCCGGAGCCCTGCGGGGATCGGGCGTCGCGCCGGGACCCGGCACCGGGCGTGGGCTGCCGGGCTGCATGGCGCCGCGGGCGACGCCGGTCAGCAGCGAGATCACGGCCACGCCCGCGACCAGGTTGATCACCGCGGTGAAGACCTTGCTCGGCAGGGTGGCCGGCTGGCTGAACGGGGCGACCACCAGGATGAGATCGGCCAGCGCGGTGATCCAGGTAAAGAAGCTGAGCGGCCGGGGTGTTTCGAGCAGCAGGACATGCAGCAGGCCGGTGGCGAGCAGCGCGCCCGCGGCGGCGACCGCGGCGTAGACCGCGGTGGTGGAGCTCCCGAGACTGCCGGCCGCTTTGGGGGCGAGCACCGCGATGCCCAGGATGCTCCGCGCGATGTACACCCCGGCGATGACCACCAGAGCGGCCACGACGGCCGTGGCCACGCCGCCCGCCCAGAGCCGGCCGGCGTTCAATCGCTGCCGCGGGACCGGGCCGTCAATATCCAGATCAGCTGGCTCAACCATCGATGCACCTCCGGGGGGACAGCCAGACTTCTCCCGGGCCAGGGTCCGTGGCGGTCAGGAGGTCGCCCCGGCGGTGGCGGGGGGCTGCTCCCAGGTCGGCGCGCTGGGGTCCGACCCGTGCAGGCCTTCCATGAGCTCCTGCTCGGCGTCGTGGGGGAGCGAGGTCCGCAGCACAGTCCCGCCGTAGGGCCGCAGCGCCTCCAGGAACCTGTCCATGGTGACCTTGCGGACGATAATTAGGAGCGCGGAGGTCCCGGGCTGCACCAGGTCCTGGACGCGGCGCTTGAAGTCGTCCTTGATGCCCAGGTTCCCGGCCTCGCCCATCGCGGCCCCGATGATTCCGCCGGCCACGCCGACCAGCGGCGCCAGCGGGAACAGGAACAGCAACCCGATCAGCACCCCCCAGAACAGCCCGCTGAGGCTGCCCCAGGCCACGGCGTGGTGCGCCGGGGTCGTCACGTGCAGCTTGCCGTTCTGGTCACGCCTGATGGTGGCCGCATCCGCCAGGTCGACCACCAGGTCGTTTTCCAGTTTCATGAGCTCGTCGTAGACGCGCTGGGCCGTGTCCTCGTTCGGGTAACCGATAACGATCAGGTCGCTCATCGCGGTTCCTTCCCTCGTGATGGCGTTGTCGCCGGCCGGCGTCTGCCGGGCGGGGACTATGGGGCGATCACCAGATGGCTCTCCACGCTGGCGACACCGGGCGCCGAGGCCGCCGCCGCCTGGGCGGCGGCCATCTTGTCCACGTAGCTCGGCACTTGGCCAGACAGGATCATCGCGCCGTCCTTGACCCCCACCCCGATGACGTCGGCGTCGCTGATCTGCGGGTCCCACCGCAGCTCCTCGATCACGTCGTCCTTGAGCTGGGCGTCGGTCTTCATCGGCTCACCTCGTGCGAGCCGGCGCCTGCGCCGCCCTCAAGGTTCCGTCCGCAGGATCGCGGTCACATCACCCGTTCGGGTAGGTCCGCCGCGCCCGTCCGCGGCGGTCCGAGGATCTAGCCGGATTAAGGATGTGAGCTGGTCGCCCGGGCGCGGAGCGTGGAGCATGAGGTCGTCTGCGACCGTGCCGGGCGCCCCGTGAAACAGCGCCGTCAAACCAGCACCGTGAACCCACGTCCTCGCCGGTTCGGTAGCGGGCCGTAATCCCGCTCCGCGCAAGCCGCAAGTCCGCCGTGTCGTAGTAAGCGGCCTCGAGGTGACGTGCCGGAAGCGGACAGCGGTCGCGCCATCAACCAGGCCACTCAGATCGGGCAGCCGCAAATCGTCCGGCGCGATCAGCCTGGCTTCGAGTTCTGGCGGCATGGAGCCCCAGCAGGCTGGGCGTTCGCTGCACCCCAGCGGCGTGCCCCCAGGGCCCGGCGCTGGCAGCGCGGCCCGCCCTCGTGCTACCTGGCCTGCCAGGCCGCAGGCCCCGCTCCGGCAGCGGTAGCAGGCGCTGCGCACCTGCCGCGTCCCATGCCCGGGCGGCACCTAGCCGTCCCGGGGATATGGCCCAGCCGCGTCCTGGTTAGGTTGGGCGTGAGGTGGCGGGGGCAGCGGGGGCGGCCACGCCTCCTTCAGGGGATACCCGGCTGAGCATGGCTATGGGTGCCGTTGCCCCCTGGGAGTTGCGATGGCCATGGTGGTGGTGATGGCCGCGCTGGTGGGCGCGGGACTATGGTTTGCCATCCGCGTGGAAAACGGCCTGGATGCGAGACCCAGGCCGGGCCGGGGCCCGGTGCGCAGCCGCCGCTGCACGGATGGCCGCAAGACCACGGGCCGCGGACGCCCAGTGCGCGCTGCGCGCTGCCGGTCCCGCAAGGATGCCGGGTACCCCGCGGCCATCCGCTCGGCGCGGCGTGCTGATTCTGCGGTCAGCCACGGTGTGCGCGGGACAGCCGGACCCGCCTGCGCCGCGCCTGATGGCCGCGCTGCCCGCGAGCCGTCTCGCGCAACCGGCGCGTGATAGGCCGCCGGGGCGCAGCGCCAAGGCCGCGACTGGCAGCCCTGGTGACCCGCAGCGGGGAGGACCCGACCGTGGGTGCGCGACAGCGGCGGCGTGCTGGCGCTGCAGACCCTGTTCTTCGCCGATGAGATCCGCGGCCCCTACCAGGGCCCGGCACCCCCCCGCAGGGCCGGCCTGTCCGCCCGCTGCAGATGGCCGGCCAGCTGGGCCGGGGCGATGAGCGGGCCGCGGAACCAGCCGACGCCGGGGTGTTCTGCGCCGTATCGGTACTGTGCGCGCTGGCCCCGGCCACCGGGCTGCTCACCACCCGGGCGAGGTGCCATAGGCCTCGCACACCTACCTGGGAACGTGGCGGGCGATCCCCGGACCGGCAGATCACGCCGCCCCCCGGCGCCGGGGGCACGGCAGGTTTCTCGGTCCGCTAGCAGTGCGGTCGCAATGCGGACCCCTCCTTGAGCTGAGGTACGCGGTCGCTAGGCTTGGGTGGTGCCCCAGGCCGCCCCGAGGCGGACCGCACTTGTTCGCCGAGCGCGCCGGATCAACCGCGAGCTGGCCCGGCTGTACCCGGATGCGCACATCGAGCTGAATTTCACGTCCCCGCTCGAACTGCTCGTTGCGGCGATCCTGTCTGCCCAGAGCACAGACCGTCGGGTCAACGAGGTGACGCGGGTGCTCTTCGTGCGATACCGCACCGCGGCCGATTACGCTGCCGCAGACCGGGCAGAAATTGAGCGGCTCATCAGGCCCACCGGTTTCTTCCGGGCCAAGGCGAACCAGCTCATCACTCTCGGACAGGCTTTGTGTGACCGCTTCGGCGGGAAGGTGCCGGACACGCTCGAGGAGCTTGTGGCCCTCCCGGGTGTAGGCCGCAAGACCGCCAATCTGGTGCTGGGCGATGCCTTCGGCAAGCCCAGCCTGACTGTGGACACCCACTTTGCCCGGCTGGCGCGCCGGTTCGGCTGGACAACGCAAACCGACCCGGAGAAAGTCGAGCAGGATGTCGGTGCGCTCCTGCCGCACCAGGAGTGGACCGCGGCCTCGCACCGGCTGATCTGGCACGGGCGCCGGGTCTGCCATGCTCGCGCTCCTGCGTGCGGCGCGTGCGGGATCGCCCGGCTGTGCCCGTCGTTCGGCGCGGGCCCCACCGATCCGCAGACCGCACGCAAGCTCGTCAAACCCGGACCATTCTCGTGACCGGAATCAGTGCCAGCCCAGCGCATCACCAACGACGTCGTTGACCCGCCGGTGTGGGTGCCGGAAACCTCGTCCACGTCATCCGACCAGGTGGTATTCGTTTATCAGGCCACGGACGCGAGCCTGCCTTTGGACGCCGTACTGATCAAGATCGACCGTTTCGGGTAGCGGTTTCAGCGGTGCCGCTGTGTTCAGCGACCGGTGGGGCCGGTGCTGATTGTGGTGGGTCTCGTACTCGCGCAGGATCCGCAGCAGATGGTCCTGGTTCCAGATGAGGGTGCGGTCCAGGAGTCTCTCGGCGGCATCCCCCGATCCAACGTTCGGCGATCGCGTTCATGCGGGGCGTCCGCACGTTACAGAGCACGGTCCATCCCGGCGTCGGCCAGGACCGCGTCGAATGCAGCGGTGAAGTCCGATCCCCGGTCGCGGATCATGAACTTCATCCGCTCTGCCTGTCCGCCGAGGTCCATGATCAGGTTGCGGCCTGCTGCGTGGTCCATTCCCCGGTGGGATGCAGCGTGACCCCAGGATGCGGATCCGCCGGGTCGGGTGCTCGATCACGGCCAGGACGGGGGACTGGGTGCCGTCGAGCAGGTCGGCTGTGAAGAAGTCGCAGGCCAGGATCGCGTCGGGACCATGTCATGCGCAACCCGACGAACACGGAATTCGCTCACCTGCCCGGCCTCCGGCGGCCCACCCCGGGTACCACCGAGCATGACTTGATCATTGTCGGAGCCGGCCTGGCCGGCCTCGCGGCAGCCGTCTACGGCAGCGCGCGCCCTGTTCGTCTTCATTGGCGCAGATCCCCAGACCCGCTGGCTCGAAAATCAGCTGGCATTTGGACGACGACGGATTCGTCCTCACCGGCGAGATCCTGACCGCCGCGGAGGGCACAAACTGGCAGCTCGGTCGCCCTCCTTTCCTCCTCGAAACCAGCCGGCCGGGCGTCTTCGGAGCAGGGGACGTCCGAAGCGGATCAGTGAAGCGGGTGACGGCGGGCCGCGGGTGAGGGTTCCATGGCCGTCCGCCTCGTCCACGACCATCTCGAGGATCTGGGGGCGCCCCTGTCCCAGTGGCGCTGCGTGACGTGAGGCCCGGCCCAGTTCCCGGGGATGCCCGAGGTGCAGTTGGCAAGGCGATTGCACTGCGTCCCCGCTGGGCAGAAAGGGCATCCGCGGCAGAGGTGCTAAATGCCCACCCTTTACAAATTGGGGAACCTGTTTTGACCCTGGTCCGGCCACTCTTAGCGATGAACTACATGTGCTGCGGAATTTCCTGGCCGCCCTGCTGCGCCGGTAAATCCGTGATCCCTATGGGACGGCCGTGCCGCCATCGAACCATGGCCGCGATCTCCCGTAATCACTGGCAGTGACCAGTTCCTGATGCGGCGCGGCGGTGAAGCCGCTGGCGGTTGAGACTGGATGCAAACCCCCCTTGTGCAACTGATCAAATGATGATTCTATGGACGTTCAGGCGCCTCCATGAACGTTGGTGATTCGGTGCATGGGGACGTCGCCTAGCGGTCCCTGGTTCACGCAGGGAAGCATTTCACGGCTGGTTTTGGCTGGTCCCAAATGGCCCCCGTACGCGGCGTCCTGTGGCTGCCGAAGAAATTCGGGGAATTCCAGATGCGCGGTCGCCGCCGTGAACTCAATATTGCGCTAGACCTGCTCAGGGGAGCCGAAGCCGGCCGGGGAGGAATACTCCTCGTCGAGGGTGAGCCGGGTATCGGGAAAAGCCGCATCCTGCGGGAATTGTCCGACGCCGCGGCACGGCACAGGTTCAGCCTGGTCTGTGACGCCGCGGACAAGCCGCTTGATCAGCTGCCCGACGACTTCTCACGTCCCCATGCCGCCAGCTGGCCCGCCCAGCCGCTGCTGGCGCTGTCCGCCGGGGTCGGCCCGGGTGCTGACGGGCGTGACGGCTGGGATGCTGCCGTCAGGCCGGGCCCGGCCGCCGTGCCGGGTACCCGCGGGCGGCTGCTCATCGTGGTTGACGACGTGCATTGCGCCGATCCGGAGACGCTCCGGCGATTGGACGGCCTGCTCCGGCGCGCTCCGCCGTCGGCGCCATTGTGGATCCTGGCCCGCAGCACGACGGCTCCCAGCCGTGACGCTGAGCAGTTGTTCGATCGGCTGGAGCGGGCGGGTGCCGTCCGGATGCGGCTCGCCCCGCTAGATGATCAGGCGGTAGCGGCGGTGGCCGCCGACCTGCTCGGCGCCAGCCCGGGGAAGTCCCTGCTGGCCCTGGCCGCGGGGGCGGAGGGCAACCCGCTGCTGCTGGTTGAGCTGCTGGCCGGGCTGCAGGAGGAGGGGCGCGTTCAGATCGACCAGGGCAGTGCTGAGCTGGTGCCCGGTGAACTGCCGCGACGGCTGCGTGGCGTCGTGCACCGCTGGGTGGCGGGGCTGAGCCCGGGCGCCTGCGAGCTTCTCGAGGTGGGCGCGGTCCTGGGTGAGTCGTTCCAGGTCGACCATGTCGCGGCGCTGCTCGGTGAGACACCGGCCGGCCTGCTGTCCGGCATCGAGTCCGCGCTGGCAGCCAGGATTCTGGTCGCCGTGCCGGATGCGCTGGTGTTCCGCCGGGCACTGGTGTGGCGGGCGATCTTGGATGGCGTGCCGGCGCCTGTCCGCTATGCGCTGCACCGGCAGGCGGGCGAGTTTCTGCTCCAGGTCGGCTCGTCGGCGACCGATGCGGCTGCTCACCTGATCAGTGGCAGCCGCCCGTGCAGCCCGCTGTCGCTGGCCCGGCTAGATGCCGCGGCTCGCTCGCTGCTGGCGTCGGCCCCGCGGACCGCGGCTGACCTCGCGGTCAAGGCGCTGGAGCTGACCGGCCCGGTGGACGGGGAACGGATCGGCCGGGTGGAAACGGCTGTGGCCGCATTGACTGCCGCGACGCGGCTCAGCGACGCGGAGATGCTGGCTCAGTCGGCCCTGGCCGGGCCGCTGTCGGGCGCCGCGGAGACCAGGCTGCACGGCCGGCTGGCGGCCGTCCTGCTGCACAGCGGTCGTCTCGCGGCCGCGGCCTCCGAGGCGGCCCAGGTGCTGAGCGAGCCCGGGCTCACCGGTCCCTCGCGTGACGACGCAGAGTTCGCCATGATGCTGGGCATGTCCGCGGCGAGCCAGGAGGCTCCCGCGGCGAAAGCGCTGGCCGAGAAGATCCTGGCCGACCCGGGCCAGCGCGGCGACGCTGCGGTCGCCGCCGCGTTGCTCGCCCAGGCCCTGAACCGCTGGCGGGAGTGCCAGCTACCCGCCGCCCTGGATCTGGCCCGGCTGGCGGTCGGGCGCGGGCGCAGCGGGCCCGTCGTCGCGTCCCTGCTCCCGCGGGTGATTCTGGCGGGCATGCTGGCCCGGCTCGGTGAGCTGGACGAGGCCGGGCTGCTGGTCAGCGCCATGAGGGAAGACGCCAGGCAACTGGGGCTGGCCGGGCAGGCAGTGAGCGTCGATTTCCTCGCCGCCCGCCTCGCGTTGCTGGCTGGGCGCCCGGCGGAAGCTGTGGCCGGGGCCGAGGAGGCCCTGCGGCGGGCTGACCAGCTGGGCGCCCACCTGTTCAGCCTGGCCGGGCTGGCCACCCTGGCCACTGTGGCGCTGCGCTCCGGCGACCTGCGGGTGGCCGGGGAGCAGGTGGACAGGTTCCAGGCCCGGATCGCGGAGTACGGGGCGGCCTGCGGGCACGACTTGTGCCTCATTACCGCGGCCCAGGTGGCCGAGGCCCGCGACGGGGCGGAGCGCAGCGCGGCCCAGGTGGCCGGGGTGTACGCGGCGGTCACCAGCCAGCCCGCCATGCTGCTGGCAGAGGCATCGGTGGCCGCGTGGCTGGTCCGGTTTGCACTCCGCGCGCAAGATCGCGCGCATGCGGAGGCGGTATCGGCCGCGGCCGGCCGCCTGGCGGCCGGCAACCCCGGCTTCGGCGCCCTGGCGGCGGCCGCCGCCCACACGCAGGGCCTGCTCCAGCGCGACCCAGCCGCCCTGCGTCAGGCGGCCACCAGTAGCCGCGATCCGTGGACCAGGGCGTCGGCGGCCGAGGATCTCAGCCTGCTGCTCCTGGAGCAGAAGGACTTCGCCGGGGCCGCGCTCAGCCTGGATGAGTCGCTCACCGGTTACGACCGCACCGCAGCGTTGCGGGACGCGCGGCGGGTGCTGCGGCGGCTGCGCGGGCTCGGCATCCGGCGCAGGCACTTCACCTATGCCAACCGGCCCAGATCAGGCTGGGAGAGCCTGACCGACACCGAACGCGCGGTATCAGCACTGGTCGCCCAGGGTCTGACCAACCAGAAGATCGCCAGCGAGCTGTTCCTCAGCCCGCATACCGTCGCGTTCCATCTCCGCCAGGTATTCCGCAAGCTGGACATCGGCTCGCGGGTGGACCTGGCCCGGCAGCTCACCGAGCGCAGCCGGGCCGGAGTGCAGCCGGGCTAGCGCCGCGGCCGGGCTAGTCCAGAAGCCCGTTGCTCAGGCGGCGATGGCTACCCGGTGGTGGCGTCAGCGTTGGCCGGCTCAAGCGGATGCGGACGATCGTGACCAGCTGCAAAGGAGGAGGCTTCCGGCTGCAGCCTTTCCTGGTGCTAGGCATTCATCTCGGACGGTAGGCGGAGCTGCCACTTTGTGGGAGGCCGGTTGCCGCCGCCCACACGATGACCGAGCTGGCCGTCAACGCCGGCGTGGTGCTCACCCGCCCTGGCCGTGACCCTGGTTCTGGTGACGCGTCCCGCCCGGCTGGACCGCGCCCAGGGTCCGTGCGACCTGGCGGAACTCCCGGCAGGAGAACTCAAAGCCCATGTACGCCCGGGTGGTCAGCCGTCCTGGCAGGCGCCAGCCTCGTGGCGCCCGCAGCCCAGCCTCTGCCCAGTCAGGCTGTTCCGGTTCCTGACCATGTTGGTAGCCGCGATCGTCCTACACAAACGGGTGATGCGGGCGGTGCAGCGGGCCTGGGCAGTGTGAGGTCTAGGGCAGCTAACGTGCGCGACCGGAGGGAAGCCGATGAAGTCAGACGACGAGATCAGAGACGATGTCATCCGCGAGATGCGCTGGGATCCGCAGATATCCGACCCGGAAGCCATCGGGGTAGCCGTGACCGACGGGGCGGTCGCCCTGACCGGTCACACGTCTACCTACGCGGAGAAGATGGCCGCGGAGCGGGCAGCCCGGCAGGTCTATGGCGTCAAGGCCGTGGCCAACGACCTGAAGGTGCGGCTGTCCGGATCGGCGCGGGACGACGCCGATATCGCCAGGGCGATTGCCCACATCCTGGACTGGAATGTGCAGATCCCTGCCGGCCGGGTCCAGGCCACCGTCCAGAACGGCTGGGTGACGCTCGAAGGACACGTGGACCACGATTTCCAGCGCAGCGAGGTCGGGCGGATGGTGCGCAATGTCCGGGGCGTCAACGGCGTGATCAATGATGTCACCGTCACCCCTCCGGCAGCACCGGAGCGGGTGGCGGCGCAGATCGAGGAGGCATTCGAGCGTGAAGCTTGGGTCGATGCCCGCCATGTCAGGGTGGAGGTATCCGATCACACGGCCAGGCTGTACGGGCACGTGCACTCGCTCAACGAGGCGAACGCGGCGGCCGCGGCGGCGGCCGCGGCACCCGGCGTGGCGAAGGTCGAGAACCACCTTGTGGTATCGCCCTAGCCCGCCAGCGCCCTGAAGGCATGCGTCAGCGCGCCTGTCGGCGGTCCCGGCCTGGCCGGGCTGACCGGCCAGCATCCCCATCAGGAGAGCTACCAGACGGAGGAATCATGCCGACTGTGTTTGAGGTACTGGGCGGGGATCACCTAGAGATCAAGCGGATGCTGGCCGAACTCGAGTCGGGCCCCACCGCGCTGACGGGCGCCAGCGACAGCCAGCTCGGGCTGCGCAAGAAGATGGTGGAGGAACTCATCATCGAGGAGTCCGAGCACGAAGCGCTGGAGGAGATGTACTTCTGGCCGGCCGTGCGGGACCTGCTGCCCGACGGCGGCCAGCTCGCCGACACCGCTAACCACCAGGAACAGGAAGGCAAGGAAGTCCTTGACCTGCTGGACAAGCTGAAGGCGGACCAGCCGGAGTTCGAGGGACTGATCAGCAAGTTCATCCCGGCCGGCCGCGAGCACATCAGCTACGAAGAGACCCGGGTATGGCCGCTGCTCCGACGGGTGCTCCCCGAAGAAGAGTCCATCAGCATCGGGACGAAGATTCATTTGGGCAGGAAGACCGCGCGCTACGGCGCTTACAGGGACCGTCTGGCGGTGCATGGTAAGGAGAAGGTCTACGGTTCGATTCCGTAAGGGGGCTCCAGCTGAGAGAGCTTTTTCGTGTACGTGATCGGCGACTTAGAGGCCCGAAACTGCCCCCTGGGGGGCAGTTTTTCATCTAGGCAGGGCGCAGGCCACGTCCGTGACCTGGGCTGGGGGCATGCCGGGCGAGTGGGAGTGGTTCCGGGGTCGGGAAGCGCTGCGGCGGTCTGGCGTCGTCCCGTGTGCGGCGCATCGACGAGGGTGGGTCTTACTGGCGAGATGTTCAGCCTTGCTGGCAGGATCCGGCAGCCGAGTCGTCCCGGGTCGCGGTGATCTTCTGCTCCAGCCACCAGGAGAACCATCCCCGGTAGCGTTCCTGCACGTCGGCGCGCATCCAGTCGGTTCCGGTCACGATTCCCCTGCAGGCCACTGCCCCGCAATGGCACTCCATCGCGAAGCCAGGATCGGTCAGGAACAGTGCATAGTCGAGGGTGATCTCCTCGCCAGCAGCGATGTCCCGCATGCTCACCACAAGGACGTTGCCGCCCACGCCGGCATTCGGCTCACACGAGTGGTTCACCCGCATCATCACGCCGTCGTGCTCGCCGCTGGTCAGCGCGGCCAGGAAGCTGTCCGCCGCGATCTGGAACGCCGAGTCCCTGAGCGCTTCAGGCAGGCTCGCGACGGCCGCGCCATCAACGAGATGGCCGCCCTTGACCGCGACCACTTCCCCGCTGGCGATCGCCTCAATGGCGTGCACGCCCGCGCCCTCGATGCCGCTCGCGCCACCCTTCACCGCCTTCGGCGTAATCCACGATCGCACCCGAGGAGGATCCCGTGGGTCTCCGGTAGGCATGACACGACGCTAGCCCCGTTCGGTAGTTCGACGCCAGGCAGGCACCTGGTCCCCAGCTCCCTCCCCGCACCCCGATGGTCCCCATCAGAAGTGCGCTGGCTGCATGACAGGAAGTACTGCCGGTGCCACACCCACGACAGAATGACTGACCGGGATCAACGCGCGACGCTGCGGTCGGTGAGCATGCGCAGGAATCGATAACGTCGAACTCGGCGACCATGGCCCCGCGCCTAGGAGCCGCCTGCTGTGGTTGCGCACAGCCAGGATGCGGTAGCCGACACTTGCGGCGGGAGCCGGAGAGCGGAGCTTCATTAGCCAGATGCGGGAGCGCTGACCGACCCCGCCAATGCCATGGCCGCGCCGTCGGTCACCAGGCCAGCGGGCAGCATGCCGGAAGGATGTGCGACGAGCTTGGCGGGCTCGTTAATGATTAGGCCGGGGATGGAGTCCCACCCGAGGATCCGGAGCACCGCCACCAGGTGAGGGGGAATATCGTCCAGGAACAGGGACCTGCCGTTATCGCCCGGGTCTTGCCGGCCAGTTCCGGCCAGCCGGAGGATAGCCCGCAGGCCAGCGAGGTCACAGTACGCGAGCTCAGCCAGGTTGACGTGAACATCGCCCTCGGGGTCAACCAGATCGTCCAGCGTGCTGACCAGGGCGAGATGGCGGGCCCCGTCGATCTCGCCCGCTATCAGCACAACCTCCGGGCTGCCAGCACAGATGATCCGCAGGACCCCGTCGTAGTACGCGCCGTGACACCTTGCCATCGCGGAGCCGCCTTCCCGGCAGACCGGCCGCTGAGGCTAGAAGTAGTATCTGCGGCCGCCGACGGCATGGCCGACCATCCCGGGCACGGCCAGACACTTGCGATCTTGTCGCTTGCCTGGCCTGCTGGGAGGTAAGGGCCAAACCTTGGTGAAGCTGCCAAGGTCTGGAGCAACACCCTCAAGTTACCGCCGAGAGGCTCCTCGGGCTAGAGCAAGCCTTTGGATTCGGCGGATTCGGTGGCCCCGGCCGTCGACCTGGCGTTTTGTCAGACGCACCTCCATGGCACTACCCAAGTATGACTGCGGTAGGATGTTGGTATGACTACTAAGTTGGCTGTGAGCCTGCCGGACGAGCTGGCTGAGCAGGCACGACAGGCGGTGCGTGAAGGCCGGGCAGCCTCGGTCTCTGCCTACATTGCCGATGCGATGGCGCAGTCAGCGCGGACCAGGTCGATCTCCCGCCTGGTCGCTGACATGCGGGCCGAGGACGGGCAGCCGAACGAGGAAGACTACGCGTGGGCTCGCCGGGCGCTCGGGGTCGAGTGACCAGCGCGATCACCTTCGATGCCGGCGCTCTCATCGCGATCGAGCGTCGCAGCAGGCGGATGCAGGCTCTGCTGGAGGAGATCGACCGGCGTGACTGGCAAGTCGCGGTGCCCGCGGGTGCCGTCGCTCAGGCGTGGCGCGGCGGACCTCGACAGGTGCGGATCGCCGCGCTACTCAGCGACGAGCGCACGCAAGTCGTCGCCCTGGACGACCCGGTCGCCCGCGCTGTCGGCCTGCTGTGCGGCAGGTCGGGCCATGCCGATGTGGTCGATGTCTCGGTTGCCCTCTGCGCCCGACAGCGGAACCTGCATGTCGTCACCTCCGATCCAGAGGATCTCCGTGCGATCGATGGCGCCCTCATCCTGCACGTGCCATGAAGACACCGTCGGACACAGTGAGACTGCACTGGACTCGGTAGGGCAAGACCCAGAACACGCACAGAGCTGGCCAGCCCGCCTCCATCCGCACGGACATTTGGCGGACAGCGACAGGTCTCCACAGGGCCGACAAGCACAGAATCGGCGGGACAGCGGCCATTCCGATGGGCAGGGGAAACGGTCTGTAAACCGCTCGCTCCTTCCGGGGCCGCTCCGCCCCTGTAGTTGCGTCCGGCATGGTGGTGTACTGACACGCCCATCAACCGGGCCGGTCAGTACACCACCATGCCGGACGCAACTTCGGGTCACCGCATCAGGCGGTTGGCGCGCTGGACGGTGCTGTCATGGCAGGCGGGACGTTGCGTGCCAGTCCTTCGTAGTCGCGGGTCTGCCCTTCGGGGAAGCCCTTGGCGATCAGCAGCGCTCCGAAGGCTATTTCGAAGATTCCGCCGGGGATGGACAGGGCCACGCCGGCGTTGAGGCCGAGAATCTCCAGCATGGCTCCGGCCAGGAAGATCGCGTAGCCGGCTAGTCCGTATACGGCCAGGAACGCGGGCGCGAGCTTTTCGAGGAGCAGGACCCGGCAGAGCAGCAGGCCGCCGATTCCGACGGAGATCATGCCGATCCAGAAGGAGTAATGATTGGCTTCCTCCGCGACCCGGGCTAGCGCTGTTAGGGCCGAGGCATGGCTGCCGGGGTAGGCCCGGGCGAGCGGGATCCGCAGCAGCAGGAAGGCGACGCCAACGGCCAGCATGAGCCCCTGGATCACCTGGGCGGCCAGGTAGCCATAGGCGGAGAGCTCGTGGTGGCGCCTGAGGACGGGGAAGAGCAGGATGCCGATGCCGATAACGGCGGCGGAGTTGGCCAGCATCAGCAGCGTTCCGGCTGATACCTGCAGCTGATGGGCGGCGATCTGCGGCAGCGCGACGGTGCCGGCTGAGCCGGAGCGGGCCAGGGCACCGCCGGCCAGGTACGCGACGTAGGCGAGCAGGAACAGGGCCCCCGCTGACCGCCCGATGGTTCTCGCTGACATGGTTCTCCTTCTCTCACTGTGATCGAGCTTTTCGCCTCGTGGCGCGGCGCACGCCGGGGGAGCGCCGGAGCCGCTCAGATGGTGGCGGCGACCTTGGCTTTGGCGATCTGTGAGGAGCCCTGCCTCGGTCATTGTTCGTCCTCTCGCCGATGTGGCTGGTGTTGACGAGGCTGCGCCCAGGGCCTGAGGTGGGACTGCCGTGGCGCTGAGGCGGGGACGGCCCGGCTGGCCGCGAAGCCGCCCGGCAGCGGCGGGGCGTACGGTGGGGGTCGTGGAGGTCCGCTTCTTTGGCGAGTTCGAGGCCATGGAAGGGGGCGTGCCGGTGCCGGTCCGCGGCGCCAAGCAGCGAGCCATCCTGGCCCTGCTGGCGCTTGCGCGGGGCAAGCCGGTCAGTGCTGACCGGCTGATCGACGCGCTCTGGGGTGACGGGCAAGTGGCGAACCCGGCGAACGCCTTGCAGGCGCAGATCGGCCAGTTGCGCCGCGCTCTCGGAGCGGCGGCGATCGTCACCAGCGAAGCCGGCTACGCCCTCGGCATCGGTCCGGACGATATGGACGCTGGCCAGTTCGAGCGGCTGGTCGCCGAGGGGCGGCGCCTGTTCGAGGAGGGCGAGATGGCTCCGGCGTCGGCGGTGCTGGGCGAGGCGCTGCGGCTGCGGCGCGGGGAGCCGCTTTCTGAGTTCGCCTATGCCGGCTTCGCTGACGCCGAGCGGGCGCATCTGGGCGAGTTGACCTTGGTGGCGATCGAGACCCGTGTCGAAGCGGACCTTGTGCTGGGCCGCGACCGGGAGCTCGTCGGCGAACTGGAGGCGTTGTGCCGGGAACACCCGCTCCGCGAGCGCCTCTGGGAGCTGCTCATTCTCGCCCTTTACCGGGCCGGACGGCAGGCCGAGGCCCTTCGCGCCTACACCGAGGTCCGTGACCGCCTGGTCGAAGAGCTGGGGCTCGATCCGGGCCCGGCCTTGCAAGACCTCGAGGCCCGCGTCCTCGTCCAGGACCCCTCCCTCGACGCAGCCGGCCCGGCACCTGTCCGGGCGGTTGCGGCGCCGGCCTCAGCGGGCAACTTGCGGGAGCGGTTGAGCAGTTTCGTGGGCCGCGGCGCCGAACTCGAACAGCTCAGTGAGACGGTCCGGTCCAGTCGGCTGGTGACGCTCGTCGGCCCCGGCGGAGTGGGCAAGACCCGGCTGGCGGTGGAGGCGGCCGCCGCCCTGCGCAACGACCACCGGGACGGCGCCTGGCTGGTCGAGCTCGCCGGAGTCAGCGAGCCCGAGGGGGTTGCGCCAGCCGTGGCTGGTGCGCTCGGGGCGGCCGCCTCTGTCATGGCCAGCCCCAGTTCTCCAGGATCGGCCGTGGACCTCATCCTGTGCCACCTGGCGGGCCGCTCGCTCCTCGTCGTCCTCGACAACTGCGAGCACGTGATCGGCCAGGCGGCTGCCCTGGCTGACACCCTGCTAGGCGCGGTACCCGGCCTCCGGCTGATCGTGACCAGCCGCGAGCCGCTCGGAGTGCCCGGCGAAGTCCTGGCGCCGGTGGGCGGCCTGGGCGTGGCGGCCGCCGTCGAGCTCTTCGTCGACCGTGCCAAGGCGGTGCAACCCGGATTTGCGGCAGACCGGCACACCCGTCCTGTCATCGAGGACATGTGTCGCCGGCTGGATGGGCTTCCCCTGGCCGTCGAGCTCGCCGCGGCCCGCCTCCGCGCGCTGACGTTGACCACTGTGGCGGAACGTCTCGACGACCGCTTCCGGCTACTCACCGGAGGGGCCCGCACCGCCCTGCCTCGCCAGCAGACCCTGCGTGCGGTGGTGGACTGGAGCTACGACCTGCTGTTCGAGGACGAGCGCCGCCTGTTCGCACGGCTGTCGGTGTTCGTCGGCGGCTGCGAGCTGGCCGCCGCCGAGGCAGTATGCGCCGACGACGAGGTGCCGCACGGCGAGATCCTCGATGTGCTCAGCCGGCTGGTCGACAAGTCCCTCGTCGCCGCCCCCAGCGCCGGCCGTGAAGCCCGGTTCACCCAGCTCCAGACGCTGTGGCAGTACGGGCGGGATCGCCTCGACGAATCCGGCGAAGCTTCCGCCGTGCGCACCAGCCACGGTGCCCATTACCGGCAGATGGCCGAGGAGGCCTACAAGGGCGTGCGAGGCGCCGCCGCTCCGATGTGGCGGGAACGCCTCACCTCCGAGTCGGGCAACCTGCGGTCCGCGCTCGACTGGTACATCGCAACCGGCGATGCTGATGCGGCGCTGTCGCTGGCATCGGGGATGGCCTGGCTGTGGTTCATCAACAGCGACTTCGTCGAAGGAGCGCGCTGGCTCGGTGACGCGCTTAGCACGAAAGGCCCGCGCCATCCCGAACTGGCGGCGATGGCGCACGCCTGGCACGGCTTTTACGTGGGCATGTCATCCAGCCCCGCGACTGGTGCCATTGAATGTGAGGCTGCGGCCACCGCGCTGAGGACCAGTGGCGACCGGGTTCGCCTGGCGGCGGCGCTGGTGTGCTGCGGGGCGGTGCTGGTGCGCGCGAACGAGTTCGGAAGATCTCTCGAAGTGCTGGGCGAGGCGCACGATCTGCTGCAACGGGCTGGCGACGCCTGGCTCCTCGCCGTGCATGACTTGATGGTCGCCTGGAACCTGTTTTCGGTAGGACAGCTGGAGGATGCGGAGACAGCGGCCCGTTCGAGTGTCGAACGCTTCGACGCGCAGGGAGAGACCTGGGCGATTGTCTCTCCGCTCATCGCCCTCGCCTACATCGCCGAGGCCCGGGGGGACCTCGATGGTGCCTCGGCGGCCTACCAGACGCTCCTGCAGCGATGCCGCGCCGCGGGTCACCTCACGTACCTGCCGCTCAGCCTGGTCCCTCTTGCGGGACTGCGGGCCAGGCAAGGCGACAACGCCGCAGCCGACAGCCTTTACCAGGAGGCGATCGGGTGCAGCATCAACCCGTGGCTGTCTGCCGACGCCATGGTCGGCCAGGCAGCGGTGGCTCGCCGGCTCGGTGACCTGGCGCGGGCGCGGGCGCTGCTTGACGCGGCAGGCGGCCGCTACGGAGACCTGGACCTTCCCGCCGGCCAGGCACGTGTGCTCGCCGGCCTGGCGTGGTGGGCGCTCGCCGCGGACCAGGCAGACGACGCCACGATCTTCGCCGCTGACGCCGCCCAAGCCGCTGCCGCCAGCCGCGACCCGGCCACGCAAGTACTCACCGATACCGCCGTGGCCGCAGTCAAAGCGATCGCCGACCCGACCCGCCACAACTCCGAAGCCTTCGTCGCGCTCGCTCGGCAGCGATCCCAGGGTCTGGTGCATCACTCTCTCACCGACGAGCCAGATGTCGCCGCGCTCGCGGCCCGCATCGCACTGCCCACTCGCTGAGCGGCCAGGCCCGGTAGAGACGGCCGTCGCCGCGGGCCGGCTGGCCTCAGCACGACCTCAGCACGACGTCAGGTGACCCGGGCAACCTGGCAGTCATGCAGCCAGCCCGAGGTCAGCCACCGAGCCGCCACAATCATCTGGCGGCCGCTGGGCCGGCCGTTGAGGACCACGGCCGCGTGGTCACGGCAAACCGGCGGGCGGCCGCGTGTTACCGGCAAGCACAGCGAGCCGTGGACCTACCCCGAGCCATAACCGCACTGCGGCGCGCCGTCAGCGCCGACCCGGCCTTCGGGCTCGCCCTCGCCGATCTCGCCGCCATCACCGGAACCGCGGCCCGAAGTCCTGGTCACCGGCAGATGAACTGGGAACGCCACCACATCGAAGTGGTCCGGGCTGCCGCCTCCGGCAATGCTGTGCGAGCAGCTGACCTGCTCAGCGAACACCTCGCCAGCGTCGGCTGCGACCCTCTCGCCGCCCGCATCGCCGTCGAGTTGCGCCAGCCCATAGGGATGGACGAGTTCGTGAACCTTGCAAGCCAGCTTCCGTCCTGTCACCCGGTCCAATGGCCGCGCTCCCCATGACCGCCCTGACCGACGCAATCCGCGAGCGCACCGAACCGTCCAACCACCAGCGACCCGCACTACCTGACCGCCCGCAGCGAAGGAGCACGACGATGGAACAGTTCCACTCGGCAGCGCAGGCGTTACGGGGTACAGCCGACCATCCGGCGATCGTGTGGCTAGGCCCGGTCTGTGGCGTCATGGAGCGGACCGCGGCGGGCTGGCGGATGGACCACAGGAGGTGGTCCACGCCGCAGGAAGCCCGGGATAGCCTCGGCTCCCCGGGCTCAGCGCTTGTACCTGTCCTCGATTCGCCACTGAAGGGCCAGCGCCAGGGCGAGGTATGCAGGCGCCAGACTGAGCGGCAGATCGAGTTTCGCCGGCAGGCCGGGCACCTCCGGGGCCGCGCGGGCCGCATCCTCGGCGCGCCCGCGGTCCCGGCCGGTGATCGCCGGGCGCGCGCCCATGCGGCCAGGCCCAAGGCAGTCGCCCGGCCGATGCCTCCGGTGCTGCCGGCGATCAGCACTGTCCGGCCGGCCATCGGCCCGCTGTGGGTGCCTGTTCCCCCGTAGGCCGCCAGAAGGGGTCGCCAGACAGCGCCGCACCCCACAGGTTGCCGCGCAGGCCTGCGGCGGCCCGCGGGTGCGCTCTCAGGAAAGCTCTGTGATAGAACAATAAGTAGTTCTGCTACAGAAGTAATTGGATAAAGACAGGTGGGATAGTGGGGAGTCCGGGCCGGGCGCTGGCGCGGGCGGCGGGCCAGTGATGCTGTTGCGCGAGCCGGCCCGGCCGGCGGTGGTCCGTGAGCACCGGATGGCGCCGTGGCTGGCGGTGGCCACGGTGTGCTTCGGGGCGTTCATGGGGCAGTTCGACGCCAGCGTCGTGACCTTGGCATTTCCCGCGTTGCAGCGCCAGTTCGCAGCGGGCCTGGCCGGGGTGCAGTGGGTGTCGCTGGCCTACCTGCT
>Ga0182024_10004661_pt1 | contig 31326 bp, 29 predicted proteins | sample P32metaG_FD_120480 | JGI IMG/M metagenome (GOLD analysis project Ga0182024, IMG submission 120480) | Permafrost microbial communities from Stordalen Mire, Sweden - P3-2 metaG (Illumina Assembly) | ecosystem: Environmental > Terrestrial > Soil > Wetlands > Permafrost | place: Sweden: Stordalen... | reverse complement strand
TGAGCGCATGGCGTCGATGGAAGCAGTCCACTCACCAAACGGAGCTATGTCACGCCGTCCCCTGCGCAGTCTGACATCCGAGAGTGATTCTCGCTGAGAGGTGCTTTTACCACGGGCTGCTAGACCTTAAACAAGCGTGTTTCCTTGCGGGTTCGCACAGCAAGCAATGGCGCAGCTCTGCCGCTGGCTGCCGGATCGTCTGCGTGATTTAAGTTTGCGTGGGTCGTTCTCCATTACCGTCGCCGCGGCGAATCAGGGCGTCCGGACCCTGACATCTATTTGACATTCGTCAACACCGCATCGGTTGGCGCATCGCCTCGGCCAGGCGCAGCAGAGGTCCGGTCCACGGGTTCCACGCCAGCAGTCGATAGATGATTCGGCGGCTGGTTCTGACGATCTGGCAGGGCAGGCGGATCAGCCCGGCGGCGAACGCCTTGAACTCCATTTTCAGCTATGACTGCTTTTGCTCCTGATGCGGTACTTGCCACCTTCCTGCCGCCACCGGCAGCAGCAGCGCGCACCACGCTTTGAGCGTCCAGGCCAGGCTGGCCATCACCATGTACGCCCAGTTGCCGTGCAGATTGTCCAGCGGGTTGCGCATCGAGCCCACGCCGTTTTTAAGTTGCTCGATCAGGTTCTCCCCTTCGGCTTCGCTCAGGGCTGGCTGGTCGCAGCGGTCGTTGGCGTTGAACACGATCTGCTCGCAGCTGTTCCCACGCTCGTTGGTGATGTAGAAGAAGTAGCGATATTCCTCGAACAGCTTCTCCTGACCCTGTTCCACGGAGATCTTCTTCCGCAGCACCACCAGGCGATAGGACTTGCGGCACTTGTCCGGGCGATGTTCGATCTCGGCCACATCTTCCCATTGCAGCACGAGGTTCTTATACCCCTTCTCGCGGACGATCTGCTCTTTCACGTTGTCGGGCCTGGCGCGCGGCTCGGTCTTCACCGAGTACTTTGCCGGCCGCTGCAACCGCCGCCAATCCGCGGCGGGAATCTCCTGGGCCCGCGCGACCAGCCCCGGGTTGGCGTCGGCCCCAAAGAGGAAGGTGATGTCGCCCGGCTCGTCCCACTCATCCAGCTTCCAGGTTTGCGTGAAGTCGGACTTCGGCGAGCTCAGTCGAGACGTGTCGCCCCGCAGCAGGATGTGCCTGAACCCCGCCCGCCGGCACAAGGCCACCGCCCGGTCCAGGTAGTCGTCGGCCTGCTCGTGGCTGGGTCGATTGGCCGAACGATTGACCAGGTACAAGGGCTCCTTGGTGTTGGCCAGCGAGATCACCAGCGGGCCATAGCCCCACTGGTTGTCGTAGCTGATGTTCATCCCAACCGTGCCGGAACCAAAGGAGACGTCGGGGCGATGGTCCCGTCGGCGTCGATCACCGCCTGGCGGAAGAAGGAGGGCTCCTGCCGCCGCCAGATGTTCAGACGCGTCTCATTGATCGCCTCCATCAGCGTCAGGACCTGCTGGTCGTTCTCAAACCGCCGGCAGAAGTCGCCGGCGGACTTCGACGAGCTCAGTCGAGTCGTGGTCGGGTCGGGGATGCGCTGCGCGCCCAACGCGTCCAGATAAGCCTCGTCGGTGCGCCGCGGTTCCAGATCCTCGATGCACGTCCCGCCGGTCAAGGCGTTGTAGGCGATGTTCAGGACGTGATCGCTCTCGTGATACGGCAGATGCCGCTTGAGCACATGGACGTGCCCATCGATCATCTGCGGCAACCCCACGTGCCGCGCCCGCAGATGCACCGCGCCGATGCCTCCGCAGCCGATGGCCCGCGTGCGGTCGGCCATCTCATAGCAAATGTTCTTCGCCGCCAGCATGGGACGGGGCTGCTCGTCCCATTGCCGCTGGCGAAGCCGCTTGCCGATTCGGGCCTTGCGTCGAGCCAGCTTTTTGTGTGTAGTGCCGTTCACTCCAAACGCCTCCTTGCCTGTGATAGTTTGCTAACAACACAGACCGCGTCGGACGCGGAAAGGCAGGCGTTTGGAGTTTTTTTCTTCAAATCCAGACCGGAAAACGGTGGGATCACGCTGGTTTAGGGTCTAGGTAAGATTCGATTTGAGCTAAGAACTTCCGCCAACTGTCCCATATTTGTCCCACGGTGCAATCACCCCGCTCACCTCGACCAGAATCGTTGCGCCAAAAACTCTCTCTGCCACGACGTAAACGTGTGGCATGGGTCGTTTGCGGGATAGCCGCTTTAGATCGTGCTCGATGAGTGCGGTGTTGATCATTGATCACGTCCCCCAGCAGTCACATAGGCTCGCGAGAATCCGTTCGGCTGAAGTTGCGTTCCCCTACTCGGCATCATAAGTCGATGCTAGAAGCTGCGAGCTCAATTGAGTCGAAAACTCTAAGGTGAGACTGAAGACCGCACCGGCGTATCACGTCAATAAGATTACTTTCCGTGATCACGATTCGCAGTCGGTTCTTGGAACGGGCCGCCGCTTCCAATTTCAGGATCAGGCTAAGCCGACAAGTATTCAAGAAAGTGCTCCCGGTTAAGTCAACAATCACGGGAAGGTGCGGATGAAGATCAAGCAACCGAAGCACGGCATCGACAATGCGACGGTCGGAATCATTGATATCATCAATCTCCTGTGACAGAACCACAACCAGCGCCGGATCTTCTCGCCAAAGGCTCACCAGTTTCCCCTGACTGTGTTTGGGATGCTGTTGCGATTCGAAGCGGATTAGAAGCACGTCTGAATGATTCGCGTCGATCATGTTGCCACCGTTGGATTATGCTGTCCCGTCTCGTCATCGCCTTCGTACCCCGGCGGACAGGACGGAGTAAGACGATTGAACATCCGTCCGTGATAGCCTTCGCCCGAATGCGAGGGGCTCGGCGTCCGTGAGTTCCCACTTGAATCGGAACGTGTGGGTGCACTTTCGAGGCTGCAAAGTTCGCTCTATGCTGCGGCCGGAATCTCCAGTTTAGTGTGATCGATGCCCAACCGGTGGAGAATTGTTGCCTGGAGATTGCTGTAATAGTGCGGGTTCACGGTCGCGCGATATCCGAATTCGTCGGTCGCGCCATGAATGGTGCCCCCCTTGATTCCGCCGCCGGCCATCCAGGAGCAATAGCCGCGCGGGTTATGATCGCGTCCGGTTGTGTTCTGCGACCAGGGGCTACGACCGAATTCGCTGCTCCACACCACCAGCGTGTCATCGAGCATGCCGCGTTGCTTCAGATCGCGCACAAGTCCGGCGATCGACTTATCCGTCGCCCGGCGGAGCGGGGCGTGGGTACGGCAGCACAAGGATATTTGCTGCCGCTTAGTGGAAAATTCTATACCCTTTTCCATACCCTTTTCGCGCGGTTGAATAGGGTATGAAATCCATAAAATCCACGGTATCGGCAACGCAAAAGTGCCCGAATGACGGGCACTTAGGGCAAAAACAGGCGTTTTTGAAGCGGAGGAGGTGAGATTCGAACTCACGGGACCCTTGCGGGCCCACCGGTTTTCAAGACCGGCGCATTCGGCCGCTCTGCCACTCCTCCGGAACGTCCGCGAGAGTCTAGCTCGTGCCGGTTGGACGGTCAAAATCGCGGTGTTCTCGCGGGGTTTTGCGCGCGGGAAGCAACCTTCGATTCCGTCGGGCTGGCCGACCCGGTGCTGGCGATGAGATGGGTCGCTCCTTCAGGTTGACCAGTTGAAAGGTGCAACCTGCCTGTGTGACAGGCCGCTTTTGACACTGGCCGATATAAGGAACCGGGCGTCACATGGCGCCGGTGAGATTCGCGATCGCTTCAACGCCGTTCAGCGCGAGAACAATCGAAACGAATGCGACCCACAACTCGCCGGGGTGAGAGAAATCCGGGCGCGCAATGCGCGATGGCAGTCGTGCCTTGGAACCTTCGGCAGCGCTGGCGGAAGGTTGGCTCATATAAATGCTCCGGGGCTGCCTGCCGGTTGGGCAGACTTCCATAGCGTTTAGTCCGGTCCACAAATCGTGCGATCAGCCCATGGAATCTTTTGATCTACCGCCCGCCGAATGTCTTGGCACGCAATTTGAACTTCGACGTCAGTCCAAACTGGTTGAGCTGATATGCTGCCTTAGTTTTTGACGGTTGCCTACGAACCGCGCAGGCCGATGCCGCAATTAAGTTTCATGACTGTTTTCCGCGCAGCGTTGCTGCATTGGGCATGTCGGTATTTAAATCGGCACGGCCACTCAAGCGGACCAATACAACGGCATTGCCCTGTCGCTCCGCGAACGGGGTGGCATGAAAGATGCAGGCGAGGCGGCAACGCCCGCCGCTGGCGGAAGATGCGCGGGAGCGTATCGGCATTACACTCTACGGCTTATTGCACAAGGATTGTCGGGCATGGCTGATGCGCATTCCGGCGAGGTTTCGCTTCGGATCCTCGTCGTCGATGACGAGCAGAACATTCGCATGACACTGGCAATGTGCCTCGAAGCCGAGGGGCACACGGCTATTGTCTGCTCGGGAATCGACGAGGCGCTGGAACAAGTCTCGCGGCAAGTTTTTGATCTGATTTTTCTCGATGTGCGTCTGGGGATGCACAATGGGCTCGAGTATCTGTCGACGCTGATCGCCGACTGCCCGTGGACCAAGGTCGTGGTCATCACCGCCTTTGCGTCAGTGACGACGGCAGTCAAAGCGATGAAACTGGGGGCGACGGATTACCTGCCAAAACCTTTCACGCCGGCGCAGGTTCAACTCGTTATGCAGAAGGTTGCCGAGCGCCGCCGGATGGAGTTGCAAATCGATGCGCTCCAGTCAACGCTCGGCGCCATGGATCCTGAAGCCGACTTGTATACAGAAAATGCACAGATGCGGCGGGCGCTGGAGATGGCCCGCCAAGTTGCGCCGAGCAACACCACCCTGCTTATCTGCGGCGAAGTTGGCGCCGGCAAGGGGCGATTGGCCCGCGCGATTCACGCATGGAGTCCACGAGCGGCGGCGCCCTTCGCCGCGGTGTCTTGCGACACGACCACGGCCGACGAATTAGATGCCGAGCTATTCGGCCTGACCCGCGACGACGCCAATCCTCCGGTTGACATGCCAGGCCGTATCGAGCTGGCCCAGGGCGGCACGCTTGCCTTGCACGACATTGCGCGCATCCCACCCAGCTTGCAGCCGAAGATTCTCCGGTTTCTCACCGAGCGGGAATTCGAACGGCATGATGATTTTAAAGCCCGCAAGGGCGACGTGCGCGTCGTTGCCAGCAGCAGCGTCGATCCTGCCGAGGCAGTAAAGGCTGGGCGATTGCGCTCTCAGCTACTGCTTGCACTGGATGTCATTCGCATTGAGATACCGCCCCTCCGGAATCGGCCCGAAGATATTCGCATGCTGGCCAGGCGCTACGTGACGTATTTTAGTCGGGAGAATCACCGGCCTATCGCGGGAATAAGCAATGAAGCAATCAACGCCCTGAAGAAATACTTCTGGCCCGGGAACACGCGGGAGCTGCGCAATCTGATCGAGCGTGCAGTGCTGCTTTGCCAGGCCGATGAGGTGGGCCTCGAGCACCTGCCGCCGAATCTGCTTAACGGCGCTGCCAAATATGGCATCGGCGACCTGGTTTCACTCGATACGATTGAAGATCTCCACATCCAGCGCGTTCTTGATTCGACCGGCTCAATCAAGGGAGCCGCGGCGGTATTGGGCATCGGACTGAGTACGATGGTGCGATGGATGAAGCGCGCCAAGGTTGCCATCCCCGTCGGCGACGCGGCCGAAGCTGCCACCGTCGGAGTTGGGGATGAAAAGTCTGCAAGCTAAGCTCGCCTTCGGATTCGGCGGATTGCTTGCGATTCTGCTGGTGGTGTGTCTCATCAGCATCGCTGTACTCACGTCCTACAGCCACACTCTCGAACGCGGCTTTCGCGAGAACTACGACAGCGCCAAATTCTGCGATGCCATGAAGGAAGCTCTCGATGTGCTGAACCTGCGCGCCGAGCGCATCGCCTGGGCGGACGCCAGTGCTCGGGAGACTGACGAAGCCGCCCAGGTCCGGCAGTTTGAGCGGAATCTAAAATCTCAATTAGCCAACTGTACTTTACCCGGTGAAATGGAGCTGACTCTGCGCTTGCAGCAGTTCTGGCAGGACTACCGCAACGCATATGACCGGTTCGACCTCTCCACCTCGGGCCAGCGGGATCTGTTTCGCGCGGAACTGCTCCCGCGATATCGCGGTGTGCGTGAACTGGCGCAGCAGGTGGCAGATGCGAACATGCAGAACGTGGTGGCCGTCGATGGACGCGTGAAAGTCACGCTTGCCTCTGTTCGGCGAACATTGGAAATTCTTATGGTCGTCGGCGCGATTCTCGCGGCGACGCTGGTCATCATCATCGGCAGCGCGGTAATGCGGCCGCTGCGAAATCTGATTCTCTCGGGCCGCCAGATTTCTGCTGGAAACCTGGAGCTGAACATCCCGGTTGAATCGGTGGACGAAATTGGCCAGCTCACGGCTGCATTCAACTCGATGGCCTCCAGCCTCCGCGAATATCGTCGGGCCGATCACGAGCGGCTGCTGCGCATGCAAGAGACGACGCAGCGTGCCATCGACAGCCTGCCGGATGCGGTGCTGGTGATCAGCCCCGACGGGCGAGTCGAAATCTGCAATACGGCTGCCGAGCGGCAGTTTCAGATCACGCCCGATGCGAATCTCTCTGAATTGAAAGTTCGCTGGCTCAGCGATCTGTTTGCCAATGTCGTCCGCCAGGGTGAGCCCTTCAATCCGCAGGGATATATAGACGCGATTCCGGTCTTCGAGAATGGGAATGAAAAGTTCCTGCTGCCGCGCGGGGTGCCGATTGTCGACGCCAACGGCGCGACTGTTGGCGTCACCGTCGTGCTGGTTGACGTCACGGCTCTTCGCAAGGCGGACGAGATGAAAAGCGATCTGCTGTCGACGGCGTCGCATGAGCTGCGCACGCCGCTTACCGCGCTGCGGATGAGCGTGAATCTGCTCGACGGCGAAAAAGTCGGCCCACTCTCGCCCCGACAACGCACGCTGGTGAATGCGGCGTGCGAGGAGAGCGAGCGGTTATTTCAGATCATCGAGAACCTGCTGAATATCAGCCGGATCGAGTCGGGTCGTTCGCAGTTCGAGTTCCGCTGGATCGACGCCGGAGAGTTGCTGCACGAAGCAATAGCGCGCCATGAGGCAACCTTCGCTCAGAAAGGCGTTCTGCTTCGGTTGCATCTGCCGAGTGTGATGCCGTTGGTGTACGTCGATCAGAAATTCATCGGTCACGCGATCGACAACCTTCTGAGCAATGCAATGAAGTTCACGCCAGCCGGCGGCAGTGTCATGGTGTCGATCGAAGCCGAGGAAGATGAGATCGCGTTGTGCGTGGCCGACACGGGCCCGGGCATCGATTCAAGCTTGGCGACGCGTGTCTTCGAGCGGTTCTTCCGCGTTCCAGGCGTGGACGCGGTTGGCGTGGGGCTGGGCCTGGCGATCGCGAAGGAAATCGTCGCCGCTCATCATGGTCGAATCGAACTGATTTCCAATCCACCGAAAGGGAGCGTGTTTCGCATCATACTGCCCGTGGATCAGCATTCGATAATCGTCCATGACGCGAGCACGCCCATCGAACTTGCCTGACGAATCACTTCGCGGGCGCAGTTGCCGGCAAGATCACCGGCGCGGGTGCCGTCAATTGATTTTCAATTTGCATGAGCAGAGCGGTGCTGCGCTCGGGACGACGTATGTTGGGCGCATCATGCCAGGTTTTCGCTTCGACATTTGGGCCGCTTTCGTCAGGCCGTTGCTGGGATTCGTCGCTGATTAGCAATCGGCTGCGCTGAGCCGGGTCGGTAAAGTCGGGCGCGACGGTGATTCGGTATCGCGTGCGCTCGTGCCAGTAGCGGATGATATGGAAATCGCCGCGGAACGGTTCCTGCCAGTCGGTCAGCAATACGCCGTTTCCCAAATCCTGCGTTGGCAATGAAATCGGTGGCGCATTCAGCACCGCCGCAACGCGCTTTACCAAATCGGCCGCCGGCGTGGCGTAAACCGGCGACTGGACCAGCGTCGTTCGTGTCGGCTGCGCAGCACAGCCGGTCAGTAGGATAGAAGACAACGCCAGCGCGAGCGTTCGTTGCAGATTGCGAATTTTCATGCGAGGTAGGCCTACCAGTTCCAATCGAGTCCGCCACGAAGCTCGGGGCGCTTCTTCTTTTTCGCAGGAGTTGTGGTAGCAGCCGCCGCCGGCGCTGGCGCCGCGGCTGCTTCAGCGGCCTTTTTGATTGACAGCGAAATCCGCCGGGCGTCTTTGTCCACTTCCAGCACGCGAACCTGAACCTCGTCGCCAACTTTTACAACGTCGCTTGCCGAGCGCACGCGATGCCCAGCCAGTTCAGAAATATGCACGAGCCCCTCAAGCCCCGGCTCCAGCTCAACGAACGCGCCGAAATCCACCACGCGCGTCACGCGGCCGGTGACATTGCTGTCGACTGCATACGTTTCTTTCGCCTGCGCCCACGGATCAGGCCCGGCTTGCTTCAGGCTGAAGCTCATCCGCCGCTGCGCGGGATCCATCGAAAGCACCACCAGCTTGATGATGTCTCCGTCTTTCAGCACATCGCTGACTTTGCCAATGCGCTGCCAACTGATCTCGCTGATCGGCAGCAGCCCTTCCAACCCTTCCTCAGCTTCGACAAACGCGCCAAAACTTTCGATCTTGGTCACCCGGCCCGTCAGCGTCATGCCAACCGGATATCGCGATTCGACGTTCGCCCAGGGGTCGGGCATCGCCGACTTCAGGCTCAGACTCAGCTTGCCCGTCTCTTTGTCGAGCTTGAGAATTTTGACGTCGACGAGGTCACCGACTTTGACGAATTCGCTCGGATGCCGCCCACGACGATGGCTCATCTCACTGATATGCAGCAACCCATCGACGCCGCCCAGATCCACGAACGCGCCATAATCCATGACGCTGCGCACTGTGCCGCGCCGCGTCTGGCCCTCGGCCAGTTCGAGCATCAGCTTCGTCTTGGCTTCTTCCTTCTCGCGCTCCAGAATCGCGCGACGGCTGACGATCAGATTCTTCGCCGCCCGATCAAACTGCGTGACCTCAACCGTCATCCGCTGCCCAACCAGCGATTCAATATCCGGCGTGAAATAGAGCGCTACCTGTCCCGAAGGCATGAAGGCGCGCATCGTCTTGATCTCAAGCTCAAGCCCGCCCTTGTTCGCTCCGGTAACGGTCCCTTCAACGATCTGCCCAACTTCCAGATTCTCCCACGTCACGTGGCCCGAGACCACGCCCTTGCGGTTGAGAATCAGAACGCCTTCGCGCTCGTCGTAGCGATCGACGATGAAGTCGAATTCGTCGCCCACCTTCGGCTCGACGTCTTCAAACTGAATGATCGGCACGACGCCCTGACTCTTGCCGCCGAAGTCGACGAAGATGTCATCCTTCCCGATGCTGATGATCTTCCCTTTGCGCGCCTGCGAGCCCGGCGTTGCCGCCGCCCCGGCAGAGCGCGGCTTGTCGAAGCTGTACAGCTCGTCCATCGAGACGCCTGCCAGCGCCGCTTCCACTTCGCTCTCCAACGCCTTGTCAGCATTGGGCCGAAACTTCTCCTTGTACGCGTCATCGTGCGACGAATTTGCCATTGCGGGGTCCGGTCCTGTTGAAACTCTCGAAATCCTAACAAGTGCAGTCTAAGAAGATTTGTGCTGCGCTCCAAGCGCACGGAGACAGGAGATCCAATTATGCTTTCACGGAATCAGCCGATGGACACAATAGCATCTGCTAAGAGATCAAACCGTGCGAGCTGCTGACGGACGATTTTTTTGACCTTTCCGAGATCGTGCGGATCCGCAAAATCAAGCCAAATCGTGTGACGCACTTTGTCCACATCGCAAAGCGCACCCAACCCATCCTGAACAATTGGAGCATGCAGCGCTTCGCCGAACCACCACACCTTCTGATAGAAGTCTGACGGCTTGTCAGACGGAAACGTGATTGTGACTCGCTTGCCCATCGAATGAATTGTTCGGCTGTCTGAGAATGCGCATCTGCTCAACTATGCGGCAGCGCCCGGCTTTGACGGCGGATGAATCTCAAGCTCGGTCACAAGCAGCATGTCCAAAATGCTGCTGCTTTCATCGTCATTATAGATAACGATCGTGCGCCCAGATGGAGAGCGTGCGATGTAGTCCGGATGCTTTACCAAAAAGCTTCGCCCGTCCCCCATATGAACCGTGAACGGCTGGAAAGGTTGCGCGTGCATCACATTCTTGAGCTGTTCGACGGTCATAACTGCATTCTATCCGCCGAATCGATGCGCGCGAAGATGGCGGGCTCAACATGCTACGTCGGCCCAATCTCCTCGGCGGTGCTCTGCCGTTCGCGCTGGCGGATCACCAGTCGGATCGGGACTTCCTTAAACGGAAGAACCTCCCGCAAACGGTTGATCATGAACCGCTGATACGTTTCGTGGATGTACTGCGGATTATTCACAAACAACACAATCGTCGGCGGCGCGACGTCGGTCTGCGTCACGTAATACACCCGCGCCTTTCGCCCGCTCGGCGTGCTCGGGCGGCGCTCTTCGATAATCTGCCGAACAACGGTATTCAGCTTGTGCGTCGTGATGCGCGTCATCGCCTGGTTGTACAGGCGTTGCGCCAGGTCGAGCACCGCCGGTACGTTCTTCCCTTCCTTGGCGGTAATGAACGCGATCGGGGCAAACTCAACGTGCTGCAACTCGGCGTCGAGATACTTGCGATACTCTTCCACGATGCCGTGATCGTCGAACTTGCCCCCCTGCTCGCGGGCTTGCTCCTGCAGCGTGGCCTTGGCCAGATCCCACTTATTGACGACCAGCACCATCGGCTTGAACTCAGCCTTGATGTACGCCGCAAGCTTCTTGTCCGGTTCGCTAACCGGCTCGGTCGCATCGATCAACATCATCACCACATCCGCCCGGCGAATCGATCGCTGGGCGCGATGGAAGCTGTAGAACTCGATGTCGTTGGTCACCATGTGCCGCTTCTTGCGAACGCCGGCGGTGTCAATGACGGTCAGCGCTTTGCCATCTTTCTCGAAGCGAACGTCAACGCTGTCGCGCGTCGTGCCGGGAATTTCGGAAACGATCACGCGATCCCCATGCCCCTCATAAATCTCGGCGATCGAGTTCACCAGGGTGCTCTTGCCGGCGTTGCGCTTGCCGACAATAGCCACCATCAAATGCGGCTCTGGAATTTCCGTCGGCGCATTCGTCAGATCGACGTTCTCGGCAATCGCGTCGAACACCTTGTCGAGATTGCGATCATTCGTCGCCGACACCCCGATCGGCGTGCCGAGTCCGAGCCGGGCGAAGTCGCCAAGGATGACATCGATTTTCGGACCATCGGCCTTGTTGGCCACGAGCGCCGTCTTCACGTTCCGCCGGCGCAACATGCTGGCGATCTGCTCGTCAGCGCTGGTCAATCCATCACTGCAATCGACGACAAACAACACCAGCGATGCCTGGCTCACCGCGGTTTCAATTTGCTGCTTGATGTGTTCCGTGAGCTGATCGGGATCGACGTATCCGTAGCCCCCGGTGTCGACCAACTCAACGTATTTGCCGTTGATATTCAGCGGCGAAGCGATGCGGTCGCGCGTAACGCCGGGCATGTCCTGCACGATGCTGATGCGTTTGCCGACCAGCGCATTCAGCAGGCTGCTCTTGCCGACATTCGGTCGGCCGACGATCGCAACCACGGGAAGAGAAGCCATTTTACAAAACCAGTCAGACTCTAAGAGTTTCTAAAAGGACAAAGACACAACCCGTGTGGCCGGTGAGCTTGCTCACCCCTCAGCAGCGAGCAAGCTCGTTGGCTAAACGAAAATCCGCGCTTCCATAAAGGGGGCACCGCCCTCGATCCAGGATTGTATCCCGCATCAAGGGCGGCGTATCCGTCTCAAATCCCAAATCTTGAATTTGGAATCTTGAATTTTGAATAGGAATCTGACCCTTCAGATTTCTCAGGCAGCCTTGTGCTTGCTGTAGTACTTCGGCATCGGCTTCCCCAGCTTCTCCCAATGCTTATTGATCGCATCGGCCTTCCCAGCGCTGTTCAGCACATGCAGCTTGCGCTGCACCATCTTGATGATCGCCTCGCGGGCAGGCCCAAGATAGTTGCGCGGATCGAACTCAGCCGGCTTGGTCGCGAAAACTTCGCGAATCTTCGCCGTCAGCGCCAGGCGAAGATCGGTGTCGATGTTCACCTTGCACACGCCGTACTTGGTGACGGCCATCTTGATCTGGTCCTCCGGCACGCCCTTGGCGTTGGGCATGCTGCCGCCGTACTTGTTCACCAGGTCGATGAATTCCTGCGGCACGCTGCTCGATCCGTGCATCACCAGCGGCAGCCCCGGCGCGGTCTTCATGATCTGCTCGATGCGATTGAACGCCAGCTTCGCTTCATGCTTGAACTTGAACGCCCCATGGCTGGTGCCGATCGCCACCGCCAGGCTGTCGATGCCCGTGCGCTTAGCGAAGTCAGCCGCTTCCTTCGGGTCGGTCAGGAACTTCTCGACGTTCTTCTCATACTCCTCGGCGTCCAGCCCGACGACGTCTTCCTCGATCCCGCCGAGCATCCCGAGCTCGGCTTCCACCACCACGCCGTTGGCGTGCGCGATCTTCACCGCGTCGGCCGAGAGCTTCACGTTCTCTTCGTAAGGATGATGGCTCCCGTCGATCATGACGCTGGTGTAGCCGTCGTTGACGCACGTCTGAATCAGATCCAGCGTGTCGCCGTGATCGCAATGAATCGCGATCGGCAACTCCGGGTGATCCTCCACCGCCGCGTCAATAATGTGCTTGAGATACCGGATGTTCGCGTACTTCCGCGCGCCCTTGCTGATCTGCAAGATCAGCGGGCTGCTCTCCTTCGCGCAGGCTTCAATGATCCCCTGCGTAATCTCCATGTTGTTCACATTGAACGCCCCAACGGCGAAGCCGCCATCGTAAGCGAGATCGAACATCGGCTTGGTCGTCATCAACGGCATTGCAATATCCTTTCAAAACCCTATTTTGCGCGAAATTCACCGCGAATCAGGCATGCTAGAGAAAAGTGGAGCGGATTTCCATATAAAGTTCCCGCTCAAGCAAGCGTCTCCGCGACCGTGCGGCGCACGCCGCCGGCGAAGCAGAGTGGCTGGAACCGCGAGAATCGCCTACGGTTGACGCCAACACGGAGAACGTAACATGAACCCAAAAGTTCAACCGGCGTGGATATGGATCGCGCTGACGGCGGCGATGCTCGTCGGGTGCAAGGCCTCCCCGGCGCCCAGCGTGGGGTTCGCCGATTCACCGGCGATGAAAAATGACCCGAACATCCCGTACAACCGGTTCTGGCGCAAGCCCGGCCTGGATCTGACGAATTACAACAAAATCTATGTCGCGGAAGTCAACACATCCTACATGCTGAAGATGACCGATTGGCAGAAGGGTGAGCGCCGGGCGGATATCGAGCGCGACGTGAAAACAGTGGCCGACTACACGCGCAATTCGATCATTAAAGCGATCAAGTCAGACCCGAGTCATCGTTTTCAGGTGATCGACAGCCCCGGGAACGATCCGCACGCCTTGGTGTGCGAGGTGGCTTTGGTCGAACTCGTCCCGAGCAAGGTCGTTCTCAATGCCCTGGGATATGCGCCCTTTTTCATCGGAACCGGCATCTCCGTCGTCCGCACCGTCGCCGCCGACAAAAGCTCCGTGGCGTTCGAAGCGCGAACCCGCGATGCCGCCACGGGAGAGATCGTCATGCTGGCCGCCGACCGCGAGGCCGAGCAATTCGCCCCAATCGATCTCCGCGGGCTGACCTGGTACAGCGACGCCGAGGGAATCATTGATGAGTGGTCCAAGGAATTCGTCCTGGTCCTGAAGGCCAAGCCGGGAGAGAAGATCAACGGCTCATCGACGATCAGATTGCTGCCGTGGTGAATGCCATTCGGGACGCAAATCCTTTCGATCCCACAACCGCGTAGCCGCCGTCGCAAGCAAGATCGAACATCGGCTTAGTCGTCATCAACGACGTTGTTTTGGTCCTTTCAAATTCCTTGCCGTGAATCCGCTGCGGGTCGGGCAATATGAGGGAATAAAAGGAGAATCTCCAGTGAGCTCTTGAGAAGTCACGCTACAGAAAACGGCTCACTTACAGAGCGGATTGCCCAGCCGATTCCATCGCGGTAGCATGTCTTGAGTTTGATCGAGTTGCGATAGGCCATGGCACGTCAAGATGGAAAACGCAGATCGAAAAGCCAGCGCATCGGCGAGGCTGGAGAGGCGTTGTTCAGGAACTGGGCAATAGAACACCGGCTGTCGGCCAACAAAGTGGAGAACGACTTCGGGATTGATTTCTTCTGCCACGTTTTTCGGACAGTGCCAAGCGGTGGAGAGTTCTTATGTGGTTGCGTCCTAGCGTCCCAAGTTCGCTCCACTTCGGTAAAATCTGGGAAGCAGCGCGTAAAATTACGCAGAGATGATGCTCATGCCGCTCTAAACGCGGATTATCCGTATGTGCTAATTGGTGTTGATTTACAAAGTGGCCGCATCCACTTCGGCTTTCTAGACGATGCCCTGGTTCGTAAATTGCATTCATTCCTGGGTGGAACGAAAGGATCGCTATCGTGGCCGCTGGACCGAATGGAAAGTAGCGACGAAAAGTTCTTTCGGAAACTTGATGACGTCTGTAAGCCTGGGCATCAGCACCGTTTGAGAATTTCACGCGCGAAAATTGAAATAGCTGCCGCCGCGCCGGGCAGCAGCATATCATTCTTTCAAACCGATTTAGGCGGTGTCGCTCATATTCGGATGCCGCTAATAACTAAGGCGTTAGACGTCGCTCCTGCCGACCAAGCCGACGCGGCACGAATCGTGTTTGAGCAAGCGCAAGTGCCCGCGGATGTCCGCCGGTTTCCGCCTCATTCCGCGATCGTCAAACTGTCCGATCTTGTCAATGGCAGCGTTCTATTAGAAGGCGCAATTGAACGCCCTTTGACGCTGACCGCGAAGGCCCCGAACCAAAAACCGGTAACTATTACGGTTGGACTGCGGTCAATCGGAGACGAGATCGGCTGGGTACTAAAGACGGGTCTCTATATGACTCTCTCCGCGCCGCGGGAGAATGGCCCGGAATTCGTCCACCAATTCAACGCTGGAATCGCTGCGAAAAACACTGTGCCGCTCTGGGACGCGCCGGCCGAGCTCGAGTTTCTCAAGTGTTTCTGCGAGGGTGCGACTATCGGCCGCCAAGATGGCGCGGTTTTCGGGATAGAACATTGGCCTGGGCTCGAATTGGTGGGCACCGATCTGCAGCGAATCGAGAAAGTAGTGCATCAATATAGAATTCCCACAAATGGCCTTCAGCTTGCCGAGATATTTTCCAGCCCGTTCCAAATCGGAGTGTCGATCGCCTATGCGTTCATGGAAGGCTTTGAACTTAAAGACATTTGTCCTGGATTTGTTTTCGAGGAGCCACTGAAAGGAAAAAACGCCGAAGAATCCCTTTGGCGGCCCTGTAACTTTCAAGTTCCGATCATAATGAATCTAGGATTAAGAGGCCTGGTAATTTGGAGCGAGGGAGTGGGCAGTGTCTACGTCGTAGATAATCAGATTTGCGGGTTTAGACCAGATCACCAACACAAGTGGGAGTCCGACCTACGAAATGAGACCTTTCAAGACTTGGATTCACCGGAACTATGGTTTACAAAAGAATGGCCCGGGATCCCTCTAGGGCCGGAAACCGCGTTCAGCGGTAATTTTAAGGGCAGAACACTGCCCTTTGCGGCCACGATTTCTTGGCCTCAAGAAGATGAGCGCGGACCGGTATGAGTCCAGCTGCCGAACAAATTTGGCGCGAACTTTACACCCACGCTGGGCCGTCGTCCGCGATACCAATACTGGAGCCGGATTTCTTCGAATCTATCGAAACTAACGCGTCATTAGTCGATAGCGCATTGGTTGAGCTGCAGGAAATCGGCGCATTAGCCGCGTTGACAGCGAAGGAGCTTTCCCTTCTTGCAAGTCGTAAGCGGCTCGAGGGAAATTTCGTCATCGCAAGGCGAGCGGACGCGCACCCGACGCACATTCGGGTGACTGATCCCGCAGACTTAAACCAGTCGATCATCGCGCAAATTGAAGCGTTACACCGTGAGCTAGCAAAGTACGCCGATAGGGTTCATCTGCCGCAGCCAGTTTCCGCGCACCCCGCCAACGTCCACGAGATGATCGCGGCGCTCGAAACTGGTCTATGCCATTACCAGATGGCAAACGGTTGGGTCCTTGAGAGTACGCGCATCGACGGGGAGGTCAGACTTCAAATAAGCGTCGGCGAGTGGGCCCGACGCCCAAGCGTGCTTCAGCAATCGGGTGGTGCGCATCAGGCCGTGGAAGGCCGTGATTACGTGTTGCTTCCGATAGACGAGGTAGGCACGGAGACGCTCCGACGGCTCGTAAGCAAAACAGAGATGGAATTTGTGATACCAGCCGATCTGAAAGCAATCGACGATTATTGCAACAACCTTGAGGCTTCGTTAGCGCGTCTTTCGGTGTTCGTACTCCCGGCGTGGGCTACGGCTCCCGCGGCCGAAAGCTCCAGGCGCGAACGAATCCCTGACGACGTCAGGCGCGAAGTGTGGAGGAGAGACTGCGGCCGATGCGTCGAGTGCGGTAACAACGAAAACATCGAATTCGACCATATCATTCCATGGGCGAAAGGCGGATCCAGCACCGCTCGCAACATTCAACTTCTCTGCGAATCATGCAATCGGAAAAAAAGCGACCGCATTTGATGACGGTTAATTTGCCGATCTTTTAGTTCGCTTCCAACAAACAGACCAGTATGCAAGAGCCTCCAGAGGAGCGACGAGCCGCAGAGCGACGCAAAGTCTCGCGATACTTTGGCTTGCACCAGCGGCCGCCGGTGCTATTCGTCGCTCGTCTGGAGTTATTTATCCGTTGGTAACGTTTGAGGGAACCGTCCACCTCTCTCGGAAAGACGCAGGGGCTTCGTTAATTACATCCATTAGCCGTCGCGCCGTTAACGATGGGGTCCGAAGCTCTTGTTCCCAGCTCTCCACCAGCACCGTTGAGATGCCCATACATTCTGCGAAGAGGCGCTGACTCATACCCGCTTCTGCTCTCAATCTCTGAATGTCGCTCGGGGTGTAGTCGGTCGGCGCTACTGCAACCAAGCCTTCTTGAATTGGTTGCGGAGCGATAACTGATGCAACGCTCGCAAGGAGCCTTTGCATTCTTCGCTTCTCGGTCGGCGTCAGCGTCGACTCCTGATCGACACCAAGCATGAGCACATACTCTTCGGCGACCGTGCCGAAAAAGACCCGAAACCGGTGATCGTCGATGATAATCCGAATCCGATGCAGTTCTGAAAAGTCGATAACCGGACGCCAATTTTTGCGCTCTTCGATCACCTTGGCTTTAATGCTCTCGATGTCCTTTCTCCGCAGCTTCTCCCTCCGGGCATCGGATAAGAAAGACGCGCTATTGATGAACGTGAGTTCCATTCCGAAGATGTTATATCCTACACGATGTAGGATAGTCAAGATATCAGACCTGAGAATCTTCGGCCGCAAGGCTGACGTTCGTGTGCATCGTAATAGGGGCGCAAATGACGAAAATCCCTTCGATCCCACAAAGCTCAGGCCGGCCTGCAGTCTAAACCCCTCGAATTCGATGGGTTTAAAATCTGGGTTATTAATTGCTCCTGGATGCCGGCGAACCCCGCGCTCCGAGAATCCGAGGCGTCGCTGCGCTGTGCACTCGGCGTGTGGGCTGGTTGGGTCTTCCAACGTCCCTCTTGAGCGGGCGTCTGCTTTGCATCGCAGCAAAAGCGATTCTCGAATCTGAGTGGCGCGCGGCGACTCGATAACCCCACACGCCGAGTGCAGAGCGCCAGCGCCGCCTCGGATTCCCCTTCCGCGTGCGCGGATTCTTGCGGCGCGGTTATCATCCCGCATCGCATGTCGCCGACTTCGGCGCGGGAAGGAGCCTCAGATGCCTGTCATGACCGGCTTATCCGGGAACGAGATCTTTTGCCTTCAGCTCAAAGGCCTTTCACCCGGCGAACTCGTCATCGGAAACTCTGTCTTTTCGATGGGCCTGTTCGGCTCACTTGGCGCAGCCGGGCGCGGGTTGTTGGGCGGGGAAGTCAGTCAGGTGACGTCTGTGATTCACGAGGGCCGATTGCAGGCGTACCGCCGGATGGTCGCCGAGGCGCAATTTAGTTGAATGTTCACGTCCCGCAGGCAATCATTAACAGGCAAAGAGGGACCGCTTGGCGAACTGGTTTTTCCCACTGGCATTTCTGCGGTTGCAATACATCGGCTGGCCCGCTGCGCTGGCGGTGTTTCTGGCGATGGGGGCGTTCATCGTCGCCACGGGGATGTTCTCGCTGGCGGGGATGGAGCCGATTCGGCGGTGGGTGGCGATTTCGCTGCGGCTCACGCTGCTGGCGGTGCTGCTGCTGGTCATCGCCGGGGCGCAGTGGGCCCGCAAGAGCTATGGGCTGGAAGTGATGTTCGTGCGCGACATCAGCCAGTCGACCGAGAACGTTCGCAACTATCCCGGCAAGAGCCTGCAGTCGTCACTCGACAACTGGATGCTGACGGCGGCGCGCAACCCCACGAAGCAGCCCGATGATACGCTTGGCGTCGTGAGCTTCAACGATCATCCGCTGATCGACCTGATGTTCACCGATAAGCCGCAACTGGATAACCGATCGATTCGTGACCCGGGCACCGGCACCGACACCGCCGCCGCGGTGAATCTGGCGCTGGCGGCGTTTCAAAAAGATTCGATGCACCGCATCGTGCTGGCGTGGGATGGAAACTCCACCATGGGGGACATGGAGCGGGCGATCGCCGCCGCGACGGCATCGCACGTGCCGATCGACGTGGTGCCACTGAATTATGACATCAATGACGCCGTGGTGATGGACCGGTTTATTTCGCCGACATCGCGGCGTGAGAAGGATCCGTTCACGCTCGACATCGTGATGCGCAGCACGGCAAACTACCCCATTGCTGGTACGCTGACGGTCACGCGCAACTCCGCCCCGCTTTCGACGCAGCATGTCACGCTGAAGCCGGGGCCGAACGTGCAGCACATTCCGGTGGCGGCGATCAATGAAGCCGGCTTGCAGCGATTTCACGCGAGCTTTGAGCCGGACGGATTGAGCGCGACGGCCGACGCGCGATCGGCCGACGCGCTGCGGTCGGCTGACGCGTTCACGTTCGTCAAAGGCCGTGGAAAGATTCTTTATGTTGACGGCGTCGAGAACGGAGCCGGCGAGGTGCTTCGCAACGCACTTAAATCGGAAGGGATCGAGATCGCCGACGCCGCTCATATCACGCCGGACCATTTCCCGACCAGCACGGTGGATCTTCAGGCGTACGACGCGGTGATCATGGCAAACGTCTCGCGCGGGCCTGACGGGCTGAGCGAAGAACAGCAGGCGGCGCTAACCAGCTACGTGCATGACACCGGCGGCGGGCTTGTCGACATTGGCGGGCCCAACGCATTCGGCGCGGGCGGCTGGGAGGGAAGCAAGCTCGAACAGATTCTCCCCGTGAACATGGACGTGCCGGCCCAGCGCCAGATTCCCAAAGGCGCGCTGGTGCTGGTGATGGACCCGTGCGAAATCCCTGAAGGAACGTATTGGGGTTTGCAGTGCGGCATCCAAGCCGTGTCGGCGCTGTCGTCGGAAGATGAGATTGGAATCATCTCGTTCTCGTGGAATGGAAACCCATCGTACAAGTGGGATCTGCCGCTGCAGAAGAAAGGTGACGGACAGGCGGCCGTCGCGGCATTGAAGAAGATGGACCCCGGCGACATGCCGAGCTTCGATGAGCCGCTGAAACTAGCGCTGGATGGCACCAACGGAAGCAATGGCCTGCTTGCTTCCACCGCACAGCAGAAGCACATCATCATCATCTCCGACGGCGATCCGCAAGGCGTCTCCGAAAGCACGTATCAGGCGTTCAACAACACCAAGATCAGCGTCTCCACCGTCGAGGCGTTCGCGCATGACATCAACGACCCAAACGTGACGCCGGTAATGAAGGAGGTCGCCGATCGACTGCACGGCCGCATCTATGGGCCGCTCAATCAGAACCCGAATCAGCTGCCAAAGATTTTCATCAAGGAAGCGACTGTCGTCCGGCGCACGCTGATTCAGGAGAAATCAGACGGCATCCCGCTGGCGATGCGCGACCCATCCAGCGAGATGGTGAAAGGGCTGACGTCGACGCCGGCGGTGTATGGAATGGTGCTCACCAGCCGAAAGCCCGATCCGCGCATCGATCTGCCGCTGGTGGCCGGAAAGCTGGGCGACCCGCTGCTCGCCGGTTGGCAGGCGGGGCTGGGGCGATCGGTTGCATTTACCAGCGACGCGACATCGCGCTGGGCGTCCAACTGGCTGGGCTCCGGCGAGTTCTCCAAGTTCTGGGCGCAGGTCGTTCGCAGCGTGGTGCGCCCGCCAGTGGATAACGACCTGGAAATGCAGACCAGCGTGTCGGGTGACAAAGGCCATATCGGTGTGCAGGCGATGGGCGCTGATGGGACGTTTCAAAATTTCCAGTCACTGGCCGGTACGCTGATCGGCCCGGACTTGAAGACTGTCGACGTTAAACTCGTGCAGACCGCGCCGGGCGAATACCAGGCCGACTTCGACGCCCGCAAGCCCGGCGAATACGTCGTCATCCTGCAACGCGATGGACAGGGCACACATAAGGGCATGGCGGTCGGGGGCGTATCCGTCAGCACATCCGAAGAGCTTCGCGACCTGCACAGCAATCCGCATAACCTGGCCGAGGTCGCGTCGCGAACGGGCGGCCGGGTATTGACGCCTTTCGACGCCGAAGTCGATCTCTTCAGCCGTGATGGGCTCGCGCCCGCCGAGGCGCTGCGACCGATTTGGGACATCCTCATTCCGCTAGGCTTAGTTCTGCTGCTGCTTGACGTCGCAGCCCGTCGTATCGCGTGGGATCGTCGCAGCATGGCTGCGCTGGTCGCCCGGGCCGGCACATTCGTGAGATCGTTCACCGAAACGCGAGCCGTCACGGGTGAGCCGATGGTGGGTGCATTGCGTCGCGCCAAAGACATCGCCAGCGAGCGCACTCGCGCCGATGCCCCCGCGACGAACGCCGAGATCAGCGTCCCGGCTGCCAATCCGAAGGCTCGTTTTACCGCCACCGGCGTCGAGGGCGACATCTCCAAAGTGGTCGGCGGTGCGAGCAATCAACCCGTGAAACCACCCCCCGTGCCCAAGCCGGCGCCCGGGATTGCCCCGAGCACCTCCGCTGAGGGAATGGGCAGTCTGATGGCCGCGAAGAAGCGAGCGAGAGAGAAGATTGATAAAGCGGCGTCGGGGGAATGAGCCGACCACATCTTACTTTTGCATCCAAAAGTATGCGGAGATGCAAGTTAGCTTACTCAACTAAGCTAACTTGCGATGTCGATTGCAAAAGTCTGATTTCCTTGATCTTACGCCGGGGCGATGCTGAAGGTCACGCCGGTCGCGGCCAATAGATCGATTGATCAAAGCCGGAATGCTTAGCGAAACGACCGGCCCAAAACGCAACCTGCTATTCGCCGCCTCGGAGATCATCGCGGCGATCAGTGATGAACCTGCTAGCAAGTGAATTGGGCCAGGCAGTCCAGCGTGAAGTGGTTACACCTTGGCCTTGAACGTCCAATGCTCGCCGGCTGAGACGCGTCGATAGCCGATTCTTTCGTAGATCCGCTCTGCACTTGGATTACGCTGATCGGTGAATAGAAATACCGATCGGCGGCCATCATCCAGAAGTTTCTGGGTGAGCTGGGCGACGAGATTCGATGCGTAGCCACGATTGCGAAATTGTGGTGGTGTGTAGACCGAGTTAATTCGAATGCCATTCGGCGTCGGCCCCGCCCACCCCGCCATCGCCACGGGGTCCGGGTCGCACCAGATGTAAATCCGCCGATTGGCGATGAGTTCGCTCGCGAAGGCAATGGCGTCTGGAACCGGCGGCTCATCGATCGCGACCATATAGTGACGAATGAACTCAGAAAGTGATTGACAATCGGTTTCGCCGCAGCATCGCATCGTGCCGCTCACCGGCGGTGGCTGAACGACCGCATTGGAAGCGTGAGCACGATATCGCCGGCAGAGGCGCCGTTGGACGCCGGCCTTTTCCGCGTAGTGGGATGCGATCGTTTCAATCGTAGACACAACACCGACGATTGCCGGTGAACCACCGTCAACAGCGAGCGCTTCAGCCAGGCATCTCGCCGCCTGCGTGGACCCGCGATTGGTCTCAAGCTGGTCGGCTGATTTCAGCTTGCCGACCATCTCTTCTGGCGGCACGACTTTCTTGCCGTCCATGTGGCCGCATTCCTTGGGCGCTTGTTGGTCTTCAAGGAATAGCGCCTGAATGCCAAGCCCTTCAAATCCGCGGACGGTGTAAGTGACATTCTTCACGTCTCCGTAGCCGTCGTCGGCGTCCACCATGATCGGCAGCGACGTGGCGCCCATGATGTCTTTCACCGCGGCGTAGCGCTCGGCAAAGTGCGTCAGATCGATATCGGGAACGCCATGCCGCGATCCCTCGACGGCGAAGCCGCCGATCTGCACGGCGCCGAATCCGGCTTGCTCGATGATGCGGGCCGATAGCGCGTCGTGAGCCACCGGCAACAACAGCGGCGTCTCCCGGACCAGGGCCTTCTTCCAACTAATTCGTTCACTTGAGATGTGCTGCATGCGAATTCTCTATCGGCGCCAAAATAACATCAAAGGCATCCTGGATACTTCGAGCGATCCATGCTCCACCCGCCGGCTTACTCCGTGCCGAACTGCTTCTTCAACTCCTGCTTGGCGTCATTGAGAACGCGCTTCTGCGATGCGGGAAGCGCTTTGCCGGCACGATTGAGATAGAAGGAGAGCATCGACATCGCCGAGCGATATGGCTCGCTCTTGCGAGCATGGCTGGCCTCCGCCGAGTGCTTGAGGGATCGCGCGATTTTCTCGGGATCTTTCCGAGTGAAGACGCCCTCATCGAGCGAGAGTGCGTGACTTTCGCGCGTGACTTTGCCGGACCACTTCTTTGACTTTGAAGCTGGCATCGCATCACCATTTATTGTTGATATTGCTGAGGTGGCGGCGTGAGCAGACGTTGCAGGTGATCCTTCAGATATCGGAAGTCCAGCGACGCCTTGAGCCAAAATTCGCTGGCGCCGCGCTCAAACGCCTTGCGGCGAAATTCGGGATCGTTGACTGCGCTGAACATGACGACAGGCAACATGGCCGTTCGCGGGTGAGCGCGAATCTGACGGAGCACCTCGAGACCATCCATTTCCGGCATCATGATGTCGAGGATCACCAAATCGACGTCGTGCGACTCGACATAGGCCAGCGCATCCTTGCCGCTGCTGACGCAAGCCGCATCACCGTTGACGTAGCGGATGAGCGCGGCCAGCATTCGGCACGCGTCATGGTTATCATCCACGACAAGGACAAGGCTCATGTTGCACAACTCCGCCGGCCGAATCCATCCGACGCGACGAGACGACAAGTCCGGTGAACAAATGCTCCCGCTAACCGCTTAAATCCTCCCAAGCACCAGCAGGATAATGATGATCAGCAGAACCAGGCCCGCGCCACCGCTGGGCGCGAATCCCCAGCCGCCGCTGTACGGCCAGGCGGGCAACGTTCCGACAATGATTAGAATGAGAAGAACGATAAGAACGAGGCGAACGCCGGATTTCATCGCAGCCTCCAGAGTCGCGCCGGCACGATCGCCGGGCGACACATACGTCATCGATTGTCCGGCTTTACTTGCCGAACATCTTTGCGACGATGAAGATCAACACCGCGCCGCCCAAGCCACCTCCGGCCAGCAGATAAACGAGCGAGTACCCAATAGCCGCAACCGGCAGAGCCGCCGCCACAATCGCTTCCATGGTTCTCTCCTGAGTGAAGCTCTCTTCGCGTCGGATTACAGCGACGCCGAATACTTGAAGAATCCGGGGAGCAAAGGGCGGGCCGGATCGTGAGGGACGTTAATCCAGGATGGCGAATCCGAATCACAGGCCCATGCTACAGCTAAAGTTGGGACTGCCCGTCCGGCTTAGGAATGAGTGCGACAGAACCGGTGCGGCAATCCATTTTGGTATTGCGATTCCGCGACAGAACGTTCATGGGATTCCAGGTCAATCGCAAAAAAAGGGCCTGAAGCTTACCCGGGAGGTATCGCTTCAGGCCCAATAATTTGCGTGGCTTGCCCCGGTTCCGCTCAGCTCTTGGCCGTCGGTGGCCGGCCGGCTCGATCGGGAAGCTGGGCGTTCCATTCCGCGCCAAGTTGTTCAACGGTTTTGCCGGTATATTTAGTCCAGAGCTCCGGATCGTAGCGGAGTTCGCGCATGGCGGCGTTCATCTCGATGACGATGTTCTTGTCGTACTTCTGGGAGACATACATCAGGAAGTTGGCGCTGATCGTGTAGCTTCCGTCGTACGACGTCGGCCTTGTCGTCGGCGCCGCGGCAACCCGTGTTGCCGGTTGTGTCGCGGCACCGCCCCTGCGGTTGCGGGCCGCGCGGACGACCGTGAATCGGGCGGGATAGCGGCGCGGCGAATCAGGTTCGTAGTACCACCAGCGCACGTAGTCGGCGATGCCTTCAACGAGCCAAGTCGGATTGCCCGTGGCGCGCGGACGCGGTGTCGCGGCGGCACCCGCCGGCTGGGTTGTCGCTCCGCCACGTCGTCGGGCAAACGTCATGCGTCCATAGCCGTACTGCTGCACGACGTGCACTTCTTCGTGCACGATAGCGCCGACGGCTTCCCGGCCGATCTCCGACTTGAGCCAGGCCGAGTTGGCGGTGATTCGCGTCCCACCGGTGGCGGCCACCGAACCAGGCCGTTCAGGGTGAATCAGTACGGTGAAATTCTTCGGCGGCTGATACCCATCGCTGGGGAGCATCTTCACAATCTTCGGATACCACTCGACGAGGGTCGGCCCAAGCTTCGTGTCGACCCACTCTTTCAGGTCGGGCGCTCCGGACGTATCGATCAAGATTTCACAAGGCGGATCGACGACGTGAAACACGCTCGTCCCAGCCGCCACCGCTTTGTCTGTAGCAGCGCCGATCAGCTCATTTTTGTCGATGACGTTGATTTCGCTGAAGAACGTGTTGCCGAATGGATCGTCGTTCTCGGCCGAGGAGACGTCGAATCGGAGATAGCGGTATTTCCCAAGCGTGCCGTCGGTGTCGGCGATGCTGACGCCGTATTGCCCGCCTACGGCACCGGATTTCGGCCGGGTGTCGACATCGGCGATTTGTTTCCACTCGCCCTGCGGATCGTTCGAGCCCGACACTTTGTAAACCTGCGGAGCGCGGGTGTCGGTATGCCACGAGTAGCTGTTGATCTGCGTGATGTCGATCTCGGCTCCTAGATCGACGACCAGCCGGCCGCCTTTGGAGCCTTGCGAGAAGAAGAAGTTGCTGGTCGGCTGATCTTCTTCGGTGGGCAGCTTGCCGTCGTGCAGCACATCAGGCGCGCCGCCATTTTCATCCTGCTCGCCTGTCGTGATGCGAAACTTCGCGCCGGTGGCGGCATTCAGCTTCGCAGGCGACGGTACGTCATCAAACTTGAACGCCGGCGTGGCCTTGTCGCCGGTATTGTGGGCGACGGTGACTTTCACGTCGCCCAGCGCGACGCCGGCAAACAGCGCGCTGCCGATTGCGCAAATTAACCATGGGTGTATTTTCACTGAGAGTGCTCCTTTGATTCGTTAGACGCAGCAGACCCACCGAGCCCAACGCATGCAGGCCTTGCAGATCACTGCGGCGGCTCGATTTTCCGGCCAGTTAAAAGATATTGCCAGATTGCGTCGAACTGCCTTGTCGCGTCATGATCGAACGCCGCCAGCCCGGTTTTATCGTCGAAGTCGGCAAAGCGCGGCATCTTGGTGGCCGGGTCGATGCGGGCTGGGTCGTGCATCCAGCGAGAGTAATAATCGGGCTGCATGCGTTCGGCAACATACTGGAAATTAATCGACGGCGCTTCGAAAGGCGCGAAGGGCGCGACGCCGGCGATCGGATGGCATTGATTGCAACTGAAGCCGACGTTGGCGGTCTTGCCGCACAGCGCCCGGCCGGCTTCAACGAATGCGGCGTTCGGCTTGGGAAGTTCAGGCAAACTGGGGAAAAGACCGTGCTGCTCGGCGATGCCCGTTGCGAGCGTCGCAGCACGAGCGGCAAAGGCCGGCATCCGCGCCCGCAGAAAATATCGCGGCTTGTAATCGAGCTTCCCCCCGATGAATCGCCGCATCCACTCCGGTCGCAATTTGTCGCCGGCGAACGTCAGCGATGGAATCCGCTGCTCGGCGGCGATCAATTCTCCCTCCCGCACCGGCGGATTCGGAAACTGCTGATGCAGCGACTGTGAAGCGTCCGCCAGCGACTGCGATAGAAGGGACTCGCTCGCATCCCGAGCGTGGCAGGCGGTGCAGCGCATTTCACGAATCTCGGCCTCAGCCAGCTCAGCGTCGCATCGCTGAACATCCTCCAGACCTGAGTTGAGCGCGGCCAGGATCGCCTGCCGCTGGCTGGCTTGAAACGTGAAATGCGGCGACTTCGCGTCCGGCTCCTCGGACATGCAGCCGCTGGATCGCTCGGATTGCCCCAGCTTCATAAACGGGAACGCGCGCTGCGCCGCAGGCTTCACCTTGCCGGCGTGGCAGTTCATGCACCCCGATGAAACGAGCAACCCCTCGCCCAGCGCGGCGTCGCCGCCGATCGACTTTGGGACTGACTGACCATCGGCGGCCAGATAAACGGCAATGTCCGCCGCCTCAGTTTCGCTCAGCGCAAACCGCGGCATCGGATTCCACGCGTAGTGAGAGGCCGGGTCGAGCAGATACTGTTGCAGCGCCGCGGGTTGGAATTTCGCGGCGACATACTTGAGCGCGATTCGCGATGGGTCGTCATCGCCAGCAGGCGGCGTGTGACAGACGACGCATTCAAGGTTGGCGAACAACCGGCCGCCGTTGGCGGCATCGCCGGCGACTTTCGGCGCGGGCGCGGGCTTGCCCTGAGATGCCAGATAAGCCGCCAGATCAGCGGCGATCTTTTTGCTCGCGATGCCGTGAAGCGGCTGGGGCATGTGTGCGCCGGGCCGAAGCTTTTGCGGATCTTCGATCCACGCCGCAAGCCAATCGGCTTTCAATCGTGAACCGATGTCGGTCAGATCCGGCGCATCGGGCGAAAGCTCTGGAATTGTGTTGGTGTTAGCGTGACACCGAAGACAGCGAAATTCCCCCACCAGCGACTGTCCTTCCAGCATTCGAATGCTCGTCGCGACGTCATCGCCCGGAGGCTCATGCGTCAGCAGCGCCGCCGGCACCGGCTCGGGCGGGAAGCTCTTGGATTCCCAAAACAGCCGCAGCGCCGCGTCGCCGGCGTCGGGGCTTTGATAGCGGGCCAGCAGAACATTCTTCCCCTTATTGAGCCGGACTTCGTCGCTGACAACTTTGGAAAGATCGTCGCCGGATGATTCGAGAACCGTCGCACCGTTGAGCAGCAATATCACCTTGCCGCGCCCCTCGGCGTGAAATTTCACGTAGCTGCGCAGCCGGAGATTGAGATTGCCGGTGAACTCGGCGCTAAAGGGCCCAGGACGCACGTGCGATGCCGGCGCAGACCCGGCGGGAACATAAAGCGCGATTAATCGGCTGATGCGGGATTCGTGCTCTGCCTTGTCCTTCGGGCCGCTGATCGAAACGACCACGCCGGGCAGAGGTTCGTCCGCGGCGATAGTGGCAGTTGCCATCGCGAAAACGATGCACGCAATCAAAATGCACTGTCGGATCACTTGTAAAGACACGCTCGCAAGTTTGCCGGATATGTCGCGGAATTCAACTCAGCTTGCGCAATCGGACAACTCGGCAGATATAACTACCCGTCATAGCAAACTGGGGGTTTGACCAATGACCCAACAAAACAAGCCTGAACCGGAAGCGGCTGTCGTAGATGGAATCGTCGGCGGCGATTTCCCGTGCCGTCGCTGCGGGGACAACCTGCGCGGCTTGCCCCGGGACGGCAAATGCCCGGAATGCAACGCGCCGGCGGAGATATCGATCAGCAACGATCTGCTGCGGTATTCCGAGCCGACCTATCTCCACACGCTCCGCCGGGGAATTCATTTGATCTTTCTTGGCATCATCACCGGCTTCGTTGCCGCCATTCTGACGGTGGTTCTCTTTAGGAGTGCCGGGGCTAGTCCACTGGGTGCGCTGGTGCGATTTGCGGCGGCAATCCCCGACCTCGTCGGGAGCTGGATGCTCACGGCACCCGATCCATCCGGCGTGGGTGAATCGCGATATGGCACGATCCGCCGAACGATCCGCTACTGCATCATCGCAGGGGCAGCCGACTCATTCATTGACACCATGTTGGGCGTCGGTTCGATTCCGCACGCGACACTTCTGGGCTTCAAGGTGTTGTCGATTCTGGTTGAAATCGCGAAGTTGGTTGGGCAAATCGCGCTCTTGGCATATCTGTCTCAGCTTGCCATACGTATTCCCGACGACAATCTTGGATCGCGTTCGCGCTCCTTACAAATGTGGATCGGCAGCCTTCAGGGGATCATGCTAGTCGCATCGGTTCTACTCGGGTTTATGCAGCGGCAGCCACGTGGGCCATGGATGGTCCTGGGATGCGCTGGCGGCATCGCTTGGCTTGTACTCCTCGTGCTCTACATCAACTATCTGTTCATGCTCGGAAAATTCGCGACGCGCTTCCGCGAGGAAGGCGAACGGTCGCGCCTGCTGTGGGCGATCGCGGCAGAAAAGGTGCAGAAGGATGCGATATAACCGCAATGCGATGTCGACTGAGGATTGATATTTGATGAGGGAAACTAGCCAGCTCACTGACGTGGCGTGCCTCAGGTGCCAGTACAACTTGCGCGGCTTGGCTCTCAATGCGCACTGCCCTGAATGCGGGCTGCCGGTGTCGGTTTCGGTTGGAAGCGGACACCTGCGGCTCAGCAGCCGAGCGTATGTTGCAACGCTGCATAGCGCGCTGGTTTTTTTGTTGTATGGCGCTGCCTTCGGTCTGGGCTATCACCTGGCGCGATTGTTGGGCGGATTTCGAAACGCGTGGATCCTCGCGCTGACTCAAATCCCGGGCCTGATCGGATTATGGCTCGTCGCGACACCCGACCCGCGCGGTCTTGAGACCAAGACGACTGATTTTCTGCGTAAATTCTTGCGCTTTTCCGTCATGGTGTCCGTCGTCGATGTCGCGACGATCCTGATCCCCTATTCTCTCTGGCGACAACTGCCATTGGCGATGTGGGGATGGCTTGGAATCGTATTGCTTCTCTTGGATTACGCGGGCAGCGTCGCGCTGATGCTCTACATATCGACACTTGCCGAGAGGATTCCAAGTGAAAAGCTTGCTCGTTTCGCCACACAGCTGGCCTGCCTGATCGGCGCACTCGCGATCGTGTCAGTGACCGCACATTCCATATGGCAAAATGTCTGCATTCAAATGGATTTTGAGGCTGTTGTCGATCCACATTTTCGACGTCATCCCATGGGCGGCGGTCCCGATCAACCTGGGTTCGATCCTGCTCTTCCGCAGCGTTGCTCGGCGCATGCGCGAACAACTTCAGAATATCGGTGGATTCGGCGGCCCTGAAATCGATTGCCTCTGAAAGCCAACGGGACCGAAGGTAACTACCCCTTAATCGGCACGATCCAAATATTGCGGAACTTCACCGAATGATGGTGAAACTGCAGACGGATGGGGCCACCGGCGGCAGTCTCTTTGGAGCCGCTGCCAGTTTCGTGCGGGATTTCGGTGTTGTCCTGGACGAGTTCCCCGTTCCAATAGACGGTGACATGCGCGTTGCTGACCTTCTTGCCGTCCTCGAACTTGGCGGCGTGGAAGGTGATGTCATACGTCTGCCATTCACCCGGCGGCTTGGGAACCATTTTGAGCGGGGCTTTCACGCCGTAGATCGCGCCGCAAGCGCCGTTGGCATAGGTGTCGTTGTGATAACTGTCGAGCACCTGCAACTCATAGCGGCCTTGCAGGAACACGCCGCTATTGCCGCGGTCCTGACCCTTGAATTCCGGGCCCAAGCTTGGCTCATTGAACTCGACATGAAGCTGGAAATCCTTGAACTTCGCTTTGGTGGCGATGTCATGCTTGGCACTGACCATGACGCCGTCTTCGACGGGCCAATCCGCTGGATCTTTGGAGCCGAAGACGACCCAATCCGATGTATCTTTGCCGTCAAACAGCGACTTGGAATGGTCGGGTTGCACGCCCGGCTTAAGGATGTCGTCAGCAGCCAGCGTGAAACTCGCCGCCAGCGCGGCAATCGTCAGAAAAGCGCAAGCACAAGACTTCAAATTCATTCGCATGGTTGTCCTCCGCGATCAATACCAACGACGCCCTAGGCGTGTTGTTCAACGACTGGGAAACCGTCGGGCTTGTCATCCATCGATGCTATCCGCCGGGATTCCAATCGCCAGGTAAGCAGCGGCCTGACGACGCAAATCGTGGCCAAATAGATGCACGCCGTGCCGAGCGCCATCACCAAACCAAGGCTTCGCAGCCCCTTGTGGCTGGCAAAGAACCAGAAGAACGAAAAGCTGCTGCACGTGACGAACGCGCAAAGGAGCAATGCGCGATCGGAAGGATCCCACCGGCGCCAGACGCGCCGTGGATTATGAACCGCCTCGCGATAGCGATGCATCATGAATACGCCGTATTCATGTCCGGCGCCGATGAGGATCGGCAGGCCGAAGAAGTTGGCGAAGTTCCAGGTGATGCCGAAGAGGCCCACGAGCTCCAGCAGCATCGGCAACCCCAGCGCCAGCACGCTGATTGCGATGAAAGTGTGCGCGATGTTGCGCAGATCGATCAGCACAAGAATGAAGATGAGAATCAGGGCATAAGCGGTTGCCTGATAAAACGCACGCTCGATCGCGCCGGTAGTGTGATAGATGTCCGACGAGATGCCGGTCACATCGGGAGCGCCTGGAACCGTTGCCACGCGCGCTTCGACCGCGTGCTCAAACGTATCGAGGTTTTCGCGGTTCCACAAATCATATTTCGGCTCGATATAAAGGGCGTAATCGTTTGTCCCATCCGGAAGCTTGCTCACGAAGTGGTTGCGAATCTGATCGGGAATCTTCTCAATATCCAACGGCGGCGGCTGAACGATCGAGAGAAGCCGCTTGAGCTGGGCCACAAATTCGGTCTGCCAAGTTGAAAGCGACGCGGCGGTTGCATTGGGATCGGAACTGCGAATCGCTTTCGCGAATGCCCGGAGCGC
>Ga0182024_10004660_pt1 | contig 31340 bp, 30 predicted proteins | sample P32metaG_FD_120480 | JGI IMG/M metagenome (GOLD analysis project Ga0182024, IMG submission 120480) | Permafrost microbial communities from Stordalen Mire, Sweden - P3-2 metaG (Illumina Assembly) | ecosystem: Environmental > Terrestrial > Soil > Wetlands > Permafrost | place: Sweden: Stordalen... | reverse complement strand
ATGGCTGGAAAAGTGCCGCCGTCTATGGAAAAACTGCGAACGAAAACTGAATACGAGCTTGCAAATGATCCACTTGGCCTTTCTCCGACTGCTGCTGAGAAGATCGTAAACAGGCTCTTAGGGCTGCAGCGAAGCAATCTGCGGCGATGCGCTACACTCCCAGCACCGCCCGCTGCGCTACGAATATCTCTTTCAGGCCCGCTTCGGCCAGGTCAATGAGACCGTTGAGCTGGCCGCGGGAGAAGCTGCCTTTCTCCGCCGTGGCCTGGGTCTCGATGAGGCCGCCGTCGGCGGTCATCACCACGTTCATATCCACCTCGGCCTGCGAGTCCTCCTCGTAGCAGAGGTCGAGCAACGGCGTTCCGCCCACGATGCCGACCGACGTGGCGGCCACTAGCTGCTTGAGAGGCGAAGTTTTGAGCGTACCCGCCTCGACCAGGGCATTCAGGGCCAGGGCGAGGGCCACCGCCGCGCCGGTGATGGCCGCCGTGCGCGTGCCACCGTCGGCCTGGATCACGTCACAATCGAGGATCACTGTCCGCTCCCCCAGAGCCTTCATATCGACAACCGAGCGTAAGCTCCGGCCGATCAGCCGCTGAATCTCATGAGTCCGTCCGCCAATCTTGCCCTTCTCGCTCTCGCGGGGCGTACGCGTGACCGTGGAGCGGGGGAGCATCGAGTACTCCGCTGTAACCCAGCCGCGGCCCGAGTTGCGCAGCCAGCCGGGGACGCCTTGTTCAACGGTAGCGTTGGTGAGAACCCGCGTGTTGCCCAGCGACACCAGCACGGAACCTTCGGCGGTCTGGACAAAGCCCGGAGCGAGGGAGAGCGGACGAAGCTGGGCGGGCGACCTCTCGCCGGGACGAAAGAAGGTAGAAGAGGATGGTGCGTTCATAGGGGGATTGTACGGGAGTGGGAGGGTTGCGGGCCGGTTCCAAAGCGGGAAACCCAGTATTTTCGTGGCCCGGAATAGGAATAAGCGGTTAACTAGCTGAAAGTGCATTGATTACGCCCATTTTATGGGTTGGGCCGGCTCCCTTGTGTGTTCCATTTTGGGACGAACGGGTGCACTTCAGTTCTGCGGGATTGTCCGGGAACTGGACAGCAAGCTCTTCCCTTATCAGGAACTTAACGGAACCGTCCTAGTTTGGCACGCAACGTGTAATAGAAGAGGACAGAAACCAAGAACAGGGCTAGGAATTCAGGGATCTGGGAACAGCGAATAGCAGAAGTCACGAAGACCCGGATGGGAAAGGAACGAATCATGCAGCAGATGGAGCAGGCGACGGGATTGGGCGGAGCGGAGCGCAAGCGGGTAGAGGCGGTGATGGAGACGCTGGCCACGCTGCGCAGCGAGGGTGAGAACTTGGCGGAGGTGGCGCACGACGCCAGAAATATGGTGACGGCCCTGGCGCTTTACTGCGATCTCCTTGAGGAACCGGGGGTTCTGGGCACTCCATTCCTTCACTATGGAAACGAGTTGCGGCTGGTGGCCGCGGCCAGCCGCCGGCTGGTGGAACGGCTGGTGGCGCTGGATACGCGCCAGGGCGCGGCGGCAGATTCCTTCCTTGGCTCCGCGCGCGAGTTGGGAAGATTGCCGGCGAAGGCTGCGCCTGCGGACGATGCTTCAAACGGCGACCGTCTGCGCCAGTCGCTGAGCTGGGATCTGATGCCGTCCGAGCCGATTGGCAGCCTGGCCGCCGAACTGGTAGCCAACCGGAACCTGCTGGCCGCGCTGGCCGGGCCCTCGATTGCTTTGACCGTGGACGCCGAAGGAGGCACTTTGCCGGTGTGGCTGACGGGGGAGGATCTGACCCGGATGCTGGTCAACTTGGTGAAGAATGCCGCCGAGGCCATGCCGGCGGGCGGGAAGATCCAGCTTGGCCTGTACGAGTTTCATGCGGGGGCGAACGCCGCACCCTGGCTGGTGTTGACGATCGAAGATAGCGGGCCCGGTATTCCGCAAAAGGCGCTGGAAAAAATATTCGAGTCCGGCTACACCTCGCGTTCCAATGGCGCGTTCTCGAACGGAGGCTGGCCGGCCACGCATCGCGGGCTGGGCCTCGCCATCACCCGTTCGATCGTCGAGGGAGCAGGCGGCCGGATTCACGCTGCAAACCGCACGCCTTCAGGGGCGCGCTTCAAGATTGAGTTGCCTGTCCGGAGCCGCTGAATCTGGGCTTCCAGGGCGGCGCAAGATCGGCAACTTCAAATCCAAGTGAACCAGTCCAATTTACCCAAGCACGCGTGAGGCGCATACAATGCTCGCAACGGTTCTGAACTCAAGAAGCATGGAGTTTATCCCCCAACTCGCGGAGCCGGCGGTGCGGCTGCACCTGCTGGTGGTGGACGCGGATGCGGCCATCCGGTCGGCCTGCGCCGAGATCGCCGCCAGCCTGGGGTACGCGGTGGAAAGCACCGGCGACCTGGGCCAGGCGCGCAGCCAACTGCGCGGGCGACCGGCCGATATTTTGCTGGTCAACCTGCCTCCGGGCAGCAATCAGGGCTTGGAACTGGTCTCCGAGGTCAAGCTGCTCTATCCGGATACCTCGGTGATCGCCATGACCGCGTCGGGATCGGTGAACGCGGCGGTGGAAGCGATGCGCTGCGGCGCTTCCGACTACCTGACCAAGCCCTTCGCCATGGACGAGCTTTCGACGGTGCTGGACCGTGCCGCCGCAAGCCACCTGACCGACACCGCGACTCGTCAGCTACGGGAGCGGCTGCGGCTTTCGCAAGGCCTGGGCGCGATGATTGGCCGCTCGGGAGAGATGGAGAAGCTCTATCGCATCCTCTCGAAAGTGGCCCAGAGCTCGCATCCTGTTCTGGTGCTGGGCGAGAGCGGCACGGGCAAGGAGCTGGTGGCCAGGACCATTCATGCCTATGGGCCTCACTCGCAAAAACCTTTCCTGCCGGTGGACTGCGGCTCGTTGGTGCCGACGCTGATCGAGAGCGAGCTGTTCGGCTATGTCAAGGGCGCCTTCACAGGAGCCAACCGCTCCAAGGACGGGTTGCTGATCTCGGCCGAAGGGGGCACGGTCTTCCTGGACGAAATCGGCGAACTCACGCTCGACTTGCAGGCCAAACTGCTGCGGGCGCTTCAAGAGAAAGAAGTGCGGCCGGTGGGAGCCACCCACGCGGTACCAATCAAAGCGCGCATCGTGGCCGCCACCAACCGCGACCTGGCGGCGATGGTCGAAAAGGGCGCCTTCCGCAAGGATCTCTTCTACCGTCTCAATGTGGTCAATCTGCGGCTGCCTTCGCTGCGCGACCGGCGCGAGGACACTCCGCTGCTGGCGGCGCACTTTCTCGACCGCATCAGCCGCGAGCACGGCACCAAATTTACGCTCAGCGACGAGGCTCTGCGCATCATGATGCGGCACGATTGGCCGGGCAACGTGCGCGAGCTCGAAAACGCGGTCGAGCGGGCCTGCGCCCTCTCTTCGGGCCCGGTGCTGCACCTGGGCGATCTGCCCACGCAGTTGCAGCAGCAGGGGCTCGATGCTCAGCAGATCGCCGACTCTGCGCCTGAGCGCGGCGGGGCAAGCGGCGCGCCGGAGGTCAAGACGCTGGCCGATCTCGAACGCCAGGCCATCCTCGAGGCCATCCGCATCCTCAAAGGCGACAAATTGCAGGCTGCCAAGCTGCTGGGAATCGGCAAGACCACTCTCTACCGCAAGCTCAAGGAATACGGCATCGCGGACTCGATCGAGGAAGAGTAACCCCCAACAGCCGTTAGCATCCAGCTCCCAGCTTGTATTGCAGGGGATCTGCATTGCCGGGCGATGCCGGCAGTGCGCGAAGACCGCAAGAGCCGAGGGCTAGAGGCTAGTAGCTGGTAACCAATATCAGGGAACAAGGAGCAGGGAATGAGCATTCTGATTGTGACCGGAGTCGAAGGCGCCCGCAACTGCGCGGCCGTGGTGAGTACGCAATTGGGCATGGAGGTTGAGGTGGCGGAGGGACGCAAGGCCGCGCTGGCCGCGCTGCGCCGCCGGGAGTATGCCGCCGTAGTGGTGGATGAAACTATGGCCGAGTGCGACCCGTCCGCCGCCGAGGCGGTATGGGAGCTGGCCGGTCTCGCGATTCCTTTGCAGATCAACTTCGCGCTCGCCGGTGCGGCCCGGCTGATCCGGGAGATTCGCGCGGCACTGGGCCGCCGCGAGCGGGAACAGGCGCTGGCACGCAGGGCGGCGACGGCTGCCATCGAGAGCGAGTTGAAGACCACGGTCGCGGGCCTGCTGCTGCACTCGCAGTTGGCCCTCTCCGGCAGTGAGGTCTCTTCGCCCATCGCTGAAAAGCTGCGCGTAGTGGCGGATCTTGCCGGGAGCCTCCGCCAGCAGTTGAACGCGCCTTTGCAGGTTCGCGGAGGCACCGTCGCCTGACCACCTGCGGGGTGAGGCGGACGCCTTCGGCTCGTCCGCGCCGCAAAAACGTTGAGCGCCCCGTTATCCCTCCCAGCCTCCACAGTCTGGACAGCAAAGAAGGTTCTTTTGTGCATGCGCATTGCCGGGGCGCACCTGCCCCGGCGCTTTTTCCGACGACGCATCCAGCCCGTCGCATGAATCCGCCAACCTGCTGACTCGCTATTACGCGTGGCAGGGGCTAATTTTCCTCTTGTGTCGGAAAACGTTCTGAATACGCATTGGAAGCCCTCTCATCGCATCTCGACAACCTCCCTTCTCACCAAGAATTAATCAGACTCCAAACCAGGTACAAGCACTGTAACCCTGTGAAATGGGGTTCAGGACCGGGCATAGCCCATGTACCATGTGGGCATGGCGCTGGTAGAGGTCAATTCGATCTGGAAGAGCTACCCCCGTCGGGCAGGGCTGCGGACGGACGCGCATACAGTAGTCGAAGATGTCTCGTTTGCGATTGAGACCGGCGAAACGCTGGGGCTGGTGGGCGAGTCCGGCTCGGGCAAAACCACGGTGGCGCGGATGATTCTGGGGCTGGTGGAACCCAGCCGCGGCTCGGTGCTCGTGGACGGAATCGAAGTGCCCCGCGCTTCAGGCAATGCCTTGCGCCGGCTACGACGGCAGATGCAGCCCGTCTTTCAGGATCCCTACGCCGCCCTGAATCCGCGAATGAACGTGCTGGAAATCGTCACCGAGCCGCTGCTGATTCATCGACACGAAGTCGGGATCAGAACGGAGCGCGCGGCTCTACGCATCAAGGCGGTTGAATTATTGGGCGCGGTGGGCTTGGAAGAGTCGGCGCTGGGGCGGCATCCGCACGAGTTCTCCGGCGGGCAGCGGCAGCGCATCAACATTGCCCGCGCGCTGGCGCTGCGGCCGAAGCTGCTGATTCTGGATGAGCCTGTTTCGGCGCTCGATGTGAGCGTGGGAGCGCAGATTGTGAACCTGCTGCGGCGCTTGCAGCGCGAGCACCGGCTCACTTATCTGTTTATCTCGCATTCCATGCCCCTGGTGCGCTATCTGAGCACCCGCATTGCAGTGATGGAACGCGGCCGCCTTATCGAGTGCGGCGAAGCGGTGGCCTTGTGCGCCAAACCTCAGCGGGAGTACACGCGTCAACTGATCGCGGCCACGTCGGAGTTGCCTCGCTGCGTGGCCTGATCGACCCAGGTAAAATCCAACTGCTACTTCGACGGCGCTGTGGAGGGCGCCTGTGGCGCGGGCGGAGTTGATGCCGGTGGAGTTGAGGTTGCAGGAGCCTCCGGCTTTGGCGACGACCCGGCGGAGGGTGGCGCTGCCGTGCCGGGTTGACCCTGTGGCGGCGCTCCCGGAGTTCCGGGCCTCATTGGCGGCGGTCCACCGTGCATGCCACCCATCGATGGATGCATTGCGGGCGACGGAGGCGCATCGGCAACGTCGACCAGCTCGACATCGAAGATCAGGTCGGATTTTGAGGGGATGCCGGGGTGATCCGGACCGTGGTCGGGAATCGTTCGGCTGCCGTAAGCCATTTGCCAGGGGATAAACAGGCGGCGTTTGCCGCCGACCTTCATGCCGACAAAGCCCTGGTCGAAGCCGGGAATTGCGCCACCTGTGCCTTGGAGAAACGGCAGGGGCTGGGGGTCGCCCAGTTTGGGTTTGCCGTCATCGCCCAGCACCGGCTTGTTGTCTTTGTCGCGGAGAGGCTGGCGGTGGTCGTCGGAGGAGTCGAACTTCACTCCGTCGGCAGCCCGCCATCCGGTGTAGAGAACTTTGTACAACTTGTTCGGCTCGGCGGCGGCGCCCGTGCCGACCTTGATCTCCTGGTAGCGCAGGGCTGCCGTAAAGACGGTCTTCTGAATTCCCTTGTACTGGGGAATGCCGGCAGGCGCCTTGATGACTGCCGCGATGGTTGGGGAGGTTACTTTCGCTGCCGGGGCAGCCGCCTTGGCTGTCGAGGCTGTCGCGGCGGTTGTAGCCGCCTTGGGCGCGGTGGCCGCTGGCGCAGCCGGTTTGGCGGGGGTTTGCGCGAATGCAGCAGCGGCGCTTGCCGCTACTAACAGAATGGGAAGGATATGTTTCATGGGGGGTTCAAGCTCCTGGGGTTCTTCACCGGAAGTGTATCAGGCGCCCCCGCTCATTGGCATCCTGACAGCAAACCAGCCAGCAGCGCCGTTCTTGGGGCCAGGTGCTCGATCGTGATCGATTCATGGCGTGCGTGCGCTCCGTCGCCAACGGCGCCCATGCCGTCCAGCGTGGGAATACCTAGTGCGGAGGTGAAGTTGCCGTCGGATGCGCCCCCAGTGGAGGCTTCCTCTAATGTGAAGCCCAGCTCGGCGGCCAGCATCCTCGCCGTCCTGTAGAGATGGACAGTTCCGCGCGTACGCTCCATGGGCGGGCGGTTGATTCCGCCGGTGACGGCCAGCGTGCAATGTTTGTCGGCCGGCTTCAGTCTCGCAAACTTGCATTCGATGCGCGGGCCGTCGGCTTTGCGGGCGATGCGGACATCAACCTCCGCCCAAGCCTCGGCGGGAATCACGTTGGTCTTGGAGCCGCCTCCGGCTAGGCCGACACTCACCGTCAAACCGCGCTTGAGGTCGGTCCAGTTGCTCATTGTTTCCACCGCACGGGCCATCTCCCGAATTGCGTTAGCCCCTTTCTCAAAGTCGACGCCGGCGTGGGCCGCTACTCCGTTCACGTCGATCCGCCAGTTACCGGTGCCCTTGCGCGCGGTTTTATAGGCAAGTCCCTGCGCTGGCTCCAGTACAAAAACGGCGGCGCACTCTCCCGCCACCCGCTCGGTGATGGGCCGCGAGATCGGGCTGCCAATTTCTTCGTCTGTGTTCAGGAGCAACACAATCTCGCGATTCAGGAGACCGGTTTCGGCGAGCATTTCGATGGCGGTGAAGGCCATGGCCACGCCAGCTTTCATATCCAGAGTGCCGGGTCCCCACAGGCGGCCTTCGCCGAGGCGGCAAGGCATGGTCTTGAGCGTGCCCGGCGGCCAAACCGTATCCAGATGTCCGAGTACAAGGATTGGTTTAGCGGACCCAGCCCTGGCGTTGCGCCCGAACCGAGCCTCCAGCACATTCCCAAATTCACGCTGACGGTGTAATTTGACTTGCCCACCTAGTGCTTTGGCCTGCGCTGCCGCCAGCGCCCCGCAGGCATCCACGGCAGCTTTATCGTCGGAGGGAGACTCTGCCCGCACCAGCTTCTGAATGAGCTCGATTAGCGCGGCCTGCTTGCGCCGCGCTCCTGCCAGCAAAGCGCGCATTGGGATGGGGAGATCGGAGCAGGTGGGCATGGACGGACCTTTCATGGCAATTCTAGCCCCGTCTCAATCCGGCCGCATTGACCGGCCGGCAGCTGGTATGGTTCGTATTGGCTTGCTATAGCCATAAATTATGGCTAGAATAGAAGGCATGGACATCAGTACCGCGGAAGCCAAGAATCGTTTCACAGAGCTGATTCGGGTGGTCGAGGGTGGCGAGCAGGTGGTCATCACCCGTCACGGCCGACCCGTCGCCCAATTGGCTCCGCCGCCTGCCGGGCGCCGCAAGGCGAAGCTGGGCGGCATGAAGGAGCGCATCCGTCTCTTGCCAGGCTGGAACGAGCCTGTCGATCCGGACCGCTTTATCGAGGGCGGCTTGTGACAAGCCGAGTTGGCGCGAACGGTTTCCTCCTGGACACCTGTTCGGCACTGCTGGCACTCGCAGAGCCGGATGCGCTCACGCCTACGATGCGCAAGGCGATCCTTACCGGACCTAATCATCTCAGCGTGGTCTCATATTGGGAGGTTGTGCTCAAGAGCATGAAAGGTGCTCTCGATGTCGGCGATCCGCGCACCTGGTGGTTCGATGCGCTGGAGCAATTGGCCGCGACGCCTCTGATTTTGCGTCCTCAGCACATTGCGGGAGTTTATGGGCTGCCGCCGATTCATAAGGATCCATTCGATAGGATGTTGATTGCGCAGGCCACGTCGGAAGGGCTAGCGCTGGTGACTATCGATGGAGAGATCGCACAGTATGCCTCGAAGAGCCTGCGCAAGGTTGGATGAGGGGTGATTCGGCGAGCTTTCTGTCCAGGAAGGTGGCATGTACTACGCAGAGTGTGGCTAAAATGCCACAGTGCGGAGAAGCCATATTGCGTCTAATCTAGCCAGTGCGCAGAGTTTCGCACTGGTAGGAGAACGGATTATTGGCTCATCCCGCGCACCTGGAACAGACAATTGCCGCGCCCATCGAGTTTACGGGTGTTGGCCTTCACTCTGGCGCACCGGTGACTATGCATCTGTTACCCGCCCCGGCTGGATCGGGCATTGTCTTCCGCCGCACCGATCTGGACAACTTTGAAATTCCCGCCACGGGCCGCAACGTGGCCAAGGTCAGTTACGCCACCAGCCTGATGCGCCAAGGCGTGCTGATTTCTACCACCGAGCACCTGCTCTCCGCGCTAATCGGCATGGGCGTTGACAACGTAATCGTCGAGTTGGACAACCTCGAGCTGCCTATTTTGGACGGCAGCGCCCTGCCTTATGTGCAGGCATTTCTCGATGCCGGCATTCGCACCCAGCGCCGCCGCCGCGAAACTATCCGCATTCTGCACGACGTGGAGGTGCGCGAGGGCAACAAGTTCATCGGCGTCTATCCCGGTTCGGGCTACAGCATCCAGTACGCCATCGACTTTCCCGCGCCCATCGGCCAGCAACGAGCCTATGTGGATTTGGCAGCCGAGACCTATGGAACGGCCATCGCACCGGCCCGGACCTTTGGCTACAAAGCCGACGAGAAGAAGCTGCGCGATATGGGCCTGATCCGTGGCGCAGGCCCGGAAAGCGCCATTATTCTGGGGCCGAAGGGCCCTGAGAACGGTCCACTGCGTTTTGCCGACGAGTATGTGCGTCACAAGGTGCTGGACTTGATCGGCGATCTGGCCCTGGCTGGACGGCGCATTGAAGGCCATGTGGTGGCCGAGCGCGCGGGCCACGCCATGCACACAGCCCTGGTCTCCCGCTTGCTCAAAGACCGCTCGGCCTGGGAGCTGGCCCATGTGCCGGCGGAAACCGCGCAGGCTGAAGCAACTGAGCCGACGCCTGTGGCTGGTTACTCACTCTCCAGGCCGGCCTTGATAGGCGCGTAGATCCGTGCTGCCCGGTCGGCGATGTTTCTGGCCGATCCGTCGCCTGCGCGGAAAATCATGCATCCACCACGCCCAATCACTCTTTTTCCGCACTTGGCATGAGCCTGGGTGCCAATCCACACGCAACCCCCTTCAACTTCCGGTACCATACTTGAGGTACCTATTGCACAATGAGCCTGAAAGCCAAGCTGGAAGCTGTCATCTACGCCGCGGAGGAGCCGGTCACACTGGCCCAGCTCGCCGCACTCTTTGCCGCCGACGCCCTCGAATGGAAGGCGGAGTTGGAAGCCGTGTCTGCCGCGCAGGCCACCGCGTCCGAAGACCGGGTCGCGCAGTCCGCCGAACCTCTACTGCTGCCTCCCCTGGCTTCTGAGGAGATCGCCGGGCCAGATTCGGATGGAGCGCCGAATGGGGTCGAGGACGCTGCTGCACCTCTTGAGTCCTCCGCTGAGCCTCCATCGGAGCCCGCCTCCGATTCGAGCCCAGAGGCAGGCGCGGAACCGGTCGAGGCCTCTGCTGACGCCGAGTTGGAGTCCCGCCGGCTCGCCCGCCTGCGCGACCGCGAGGTCCGCGCCGTCATCCGCCAACTGCTCGACGAACTCATCGCCAGCTACGCTTCCGATGGCCGCGGCGTCGAGATTCGCGAGATCGCGGGCGGTTTCCGCATGGGCACCAAGCCCGAGTGTCACGATGCGGTCCGTTCCTTCGTCAAGAGCCTCAAGCCAGCTCTCAAGCTCTCTCTGCCCGCTTTGGAGACGCTGGCCGTCATAGCCTACAAGCAGCCGGTCACCGCGCCTGAAGTGAACGAAATTCGTGGCGTGGATTCATCCGGCGTCTTCGGCTCGTTACTTGCCCGCAAGCTCATCGCCACCGCCGGCCGCAAGCAAGTGATCGGCCGCCCCATTCTGTACAAAACCACCCGCGAGTTCCTGCTCCGTTTCGGCCTCAAAGACGTAACCGAGCTTCCCTCGATGGAGGAGTTCGAGAAGCTGGCCGAACTCGAACTCGATGAACCGGAACCCACCGCCGAAGCAGAGCCGGCGAACACAGAAGCTGAGGATTTGAGCATGGAACTGGATGAGACCGACGACGAAGCGCTCCCACGCGGATACCCGAACACCCTCTCGGAACCCGAGGAGCCTCCAGCCGAACCAGAGTTAGTCCACTCAGAAACCCCGAAATCGGGTCCGCAAGTGGACGAGACCGATGACGAAGAGCTACCAGGCGAATACCCGAGCACCCTGCCGGAGTTCCCGGAATCCACCTAGACCGCCGCGACGGCCGTCAGCAACGAAAGCTCAACCCCCGGCAGAGGCCGCGCCTGCTCAAACCCCATCGACTGAGCAGGCAGAAACCGAGAAATCCCCAAATGGCGAAAAAGACCACTAAGACTAAAAAGACCGATGACCTCCAGCCCGCACCGGCCGAACCCGAAATAGTTGCCGCACCCGAAGCCGAAATTCCCCAAGCGGCGATAGAAGACCCCATCGGGGACGAAACCGACGGCGAGGCCAAGGCCGCGATCAAGCCCGAGATTGCAGCCGGAGTCAGCCCTGAGCTGGAAGTCAGTCCCGAACTCGAGGAAGGTTCCGAGCCTGAGAAAGACGAAGACGTGCCCGAATTCAATCCGAAGCCTCGTCCTCCCGCCAAGCTCGAGCGTCTGCAAAAAATCCTCGCCAAGGCCGGCGTAGCCAGCCGCCGCAAGGCCGAGGAACTCATCGAGCAGGGCCGGGTGCAGGTCAACGGCACAATCGTCACAGAGCTAGGTACCAAAGCCGACGCTGGCCGTGACCACATTCGCGTCGATGGCAAGCTGCTCCAGGGCGCAGAGCGCCTCCGCTACTTCGTCCTCAACAAACCCAGGGGCTTCGTCACCACCGTCAAGGACCCTGAGGGCCGGCCTACGGTGATGCAATTCTTTGACAAGATGCGCGAGCGGCTCTACCCCGTCGGCCGCCTGGATTACATGAGCGAAGGCCTGCTGTTGGTGACCAACGACGGCGAACTGGCCAACCGCCTCACCCGCGCCTCGGCCGGCGTGGAAAAAACATATCTGGTCAAGGTGGCCGGGATTCCCAGCGAAGCCGAACTCGACCAGCTGCGCTCGGGCGTTTCCATTGAGCGCGGCAAGCCCGGCTCCGAAAAAGTGCGCACCTCGCCTGCCCGCATCCGCCAGGTTCGCCAGGGCGATAATCCCTGGTATGAAGTGGTTCTCATCGAAGGCCGCAACCGCGAGCTGCGCAAGATGTTCGAAGAAGTCGGCCACTTCGTGGAGAAGATTCGCCGCGTCGGCTACGGTCCCCTGATCCTCGACCAGGAGCCGGGAAACCTGCGCGAGCTCGATGCGAACGAACTGGAGCTGCTGCGCCAAGCCGCCGATGGGAAGCTGCGCACCCCTAAATCCAAGGATGTTCGCCGCCGTAACCTGGTGGATGCCGGCAAGCTGCCCACCGTTGCGCCGCGCCCCACCGGTGCGCGCCCAGCTAAGGCGTTCGGAACGAAACCCTTTGTAGCCAAGTCCTTTGAAGAACGCCCAGCCCCTGGGCCCAAAGACTACCAGCCCAAGAGATCCTTTGTGCAAGATGCCCGCCCAGCCGGCAAAGACTTCCGGCCTGCACGCCCGACGAGCGGAGGATACCGGCCTGCGGACCGCCCATCTGCGCGCCCAGCATGGCAAAAGCCCGCATTCCCAAAAGACGCCCGGCCCACCCGTCCGCCCGCGCGTTTTGCCGCCGGGTCAACCGGCGAAAGCCGCCCACCCGCAGCAAGCAAACCATTCGGCGACCGGCCATCGGCGCGCCGCACTTTCGGCGCAAAGCCGCCCGCCGCGCGCACGTACAGCGAGAGGCCCGCAACCGGTCACAACTTCGGGACAAAGCCGGCTGCCGGCGGATTTCGGGAGCGGCCGGCAGGCAAGTACGGCGACAAGCCCGCATTCAGCAAGCCCGCCTGGAAGAAGCCCGCAGCTCAGGAATGGCCGCAATACAAACGTCCGCCTGTTGACCGTCCCGCCGCTCCCCGGCGCGAAACACCTGTCCACGACGAGGATCTTGGGCCGGTGAGACCGCCAAACCTCCATATCGAGGAGATCAAGGCATCGGACCGGTCCGTGCCCAGCCGTTCGCGCGAACCTCGGCCCTACTCCAGCCGCCCAAGCGCGCCTCGTCCAGCCCCTGAGCGTTCAAGCGCACCCCGATCAAGGGCCGATCAGCCGACGTCAGATCGCTTTAGTTCGGGCCGCGCGAATCCCGGCCGATCCAGTTCTGGTCGGCCCACCTCAGCCAAGCCCTTCCGCAGTGAAGGCGGCCTCGCGCGCCCCTTCACCACCAGCAGCGGCAAACCCCGCGCGGGCGGCGCTCGGTCCAGCAGTAAACCGGGGGCGAAACCGGCTGGCCGCACCTACGGCGCCGGACCAAGCCGTCCGTTTGAATCGAAATCGACCGGGCCAGCCAAGCGCCCCTTCCGCCGCGACGCGGGCGAGGGTTCCTTTGCCCCCCGTTCGGCAGCTGGTTCTGGCCCTCGTTCGGCAGGTACCCGGCCGCCGAGCAAGCCGGGCTGGAAGCCCAAGCCCAGCTTCGGCGGTCCTGGCAAAGCTGGCTCCAGCTTCCGTTCCAAGCCCAAACCGGGCAGCGCCAAATCGAGCTATAAGGGCAAACCTGGCGGGCCGAAGCGCACGGGCTCGGCTGGGGGAAAGAAGCGCGGGTAAATTCCAACCTCAGCCGTTCTGCTGCATCGGGCGTTCGTGGATGACCATCCAGGAGATTCCGAACTTGTCGCGCAACATGCTGAAACGGTGAGCAAAAAATGTCTCGCCTATCGCCATGAAGGTTTCACCGCCATCGGAGAGCAGCGCATGAATACGCTCTGCCTCTTCGATACTGTCGACGTGGAGACAGATGTAGGCGCTGCGCATCGGCTGAACGCGATCTGGCGGGCCGTCGCTCGCCAGGAGCGCCGTGTCTCCCAGAGCGATGCGAGCGTGGAGAACTGCCTTTTCCATGCCCGGCGGAATGTTTTTCGGTTCCGGCATTTCGTCGTAGGTCATCATCATCTGGACCTTCCCGCCAAGATGCTGTTCGTAGAAGCGGAGCGCTTCCGCGCAGTTGCCGCCAAAGTTCAGATAGGTGTTGACCTTCATCGTCTCGTCTCCTTGGGAATGGTGAATTGATGAACTGAGCGTTCAAACCAGCGGCGTGGAATCGTGCCGTTCCTGGAGGCTATCAACCGCGGATTATACGGTCTCTGATGATGAGCGGCAACCGTCGGTCGCTCACAATGTCGGGACTGACACAAAATCTGCTCCGCAACGCCGCCTCGCGCATCTGATCGAGCATGAGCATTGAAAAAGCAACCTTCGGGGCGGGCTGTTTTTGGGGTGTGGAAGCCGCCTTTGCCGCCATTCCAGGCGTCTTTGCCACTGCCGTTGGTTATGAGGGCGGTCAGCTGGAAAACCCCAGCTACAAAGATGTCTGCACCGACAGCACAGGCCATGCTGAAGTTGTCGAGCTCGACTTCGACCCTAAGCGGGTCAGCTACGAGCAGCTCCTCGACTTCTTCTTTGATCTCCACGACCCCACTACCCTCAACCGCCAGGGCCCAGACTGGGGCGCGCAGTATCGCTCCGCCGTCTTCTTCCACTCTCCTGAGCAAGAGGCGCAGGCCCGCGCCAAGATCGAGCAGCTTACCGCTGATGGACGCTTCAAGGCCAAGCGCATTGTGACCAAAGTCGAGCCCGCCCAGACCTTCTGGCGAGCCGAAGAATACCACCAGCGCTATCTGGAAAAGCGCGGCCAGGCGAGCTGTCACATTAAATAGGGAATTGGGAAAAGGGAGTAGGGAACAGAAGATACCCGGATGGAGCCGGCTATGCCTTCATGGTTCATAACAGGCTCGAGCGCCCTATGGTTCCGCTTCCGCAGGAACATCGAGGACTTCAGTGTTTGCCCCTGTCTCATCGATCCACAAACACACGATCCACCACACCACCACAACCACATACACAACGTTATCGGCGTTGATGAGCTTGTCGCGGAAGCCCACGATGCGGTCGAGCTCCGCCTGGTTGTGCGGCGCAGCTGTCTTCATGATCCGCTCTATCATCAGTTGCAAGCCCAGTTGCGCAAGGGCTGCGGTCGACAGACCGATCAAAATCTGTTGTGTGTGACTCCGCCAGCCAGCCTTGTACCGCCGCCCAAACAGGACCACAAGTAAACAAAGCCCTACCGTCAGCAGCAGCGCCAGCGACTCGGTCTTCTGAGCCACCATTTGCATCACCCTGAGCGTCGCCGTGTGCGAGTCTGCGGTTAACGTCTTCCACGCAGGCCACGGTCCCCACACGCCCAGCACCGCGCCAGCCACAGCAAGCAGCCCCAAACTGTTTGCGATCCAAAGTGGGCGGGGAAGCCCCTCAAACGCCCGTCGCGCCAGTTCCACCACCACCAGCAGCCCAACCAGCCCCATCAGGTCGGCCAGCGAGATCATAACCGCGTTGAATGTGAACTGCGGAAGCTTATCAAACAGCAACCTGCTCATCATCAGCCGCAGGGCCATCAGCACAATGCTCGTGGTGAACCACGGATAGCGCCGTATGCGGTCGCGCCCCAGCAGAACCACCAGCAGAACCAGCAGCGCCGCAAACGTCAGCGTCCATAAAACCTGAATGGTCGTAAAGTTAAAATTGAAGTGCATGTTCCCCTTGTCCAATTTTGTCCGGCCCGCGCGGCTCTCGCCGTGCAAGCCCCCTTTAGTCTAACCGCCCAGGCAGATCACTGCCGAAGATCGTGGCCAGGCCAAGCTGGAGATGGGGTGAGAAGAGGGGGGAAATGGTGCGCCCGGAGAGATTCGAACTCCCGACCTAACGCTCCGGAGGCGTTCGCTCTATCCAGCTGAGCTACGGGCGCGCATATCCAGCATACCGCACTTCGTGGTTCGGAGGTCATAATCAGCTATCAAGGCAACTCTGCGCTCCGGGAACTATTCCCTGGCCCCTGGTTGCTGGTCCCTCTTGTTCCGCAACTCTTCCATCACACTCTGGATCAGCGCCTTGGCACCCTCCATGCCTCCAAGGACCGCCTGCAAGTCAAGCGCCGGCTTGGCAGGGTTGCGGCTAGACGCGCAGTAAACCCCGTGCTGTCCTACCAAAATCAGCGAGTCCGTCAGCAGGTCCAGCGCCACCGCCAGCCTGCCCCGCTCCACGCCCATCATGAACTCGTGCTGCTCCAGCTCTGTCCGCTTCTCGTCGAATACACTCATACTCCAAGCCTACCGGAAAAGCCGGCCGCATAGGCTGCGGCTAACCGTTCCGCCGCGGGTACGAGGCTCAATTCATCTGCTGTCGGCCTACTTCCTCGAACCAGCCGTCTCCACGGCAAGTCGAAGTGGAACGGGTAGCGTCGAAAGGAACGCCACGATAGCCTTATACCGCCAGCCCGGAACCACGAACAGCTTTCCCCGAGCCAGGGCTCGCAGCGATTCGTCTACCACGAACTCGGCGCGTAGCCACAGCGAGGGTGGCGCCATGCTCGCGCGGTCGATGTGCGCGGTGTCGTGGAATTCCGTATAGGTGAAGCCGGGACACAGCGTCTGGACCTTTACCGCGGAACGGACGCTCTTCAATTCCAGGTAAAGCCCTTCCGTGAATGCGGTCATCCAGGTCTTGGTGGCTGAATAGCTTACGCTGCCGGAGCGCCGCACGAACGCAGCCACAGAGGCGACGTTAACGATGCCTCCAGAGTTCTTTGCCGTCATATTGCGCAATGCGGCGTGGGTCAGCCGGACGGTTGCCATCACGTGCAGGCGATGCATCTGTTCCTGCACGTCAAGATTCGACTCCCAAAAGAGACCCCGCGCGCCGAAGCCCGCATTGTTGACCAGCAGCGCCAGATTTCGTTCGCCTGCGATGCGATCCGCCACAGCGGCCAGATCCTTCTCTTCGGCCAGGTCGGCGGCGAGCACACTTGCAGCACATCTGTGTTCAGCGGCCAATTCAGCCGCCAGCGCATCGAGCCGTTCCCTGCGTCGCGCAATGAGCAAGAGGTCATGTTTCTCCGCTAGTTTCCGCGCGAAGACGGCGCCCAGGCCGCTCGATGCGCCTGTAATCACTGCTACCGATCTTCCCAAAATTTACTCTCCTTCAGACCTTGATTTTATAATGGTCTGAGAGCCTCTCGGCCGCGCGGAGAACCGTCTCATAGGCTTAGCTTACGCATATACTCGGCATCCAGCCGTAGTGCCTCGATGGGGTCGATATCGAACTCCTCTTGCTCGATGAAGTAATGCTTGAGCCCGGTTGCCGCGCGCAGAATCGGCGCGTAATTCATAGTTCCGCGCCCCATCACCGTCGAGTGGAACCCTTCAGTTGGACCCTTCACCATGTCTTTCACATGCAACAGCGGAAATCGTTCCGGCGTCTTGCTTAGGTAGTCCACCGGATTGCGTCCGGCGGCCAAGACCCATCCGCAATCCATCTCAAACACCACCAGCCTGGGGTCGGTAAGCCGCAGCAACTCGTCATAAAACACCACGCCGCCTTCCGAGCCAAATTCCGGCGTGTGGTTATGAGCGCCGAAGGTCATCCCGGCCGCCTTCACTTTTTCGCCTATGCGGTTGTACTCGCTGGCCATCCAATGCCAATCGGCCAGGTTCAGCGGCCCCGTTGCCGCCGGATCGCGGCGCATCGACGAGGAGCAGATGATGTACTCCAAACCCAGCTGATGCCCATACTCGATTAACTGGTCGAGCTGGGGCCGCAGCACCCCCAGCGGGTGGTGTGTACTAACACAGCGCAACCCTGCTTTGTCCATTGCGTGCCGAAATTCCAGAGCCGTCTTGTCGTAGTAACCCGCTGCCTCCACCTCGGTGTACCCAGCCTCGCGCACCTTGCGCAGTGTCCCATCAAAATCCTTGGGCAGCAGCTCGCGCACGCTGTAAAGTTGCAACCCTATGGGTAGCCGAAGCGGTGCTGCGCTCAGACGGCCAACGCCTGCGTACGCTGTGGCGGCAACCACACCCGTGGCCTTCAAGAAACTCCTGCGCGACGAATTGCTCATTTGCCTGTTCTCCTGGCGAACCCTGTGTCCAGCCTCGATGGCCTCTTCATGCAGCCTCTGGCCGTGCGAACGCCATTCTCGCTCCCTACCCTTACATGTGTCCATTCGCACACGACACTCTGCAAATCCGGAGATCCTCCTTTTACGATACTTTTTGGCGCTTGGGCGAGGGGACCACAAATCTCAACCATCTCGCACTCCGTATCCACCACTCCTCGCTTAATCATGGGAGAATGATTCAGTAACCGACATGACAAACGACAGTCTTCCCGAATCCGCCCACGATCCTCTGCCCGACGACAGCGCCGAGCCCACCGAGTCCTTTGCCGATCTGCTCTCCGCCTTTGAAAAGACTCACTCGCACAAGGCCGAGCCTGGCGCCAGGCAGTTGCAGGGCACCGTCGTCTCCCTCTCCGCCGACCAGGTTTTTCTCGACATCGGCTACAAGACCGAGGGCGTTCTGCCCCGCTCCGCCTTTGATAACAATGCCGCAGCGGTAAGGCCCGGCGACAGCTTTCCGGTCTCCGTCACTGGCCGCAATGAAGAGCATTATTACGAACTCTCCCGATTCAAGGTTGCGCAGCCTCGCGATTGGTCTGCCCTTGAAACGGCATTCGCTGAAAAGCTGGCCGTGGTCGGCACCGTCACGGAAGTCATCAAGGGCGGTCTTTCGGTGGATATCGGCGTTCGCGCCTTCATGCCCGCCAGCCGCAGCGGAACCAGGGACGCGGGGGAACTGGAGAAGCTGGTCGGCACTCAGATCAACTGCCGTATCACCAAACTCGACGTCACCGACGAAGACGTCGTCGTCGATCGCCGCGTCGTCCTTGAAGAGCAGGCCCGCGGATTAGTTCAGGCCCGCCACGAAGCTTTGAAGGAAGGCGACACCGTCAGCGGCACCGTGCGCAGCCTCATGCCTTACGGAGCATTCGTCGACCTTGGCGGCATCGACGGCCTTCTCCATGTCAGCGACATCGCCCACAGCCGTATCGCCAAGCCGGAAGACGTGCTCTCTGTCGGCCAGGAACTTCAGCTCCGCATTCTCAAAATCGATCCCGAAACCAAGAAAATCTCACTCGGCCTCAAGCAACTCCAACCCGAGCCATGGGATAAGGCTCCCGAGCGTCTCGTAGCAGGCGAGCGTATCACCGGCACAGTAACCCGCCTCGCCGACTTTGGCGCATTCGTCGAGGTTGAACCGGGCCTTGAAGGCCTCATCCACATCTCCGAAATGACGTATGGAAAAAAGGTGCGCCATCCCAGCGACATTCTCAAGCTGGGGGACCGGGTAGACACCGTCATTCTTTCCGTCAAGCCCGAGGAGCGCCGCATCTCGCTCGGCCTCAAACACACACAGACCGACCCATGGCTTGATGCACCGCAGAAGTTTCCGGTCGGCTCGCAGATTGAAGGCCCGGTCACCAAGCTGATGAACTTCGGCGCATTCGTTCAACTCACCGACGGCATCGAGGGTCTCGTTCACGTCAGTGAGATCAGCGCCACCAAGCGCATCAACCACCCGCAAGACGTGTTGCGCGTAGGCCAGGTGGTGAAGGCGCAAATCCTCAATATCGATTCCGAAAAGCGCCAGATCAAGCTGAGCATGAAGCAGCTCATCCCCACCAGCATCGACGAATACATCGCGGAACACAAAGTCGGGGATGTGGTCTCAGGTCGTGTCATCGAACAGTCGCCAACTCTTGCCCACGTCGAACTGGGCGAAGGCATTCGCGGTATCTGCGGCACCACTTTTGCCAGCGCTACCCCAGCGGTCGCACCCGAAGTTCAAATCGAGTCCAAGCCACCTTCCAAGCCGGACCTGTCCAGCTTGTCGTCGCTGCTGAAAGCGCGCTGGCAAGGCAACGCTCCCGCCGCAGCATCCAAACCCGAGCCACTTGCCCAGGGCCAGATCCGCAAATTCAAAATTGTCAAACTCGACCCCGAATCGAAAAAGATTGAGGTGGAGTTAGCTGAATAGAGGAATCTCCTTCAGCCGATTCTGCGAGCACACGCTCCGCAACGTTGCCGAAAACTGATACCGCGACCTCGTCAATTTATAGTAGTGGCCTTCACAGCATGTGCCAGGCACGCTGGACAAAAGCAATCGGCGCCGGGGGCGGTCGAAGGCTGCAAGGGCGGCAAATTGTCGCACCAGCAACCGCCCATCTTGCACTCGAAGGTTTGACCGCATTCGGGACAAGTTTTCATCCGCGTTGGCGACGAGCCGGCAGTCGCCGTCGCAACCGCTCGAAAGGCGTCGTCCGGGCCATTCCAATCAAACAACTCCGGATGGATCAAGTGGGACAGAAGTTCGGTTCCTTCCACAACACGGGGTCCAGGACGCGCGAAATAAGAATTTGCGTCGACCGCATAGACGCGCCCGTTGCGAACCGCGGGTAAATCGGCCCAACCCTGCTGGCGCTCCAGATGGCAGACCTGTTCGAGCGCCTTCTCAAGATTGAATCCGCACGGCGAGAAAACGATAACTTCAGGCGACCACTGCAAAACGTCTGTCCAGGGGATGCGCACGGAATCCGTTTCCTTGCGCGCCAACTGATCGGTGCCGCCTGCGATGTCAACCATTTCCCCGACCCAGTGCCCGGCGCAATAGACTGGATCGGCCCATTCCATGCAGAACACACGAGGCCGGCGTGCGATCTGTTTGCCGCGCACGCGAATCTTTTCCAAGCGCTCGCGGCACTCTCGGATGCAGGTCTCGGCTGCGCTTGACCGGTCAGTGGCCTGACCTAACTCGCGGATGTTTTCAAAAATCTCGGCCAGCGAGTGCGGACTCATCCACAGAATCTCCGGCACGGGCTGAAGCAATTTCAGCACCGAGGCCAAGTCATTGCCCGACGTAGCACAGACCTGGCATAGGTTTTGTGTCAGGATCAAATCCGGCTTCAGCTCACACATCAGAGCTTCGTCCACCTTATAGAGGCTGCCGCCACTGCGAATGCACTCAGCGACAGCAACATCGATTTCGCTCAAGCTCATGGTTTCGATCGCGAGCGCCGGCCGAACGACGACCGGCTTCGATCTTGCCTCAGCAGGGAAATCACACTCGTGCGTGACACCGACGAGCTGGTCGCCGAGGCCGAGTGCATACACCATCTCGGTTGCGGCTGGCAGAAACGAAACAATTCTCGGACCATTCATAGGATTTTCTCCTGGGTAATTCTTCTTCTGAGGTTGCCCGAGCCCCGGTCTGGCTCATTGGTAAAAAACACAAACTCACCCAATCTATGTTCACTAGTCCATACTACTTCGGCAACTGCGCCGTGTCCCATCCTCCGCCGAGGGAGCGGACGAGCCCAACACTGGCTACGAATTGGCGCGTCTGGAGGTCGATGGCAGTGCGCTGGTTCTGGAGCAGCGTGGTCTCGGCGGTCAACACCTCAAGGTAGCTAGTGACGCCGCCCTTGTAGCGCTGGTCCGATAAATCGAAGGAATGCTGCGCCGAATCTACCGCCTTCTGCTCTACTCCTGTCTCTTGTTCCAGAATTCTCAGACCGGAGAGCTGGTCTTCCACATCGTTGAAGGCCGTGAAGATGGCGCTCTTGTAGGCGGCGACCTGGGCCTCATAGGTATGGCGCGCCTGATCTGTCAGTGCGCGGCGCTGGCCGGCGTCGAAGAGCAACTGCGTTGCCTGCGCCCCTAAAGTCCACAGCGCGCTGGGGCCCTGAATCCAGGTACCGAAATGGAGGCTTTCAAATCCGCCCTCTCCACTGAGATCGATGGTGGGGTAGAAGGCGCTGACGGCAATCCCGATCTGCGCGTTGGCGGCGGCGGCGCGGCGCTCGGCGGCGGCAATGTCTGGTCGGCGCTCAAGCAGTTGCGAAGGCACGCCCAGCGGTACTTTGGGCAACGGAATATCGAGCGGCGAAGGTGGAATGCTGAAGTCGGAGAGTTTCACATTGGCGATGGTGCCAATGGCGTGCTCAAACTGGGCGCGCGCCACGCCCACGTCGATCAGCTGCGCGCGCACCGTTTCAAGCTGGGTCCTGGCCTGGGCCACATCCACCTCGGTGCCGATCCCGCCGTTAAACAGGCGCTGGGTAAGGTCGAGCTGATGCTCCAGGTCGGCGACCGTCTCGGTCAGGAGCTTGATCTCTGAGTCGAGGCCGCGCAGTTGGAAGTAGTCGGAGGCCATCTCGGCGTGAAGGCTCAGGTCGATATTGGCCTGGTCGGCGGCGCTTGCCTGGGCATTCTCGCGGGCAGCTTCGACGGTGCGGCGGATGCGGCCCCAGAAGTCCGGCTCCCAGCTTGCCTGGGCAGTAACTTCAAAATTGTTGTAGTTGGGGTTATTCGCTTTGTTGAACAACGGCTCGTTCTCCGATACACGGACGCGCTGCACGCTTGGCCCGGCAGAGAGCGTGGGATAGAGCGCGGACCGGGCCGCTGCGACCTGGTCGTGAGCCGCCAAGTAGGTTTCAAGCGCTTGGCGCAGGCTCTGGTTGTCCGTAGCGATGCGCTCTTCCAGTTGGTTCAACTGCGGGTCCTGGTAGATCTCCCACCATTTGCCGCGCAGCATTCCGTCGGAGGGCGTGGCCGGCTGCCAGCCGCCACCGTTGGCCGGATTGGGTGGCGGGACTAGAACCGTGGCCGCTCCAGCCTCCTTGTAGGCCGGCGGTGCTTCGTAACCGGGACGACTGTAGTTTGGCCCAACGGGCTTGCAGCCGGCGAGGAAGGCAGCCGCTACGAAAACCCACCCAAGCCGCAAAAACAAGGACGCGGCGCGGGTGGGGCACCCGGCCTTGGACTCATTTCTGCCGCGCTTCATCGTGGGCATGGTCACTTGTCTCCTGCATCGTTGGATGTGCCAGGGCTCTCCACAAAAACTTTCTCGCCCTCAATGAGCGAGTCGGGCGGATCCTGGATCACCTTGTCGCTGGCGTTGAGGCCGGAGACGATCTGCACTGTCGCCCCATCGTCCTCGCCAATGATCACTGGAACCAGATGCGCGACATTGCCGTCGACCACGACCCCCACATGCATCCCTTCTTTGCGGAAGATGAGCGCGGAGGCGGGCACGATGAAAGTGGGTCCGGCGGACGGTGTCTTGAAGTGAACCTGGGCCAGCGAGCCAGGCAACAACTCGCCGGCACGATTGTCCACGTCGATCTCCACCAGCAGCGTACGGCTGACCGGATCGATGGCGTCGGAGGTTCTCGCCAGTGTGCCTTGATAGGTCTTCCCGGCGTGCTCGGCAAAGGTTAGGTCGATCTTCTCGCCGCGCTTCACATGATCCGTGTAAATCTGGGGCAGGTTGGTGTAGACGCGCAGGGTCTGGATGGCCTGCAAGTGGAAGAGCTCTTTGCCCGCGCCGGGATCGATCAACTGGCCGGTATCGATATTGCGCGCGGTCACCACTCCGTCGAATGGCGCGTAGACTTTCTCGAAGGATTGCAGGTCGCGCAGCCGCTCGACGTTGGCCTGCGCGGAGCGCACAGCAGCCGCTGTGGCCGTGGCTTGATTCACAAATGTATCGGTATCCTGGCGGGAGACGGCGCTGGACTTGACGAGGCCAGTGTAGCGATCGGCCTGGATATGGGCGTTGTTGGCGGTGGCCTGAGCGGTGTTCAGGTCGGCCTCGGCCTGGGCCAGTTGCTGATCCACTTCGGGTGTAGAAATCTCGGCCAGCAGCGCGCCCTTCCTGACCTTGGCGCCGATGTCGAAGTACCACCGGGTCAAATATCCAGAGGTGCGCGCGTAAATCGGCGAATCCGTCCAGGCGCTCACATTGCCGGGCAGCACAAAGCTGTCCACCGGCGCGCCCTGCGTGGGAGGCGCGGCGATGACCGTGGGTGCAGCCAGTTCGTTGGTGTGCTGGGCCAGCACGGTATCGGCGGAATTGCGATGCCAAAGGCCGTAACCGGCCAGTACGAGCGCGACGAGGAACACGATGGCGACACCCACGAGAACTTTACGAGGCGCGATGGGTTCCTGCTCGGGAGCGGTCATGCCATCGTGCGCGGCCGGGTGCGGGTTCGGTTTGGATTCGTTGGTCATAAAAAGCTACTCCGAAAGCTCGTCAAACTCGTCAAATGCTCCGGCTAATGCGACGCCGTGGGAGGTTTTACGGCGGCCTTCGAGCCAGCCGTGGATCAGTGAAAAAAATGCGGGCACAAAAAACAGCGTGGCCACGGTGGCCAGCAGCAGCCCGCCGATCACAGCCCGGCCCAGCGGAGCGTTCTGTTCGCCGCCGTCGCCCAGGCCCAGCGCCATGGGCACCATGCCGATAATCATGGCCAGGGCGGTCATCACCACCGGCCTCAAACGGACAAAGCCGGCGTTCAGCGCTGCCCGGCGCGCATCGCCCACCAGAACCTCCAACTGCTCGCGGGCAAAGGTTACCACCAGAATCGAGTTGGAGGTGGCCACGCCCATGCACATGATGGCCCCAGTAAGAGCCGGCACGCTCAGCCGCGTATTGGTCAGGAACAGGAACCACACAATTCCCGCAATCGCCGCCGGCAACGCCGCTATGATGATGAATGGATCGAGCCACGACTGGAAGTTGACCACGATCAGCAAATAGACCAAGAGAATCGAGAAGGCCAGACCGCCCAGAAGGCCAATATAGGAGGCCTTCATCGTCTGGCTTTGCCCACGCAAAATAAAGTGCGAGCCACGCGGAAGATCGCGCCGATGTTGATCGATGATGTGCTGAACCTGGCGGGTTACACTGCCCAGATCGGTGCCATCCACATTGGCGTAGATATCCAGTACCGGCTGCACGTTGTAGTGGCTTACCGTGCCCAATTCCGTTCCCGGCGTGATGGTCGCCAGGTTACCCAGAACATTAGCTGCTGGCGGAACACCCGGCGCCCCGGTCGTTGCCGCAGCGGTAGAAACTACAACGCTGGCCTGCTGCGTCTGGGTCGAACCGGTTACCGGCAGGCTTTCCAGAGCGGCTAGCGAGTCCAGCCGGTACTGCGGAGCCTGGATGGCTACGTTGTATGTAACACCGCTCTTGGGATCGAGATAAAAACTGGGCGTCGTCTGGAAGCTTCCGCTCAGAGATATCAGTACGCTTTGCGCCACATTCGCCTGCGTCAGGCCGATCTCCTGTGCGCGGGTACGGTCCACATTCACCGTCATATTCGGATAATCGAACGGCTGCTGAATGCGCGCATCTGCCGCGCCCGGAACATAGCGAACGTCATTGAGCATCTTCTCCGCCAGCACCCGATTGCTGTATAGATCGGGACCCACGATCTGGATGTCGATTGGCGCAGAGAGGCCAAAGTTCAAAATCTGCGTCACAATGTCCACAGGTAGCACGTAAAACGTCACACCGGGATACTGGCGGTTGAGCACCGTGCGCAGATCCTCCACGTAGTTCGCCGTGGGACGGTGGTCTTTAGTGAGTTGCACCTGGATATCCGCGTCAGCCGGCCCAATGGGCGCGGAGGTCGAGTACGACAGATTCAATCCCGAGTAAGGCAGACCGATGTTATCCACGATCGAAACTACTTCCTTTGCCGGAATATGTTCGCGGATCGTCGAATCGATGTGATCGCAAAGCAGGGCTGTTTCTTCAATGCGCGTGCCCGTGCGAGCGCGAACGTGAATCTTGAATTGGCCGGCGTCGACCGAAGGAAAGAAGTCCTGCCCCAGCGAAGGCAATAGAAGAACCACTGATCCCACGGCAAAGACAGTAAACAGAAGCAGAAACACCTTGGCATAATCCACGCACACGGTTAGCAGCCGCAGGTAGCCGTCGCGCATTTTTGCAAAGCCCGACTCGAAGCCAAGCTGAAAGCGGACGAACGGATTGCGGCTTGCTTGCTTCTTGGCAACCTGCGCGTCGTCGTGCTCTTTGAGCAGATACTTGGCCATGGTCGGCACTACGGTACGCGAGAGCAGATAGCTGGCCAGCATGGCGAACACCACTGCCTCGGCAAGCGGCACGAACAGGTAGCGCGCCACGCCGCTGAGCAGGAACATGGGCACAAAAACGATGCAGATTGCCAACGTTGAAACCAGGGCCGGAGTGGCAATCTGCGCGGCGCCGTCCAGTATAGCCTGCTCGATCTCCTTGCCGGATTCCAAATTGCGATTGATATTCTCGATTTCGACGGTCGCATCGTCCACCAGGATGCCCACAGCCAGCGCGAGACCGCCCAGCGTCATGATGTTGATGGTCTCGTGGAGCGCGTAGAGCATGATCAGCGAGCACAGAATCGAGAGCGGAATCGACACCGCAATAATCACGGTCGAGCGAAAGCTGCCCAGGAAGACCAGGATCATGATGGCGGTCAGGCACGCGGCAATAGTCGCCTCGCGAATGACCCCATTGATAGCGCCGCGCACAAAGATCGACTGATCGGAGAGGGCATTGATCTGCAACTCTGGTGGCAACTGGCCCTTGATGTTGGCCAGCACAGTCTGCACGCCTTTGATGATGTCGAGCGTGGAGGATGAGCCGGTCTTCATAATGCTCATCAGGATGGCGCGGCTTCCATTCACGCGCACGATGTTGGTCTGCGGCGGATTGCCGTCGCGCACGTGCGCCACGTCGCGGATGTAAATCACCGCTCCATTTACGGCTTTAATGGGCAGGTTGTTCAAATCGTTAATCACGCTGGGTGCGGAGTTGGTCTCTATTGCATATTCAAAGCGATCGATCTTCATGGTGCCGGAAGGCGCAATCAGGTTCTGCGCATTCACGGCATTCACCACGTCCACTGGCGAAAGCCCTTTGGCTTGCAATGCGTGCAGGTCGAGGTCTACCTGGATCTGGCGCTGCTTGCCGCCGTAGGGATAGGGTGTTTGCGCTCCTTCGATCGTCGCCAACTGGGTACGAATATTGTTCGTTCCCAGGTCGTTCAATTGCTGCTCGTTCAGGCCCTTTCCGGAAAGTCCCAGCTGCAACACGGGCACGCTGGAGGCGTTGTACTGGATGATGAACGGCGGTGTGGTTCCAGGCGGCAGGCTGCGCAATTGTACCTGGCTGATTGAAGTCACCTGGGCCACCGCGTTGCCGATGTTCACATGCGGCTGGAAGAATATCTTGATAATCCCGATGCCGTTCAGCGACTGAGACTCGATGTGCTCGATGTCGTTGACCGTGGTGGTCATGCCCCGCTCGCTGTTGACAATAATGCGGGTGGACATTTCCTGCGCAGACAGGCCGGTGTACTGCCACACAACCGTGACGACAGGGATATCGATATTGGGAAAGATATCCGTCGGCATCGACACGATGCTGAAGACGCCAAGGATCAAAATCAAGAGCGCGAAGACGGCAAAGGTGTAAGGCCTCCGCAGCGCAAGCCGGACAATCCACATCATAAGGCTGGTATTCGCTCCTGAGCCGGGTTGCTCTTGATGGTGTTGCTGATGACCAGTTTGTTCTTGACCCGGTTGATCCAGACCCAGTTCATCGCAAACTGACCGGCAAGCACTCTGTTCCGGTCAGTACTGGCCCCTGTCTTCCGGGCCGGATGTTGAAACGGCCAATGCCCTTTTCCGGCTTACGGTTGAAACTACAATGGTAGACGACGAGGCCGTCCAAAAGGCCGCACGCGGACTAAGGCGTTTGCCTGCGCAGTTTTTGGACGCGCCATGCTGGCCAAAGATGCAACCGCGAGGATCGGCCATCCCAGAATGCAAATTTGCTTCGAGCAGTCGCGAATCCGCAGCGATTGGAAGTGCGCGGGCGGGCCGCTGCTGGCGTCCCAATTCAACTTCCGCGTTTCCTGGCCGATAACCCCCTTGCCGGCACGCTCGGCTGGAGGATCCGCATGGCTCTATTGACGTGGAGCAGCAAGTATTCCGTGGGGGTCAAGCCCATGGATAGCCAACACACCATTCTTTTCGGGCTACTGAACGATCTGCACGCCGCGATGTTGAAGGGCCAGGCGCAGAACCTGACCGGCCCGCTGCTGCGCAAACTGGTGGACTACACCCATACCCACTTCAAAGCCGAAGAAGGAATGCTGGCGGACACGGGCTATCCGGGGCTGGCCGATCACAAGGTCAAGCACCGCGCGCTCCTCCAACAGGTCGAGGATTACTCTGCCCGCTTCGAGAAGGGCGAAATCACGCTGAACCTCCAGCTGATGAATTTTTTGCGCGACTGGCTGACCAACCACATTCAGAAAACCGACCACGAGTATGGCCCATGGCTAAACGACCACGGCGTGCATTGAAAGGAACAATTTGATCCGCGGCGGTTCCGGCTGTTACCGTTGCTCCACACGCACAGTGACAGTGGAACCGACCATGCCTGAAGCCGCTCCTCCAGCTCGCATCGTGATGACCACTACGGCCACCCCGGAGGAAGCCAGCCGCCTTGGCCATACCTTCGTCGAGGAGCGCCTCGCTGCATGTGCCACATTGATCCCCTCCGTGCAATCCATCTACCGGTGGGAGGGCCAGGTCGAGTCTGCCAACGAAACCCTTCTGCTGCTCAAGACCGGCCCGGATCAACTGCCCGCCCTCGAAGCCCGTCTTCACGAACTGCACAGCTATCAGACCCCGGAGTTCCTGGTTCTGGGCGTTGAAGCCGCCAGCCAGCCGTATCTCGATTGGTTGCAAGCCAGCCTCCGCCAGCCTTGAGGATCAGTGTGGCAACCGGCCTGTCTGGTATTCTTGGCCTAGTTTGCTGCAATGCGCTGGCTAATGATTGCTCTTCTCGTTTCGCTTGGGGCCCTGCTTCTTGCAGCTGCGGGGGTCGCGCGTCACATTTTGCTGCAGCGCAAAAATCTTCGCCGCAAACCGGTTGTGAGCAGCTGGGAAGCTCCCCATAACCAGACTTCGAACGCTGCAGTTGATCAGGCTGAGGAGACCGACCAGGAACCGTGAAGGAGATCTCATGAGCAAAGAACTCTCAGTACAATTGGCCCCTGTGGGCCGCACGGCTGCAGCCACGCCTGCCTGGCTGCGCACGACCGGCATCGTGCTCGGCGGCAGCGCCTTAGCCGCTGTATGCGCCCATGTCTCGCTGCCTCTTTACTTCACACCGATCCCGCTTTCACTGGCGCCATTTGCCGTGCTGTTTCTTGGACTGCTACTCGGCCCGCGCCTGGCTGCGGCCACCTTTGGCGCTTACCTGGCGGAGGGCGCCATGGGACTGCCTGTCTTTGCGCCCAGTCCTCTCACGCCCGGCGGCCTGGCCCATCTCTTTGGGCCCACCGGCGGCTATTTGCTTGCTTATCCCCTGGCTGCGGCCGTGATTTCGCTCCTTTGGCGCAGGACTGGCCGTGGATTTTCCGTGGCCCTCGTCAGCGCCGCAGCCGGCGACCTGGTCATTCTCGCCTGTGGCGCTCTGTGGCTTGCCGTCCTAACCCACGCCTCGGCGCAGTCGGTCCTGAGTCTCGCCGTGTTGCCCTTTTTGCCGGGCGACGCGCTTAAAATTGCAGCTGCCGCCGCGCTGGCCACCGGCTTTCAACGCCTTCGCCGCCATAACCCTTAGCGGCATCCTAGAAACATTGCTGTTTTTGCCCTGAAAGGATTTTTGCCCAGTGAGCACCCCAAAAGACGAAGTCGCCAGCCCAGCCGTGCGCGATATCTCTATCGCCCATAGTCCCGACTCCGATGACGCCTTCATGTTCTATGGACTGGCCACCAACAAGGTGCGCGTCCCCGGTTTTCGTTTTAACCACACCCTGTGCGACATCCAGACCCTCAACCTGCGCGCCCGCGATGAAGCCTTCTACGACGTTACCGCGATCAGCTTCCACGCCTATCCCTACCTGCAGCACAACTACACGCTGATGGGCTGCGGCGGCAGCGTGGGCGAGGGCTACGGGCCGATGGTCGTCTCAGCTCGCCCGCTTACCCCTGAGAATCTGGGCACCATGAAGATCGCCGTGCCCGGCACGCTCACGACTGCCTACCTCGCTCTCAAAATTTTCAATCCTGCCATCGAAACTGTCACAGTGCCCTTTGATCGCATCATCCCCGAGATTCTTGCCGGCAACTTCGAGGCTGGTCTCATTATCCATGAGGGCCAACTGACTTACTCCTCAAGCGGCCTCCACAAGGTTCTCGATCTTGGGGTTTGGTGGCGCGAGACCGCCGGCCTGGTACTGCCTCTGGGAGGCAACGCCATCCGCCGTTCGCTCGGCGCAAAAACCCTTCGCACCGTCACTCAAGCCGTCCGCGACAGTATTCAGCATGCCCTCGACCACCGCGAAGAGGCCCTCGAATACGCCATGCAGTTTGCCCGCGACCTCGATTTCCGCCTGGCCAACCGCTTTGTCAGCATGTACGTGAACGAGCGGACTCTCGACTACGGCTCCGACGGCCGCCAAGCCATCCGCACGCTGCTTGACCTGGGCCATGAGCGTGGCATCATCCCCATTGCGCCCCAGGTGGACTTCGTCGACTGACGCTAGCCCGTGAAGCCATCTGGCCAGTTCCAATCTAGCGGGCATGCCATCAACAACAGGCAGCCAAAGTCGCTTGCAGTACCATCGGATTGCTTTTCCACACCGACGGTCATTGAATCCTCCCAAAAATCGATTGCCGCTCTCTAAATTATTTCTAACCATGGCCGATGCATCCGGTATTGAGGTCATTCCCGGATGCTCGCCGACAACCCACCTACGTTCTTGCTCGCATCGCCCGAACCCACCCTGCTGGCAGCCATCGAACCGGTGCTGCTGGCCTTCGGCGCTCGCGTCGAAATCGTCCTCTCCACTGAGGCTGCGTTGGCCTCCATGACTGCGCAAAATCCGCCCGCCCTGGCTTTGCTCGACGTCAAGCTACCTGGCATGGACATGGGCCGGCTGCTCACGCTCGTTCGCGCTGAAAGCAGCGCCAGACGCCTCCCCATTGTTCTGTTTTCAGACACTGTCACCCAGGAATGGATCGACCGCTTGTCCGAGGGCGTCATCGACGACCTGATCCTCCGCTCCGCCGAATCTTCCTACTGGCGCCTCCGCATCGACTTGCTGCTCCGCGCCCATGGCCGGGCGCGCGAACTCGACTCGCTCCGCGAGGCCGAAGTGTTGAACGCGCAGACCGATCGCCTCACCGGCGTCTATAACCGCGAAACCATGCTCGCCCTGCTCTTCCGCGAGACGGATCGTGTGCAGCGCATGAAAAGCCCGCTTTGCATGATTCTCTTTGACATCGACGACTTCGGCCACTGGAACTCGCGGCTGGGCGCCGACGCGTGCGACGATCTGCTCTGCCAGGTAGCCAACCGTACCGCGCTCCTGCTGCGCACCTATGACCTGCTGGGCCGCCCAGGCATGGATGAGTTTCTCATTGCATTGCCCGGCTGCAACACCGTCAACGCCATCCTGCTGGCCGAGCGGCTCCGCATCGAGGTATTCAGCTTGCCTTTCCATGTAGTTGGCGAATCCATCCGGCTGTCTGCCTGCTTTGGTATCGCCAGCAGCCAGGGACGTGCCCCGGTGGTCGTCCTGCGCGAAGCCGAACAAGCTCTCCAATGGGCCAAGGCCGCTGGTCCAGAGTCGATTCAGTGTGCCGGCGACTGCCCTTCAGTCACAGCCGCGCCTGTCGCCTTTCTCTCGCCCAGCTCCGGCGACGAACTAATCGCCTGGTAGCCAATGAGGAGTTACCAGGGCTCAAGTCGGGATCTTATCGAGGGGCCCCCGGTCTTATATTTGAACGGTGATATGCGAGATGCGGGTCGCTGACTTAAGCAACTGGAGCAGCGCCTTAATTTCCGCCTGTGGCCGGCAACTGCTGTCGCGGTTGACTGCGTGGAACCCACGCCAAGTCACCGCTCAGCACGTAGATTGAGAGAGCCGCAAACATGAGGATT
>Ga0182024_10004659_pt1 | contig 31341 bp, 25 predicted proteins | sample P32metaG_FD_120480 | JGI IMG/M metagenome (GOLD analysis project Ga0182024, IMG submission 120480) | Permafrost microbial communities from Stordalen Mire, Sweden - P3-2 metaG (Illumina Assembly) | ecosystem: Environmental > Terrestrial > Soil > Wetlands > Permafrost | place: Sweden: Stordalen... | reverse complement strand
CCGCACTCGACGAGATTGGCATAGGGCAGGAGCAGGGTGAAGGGCGCCACGCCGAGAATCGAGGCCCAGATGACGCGCTTTCGGCCGAAACGATCTCCCAACGGGCCGCCGATGATTGTTCCGGCAGCGACGGCGAAGAGAAACACGAAAAGAAAATATTGCGACGCCTGAACCGAGAGCTGGAATTTCTGGATAAGGAAGAAGGTGTAATAGCTCGTCATGCTGGTGAGGTAAAAATATTTCGAGAAAACCAGCGCGACGAGGATGGCCAGGGCCATGAACACTTGCCGCGAATGGAGAGTGGAACCGCCAGCGCGGTCTTTTGCCGATGGTTTGAGCCGGTGCGTGTTCTCGCGGTACCAGTGGCCGACATTCGTCAGCACCACGATTCCGGCCAGCGCGACGAGCGAGAACCACAGCACTTCGATCCGTCCGCCGGGCACGATGAGCAGCGCGGCCAGCAACGGCCCGAAGGAGGTGCCCGCGTTGCCGCCGACTTGAAACAGGGATTGCGCAAAACCGTGCCGTCCGCCCGAGGCCATGCGCGCAACGCGCGAGGCTTCGGGATGAAAAACCGACGAGCCCATTCCGACCAGGGCCGCGGCCACGAGAATGATGGCGAAGTTGCCCGCCAATCCCAACAGCACGATGCCGACGAGAGTAAACCCCATCCCCACAGCCAGGGAATAGGGTTTCGGATACCGATCCGTATAGAGGCCGACCAGAGGTTGTAACAAGGAAGCGGTCAATTGGTTGGTCAAAGTGATCAGGCCGATTTGGGCAAAGCTCAGGTGAAAGGACGTTTTCAAGAGAGGATAGATCGCCGGGAGCAGCGACTGCATGGTGTCGTTGAGCAGGTGCGAAAAGCTGAGGGCGAAAAGAATCACCAGCACGGTATTTTGCGGCGCCGTTGGGGAGGTAAACAACGCGCTTTCCTCGTCGTTGGTCAGAACGTCGATTTTTGAGGAGGCAGGTTCGTGACTTTTCTCGTCAATCGAACGTCTTTCAGGCGGAGACATGGTCAAAGTTTTTTGGTTGGGATGATATTCAAAATAAGCTATACTTTTTTTGCTTCGAAGGTTCAGTTAAACACAAATGTCGCAACTAGTCGAAGAGCGCGATGAAGAGCGTACGCAGCATAGATCGTTTTTTAATCTTATGCTGAGGAAAGCATCCCTCTTCCTCTACGCCATTTCGCTCGCGGCAATTATTGCCTGGGAAGCCGTCCAGATTGCCGCACCCTCGGGCTCGGTGGGAAAGCCCGTTGCGGTTGAATTGAGCCGGGGCGCCTTCACGATTCGAGTCTTCCAACCGGAAAATAGGGACGCCCGGGCGATTATTTTTTTCGGCTCGGGCGACGGCGGCTGGAGCGGTTTTGAGGAAGCCGTAAGTAAAACGCTTCAGAATCATGGCTACGAGGTCATTGGGATCGATTCCAACGTCTATGCCAAGACCGATTATGATCTCGCCATTTTGCAGGCTGATTTTGGCACGATGGCGCAAATGGCGGAAGCGACTTATGGAAATCATCCGCTCCCCCTTATTCTGGCAGGATATTCGATGGGTGCGGCGCAGGCGATTGCCGCGGCGGGAGGTCCGCATCCTCCCCAGGGGGTGATCGGATTGCTCCTGCTCGATCCGTGCAGCCGCGGTCGTTACGGTCTGCGCCTTTCGGATCAGTCCGATGTGCTTCCGACCGGTCCGGGCACGTTTGGCGTGGAAGAGTTTGCCAAAAAGATGGGGAGCCTGCATGTCGTACAATGGCATGCGGTGGAAGACTCCATTGATTCGCGCGCCTGGCTCGATTCTCTAACCGCGCCGCACAAGGAACTCGATTTTGGGAACACGGGACATTATTACAACAACGATCGCTCTGATTTCCTTGGTCAGTTGGTCGATAGTGTTCCGTGGATTTTAAATTTCGCGCAAAATAGCGTTACGACGGCCGGGAACGGAGGCAACCATGGATAAAGCCGTCTTGAGATCGGAAGCGTTGCTGATTGCGTCCGACAGCTCGCAGCAGCGCGAGGCGACGGGGGAGAGAACGGCCCGGTGGTTTGGTCCCGTCACAAGCATCGTGGTGCTGGCCTGGGCGGTGCGTCTCGTTTCGGTGGTCAACATGCTCAACGCCCTCCTGCGGTACCAGCCGAAGCTGATTTTTTGGATGGGAGAATGGGTTCCGTTTGAAATCAGCGAAGGCAACCGGATCCGGATATTCCTCATGTCGGTTTTGCTTTTGATCCTGGCCTCGGGTTTGCAGCGGGGAAAGCATCTGGCATGGCAAATAACCATCGTTGGACTCCTGCTGGCGCCCATTTTGCATCTCGGCCGGGGCGCCGTCTGGCCACAGGCGCTGATTAACCTGGCCTTGATCGGCTTTCTTCTTCTGCATCGCCGCTACTTTGTGGTGGAGTCCGATCCGAAATCGATTCGATCCGCCGTGATCATCTGTCCCCTGTTGGCGGCAGCGCTCCTGGTTTTTGGCGCGGTGCGGCTGCATGCCTTGCACAAACATACCTTGGGGGACCACACCTGGATGGGTTGTGCGCAAACAGCCTGTGAATTGGTCTTTGTTCACCACACCAATACCCAACTGGCGCTTACCGCCCACACGCGGGATCTTTTCACGGTCTTGCGCACCGGCGGCACCACGATCGCTTTGGTGGGGCTTTTTCTCATCCTGCGCCCGGTTTTGTTGCGAAGGATCACCCGGGTCGAGGATCAGGAAAAGGCGCGAAAATTAATCGCCCAATACGGCAAGGATCCACTCGACCCTTATGCCTTGTTGAGCGACAAGAGTTATTTTTTTACGGAGAGTGGACGAGCGGTCGTGCCTTATGTTCTTTCGGGCAACATGGCTGTCGCCCTGGCCAATCCGGTCGGACCTGCCGATGAACGTCCAAGGGCCAGCGACGAGTTCGCCCACTTTTGCCGGAGTCAGGATTGGGAACCCGTCTTCTACGAGGTCACTGAGGAATCGGTTTTTCATTACGAACAGGCGGGGTTTTCCGTCTTCAAAATTGGAGAGGAAGCCCGTCTTCGGGCCGATGCCTTCCATCTCAAAGGGCGTGACTTTCAAAACCTGCGCACCGCCTGTAACTCGGCGCGCAAACGGGACATCCGGTTCCGCTGGTATAATGCAGCCCTCGGTATCGACGGGGTGCTTGAAGATCAGCTTGCGGAAATTTCAGGGCAATGGCTGGAGGGGAAAAAGACACGGGAAATGACCTTTGATATGGGCTCCTTTTCGGTGGAGGATATTCGCCAATACGGCGCGGCAGTCGCGATCGATTCCTCAGGCCATGCTCTCGCCTTCGCCACGTGGCGGCCCTTCGCCCGTGGGACCGGCCAGACCCTCGATCTGATGCGTTCAGCGCCCAAGGGACGCAATGTCATGGATTTTGTCCTGGTCGAATCGATTCTTCATTTTCGCAGCCAGGGAATCAACGAGATCAGCCTGGGCAATGCGCCGCTGGCCAACACCGAAAAGGAACTTGTCCGGCTCCAGACGGAGGGGAAAGCGGTGCAGTTTCTCTTTGAAAATCTCAATCGCATTTACGGCTATAAATCGCTCTTTGAATTCAAACGCAAATACCGTCCCCAGTGGCGGGGGCGTTATGTCGCCTATCGTCGCGGCGTTCACCTGCCGCTCGTTGGCCTGGCCCTGGTCCGGGTGCATGCGCCGGGAGGGATTTGGAAGTTTCTGGTTCCTTGATTTTTTGGGTCAATCACCTGCCGGAGGACCGCCCCGGCTGTCGAAAGGGCGGATGAAAAGAGCCAGCAGCGCCGAGGCCGCCGAAATCCAACCCAGCATCCAGAAGACATCGAGAAAGCCAAGGATGCCCGCCTGGTTCGACATGTTGGAGGCCAGCAACGCCTCGGCATGAAGCGTCGCATCGGCGGCCGTGTAGCCTCCGTGGATGAATTGGGTGCTCATGGAGTGGAGGTGCGCCAGCACCGACGGATCGCCCACCCCCAGGTGCTCCACGAGGAAATTCTGGTGCACCTGCGCGCGCCGGGCCTGCATGGTCGTGACGAACGCAATGCCGAAGCTGCTGCCCAGGTTGCGGAAGAGATTGGTCAGGCTCGACGCCTTGTTATTGAGTTCCTTTGGCAGGTACGAGTAGGCCAGATTGCTGACGGGTATGAATAAAAAGGCGACGCCGAAGCCCTGAATGATGCGGCACCGGATCAGGGAAGCGTAATCGGCCTCCAGATCGAGCTGGCTGTAATGCCAGAGGGCAAACGCCTGGATAATGAAGCTGGCGGCGATGAGTGGCATCGCGCCGAATTTCGGGAAGATGAACTTCACCACCAGCGGCGCCATGCAGACCACCACAATGGCCGCGGGAGAAATCGCCCAGCCCGACTGGTACGCGGTGTAGCCGAACAGCCCTTGGAGCATCTGCGGAATCATCACGGTGCTGCCGATCAGGATGAAGCCGAACATGAAGTAGAAGAAATTGGAGAGGGCGAAATTTCGTTCGCGCAGCAGGGAGAGATCGACCACGGGATCTTTCACGGTCAATTCCCACCAGATGCCCGCGATCAGCGCGGTCATGGAAACCGCGAAAAACGTGACGATGAAATTTGATTCGAACCAGTCGTCGCGCTGACCTTTGTCCAGGACGACTTCCAGGCAGCCGAAGGCGACAGCCACGAGGATGATGCCGATAAAATCGATGGCCGCGCCTGCCTGGCGTGTCTTGCGCATCTCCTCCTTCATGCGGTCCGAATCGGTCACGACCATGTTCGACAGAAAGAGCGAGAGCAACCCGATGGGCACATTGATGTAGAAACACCAGCGCCAATCGAAGTGATCGGTGATGTATCCGCCCAAGGTCGGCCCGATGGCCGGAGCGGTGACGATGGCCATGCTATAGAGCGCAAAAGCGGCGGAGCGTTTCGCGGGAGGAAACGTATCGACCAGGATCGCCTGCTCGCACGGCGCCAGCCCGCCGCCGCCGATGCCTTGCAGCACGCGGAAAAAAATGAGCACGCCGAGGCTCGGCGCCAGCCCACACAAAAAGGAACTGATGGTGAAGAGCGCCACGCAGGTCATGTAGTAACGTTTGCGTCCGAAATAGCGGCTGAGCCACGCGCTCAGCGGCAGTACCACGGCGTTGGCCACAAGATAGCTGGTCAGGATCCAGGTGCTTTCGTCGATCCCGGAACTCAGTCCGCCTGCGATGTGGGGCAACGCGACGTTGGCGATGGTCGTGTCGAGCAGCTCCATGAAGGTCGCCATCGTCACGACGACGGCGACGATCCACGGGTTGATGGTACGCGGTTTCGCGGGCGACCCGGCGAATGCTCCCGAACCTGCCTCGGCAGCGCTGTTCACCGAGGGTTCCCTCCCTCCGGCACGACCGAGATATTAACTTCAGGCACGACGGAAAGGCCGGGCGTGAAAACCGCCTGCACCTCGGGCGGTTCGTCGAAGAGAATTTTTACCGGCACGCGCTGCACCACTTTCACATAATTGCCGGTTGCGTTTTCTGCGGGCAGCAGGCTGAAGTACGCACCGGTGCCCGATTGCAGGCTGTCGACGTGGCCCTTGAAGATTTTCCCAGGGAAGGCGTCGATCCGAATCGTGGCCGGCTGACCCGGCAGCATGTGGGTGAGTTGGGTCTCCTTGAAATTGGCGATGACCCAAATCTCCCGAGGTACGATCGAAAAGAGCGTTTCGCCGGTTTCGATATAGTCGCCCGGCTCAACGCTTTTTCGCGTGATCCGGCCCGCCACCGGAGCGGTGATCCGCGTATATTCGAGATTGAGCTTGGCTTGATCAAGAGCCGCCTGGGCTTCGTCGAAGGCGGCATGAGTGGTGTCGAGATCCTGCTTGGAAATGGCGCTGCTGCCGGCCAGGGCCAGGTCGCGGAGGTAATCGCTTTGGGTCTTGTCGTAGTTGGCCTGCGCCGAGTGCAGAGCCACCTCGTAATCGCGTGGGTCGATTTGGACGAGGAGTTGGCCCTTCTCGACCTGGTAATTGTCATCGATCAGCACATCGCGGACGGTATTGGAAAGTTTCGTGCCGACCGTGACGACGTGACTTTCGGTGAAGGCATCGTCGGTCGATTCGTAGTAGAACGAGTGGACCAAGACGCTGATTCCCCAGATCGCGGCCACCAGGATAACCAGGCCGAGCCCGATCCGGATCGCCATCGTCCTGCGCGGTGATGGCGCGGGGGCTGGTTTCTCGGCTTCCTCGATTTTCTTGGGTTCGGTGCTCATAGGGATATTTTTGATGGGGACCGGCGCCGACGCGGGGAACCCGATTTTTTGCGATTTTTCATCGCGTTCAGCCCGGCCAGGGAAAACTCGTAAATGTGGTCTGTCAGCGTTTCAACATCGCGAGGCACATCGCTTCCTTTCGGAAAGAGGCGCGAGATCATCTCGCGGCAATGGACGTAATGGAGGCACTGGCCGATGATGCTCAGGCACGAGAGGCCGACCCGCGTTTCCGGCACGTCCGGCCCGACAAGCTCCCTCACAATGCCGGAGATGCGCCGCTTCACCGGCTCGATCGATTCGGCCACGAGACGGTCCAGCGCCGGGGTGGGCTGCGCCATCTCCCGCGCAATGAGGCTTCCCTGCCATGCGGGCCGTTTGGGGTCGAGCAAGTAGGCGAGGAAGCTCTGGATGAAGGTGCGCAGACGCTGCCGGGGCGTGCCGGCCTGGTCGGCCTCCTCGGTCTTCGCCGCGGCCTGGTGGGCGCGTTTGAGCACGCTGATATAGAGTTCGTGCTTGTCGCGAAAATGGTAATTGACCGCAGCAAGGTTCACTCCCGCTTCCCGAGTGATCTGGCGCACGGTGGTGGCGTGAAAGCCGTTTTCCGCGAAGATGCGGCCGGCGGCATTTAAAATGAGCTCCCGGGTTTCGACGGGCGCGGAATGAGACTTTTGCATGGTTTGGTAAACATCAGTTTAAAACAGATGTTTGAAATGGCAACCGCTTTTTAGGCCATCAGAGGGTGTTTTTTAGCGAAGCTTTACTGCCGTCCGCAGGACCGCGCGACAAAGAAATGATAAACCTGTTCGGTCAGCTTTCCTTCGGGAACGGGAAGGATTGTTTCGGAAAGCGGCGTGAGGCCCAACTCAAGCACCATCTTTTCCAGCGCATGGCAGGGCGTGCTCCTCCGCTCAACCGCATAGCCGAGGAAAGCGCCGCTCCGCAACGAGGAAACGATGTGGGGCAGGGCCACGTAATAGGGCACGTAGTCGCCCATCAGTCCCACGGTGATGGCGAAGTCGTACGGGCCCACCAGCCGGGGACATTCCTGTGGCATGAGCAAATTGGCCCGCAGTAGATGGCGATAGCAGCCGGTCTCCCGCGCGAGGTCGAGCATGACCGGGGAAAGATCGAGGCCGTCGAGGGGTTGGCGCAGACCCGCATCGCGCAAGGCGACACCCAGCGCGCCCGACCCGCAGCCGAAGTCGATGCCTTGCGCGTCGGGGTGCAGATGCGACATCAGCGCTTGCGCTGCGCCTGCCGGGGCGCCACTGGCCAGGATCGCCTGATGGTACTCGGGCCCAAACCGGTCGAATGCCGCCTGCACCGCGGCCACGGAACCGTAGCTCGCACCCCAGAGCGTGTCTTCGAGCGGGGATTTCATGGGCGGATTCATTAGCCGCACAAGAACGCAGAGAACACAAAGATTTAAAAAGAGGGCGACTATTCTTCAGTTCCCTTTTCTGCGTTCTTTGTGTTCTTTCGCGGCTAAATTATCCTTCGACAAGCTTGGTGTGACAGAGGTGGCTGAGGCTCTCGCAAACCGAGGTCGGTATAGAGTGCCTTCTTGCTAGAAAAATGCTTCACGGCTTTTCCTGCTTCGCTCATCTTCAAGGTCTTGGCGGTGAGTTTATTGGGGTGCAAATTCATCGTAGGGAAGGCGGTAGAGCTGGAATAATCCGGCACTATCTTACTTCTTATTATCATGTAAGTTTACCAACAACCGTAACCTATACCCATGCAAAAGATCATCAAATCGGACGAGGAATGGAAGAAGCAATTGACGGACGAGGAGTTTCGCATCACACGCGGGAAGGGGACTGAACGGGCTTTCTGCGGCGTCTTTTACGACAATCACAAGGAGGGCGTTTACCACTGTATTTGCTGCGACCTGCCCCTTTTTGCCTCCGAAGGAAAATTTGATTCGGGCACGGGCTGGCCCAGCTTTTTCCAGCCGGTAGCGAAGGAGAATGTCGAGACGATCACCGATTCCAGCCACGGCATGACGCGCACCGAAATCGTCTGCGCCCGCTGCGACGCCCATCTCGGCCATGTCTTTAACGATGGGCCGAAGCCGACTGGTTTGCGCTATTGCCTGAATTCCGCTGCGCTGAAATTTGTCGAAGCCGGCAAAGAAAAAGCGAAGGAAGAAAAGGTGGGCGTGCAGGCGGGACTCGCCCAGGCCGCATTTGGAGCCGGTTGCTTTTGGGGCGTCGAAGCCGCGTTTCGCGAGCTGCCGGGAGTCTGCGAAACGGCGGTTGGTTACCAGGGCGGCACGCTTAAAAATCCGAGCTATGAGGATGTCTGCTCGGGCCGGACCGGTCATGCCGAGGTGGTCCACGTCGAATATGATCCCAAGGAAATCTCCTATGACAAACTTCTCGAGCTTTTTTGGGCCGAGCATGATCCGACCACGCCGAACCGGCAGGGGCCCGATGTGGGCACGCAATATCGTTCGGTGATTTTTTATTACACGCCCGCCCAGAAAGCCGCGGCGGAGGCTTCCAAGGCGAAGCTGGAGACGTCAGGCCGTTTCAAGCGGCCCGTCGTGACGCAGATCGTGGCCGCGCCCGAATTTTATCGAGCGGAGGAGTATCACCAGCGTTATCTTGAAAAGCGGGGCCAGCGCAGTTGCGCGATCTGAATGTAGGGCCAATCTGTGATCGTCGCTGAATTCTTGACGGAATAACGGAATAACGGAATGACGGCATTATTCTAAAAGAACAAGAGATGGCTTATGGTTACGCAAACGCAGATGCCTGACGACGACGACGCGGAGAGGAAAAAGTTTCTACGCGCGCGCGTGGCTGCTCTTCAAACCGAGATCAAACGTCTCGAAAGCGAGCAACAAGCGTTGCTTGCCAAGTTGAATCAATCTCGTGGATCGAATGACTCGATGGAAAGCGATCCAAACTGATCCTTCGACAAGCTCAGGATGACAGACAGAAAATAAAGCGTCCCATTGGCCGCTTTCAATTGGTTTCTTTGCGGCAGCGTTACTGGGATGAAGCTGACGCCCCATCATCGCGTGGGCCAGAATGTTTGCCGGCTGCGGACAAAAATGGTTTTGACCCAGGAGCAATTGGCCGAAAAAGCCGAGATCAGTCGTCGGTATTTGCAACGAATTGAGTCGGGGGAAAGGAATCCAACGGTGGATATCCTCACCCGGCTGCGCCGGGCGCTGGATTGTGCATGGGACGATTTGTTTGAAGATGTCCCATGAAGAAGAGCGGATGCCGCAGCTTTTCCCTGTTGGAAATGCTTTTGGTCCTGGCGTTGATGGCCGCCGTGGTTGTTGTGGTCATGGAGGGCTATTCCGCGACGGCTCAATCAACCGCCGTGACCACGGGTGCGGACATGCTCAGTGATGCGCTGACCGAAGGACGTTCCGATGCCGTCGCGCAGAATACCACCGTGGAAGTGCGGATTTACGATCTCCCGCCCGAATCGGGCGGCGCCCCGGTGTATGACGCGCTGCAACTCCACTGGCTCAAGGCGGACGGCACGACTCCTCCCGTGGCAAATCCGCTTCTGTTGTCCTCGTGGGTCGTCATCGACGCGACTGCGGCGCATTCTCCGCTCATCGCTTCCAACACCCAGGCCGCGACGCCCGATGCCAGCGATCTGCGGCTCAACAGCCAGACGCGCGTGTTTCACTTTTTGCCGGACGGCTCGACCGACCTGAACCCCACCACCAACTGGTTTATGACCGTGCGCGCGGCGAGCCAATCGGATCCCGCCCAGTTTCCCTCCAACTGGGCCTGTATTACGGTCGATGCGACCACCGGACGCCCGCAGATTTACCGGCCTTGAGGGAACCTTCAGGAGACTTCTGCGAAAGTCGCTTAATCCGCGTCTTAAGCATTCCGGAGGAATGCAACAATCGTAGCCGGTGGTTGAGCCGACAGGCGATACCACCGGATAGCATCACCACTTAGGTCTACCCCGGTCAGGGGTAGCACAGAGGGTGATACCCCTGACCGGGGTATGGTTTGGAGGACCTGTTCCGGTGGTGTCGCGCACTTCGTGCGCTCGACCACCGGCTAGGATTGTGGCAAGCCTCCGGCTTGCCAAAACTAACCCGATCGATTTTGGCAGAGGTCTCTCCAGGGAAGGCTCGTCACGCGTCTGTCACAAAATAATTTTGCGGATGCATTGCAATTAGCCGCACACGATTTATAGAAGAGCCAATGGCAAATTCGTCAGAACCGTGGGATGTCGCCCGCGCGCTTCATACTTACAACATCGCCCGCTGGGGCGCCGGCTACTTCGGGGTGAACGACGCCGGCAACATGACCGTGCGTCCGGTTCAGGAGCAGGGCCCGGCGCTCGACCTCATGTCGGTCATGGAAGAGGCGCGCGGTCGCGGGCTGACTTTTCCGCTGCTGCTCCGTTTCCAGGATTTGTTGCGCCATCGCGTGCAGGTCTTGAATGAGGAATTCCGCGCCGCCATCGCCGAGGCCGGTTACCAGGGCCAGTACCGCGGCGTTTTTCCGATCAAGGTGAATCAGTTGCGCGAAGTCGTGGAGGAAATCATGGATGCCGGCGCGCCCTATAAATTTGGAATTGAAGTGGGCAGCAAGCCTGAGCTTTTCGCCGCGCTCGCCATTCATCGCGACCCGGAGTGCATCCTGATCTGCAACGGCTACAAGGACGCGCTTTATATCCAGATGGCGTTGCTGGGACGCAAGCTGGGCAAGAACATCATCATGGTGGTGGAGAAGGTGGAGGAGCTCAAAGCGATCATCGATGTCTCGCAGCAAATCGGCGTTCGTCCCATCATCGGGGTGCGCATCCGGCTCCTGGCGAAAAGCTCCGGCAAATGGGCCACCTCGGGCGGCGAAAACGCCAAGTTCGGGCTTTCAACCAGCGAAGTGATGGAGGCGACGGAATTGCTCAAGGCCTGCCAGATGGAGGATTGCCTCAAGCTGATGCACTTCCACATCGGCTCGCAAATCCCCGACATCCAGACCGTCAAGCGCGCCGTGCGGGAAGCGGCCCGGTACTACGCCAAGCTCAAGCAACTCGGCTTTCCCCTCGAATACCTCGACGTGGGCGGCGGCCTCGGCGTCGATTACGACGGCAGCCGCTCCGCTTACGACAGCAGCACGAATTACACGCTCGGCGAATACGCGCGCGACGTGGTCTATAACGTGGCCGACGTTTGCAACGAGGAAAAAGTGCCGCATCCGACGCTGATCAGCGAGAGCGGACGCGCCATCGTCGCGCACCATTCCGTGCTCCTCGTCGACATCTTCGGCGTCATCGAAAAAACCAAGGCCAAGCCGTTCGTCCTGCCCGAAGGGAGCAAGCCGCCCAAGCCCGTGGCCGATCTGCTCGAATTGCGCGCGACGCTCAACCGGAAAAACCGGCGCGAGCATTTCCACGACGCGGTGCAGATCAAGGACGACGCGCAGGCGCGCTTCGATCTCGGCCTGCTCGATCTGGCCACCAAGGCGCAGGTGGAAACGCTTTTCTGGGAAATCGCCGAGGCCGTGGTGCGCCTTTTCCGTGGTTCAAAGTCGATTCCGGATGAAATCAACGACTTAAAGGATTCGCTCGGCGACCAGTTCCTTTGCAATTTTTCCGTTTTCCAATCGCTGCTCGATCACTGGGCGCTCGGCCAGCTTTTCCCTATCGCGCCGATCCATCGGCTCAACGAAGCGCCGGAACACAACTCCACGCTGGTCGACATCACCTGCGACTCGGACGGAAAGATCAGCAAATTCATCGACAGCGACGGTGAAGTCAGCCGGACGTTGCCGCTTCATGCGCTGAACGGGAAACCCTATTACCTCGGGATTTTTCTCCTCGGCGCCTACCAGGACATCATGGGCGATCTGCACAACCTGTTCGGGCGCGTCAACGAAGCCCACATCTTTCTCGATCCGGACGAGGAGAGCGGTTTTTACATCGAGGAGACCATCCCCGGCAGTACCATCTCGGAGGTCCTGGGCGATGTGCAATACCATACGACGATGCTCGAGCGCGCGATGAAGGAGCAGATCGACCGCGCGATCAAGGCCGACGTTCTCAAGCCTAACGAAGGCATGCGCCTGCTCGAATCCTATGAGTTAGGGCTGAAGACATCGACGTACTTGCAATTTTAACGCACTATTAAACGCCAGACGGCGCAGGCCCGATGGTTTGCCCCGGACGATATGCAGGTTCAAAGTTGAGATCGGTCACCGGTTCCCCCGTCAGGGCCGAGTGACTCAACACCTCGGCGGCGCGTTGGCCGGCGGCGAAAAAATCGAAGTGTACCGTGGTTAGCGCCGGTTCGATGAAATTCAGGTAGGGCCAGTCGTGGAAACTGACGATGCTCAGTTGCGCAGGCACCTGAATTCCTTCCTGCCGTATCGCTTGAAACCTTAGCATGGAGCCGAGGCTGTCATCAAAGGCCACCACTGCCGTGGGCCTCGGACGCAGATGGAGCACGTCACGCGCCGCCTGGAAGATATCGCCTTCCTGTCCATGGGCGGAGACTTCGGGCGTTTGGGCCGGATCGATTCCCGCCGCACGGAGCGCCTCGTGGACGCCTGATCGTTTAGGTGCATCCAGGCAGATGTCGTAGCCGGTCAAGAGCGCGATGCGACGATGGCCCAGCCGCAAAAGCTGCTCCGTCATTTTTCGGGCCGCTTCTTTCTGGCCCAGCCGAACACTCGGTCCGGGCAAATCCGTTTCCGCAAAGAGGAGAAACGGCAGGTTGCGATTTTTGAGAATATCGAGGTCTTTTGCCGTTACGTCTTGAGGTGCCACAATGACGCCGCCCAGGCTGCTCGCCTTTTCCGGCTGCCATCCTTCCGGCGGGGTGCTGATCAGCAGGACGGCCGAACGGATGGAGGCCATCGCGGTCTGCGCCCCACGGATCATTTCGGCGATCGGCCGGTGCTCCGCCATCTGGGGTGATTTCATGAGAATCCCGAGGTAGCGGTGAGTTCGCGTCGAGCTTCCGTGGGCAAAAGTCCCTTTGCCGTGCTTGCGGTAGATGAGGCCGCGGTTTTCCAAGTCACCTAAAGCGAGCCGAACCGTCACACGACTGACATGGAACCGCCGACAAAGCTGATGCTCGCTCGAGATCGGGAACGAAGTTTGCTCATTCTTGTTAAGAATTTCTTCCGTCAGAGCAGCAACCAAGCGTGCTCGAGCGGTAGACGAGCGTTGAGAAGGCACTAATTGCTATTTTAGTAACTTCTAGCTAAATGCAAGCCAAGAATTTTAATTGGCTAGAAGATATAGGACTTGTAGATACATTGCCGCTTTAGGTTCGTGACCGCGTTTCATGTCGCACGGGATCGTCAAACCGCGTGTAAGGAGCATGAAACAGGATGTCGAGCTTGTCCGTGGGGCCGTTACGTTGTTTGGCGATGATCAGGGAATAAGGAATGACTGGGCCGACTTGCCGTTCGTTTCCATCCTCGTCCTTTTCGGCATCTGGTCGATGCAGCAGAAGCACGACATCGGCATCCTGCTCAATCGCGCCCGATTCGCGCAGATTGTGCAGCGCGGGCTCGGTCTTGCCCCGGCCCGCTTCTTCCGAGCGGCGGTTGAGCTGGGCCAGGATGATAATTGGAATCTCAAGTTCCTTGGCCAGCGCCTTGATGCCGCGCGAGATTTCCGCCACTTCATTCTGGCGGTTGTCCTTGGCCTGGGCTGATTCCGAGCGCAAAAGCTGGAGGTAATCGATCACGAGCATCTCGATGCCGTGGCGATCCTTCATCCGGCGCGCTTTGCCGCGAAGCTGGTTGATGGTGAGAAAGGAGGAATCGTCAAGGTAAAGGGGCCATTCACGCATGTCGCCGGCGACCATCCGCAATTTTTGCAGGGCGTGTTCGTCGAGCTCGCCGGAGCGGATGCGTTGCAGGCTTTCGCTGCCGTAGGAGGCGAGGAGGCGGAGCATGAGCTGCTCGTTGGTCATTTCCAGGCTGAACATGCCCACGGCGTGGCCCGGTTTTTTCCACGCGTCGGTCGCCTCGTCGTAACGCTGGTCGAGCGCGTGCCGCGCGAAAGTTAGCGCCAGCGCGGTCTTGCCCTGGCCGGGCCGCGCGGCGAGGACGATCATCTCGCCCGATTTCCAACCGGCGGTGAGTTCGTCGAGCTTGTGGAACCCGGTGGGCAGGCCCTGGAGATGTCCCTTGCGGTTCTGGAAATTCTCGATCAGCTTGATCGCCTTGTCGATTTCCTCGCGCGCGGGAACGGTCGATTGGGTGAGGCCCAGATTGGTCACGTGGAAGATCGCAGATTCTGCGCGGTCGAGCACCTCCGCCACCGAATCGGGCATCTCGGCGATATCCTGCACAATCGTCGAGCAGGCCGATTGCAGGCAGCGCAGCAGGCTCTTCTCTTTGACGATCTTGATGTAGGAACCGACGTTGAGATGCGTCGCAAAGCCGACGAGCAACTCCGCCAGAATGCCCGGACTACCCACCGCCTCGGCCAGCTTGCGATCGGTCAGCCACTGGTGGATCGTCATGACGTCGATGGCCTGGCCTGAGTTGGCCATCTCCCGGAGCGCGCCAAAAATTTCCTGGTGGGCCGGAACGAAAAAGTCTTCCTTGAGCAGCGCCACAGTCGCGTCGTTGATCACCTCCGCCGGTTGCGCCATCATACAACCGAGCACCGCTTTTTCGGCTTCGGCGCTGTAGAGCACCGTGGGCGAAAGCATCTCGGCTGTTGCCGAAGCGCGGCTACGTTTGGCGGCGGGTTTGGGCTGGGCAGTATCTGAAGCGGGCATGATCACCCACAGAAGATGAGGTCTGGCAAGCCGTCCTCAACCTTATTTTGGACTTAAAAAAATGTTATTCGCGCGACAGAGTAGCCCAGTCGGTGAATAGCCTGTGAGCAAGTCTAGGCGCCCATAAGCTTCGGGTTTGCAAGTCTCGCCAGGAATTGTAAGGTTGGTTTGTGTCCACAACCAAGCAGATCAAAAACAAGAGCGAAGCCGATCTCCTCGATCAGGCCACTTCGCAACTTCTCAAAGCCGTGAAAGCCAAGGCAGCCAAGAGTGGCAAACCCCTTCGCAAAGCGGAGCTTTTGAAGCGAGGGTACAGCGAACGTTTCATCGCGAAAGTCGAAGCCGCTTAGTTGTTCTTTCGCAGTTCCATAAATTCTTTGACCGTGATTTCCAGCAGAGGAGCCGCTCTTTGCGCAATTCTTCGCGCATCGTCAAACGACATTGAGCCGGTCGTTGCCCGGACAATTTCACGATCACTAAGCCCGTTGGCGCGCGCCAGTTGAATCGCGTGGGCCAGGTCCGTGTAGCGCAGAATTTCGTCCATCGGTAAATCCTACGCTTTGGACTGGCCTTTAAAAGCCATGACTCGCCCATTCTTATTTTGCGACGGCAGGCGGGAAATACTTGTCGATGACGGGCTGGATGGCATCGGCCCAAATCTCGTAGCCCTTCGCCGAGGGATGGAGAAAGTCGGGCATGATCTCCTTCGTGAGTGTGCCGTCGGGCTGGAGGAATTTTGCGCCGATATCGAGGTAAGTTACTCTCTTGCCATCGTCGTAGGTGGAAATGATGGCGTTGATTTTCGCGATCCAGTCGCGGATGGGAGCTTTTGCCGCTGCACCGCGCGGGAAAACGCCGAGCAGGAGGATGTGGGCGTCCGGGCACTGCGTTTCGTATTCGTTGAGGAGAAGTTTGATGCCGTCGGCAATTTCCTTCGGGTCCTCTCCGCCATTATTGGTGCCGATCATGAGCATGATGAGTTTCGGATCCTGGCCTGCTAACTCGCCATGTTGCAGGCGCCAAAGAACATGCTGGACCTGGTCTCCGGAGATGGCGAAGTCAGCCATCTTAATGGCGCCGTAGCGTGCTTTCCAGATTTCCAAGCCTCGGCCCGGGGTTTGCCAGAAATCGGTGATCGAATCGCCGTCGAAAATCAGGTCGTAGGGACCACTCTTCAATTTATCGAGATTGCCTTGGAAGCGGACCAACCAGTCGACGCGGGGAACCGGGTAGGTTGCGCGCGGAGTGCCCGGCGGCGGCTGGGGAAGGGGCCAGATAACCGTAGAATCGGTGGCATGGGTAATGCAGGTAAGGGCAAGGAAAAGGGCGGGAACGAGAGAGAGGCGAATGAGGATCATAGGGGTAACGACGAGGCTAGATTCTAAACTTGTAAAATAGCAAAAAGTTTCGAGGTATTTTTCGAGAGGTAACGCAATCCCATTATCCCCCCACCGCCGTATACTGATGCAGCCCGCGTTTCCAGAGGATGCCGCTGAGCACGTAGAAAAATCCGATCCACGCCCACTGCCAGAGAAAGCCTGTCGCGAGTGCAAGTCCGTGCACATGTCCGATTAAAATCGCCGCCGGAAAATAGGTTTCGTAGGCGAAAGGCAAGTGCAGACAAATCACCTGGAGCCACGCCGGAAACGCATCGACCGGGAAGATGTGGCCGCCGAGCAGGAACTCGATTGAGTAGATGATGAACGTGATGCTGCCGATATCGAGAATCCAAAACGCGATCATCGCCAGCGCAAAGCAGAAGAAAAATTGGATCATGGCCGCGCCGACCGTGGCCAGCAGCGCCAGAGGCAAATTCACCAGCCAGGGCAAGCCGGTGAAGTATTGGCCCAGCCAGATCATCGCGATCCCGAGCGGCACCACGGCGAACGCCGCGTGGACGATTCGCGCGGCAGCGAAAAGATGAAAGCGGTAGAGCCGGTAATCGATTGGCTTGAGCAAGAGCGTGTTGATCCGCCCGTCGCGAATGTCCTCCGCGATCTGGAAATCGTCCTCGTTCGGCACGGTCAGCGTATCAATCAAAATCAGCGTGATGAAGTAAGCCACCATGCTCTTGAAGGTGTAACCGGCGAACGCCTTCTGTCCGGCGAAGACCGCATTCCAGAGAAAGACCGAACCGAGCAGCGGCACAAAACTCACCAGCACGCGGAGGAGAAAATTCCAGCGATAGATCAGATTGCTCTGCACGCCCAGGTTGAAAATCTGGGCCTGGAGGCGGAGGGGCGTGGCGAACATATTCTTCCGTACAGTTTAGCCGCAAAAGAGCACAAAGAACGCAAAAAGGAACGGGAGGGTAGCCGTCGCGCGCCGCGCGACGGACCGCCGCGAGGGCCCGCGGCGGCTACCATGGCTAATGAATCTGATTTGCCGCTTGCGGCGCAGAGTTCTTTTTGCGACTTTCTCCGCTTCCCTTTGCCCGGAATTTCGGGGCGCGCGCCATGCATTCGATCATCACTTTCATCAAGAACCTCTACGACCCGGTCTACATGCAGGGCCTGATCCACTCGGGGGGCGTGCCGCTCATCGCAGCGATTGTTTTTGCGGAGACAGGACTGCTCGTTGGTTTCTTTTTGCCAGGTGACACGATGCTCTTCGTCGCCGGGGTGGCCGCTGCGTCAGTGGGGCCTTCCGGTGAGACGTATCTGAATATATGGGCATTAACTCCGGCGCTCATTGCCGCCGCGGTCATCGGCGATCAGTGCGGCTATTTTCTTGGCTTCAAAACGGGCCACGCGATTTTCACACGTGAGGAAGGCTTTTTCTTCAAGCGTAAGCATGCGGAAAAAGCTCATGCCTTCTATCTTAAGTATGGCGTCTGGGCCGTGGTGCTGGCGAAGTTCGCGCCGGTGCTGCGGACGTTTGTGCCGTTCATGGCCGGGGTCGGCGAGATGCCGTACCGCAAATATCTGTCGGTCGATACGCTTGCCGTCATCGCCTGGATTTGCCTCGTCGTTTTGTCAGGCTATATCCTTGGCGAGCGTGCGCAAAAGAATCTGCATTATATTGTGCTCGGAATCGCTCTGGTTTCGATGCTCCCAGTAATCATCGGCGTGACGAAGGAATTCCTCGCGAGCCGCAAATCTGCTACTTAAATTCATGGCCGAGACTCCTCCCAATAACCCGAAGCAAAAGCCCGCCCAAAACGCCATCTCGCCCGCCCGCGCGGTCGATTTCCCCGAATGGTACCAGGCCGTCGTCACCGCCGCCGACATGGCGGAGAATTCCGACGTGCGCGGCTGCATGGTGATCAAGCCGTGGGGCTACGGCATCTGGGAACTGATGCAGGCGCAGCTCGACAAGATGTTCAAGGCGACGGGTCACAAGAACGCCTACTTTCCGCTTTTTATTCCGCTGAGTTATCTCGAAAAGGAAGCCGAGCACGTGGCCGGTTTCGCGAAGGAATGCGCGGTGGTGACGCATCATCGCCTTGAAGTGAACGCCGAGGGCAAGCTCGTGCCGACGGGCAAGTTGTCCGAGCCGTTGGTGGTGCGTCCCACGTCCGAGACGATCATCGGCGCGGCCTACGCGAAGTGGGTGCAGTCGTATCGCGATCTGCCGCTGCTGCTCAACCAATGGGCGAATGTCGTCCGGTGGGAAATGCGTCCGCGCATCTTTCTGCGCACCACCGAATTTCTCTGGCAGGAGGGCCACACCGCGCACGAAACGGAAGCGGACGCGCTGCATGAGACGCGCCGGATGCTCGATGTCTACGAGACCTTCGCGCGCGATCACCTGGCCATTCCCGTCGTGACCGGACGCAAGAGCGCGAGCGAGCGTTTTCCCGGCGCGGTCGACACGCTTTGCATCGAGGCGATGGTGCAGGATTGCAAGGCGGTGCAGGCGGGCACGTCCCATTTCCTGGGACAGAATTTCGCCAAGGCCTCGAATATTCAATATCTCTCGCGCGACGGCAAAAAGGAATTCGCCTGGACGACAAGCTGGGGCGTGAGCACGCGGCTCATCGGCACGCTCATCATGGCGCACGCGGACGATGACGGCCTCGTGCTGCCGCCGCGCGTGGCGCCGACGCAGGTGGTCATCATTCCGATCATTCCGCGCGAAGAGCAGCACAAGGAAATCCTCAAGGCGTGCGGCGCGCTGGCGCAACAAATCGAGGCCGAGCAATTTCACAAGGAAGGCATTCGCGTCGAAGTCGACCAGCGCGACATCCAGGGCGGCACGAAGTCGTGGGAGTGGATCAAGAAGGGCGTGCCGATCCGCGTCGAGATCGGGCCGCGCGATCTGGAGGCCGGAACGGTTTTCGTCGGACGTCGCGACAAGGGGCCGAAGGAAAAGCAATCGTATCCGAAGGAGGGATTCGCCGGCCAGGTTCCCGCCATGCTGCAAGCGATCCAGGACGGCATCTATGACCGCGCGCTGGCGTTCCGCCGCGAGAATACGCGTACGATCGAATCGAAGGAGGAGTTCTACGCCTTCTTCACGCCGAAGAACGAGGAGAAGCCGGAGATCCACGGCGGGTTCGCGCTCGCGCATTGGAACGGCTCCGTCGAAGTCGAAGCGAAGATCAAGGAAGACCTGAAGGTGACGATCCGCTGCATTCCGTTCGAGGAAATGCCGCAGCCGGGGAAGTGCATCTTCACCGGCGAAAAGAGCGAGCAGCGGGTGGTTTTCGCGAAATCATATTAGTGGAGGATTGGACTCTGTCCCGACCCTGACTCAATTCCAGTCCTCCAAAGGATAGCGCGCCAATTCGCGCATTCCTTCGATCAAAAATAGGTCGCGTGGAAAGGCAGGGCGATCATAATAGGCGTGTGAGCGAGGACGCACGGAAACCGCCGGCAAAGAAACGGAAGCAATTCGGCTGCATGTTTTGGTCGGTGGTAGCGGTGATCTTGTTGCTCTTTTCCGGGATGGCGATCGGTCCGCTCTCGGGGACACCAGAGCAAATGAAGCCGTTGCAGGCGGGCTATGACACGCAGTTGATTGCGCTTTTTTTGCATCGATACGCGGCAGATCATCACGGCGAATACCCTCCAGGCAAAAATTCAACTGAGGTCTTTCAAGCATTGTTGGACGGAGGGTATAATTATCAGTTGGATATCGTTTATCGGCCCGGCAGTCCGGGAAAAACGGCACCGACCTACGATCAAGGCCAAAAGCTGAAACCTGAGAACGTGTGCTATGACATCACAGTCCCGGTCGGCGAAAATGCACCTCCGGGTCTGCCGCTGGTGTTCATGACGGGTTATCGAATTACCTATGCACCTGGTGCGGCGGCGGTGCCACTCTCGGACGAGATACGCTCTCGAAATCCGAGCATGGCGGTGTTTTATAACGACGGGAGTTTTGCCTTCTTTCGGAATGCGTGGTGGTGGTTTGGAAAGGGCGAATATCGTCAGACGACGGGCGGATTTCAGAACGTCAATTACACGTTGGACGATGGCTCGGGGCAAAGGAGCGGTCGCCTTCATAGCGACGGGACGATCACGAATTTCATCCCGTCGACGTTCGATGCGGCGGGCGTGAAGTATCAGCAGCTCACGCCGGACGGGTCGCTATCGCCCTGAAAAAATGAAAAAAGAAAGGAAAAGGGACAGGCACCTTTACGTGTCGGAGTCCGACCTTCCGGATGCAAGCGCAAGATTGCACAACGCCACACACGCGGTAAACCAGAATCATGTGGAACCTGTCGCTGCCGTGGTGGGAGTTCGTCCTGCGCGCCCTGATCATCTATTTTTTCCTGATCCTCATCCTGCGGATGACCGGCAAGCGGCAGATCGGACAGATGTCGCCCTTCGACCTGGTGCTGCTCCTGGTGCTGAGCAACGCGGTGCAGAATTCGATGAACGGCGGCGATAACACCGTCCTTGGCGGCATGATTCTGGCGGTGACGCTCGTCTTGTGCAACGCGGGGCTCAGCTTTATCACGAGTCACAGCAAAACCGTGGAAAAACTGGTCGAGGGCGAACCGGAGATTCTCATTTTTAACGGCAAGCTGATGAAGAAGACGCTTCACAAAGAAGATATTTCCATGGCCGAACTGGGCGGCGCCATGCGCGTGGCCGGTTGCGATGATGTGAAGGACGTTCACCTGGCCACGATGGAAGTGAACGGCCAGATCAGCATCGTGCGCACGGATACGCCCGAGGGGGAAACTCCGCGTGTCTATCGGACGGCCCGGGCCATGCGGCGCAAAGGCCGGCGAAGCGGTTATGGAGCCTGAAAAAACTTCCCGACCATGCCCGACCGTTTCGCCAACTTCGAAGCCGCGCTGACGGCGATGATCGCCCTGCCCGAATCGCTGCTGGTCGGCGTGTCGGGCGGCGTCGATTCGGTGGCGTTGCTTCACGCTTTGGTGAAGACGGGGCGCAAGCCGGTGGTGCTCCACTTCGACCACGGCTGGCGCGCATCGAGCGGCGATGATGCGGCATTCGTGAAGGAACAGGCGCGAAAGCTCGGGTTGAAATATATCGGCGCGAAGATGCGAAAGACGGCCGTGGCTGCATCGCGGGGTCCGCGCGAAGCCGATGCCCGCGCGGCGCGTTATGCTTTCTTCGCCAAGGCTGCAAAGAAACTAGGCACTCCACATCTCGTTCTTGGCCATCACGCTGACGATCAGGTCGAGACGTTTCTGATGCAACTCCTGCGCGGGAGCGGCGCGGCGGGGCGTGGAATGGATTTTCTGAGCGAGCGCGGGGGACTCGTCCTGCATCGGCCCTGGCTCGGCGTGTGGAAAAAGGAGATCGTGGCCTATGCGCGGCGGCGCAAACTGACCTGGCGCGAGGACGTGACCAACGCCGACACGCGGCATCGGCGCAACCTGATCCGGCGACGCGTACTGCCCTATTTGCGGAAGCAATTCGGAAACGCGGTGGCGGAAAATCTTTTCCGGGCGGCGGAAATCGCCCGCGCGGAAAGCGAGTGGCTCGATGCGTTATGTGTGGCGGCGAAAGAACCGGAGCTTTCCGTGAAGGCCCTGCGTGCGGCTCCTCTTGGGCAGCAGCGGCGGACGATCCTGCGCTGGCTGCAGGGACGCGGCGTGGAGAATATTTCCTTTGCCGATGTGGAGGCGGTGCGCGGGCTATTGGGAAAGAATGTCCCGGCCAAGATCAATCTCAGCTTCGGCCGTTTCGCGCGGCGAAGGGCGGGCAAGATTTTTGTGATGTAGCGGCGGTCTATGACCGCCGTGAATAGACAACACGTTTTCTTTTGCCGTCGGCGGTCGTAGACCGCCGCTACAGACTGAAGGCTAATGTTTGTGTTTGGCGGAATTGGAACTGCGGGCGGAGGGAGGCGCGTCTGCCATCGGCGCGTTGGCGTAAGTGTCGGTATTATCGGGATTGTCCGTCACGGTTGTCGCGTCCGCGGGCTTGATGGAGTTGATATTCGTAGTCGTGTCCACGGCGCTGGCGCCGTTGAAATTGCCCAGGGCCGGTTGGAGGAACGCGACATTCTCGACCGCGCCCTTGTCCATCGCGAAGAGCCGGCTCATGATTTCCTGCGCGATGGGTGCGGTCGTCGTGCCGCCCCAGGTACCGCCCTCGACCACCACGCAGGTGACGTAACGGGGCACGTCGTTTGAACCGGCTGGGCCGTAGCAGTAGAACCAGCATTTCAAGTCCCTTTGCGTCTGCCCGTTAAGCTTGATGTAGGCCTGGGCCGTGCCGGTCTTGCCTGCGATCTGCTCGCCGGGCACCTGGGCCAGCGTGGCCGTGCCTTCCGAGACCACCTCGCGCATTCCTTCCTGTACCGCCTTTAAATCCGAGGGATTGAGGCCGAGGTTGCTGTAGACCTGTCCCGCCGGGATTTCGGCCTTCGTATCGCCCTTATAATCGACCACGCGCGAATAAAGTCGCGGCTGGTAAACCGTGCCGCCGTTGGCCACGGCGCAAAGAAATGTCGCCATTTGCAGCGGCGTGTTGAGGACGAAACCCTGGCCGATGGAAGTGTTGGCGGTTTGCGCCCGGCTCCAGTGATCGATGTTATGCGTCTTGACCAGCCATTTGTCGTTTGCCTTCATCCAATCGGGGCCGGGCAAAATGCCCGCATCCTCGTCGGCGTCGCCGAGCAGGCCCCATTTGTGTCCGAACCCGGCCAGTTTGCCCATGGCGTCGATGGCCTCGATGCCGGCCTTCAGGCCATACTGGTAGAAATAGACGTCACTCGAGACGCAGATGGCGTGGACGAGGCTCATCGTTCCGGCGTCGGTGCTGTCGGAATTATGGAAGAGGTGGTCGTCGATCTGGATGGCTCCGGGACAGTCGAAAGTGGTGTTGGGCGTACAGTTGCCCGACTTTAATCCCGCCAGCGCAACCATGATCTTGTAGGTCGAGCCCGGCGCGTAGGCGTGCAGGGCGCGATTGAACATCGGGGCGGTCGGGTCCTGGTTGAGCGCGTCCCAGTCCTTGGCCTGAATCTTCGGGATGAACTTGTTCGGGTCGTAGCTTGGGACGGAAACCAGAGCCAGCACGTCGCCGTTGCGCGGGTCCATCACCACCACCGCGCCGCGACCGACGTTGGCATGGCGCATGGCCGTTTCCGCGATGTACTGGACGCGGGAATCGATGGTCAGGTAAAGGGTGCTGCCCATCGTGGGGTCGTTCGATTGGATCGGCTTGTCGCCTATATAATAGCCTTGGGAAGAGACACGCCAGACGGCGCTGCCCGGCTCGCCCTGTAACTGGTCGTCCATGATCGCCTCGATGCCGTGCCGGCCGATCGTCTCGTAAGGCGTTCCGTCGCTGGCCAGATGCTCGTTCTGGTTGTCGGCCTTGCCGACGTAGCCGAGGATATGGGCGGCAAACGCGCCGTAGGTGTACTCGCGCGCCGGGTTTTGCGCGATGCTGATGCCCGTCACGCCCAGGTTGCGTTCCTCAAAATTGGCCACGGTGCTGAAATCGAGATCGCTCATGTAGTGGTAGGGCAGGTCGGGGTCGGTGCGGAAATGCTCCCGGATATCCTTCTCATTCAGCGGCGCGGTGAGTCCCAGCGAGTCCTTGATCGGCTCGATGCTTTGCCGGACGATCTCGACGATATCGTCCTCGGAGCGTGCTTTGCCGTCCTTCGTGGGGCGCAGCGGACGCCGCGGCACGTTGCCCTTGTGACTCTCGGCGTAATCGCGGCGCAATTCGCCGAGGTCAAAGTCGATGTCGAAGCTGGGCCGGTTTTCCGCGAGCATGACGCCGTTGCGGTCGCAGATCGCTCCACGGGCCGGAGCGAGGCGGGTCCGGACGGTCGTTTGCTCCTCCGACCGCGCGCGGGCCGAGTCCGAATTGACGACCTGCACGGTCCAGAGGCGGCTTAAGAGCATGCCGATGGCGGCAAAGATCAGCAGCGCCAGCACCCCCAGGCGCCAGCCTTGAACGCGAATATCGTCAGCGAGCATAAAACCGTTCTTGGGTTTCGTAGTCGGGCTTCCATCCGCAGAGGCGCGGGGGCAGGCCGATCAGGTAAAAGATGAGGGGACACAGGAGCAGGTTGAAGAGGGAGGCGAAGGTGATCTTGCTCCAGACCGCCAGGGGCCAGTACCAGCGGGCCGTTTCGGACAGGATAAGAATGTAATCGAGCAGGAAAAAGGTAAACGTCCCGACCAGCACAAAGATCAGCCGGAAGGGCCACGTGTGCGACTCGGGCCTCGATGCCTGGGTCACAATCAGGGCCGAAAGCGAGAATAAGACCAGCATCGAGGTGCCCAAATGATGGGAGGGTGAGGAGGCCAGGTCGAGAAAAAGTCCCAAGAGGCCGGCGAGAATGGGGGCTCGCTCGTCTCCCAGCTCCAGGCTGGCATAGATCACCAGCAGGGGAATCAGGGCCGAGCCGAAGCCGATGACGTTCAAAAAGGGAAAAATCTCCGGCAGGATCATCTGGGCCAGCAAGGCCAGGGCGCCAATGACGAGAAGGTAGATAACGATGAGGATGCGCACGGGAGAATCAAAGACTGGATCGAAAATAGCCGCTAATTTATTTCATTTCCACGCATTTCGGCGGGGATGCTGTTGATCTCCCAATATCCTCCAAAAAAGACCGGGCGGCACCCGGTAAGAGTGCCGCCCGGTCAGGGAGGAAAATGAATGAACTTACGAGATCATGGACACTTTCTTCCGGGAAATGTTCAAAAAAATCCCAAGAGCCTCTTGAAGTGGGGGGTGTCCGGCAGGCCAAAAAGGGTCGATTTACCTCTCATAAAAGGGGTGCCGTGGGAACGTTCAAAAAAAATTAAAAAAATTATTGACGATTTGGCGGCGATCCTTAGTCTCACCAAAACGAGTGCAGATGCCAGCCGTTACAGATGTACGGTAAAGGCGGCTGGCCTCACGAACCGACAGAGCCGGTTGCTTCAAATGGAGAGAAGCAGTTGGCCGAGTCATTAAACCCTAGGAGATTAGAGCGAATGAAAACGATACTGAAAGCATTAAGCGCAGTCGCCCTGACCGGAGTCATGGTTCTGCCTGTGCTCGCCGACAACGCGACCACAACTACGAATACGGATGGTACCGATTCGAAAGACCTCAAGAAGGTCATCGAAGATCAAGGTATTAACTACGTCGAAACCGCCCAGAAGGGCATCACACTCAGCGGCTACGTTGACGTGAGCTATACCGAAGATTTCGGTGGCCGCGGCGTGGGCTTCGGTGGTGCGGCGTCAAACCTGCATGAATTCGACCGTAACAACGACAATTTCAACGTCAACGCCGTGAAGATCGCCTTGGAAAAGGCCCTTCCGGATAAGAACGACTGGGCCGCCGGGTTCCGCATCGACGCCATCCTTGGTTCTGATGCAAAGTACCTCGGTGATGCCGGGTTTAATTCGTCGAGCAGTGGCGATAATGGCATCGCCCTCGAACAGGCCTTGGTCAAGTTTCGCATCCCGGTCGGCAACGGCTTGGATATCTATGCCGGTAAATTCGTGACCTTCCTCGGTTATGAAGTTATCGAAAGCCCCGCGAACCCCAACTTCAGCCGTGGTTTGCTCTTCACCAACCTGATTCCGTTGACTCATACCGGCGTTTATGCCGACTATAAGTTCAACGACACGTTGGAAGCCAAGTTCGGTGTGGTTGATGGTTGGAACAACTCGGTAAGCGATCCCGCTCCTGGCGGCTCTACGGATGCGCAAAACCGTTATCCCTTCGGTGGCAAGGCCATCACGGGTCAATTGAACATCAACGCTCCCGGCAAGAACGCCAACATCACTCAGTCCTTCATCTACACACCCGGTGGTGACTTTGTGGGGAATTCTCAGGAAAACGGTGGCGTGGTTGTCTATGACATCTGGGGCAACTGGAACCCGACCTTCGACAAGTCTGGTAACCTGACTCTCGGCTTCAACCTTGACTTCGGTTACGACGGTGCAGATGGTTCTCCTGCCCAATTGCAGCCGACCAGTGGTGACTTTGGTGACGCTGGAACCTCTCCCGCTGATGAGGCCTCCTCGACCTTTCAGGGACAAAATGGATCCGAGACGTGGTGGGGCGGCGCCCTGTACGTGCAGGACAAGGTCACCAAGGTTGTCACCTTGGCGGCTCGTGGCGAATATATCCACTCTTCTTCGGCCTTCAATCCGTTGTTTGGTGCTAGCGGCTTGACCACTACATCTGATTTCGGTGATCATACGGAGTCGGTGGCAACGCCGTCTCAGGATGACTGGTCGGAAACCCTTACCGCGTCCTTCGCGATCTGGGACAACCTCCTGACCCGCGTTGAATATCGTTGCGATGTTCTGAGCGCCGGTTCCGGTGGCACGCATTCGGAGAACGTAGTCTCTGGCGGCACCGTTGTCGGTTCCAAGACCGTGCTGAACGGCAGCTCGGTTCAGAACGAAGTTTCTCTGGAAGCTGTCTACTCGTTCTAATTTGATCTAATCAATTAGTTCTTCGAAAACCCCGGGAGCCGCAAGGTTCCCGGGGTTTTCTGTTTTAATTTTAAAGGGTCGCCGCCAGACGTATCCGCCGGGCTGACCATTTTTATTGGGATAGACGCATAGAGGAAATCATGCGGCTGTATCCTGAAAGAGACCTCTGCGAAAGGCTCTTTTCAAGAATTCCGCCATTCCAGGGGAATGATTGAGAGTAGCCCGGCGATTTATCGCCGGGTTTGTCGATGAGAAAGGACGCGTCCCGGAGGGACGCTTGATCAGCCACGCACGAATGAGTTTCATCCGCCCCTCCGGGACGGGCAACTCCCCTTTTGGGACGACCCGGTGATGAATCGCCGGGCTACTTTCAGATGTCCCTCCGGGACCTCAATCCTCTCTCCATCAGATTTTCGCGGAGGTCTCTGAAAAGGTTGAATCTCTTGGGGTCTCATTCCCCGAAGCATCCTCCGGGGTACCTTATTTCATGGAGAAGGGGAGGCCGCTTTTTGTTGGATCATGGCCTTTATTTTCGCCAGGTCGGTCTGTGCGGCGTTATCGTCAGGTTGCAGTCGCAGAGCCTCCTGGAATTGCGCCAGGGCTTCGTCCAATTGCCCCTTTTTGGCAAAAGCAATACCGAGGTTATTGTGAGCCTCAGCGTAGTCAGGATTGATTTCCAGGGCCTTTTGAAACTGATTCATCGCCTCGTCCGCCAGCCCCTTTTGTCCGAGAGCCAGGCCAAGATTGTTGTGAGCTTTGGCAGAATTCGGATCGATTTCCACTGCTTTTTGAAACTGCTCGATCGCGTCGTCCATTTGCCCCTTGTGAAAAAAAGCAGCACCGAGATTATCGTGAGCCAAGGCGGAATTCGCATCGAGTGTCAGGGCTTTTTGGAACTGGACGATCGCGTCGTCCAGTTCTCCTTTTTGGATAAGGGCGAAGCCAAGATTGTTGTAAGCTTCGCTGTAGTTGGAGTCGATGGTCAGGGCCTTTTGATACTGGGTGATGGCGTCGTCCGCCTGTCCTTTTTGAACAAAGGCCAAGCCAAGATCATTGTAGGCCAAGGCATAACTGGGGTCGATTTCCTGGGCTTTTTGGTACTCCGCAATGGCATCATCCACCTGATTTTTTTGTAAAAGAGCATCGCCGAGATCAATATGAGCCTTGGCATACCCGGGCTCGATTTCCAGGGTCTTTTGGTACTGCGCAATCGCGTCGTCCAGTTGTCCCTTTTGGACAAAGGCCAGCCCAAGACTCTCATGGGTCAGGGCCCAGGTGGGATGGATGGCCAGGGTCTTTTGGTAGAACTCAATCGCGTTGTCCAACTGCTCGTTGCTAACAAGACCGGTGCCTTGGCCGCTGTAGGTCAACCAGCAATCCGGGTTTTGGGCGAGGTTATAGATCCGGAGCGTATCCTTGCTCTGATAGATCCAGGTCTGCTGCCAAACCAATATCCCAAGGATAAGCAGAACGCCGGCGCAAAGGGCAGACTGGAGGCGAGGCCTCATCGACATCGCAAAATCCGCAAACCAAGCCAACCCCGCTCCGGCCAGCGCCAGTGGCCCCATGCTGGCAAGATACTGCAAATGATCTTCGACCAGGGAATAGCGAAAACCGCTCATGCTGAACAAGCCCATGATCGGCAACAAGTTAGCCAGGTAATAAGCAAGCGCGAAAAGATAGGGTCGAGACCATGACTGACGATTGAGCCACAGAATGAACAGAAGGAGCACCACGGTCACGCTGGGCAGATAAGAGGTCCACTGCCCGGCATCGATTTCCCAGCGCGGATAAAGGGTCATCAACGGATGCGGCCAAACGAGCTTGCCCAGATAAAACCAGAAGATGTCGCCCGCCATCGCCAGCCGTTGCGGCCAACTCTGGGCCCATTGCAATTCGTTGGTCCCATTCCGCCGCATGATGTGCAACGCAATGACGCTGACGACGAGGGTCATCAGAAGAAACAGCCCCACTTTTGCCATATCGCGCCAATGCCACCGTCCCTTCACCCACCAGGTGCACAAAGCCAGCACCACCGGCAGAAGCAGCGTGGAAGATTTGGTGGCCATCGCCAGTGCGGCGCACAACAACGCCAACGCATCATTCCAATGACCGTTGCCTGGCTTGCCGGGGTTCCCCGCTTTCAGCCCTTTGACAAAGAAAAGGATCGTTAAAAGATAGAACAGGCAAGATTCCGTGTTTTTCATCTCGGCAATCCACGCCACGGTTTCCACCTGCACCGGATGCAAGGCCCAGAGCGCGGCGCCCAGCCAGGCGCCTGGTACTTCCAAATTCCGCAAAACCCGCCACAGCACCACCGCGCATGTCGCGTGCAGCGAAATATTCAGCAGGTGATACGGCAGTGGTGCAAATCCCCACAGCACATGTTCCAGCCAGAACGTAGTGAGTACGATGGGATAAAACTGCGGCGTGCTCCCCGTCCAGATGTCTTTCAAGCCAAGCGGCCCGGCAATGCAGGGATTTGACGATGTAAACAAATCATCATCCCAGATGAATCCGGCCCGCCACACCGGTAGATAGACCAGGATAACAGCGAGAATCAGGATCAGCGCCCAAAACCAATTGCGGCCCAATAAGGAAGGCAGGCGTTGAGCGGCTGGGCTGCTTGCGGGAACATGGGCGGAGACAATTTTATCCGTTGGTTGGATTTCCTTGGAGTTCTTTGCCATGCGGTCGGAGGTTATTTTCGGACAGCCTGTAGGATGAATGCTTTCCGTCTTCATAAAAGCAGATTTTGCTTGGGAGAGCAGGCTCTGCGGGGAATTGCGGCGGTCATGGATCGCTGCTACACTTTGGTTAGCAGATACCCCGCAACTCCCTCCGCACCACATGGTTTAACTCTATATGTTGGAACCGCTGCATGGATCTGATTGGAATACGACGACTGCGGCCCATCTGATGAACCGCGCCGGCTTTGGCGGCAGCCCGCAAGACATCGAAAACCTCCGGCAGATGGGGCTCTACAAAGCCGTCTCGTGGTTCGTCGACTACGAGAAAATCCCTGACGACACGCCCGCGCCCGATTGGGCGCATCCCGATCCCGAGGTCATTGCCCGGCGCCAAGCCATCAGCCAGGCCGCCGATCCGGAGACGCGCCGCATGCTTCAGCAGCAGCAAAACCAGGACGAATACTCCCAAATGGCCGATCTCCGCTACTGGTGGATAAGGCGCATGGCCTTGGGCCCGAGGCCCTTCCAGGAAAAGATGACTCTGTTCTGGCATGGCCACTTCGCCACCAGTTTTGAAAAAGTACGGATGCCTTATTTCCTTTGGCTCCAAAATGAGACGTTGCGCCAGAACGCCACGGGCAATTTCAACCAGTTGCTCATCGCCGCCTCCGAAGACCCGGCGATGCTCAATTACCTCGACGGGGAGCGCAGCAATAAAAACAACCCCAACGAAAACTTTGCCCGAGAAGTGATGGAACTCTTCACCCTCGGCGAAGGCAATTATACCGAGCAGGACATACAGCAGGCGGCGAAAGCCTACACCGGCTGGGGCCTCTCGAAAGACCGGCTGCATTACGAATATCATCCCTACAATCATAACGACGGCCCCAAAACGATCTTCGGCCAGACCGGTAATTTCACCGGCGAAGACGTGCTGAACATGATTTGCGCCAAACCCGAGTGCGCCCGGTTCATTACCAAAAAACTCTGGCGCTTCTTCGTCCAGGACGAACCTCCGGAGCCGATCGTCGATGCGCTGGCCACTGAATTCCACGGCCACGATATGGATATCAAGCGCCTGATGACCGTCATCTTCCGCTCGAAGGAATTCTACGCCTCCGACGTGATCCGGTCCCAGATCAAGAGTCCCGTGCAGTGGCTCATCGCCAGCACCCACCAGCTTCAGGCTCCGTTGCCGACGCAGCCGATGAGCCTGGTCATGCTCAGCCAGCTTGGCGAGGAGCTGTTTAATCCGCCCAACGTCAAAGGCTGGGACGGCGGCATCGCGTGGATCACGACCAATGGCCTCCTTGATCGCTATAATTTTGCCGCCGCGCTGGTCGAAGGCAACCGGGTGCCGTTGCCCGGCTTGATGGGCCAGGTGCAAGGTGTCTTGAACAACATGAATGAGGACGGCCTCGCGCAGATTGCCCCCGTCGATGTCAACTCACTCTTCAGCCCCGCGGATCTGAGCAATCCCTACAGTTTTCTCGACGCCCTGCAGGCACGGTTTCTTAACGCCGAACTCAAGCCCCAGCGCCTCGCTTCCTTCAACGATTTTCTCAAATCCCGGTCGCCCATCGAAGAAACCGACATCCGCAAGGCCATCCGGCTTATTATGTGCACACCCGAGTACCAACTTACCTAAGCTCACCTAGAACCCCCAACCCGCCCACTCCCATGAACAATCCGCTCTTCACCACCCGCCGCGATTTCCTCCGCACCACGCTTCTCGGCGGGGCGCTCACCTGGACCGTCCCCAGCTTCGTCGCGCAGACGTTCTCGGCTCTCCACGCGCAGGCCGACGGCTCGCTCACGCAGGTCGCCACCGGCAAGGACGGCCCGATCCTCGTGCT
>Ga0182024_10004658_pt1 | contig 31344 bp, 26 predicted proteins | sample P32metaG_FD_120480 | JGI IMG/M metagenome (GOLD analysis project Ga0182024, IMG submission 120480) | Permafrost microbial communities from Stordalen Mire, Sweden - P3-2 metaG (Illumina Assembly) | ecosystem: Environmental > Terrestrial > Soil > Wetlands > Permafrost | place: Sweden: Stordalen... | reverse complement strand
GGGCGACCGGCGCAAGCGCTGCTCCATCCACGCCGGAGACTCAGTGGTGGCGTCCGCATGCGTGCGGATGTGGATCACAGGCACCCCGACCTGCCGGGCCGCATCGACCAACGTGACGATTTTGGGAATGCACGCGACGATCGCCGACATGTCGACGCCGAGCTGTGCAAGGCCGCCCTCCGGGCCGCAGAAGTCGTTCTGCACGTCGACGACGAGGACCGCCGCGTTTTCGGGGCTGACCTTTTGCGCGATGGTCCTTAGCATAGGCCTGACGATCGTAGCCATAGTACACCTTCCCTCCGATGGTAGCGAGGCGCGCGCCGTCGCGGCCTGCCGCAGCTCTCACTTGTGAGTCCGTTCAGCTCGCCAGCAGCAGCTCCTTGCGTTTCAGGAGCGGCATAACTTCGGCGTGGAATGTATTTAGGCCAGCGATGAAATCGTCGAAGAACAGCATGATGCTGTCGATTTGACCGTCGACAACGATGTCTTCGATGACTTCGGCGATCGTTGACGGACTGCCGTGGATCATGCGCCCCGAGTAGGACACGTCGCGCTCCAACTTCTGCAGCCGCTGCTTGTCCGATTCGCGCTTCTGCTTGCCGAAATACGTCGCAATGTTGGCCATGGTTTCGATGTCGGCTCCATCCTGCAAATGTTGCCAGTGCTGTTTGGCCTTGGCGTCGGTCTCTCCGACGATCGGAAGCATCGAGATTGCGGTCTTAATCGTACGACCATGTTCGGCGGCGATTTCCTTCATGCGCCGGCTCAACTGTTTCGAATGATCGAGGGTCACGCCGTTGACGAAGCTGTAATTTCCCTCCTTGGCGGTGAAGCGGAAGCCCTCTTCGGAAGTGCCGGCGCAGACGATGAAGGGATACGGCTTTTGCACGGGATGTGGCAGCGAGCGGCAGTCGCGCAGGTGAAACCACTCGCCGTCGAATGTCACCGATTCCTCGGTCCACAGCCGCTTGACGACATGCAGCCACTCCTCGGCGTAGCGGTAGCGGTTCGGCGCGTAGTTGGGCGGAAGAATGCCCATTTGCTCGAATTCGTCTAGGAACGAACCCGTCACAATGTTGATGCCGAACCGTCCTTTGCTGAGATCGTCGATAGTCGCCGCCATCTTGGCGGCGACCGCCGGTGGGAACAGTACCGGCTGGATCGTGGCGATGATGCCGATGCGCGAGGTCACGGCAGCGAGCCCGGCCATTAAGGTCACCGACTCCAGAGTGTCGTGCCAGAATCCAGTGGGCCCGCCGAAGTCGCGCCACTTGGACATCGAGAACACATAGTCGAGCCCGATGTTCTCGGCCAAAATCGAGATCTGCTTATTCATCTCGAAGGTCGGAGCGTATTGCGGCGCCGTTCCGGAGATAAGAAATCCGTTGCTGGCATTGGGAAGAAACACGCCAAGTTGGAGATTGGTTATCTTGTTCATAGCATCCGCACCTTCCATGCGCTCTCGCGCTTATGCATCGCCGCACCAGTCTATGGTTCGGCGCGTCTAGGTCACGCTTTTAGGCGAACTTTCCGAACGCTCGCCGGCAGCGACTTGATCCGGATAGTGCTCTACAGCATAGGCGTGGCTGATATATCCGCGCACACGATCCTTGGTCACGAGCTCGGCCGCGCGAGCGGACGTCTCGCCGCGCCCGCCGCCGCCCGGAGTTCGGACCGATATGCGGTCGCCGGTCTGAAAGTAGATGTTGCTGTCTTTCGAGCCCATGGGCGGAACGTAGTCCGTGCCGGCGAGCGACAGTTCAACGTGGGCCGACGCTCCATTCTCGCCGCCAAGAATGCCGAACGGTCCGCGGCGGTTACGATCGCCGAGAATCGCCAGATAGGCTTCTCCGCTGAGAAGGCGCAATGCGTAACGTATACCGAAGCCGCCGCGGAACTCGCCGGCGCCAGCCGAATCCGGCCTCAACGCGTACTCTTCGAATAGCACCGGAGCGTGCTGCTCGACGATTTCGATAGGAGGCGTCTTCGCCAGACCGGTCGACGCGGGGGCGTTGGAGATACCGTCGCCGCCGGCGTAGCCGCCGTGACCCCCGCCGGTATAGAGGTAAAAGATGTATCGCCGGTTCTCGACCGGATCGAAGCCGCCGATCGTCAGGTTCAGGACGGTACCGACCGGTGCACCGGTTGAGCGCTCGGGCAACGCCTGGGCGAACGCGCCGAGGCAGACGTCAACGACGCGCTGCGAGACTTCCGCGGCGCATCCTGAGACTGGGCGCGGATACTTCGCATTGAGGAACGTCGTTTCCGGCGCGATGATTTCGAAAGGTTCGAAGAAGCCCCCGTTCAGCGGCACGTCAGGGAACAAATGTTTGAATGCGATATAGACCGCCGAAGCCGTGGAGGCGATGACGCAGTTCAGCGGGCCGCGGCACGGCGGCGAACTGTCGCTGAAATCGAACACCAAGCGCTCCTTCTCGACTGTGAGCTTCAGGCGAATCCACAGCGGAATGTCATCGACACCGTCGTTGTCCATCATGTCTCCGAAAACGTAGGTGCCCGGCTTTATGTGGCCGATGATCTCGCGCACCAAAGTTGCCGACTGGTGATGCAGCATCGAGATCGCTTCGCGCAACAGCGGTGCGCCGAATTCGGCGGCGATACGGTGGAATTCTTTCTCGCCGGCGCGCAGCGAGGCAACCTGGGCCTTCAAATCGCCAAGCCGCTGTTCCGGCACGCGCACATTATCGAGGATGAGCTGCAGCAGGTCTGGGTCCGGAGTGCCTTCGCGATAAAGCCTTAGCCCGCCGAGACGAAGGCCTTCCTGCTGCACCTCGGTCGCGGTGGTGACGTAACCGCCGGGTACCGCACCGCCAATATCCGGCCAGTGCCCACTCGATCCCAGCCAGCAGAACAGCTCGCTGTCGACGAAGATCGGAAGAACGACCTTGACGTCCATCAAATGCGTGCCGCCGAGATATGGATCGTTGATGATGTAAATGTCGCCGGGTTTGCAGTTCTGCGCCTTGCGCGCGACCGCGCTGACGCCGAACTGCATCGCGCCGATATGGACGGGCATGCCGGTTATCCCCTGCGTGATCAGCCTGCCGTCGACGTCATAGATGCCCGAAGCGCGATCGCGGCCTTCCGAGATGATCGGCGAAAAGGCGGCACGGTCCAGAATCGTGTCCATTTCCTCCGCGATTTGGCGGATCCGATTTTGCAACACGGTCAGAGTGATTGGATCGATCATTATTCGAATGCCTCGTGGGTAATGGCGAGGTTGCCTCGCCCGTCGACCTTCGCGGTCCAGCCCGGCGCGACGAGAGTCGTGGTGTCGCTTTGGCTGATGCGCGCCGGTCCCTCGACGACCACGCCCTCGCCAAGCGAGGCGCGATCGTAGATCGCAGCATCGTGCCATCGGCCGCCGAAGAACATGGGCGCGCGGGACACCCCATTGGCGTCGGAACCGGAGCCTTTTTTGCCGGCGATCTTGACGTCGATCCCGCGCGGTGCGGTGGCGCGGAGCCGGAGGTTTACCAGCCGAATGGGAACGTCATCGACGGTGACGCCGTATCGCAGGCGATATTCGTTCAGATACGCCTTGGCGAGATCGTCGACGGTGATATCGGGCGACGGCAACGGCACGATCACGCGATGGGTCTGCCCTTCGTATTGCAGTGCGGCTTCGTAGCGCAGCGTGATTTTATCCTCCGCGACGCCATCCTCACGCAGCACCGCCATAACCCGGTCGACCATGGTCTGGAAAAGTGCGCGTACACGCGAGGCGTCGAGCTGAGAAAGCCGCTCATGCAGCGTCCAGGTGTCGTCGTAACGAATGTCGGCGAGCACGCAGCCGAGCGCGGAAGTGACGCCGGGCCAATTCGGTATCAGCACACGCGAGATGCGCAGATTTTCCGCAATGCTGCAGGCATGGAGCGGGCCCGCGCCGCCGAACGGAATGAGGACGAAATTGCGCGCGTCGAGGCCGCGGCCCAGCACGATCTTGCGGATCGTACCGGCCATGTTGAGGTCGACGACACGGACGGCCGCGTCGGCGGCACCTTCCGCCGTCGTTCCCAGCCCCTTGCCCAGTTTTTCGAAGGCGTCGCGCACCCCCGGTCCCGCGTCCGGAGCGCCCGGCAGGACCTCTTGAATGTCGAGGCGGCCGAGTAGGACATTGGCGTCGGTGATCGTCGGCAGTCTGCCACCGCGTGCATAAGAGATCGGCCCGGGATCCGAGCCCGCGCTTTGCGGGCCCACATGCAGAATCCTGGCCTTGTCTTGGTAAATGATGCTGCCGCCGCCGGCGCCGATGGTCTCGATATCGATCATCGGAATGCGCGACGGTATTCCGTAGCTGAATTCTTTTTGGTCGGCGAGTTGCGGCTCGCCATCGAGGATGACGGCGACGTCAAAGCTGGTGCCTCCCATGTCGGCAGAAATGATGTGGTCGGCGCCGAATTGGCGTCCGATCCACGTCGCCGCGATGGCGCCGCCTGCCGGACCGGAGAGAACGGTGCGACAGGCATTGCGCGCTGCATTGGTGACGTTCAATGCGCCGCCGTTCGACAGCATCACTCGCAAGGATCGGGCGTATCCGGCAGACCGAAGGCGCTTGTCGACGTCGGCGAGGTAGCGATGCAGCAGAGGCTGAAGATAGGCGTTGATCGTCGTCGTGCTGGCCCGTTCGAATTCGCCGATTTCGGGCAGAATACGATGGCTCAGGCTCACATATTCGTTTGGCCACAATTCTGCGATGACGCGTCCCGCCGCGAGCTCGTGATCGGGCGCTTCGTAACTGTGTAGGAAGACGAGGGCCACGGATTCGATTCCCGCATCGAGAAGCACGCGAGTGGCCTGCCGCAACGCCGCTTCATCGAGCGCGACAAGCGTATTGCCATGAGCGTCGACCCGTTCGGGAATTTCCAGACGATATTCGCGCGGGACCAGAGGCTCAAAGCTGCCGGTCAACCCGTAATCGAACGGGCGTGTCCGGCGACCTAACTCGATCACGTCGCGGAAGCCTTGCGAGGTGATTAGCCCGGTGCGCGCGCCCTTGCGCTCCAGTAGTGCGTTGGTGCCGATCGTCGTGCCGTGAACGATCGCCTCGATCTCGCGGAGATCGCCGGTTTCGGTGAGACCGCGCAAAAACGATTCGGCTTGATTGCGGGCGGATGTAGGAACCTTGCGGATGCGGATTTCATGAGTTTCGGTATTGACCAAAACAACGTCCGTAAAAGTGCCGCCGACATCGATACCTGCGATCCACGCCATTCGCCTGATTCTCCCGATCTTGCCGCGTCTAGTCCCCCAGCTGCCGGCTCAACTGCAGGACGGTGTCAGCCGCGAAGATCGGCGGCTGCTGCGCCTTGCACCGTGACAGCTTTTGGCATCTCTGCGCTACGGATCCTTTCTCTACGGCCGCTGGCCGCGATTGGAATCGGCGTGTACTTTTTCCGTGTTCGAACCGCGAATGCCAAGCCACGCCATACGCGGCAGCACCTCGTTGCCGATGAGCGGCAGATCGTTGATGAAGTTCACGAGGCCCACCGCCATGCCGTCCATGCCGGCTTCGCTCATATTCTTGAAGATCTGTGCGACGGTGTCCGGGTTGCCGATGATCGGATATGTAGCGACGTTGATGAGCCGTTCCCTCTGGCGCTTCATGTCCTCGACACTCAGCGACTTCTGGTTGGAACGGATCCTCAACACGTTTTCGACCGCTTCCCAGTCGCCGTTTTCGTAGACGACGTAATGGTAGTACTCTTCGGCTTCCTTCTGCGTGGGACGGCAGAAGATGGGGCCGCTCGCGTATACGCCAACATGCGAGGCCAGGCCCTCGCGTAGAAGGGCTATTTCGGCCGCAAGCGTCTCAAGCCGGTTGATGCTCATGAACAGGCAATCGGCGTGGCGCCGCGCGAATGCACGGCCGGCCGGCGAGGACCCGGCGCTCATGATCATCGGACGCTGGCCGGCGTACGGCTTCGGCCGGCTGCGGACCTCACGCAGGTGGAAATATTTGCCCTTGTGCTCGAACGCCTGATCCTCGCTCCAGATACGCTTTACGATGGTCAGCCATTCCTCCGTGAACACGTAACGCTCGTCGTGCTCGCGCATCTCGACGCCGAACATCCGGAATTCGCTTTCGTTGTAACCCGATACGATGTTGAGGCCGAACCGGCCCCGACCGATGTGATCGGCGGTCACGATTTGCTTGGCCGCCCACACAGGATTGACCAGGGGCACATGCACCGTGCCAAACACCATGATGTTTTGCGTGCTGGCGAGCAGCCCGGATGCCCACGTCAGTGTTTCGAACGAAGTCCCCTCGGTGTCGGTCTTGCCGCCGTAACCATGCCAGCGTGCCACCGGCAGGATGAATTCGAGGCCCATGCCTTCGGCGAACTGCGCCATTTCAACGTTGTTCTCCCAGGAGGCGTCCCATGCCTCCGGGACAAGCGTCATGGTGAGGCCATTCGAGCAATTCGATGCGAATAAACCGAGCTTGAAACGGTTGCCACCACGCATGCAGCCGTCATTCCTGTTCATCCAACGGCCTCCATGGTGGGAATGTTTATGAGAGCACCGCGCAAAATGAGCAGGGGCTCCGCCTGGGCCCGCAACAGCGCGAGCTCTTCGACCCGGCCAACGACGAAGAAGTGGTCGCCGGTTTCGTGTTCCGCCTCTAGGGTGCAGCAGACATAGGCAACGACATCGTCGAGCACCGGCAAACCGGTCGCAGACGGGCGCCAGCCGACCCCGGAGAACCGGTCGGCACCTTTGGTTGCGAAGGTTCTGCACAGCTGCGCCTGCTCCCGGGCCAGAATATTCGCGCAGAAGCGCTGTGATGGGCGGATGCACTTCCAGGTGTCGCTGGTTTTCGCCGGGGATAGTCCAATAAGCGGCGGCGATAGCGACAGGGAGACAAGGGACTGAACGGTAAAACCCGTGGGACTGCCCCGGTCGAGCCCCGTGACAATGGCAACACCCGTGCAGAAAGTTCCAAGTGTGCGACGGAACTCGCTGGTATCGACTCCGTGCCACCGCTGGTCGTCCATTCGCCTAGATCGTTCTATTATGCACGCCGGCAGTTCTTATTGGAAATTCTGCAATTCCGCGTGGGTTATGTCAATCAACAGCTGCTATTTGTTCTGAAGAGTAGAACAGGCGAGATGCTGATAGCGAGTCCAGAGAGAAGGCGTCCCCGGGAAACGCCGCGGCGTGCTTCCGGCGACTTTCGACACGGCGCGAGGCGGTCGTTACAGCGGGACGAAGCCGCCGCGGAAAGAAACAAGCGGTCGCGCGTTCGGCGATACGCTGTTGGCCACAAGACGCCCGAGTGCGATCATCGTGCCACGGTCGATGATTTCTTCCAGCGTACAGTCCAAAACGCCAACTGCGCCAACGAGCACCGGCGCGCCGGTCGAGAGCGTCGTCCATGTGCCTTTGGTGAAACGGTCGGCGCCCTCGAACGGTGTTCGCCCGCCGAAGATGTTTGCCATCTCCGCCTGGTCGGCGCTCAAATAGTTGATTGCGAAATGGCGTGCCACACGGATAGTCGACAGGGCCGAGGTTTTAGCGTCGATGGAGACCATAAGACGCGGAGGATCAGCGGATAGATGAGTTGCCGACAATGCAAGGAAGCCGGCAGGACCGGACGCATCGCGTGCCGTGACCGCCGCCGCGCCGACAGCGCGGCATCCAATCGCCTGCCAAAAAGCGCGTACGTCCATCGTTACAAGGCTCCGAAGATCGTGAGCAAAACTCCGGACATCCATGCTCGGTGTCGGCAGCAAGATACTTGGCAAACTGCGAGATTCCTTACCGAGCGGACACCGTCGCCGCGCGTTTGCTCCTTACCAAATTTATGCGCAGCGAGGAAATAAAGCGAATCGATAGTTGGGGTTGTATTGCAAGGCAGAACATCTAGACTGAAATCATGGCCAAACAGACGAAGACTCCCGCCGAGGTGCAGTCTGTGGTTCTGGCGCTGAGGCTGCTGGAGCGACTGGCCCTGCACGACGGGCCGCTCGGGGTCACGGCACTCGCCACCGCGCTGGAGACCACCAAAAACCGCGTGTATCGCCACCTGCGTACGCTTGTGCAGCAAGGTTATGTCGCGCAACTTCCCAGCGAGAAATATTGCATCGGCAGCCGCCTTGTCAGTTTCGGACGTTCAGCGACACGGCACGATCGGTTGCCGGTGATCGCCGATCCGCACATGCGGGAATTGCGTGATGCTCTTGGGTACGGCGTCACTCTGGGCCGGGTCGAGCCTGAAGGGTTGCGGGTGGTCGCATCACTTCCCGGACGCGCCGCCGTCCATATCGCAATGCGCGAGGGAGGGCTGGCGCCTCTTCATGCGACCTCAATGGGAAAAGTGGTCCTCGCGTTTGGCCCTAAAGCGCTGCGCGAGAAGGTGTTTCGTGGCCGGCTGACTGCATTGACGCCGCGAACTATTGTCAGACACACGGTGCTCCAAAAGGAACTTCAGCGCGTTCAACAACTCGGCTGGGCGACCGCTCCGGACGAATTGTTGATTGGACTTAACGCCGTCTCAGCGCCCATCTTCGATGCCGGCGGGCAATTGTCGGCGACCTTATGTATCGTCGACTCAGTGCAGTTTATCGGTCCATCGCCGACCTCAGTGCAAGTGACCAAAACAGTCGTCGCGGCCAAGCGCATCTCGGCTATGCTCGGCCACAGAGAGGCGCGATAGCCGCAACGTCCAGGCATCGCCGTACACGGCCCCAGTTCTTATCGCCTCGGGTGGCGCCGCGCCGTTCTCGCACTTTCAGAAGAGATGAAGCTTCAATTCGGGGGATGGAATTGAGATCAACCAAGCGCCAGCCTCGCTCGGAGAGGCAGCCTCGAAAAGAGCAAATGCGGCTGCGCTCGGCCGTTGCCGGTTCGTGTATGCCGACCGCGGCGGGTCGCAGTTCGCCGCGGGGCTCGCGGGCAGACTTTGTTTATCAAAGCGTTCGCAATGCGATCTGGGAGGGGCGCTTCGCCCGCGGGGAGCGCATTCGCGAGGAGGAAATCGCCGAAAGCCTCGGCGTGAGCCGAACGCCGGTTCGCGAAGCCCTTCAACGGCTGCAACAGCGCGGTCTCCTGGCGGTCCGACCCGGGCGCGGCTTTGCTGTCGTAGAACTTTCGAACAGACAGGTTTTCGACCTCTATGCGATGCGCGAGATCTTGGAAGGATCCGCCGCGCGCTTCGCTGCGCAGCACGCAACCGATAGCGAGATTGCGCTACTATACCAACTGCAAAAGCAATTGAGCAATGAAGGCCATAACCTTCTGGCCTTGGTGACGCTCAACCGCCATTTCCATCAGTGCATTTACGACGCCACGCATAATCAATATCTGCTAAAAATGCTCGACACCTTAAACGACTCGATGGCGCTTCTGCAGAATCGCACCGTCGGAATGCCGTCGCGTCACGGCGAATCCGATCTCGAGCACCTTCGCATCGTTCGCTCCATCGAGCGCCGCGATCAGGACGCCGCGGAGAAGGCCGCTCGTCACCATATCCAACAGGCGCGCAAATACCGTCTCAAGTATTTCATGGCTGACGAGCCGATCGCTTGATGGCGCTCTGACTCTCGCCGGTGCGACGCGGGTGCCGTTGATCGTTCCGGGTGGCGACGAGATCGGGCCGTTTCCGCGGAGAACGAAGTCCTATCGACACCGGAGCGGGCGGCGAGCCTGTCTGCAGGATTCCCAGCGCCATGACGTTCATTAACCGTTGCCGAGGTTCTCCGATATTGTATACAATGGAATACAATTCACGGATCAACTGCGCTTGTCGATCGCGCGATCCCAACCTTAGTCGAGGGTGAACCATGGCTTTCGTCGAAACTGAAACAAGACCCCGCCTTCACTATCGTGACGGCCTGAGGGGCTGGCTCAACGAGGTGCAGCGTATCGGCGAATTGCTCCATGTGAACGGCGCGCATTGGGACGCGGAAATGGGCAGCATTACCCAGATGCTGACCGAAAGGAGCGACAACACCGCGCCGGCGATCCTGTTCGACGAAGTTCCGGGTTACCCGAAAGGGTTTCGCACGCTTTACGGGCACTTTTCGACCATCAAGCGGGTCGCGCTGACGCTCGGGCTTCCGCTGGAACGCGAGCGGAAGGTCGACATCGTTCGCCAATTCCATGAGCGCATGCAGAATATGAAGTCGATCGCGCCGCGTTTCGTGAAGGACGGTCCTATTTTGCAGAACGTCATGGAAGGCGATGCCTGCGATGTCCTGAAGTTTCCCGTTCCGCGTCATCACGAGTTGGACAAGGCGCGCTTCATCGGCACGGCTGACTGCGTCGTCACGCAAGATCCCGACAAGGGCTGGTTCAATCTCGGCGCATACCGGTCACAGGTTTATGACGGCAAGACCGTGGGCTGCCAGATCACCGAGGGCAAGCACGGGCGGATACACCGCGACATCTATTTCGACCGCGGGCAACCGATGAAGGTCGTGATCCTGTGCGGTCAGGATCCGTTGCTGTTCTTGCTGTCCGGCGCGCCGATGCCGGAAGTAAGCGAGTACGACCTCGCCGGCGGTCTTCGCGGCGAACCGATCGAAGTCATTCGCGGGCCCTATACGGGATTCCCGATCCCCGCTGATTGCGAGATAGCGATCGAGGGGGAAACCGTGCCTGGACAAACCAAGCCCGAAGGGCCCTTCGGGGAATGGATGGGCTATTACTCCGATGACACGCAGTCCCGCCCCTATATCAACGTCAAGACCATCCTCTACCGAAATGACCCGATCATTTGCTGCGCCCCTCAGCATAAGCCCGTCGACGAGACCGGGCTGCTCAAGGGCATTGCCGGCGCCGCCCAGGTTTGGCGCGCGCTGGAAGCGGCCGGTGTGCCGGAAGTCCTCGGCGTGTGGAACCACGAAGCCGGACCGGCGACCCGTTTCACCGTCATACAGATTCGGCAGCGCTATCCTGGCCACGCCCGTCAGGCTCTGCATATCGCCGCGGCGTGCCAAGGCGGCGCTTATGCCGGCAAATGGACCGTGGTGGTCGACGAGGATATCGACGCCGGGGAACTCGATCAGGTGCTGTGGGCGATGTGCACGCGGTTCGATCCCAAGGTCGATATCGATCTGATCCAAAAAGCCTGGGCGTCGAAGCGCGATCCGCTTTACTTGCCCGGCAACTTCAACAACCGGATCCTGATCGATGCCTGCATTCCCTACGATATGAAACTCAAAAATACGTTTCCGACCGTCGTGGATGTCAGTATAGACCTGCGTGCGAAATTACGCGCGAAGTTTCCGGCGATATTCCCGCCGCATTGAGCAAAGTGCGCCCCGCGGGAAGCCCCGCGAAGGGCGCTGTCCCCGCTCTTTGGTTCACATCCAGAACTACATTGGCTTTTAAGCGATTGCTCTTTCGCGGCTCGGGACGCTCGTGCGTTCGGCTGCATTTATGTCTGCAAGATCTAAGTTGATGTCCCACACCGGCTCGGCTTTTTCTTCCAGGCTCGGGCAGTGGGTCTCGACCGCAACTAGTGTGGCGCACCCCGCACAGAAGTATTCGTGAAATTCGGCCAGGAACGGCCCGCCATTCGGCAATGAGAAATTCAACCATTTCTCCATGTCGACGACGCGGCTGACGGCACCCTGCTTGTAGTTCTCCGTCGCGGGTCCGTAGACGTGTGAGCACTTGCAGCAGCGCATGACCATGCGGCCGCTACCGAGCTTCGCCACCTCCACGTATTCATGGATTCGCCGCACACGCATACCAGACTTATCCGGCTTCGCAGCAACCGTGGCCGTTCGATCCGCAACGCTGGTGGATTCTGTAAGCCGCTGCTTGCGGATTGCAGCGCGACGCTCCCTGGTCGCGACATCCGACACGTGCGGCGGACTCCCGGTTACGATAACGCCATAAACCTTGGCCGCCCATTCCAGCGATACCGCGAAGTTCTCGATGTCGCGCAGCACCATCTCCGGGTCGCGATCTAGCGGATCGCCATAACCGCTGCCGACGCCGACCGGATCGGCAATTAGATGATATTCTGGAATCTTGAGCCGCTGCAGCGGCGGCAGCTTAGGCGCAACCATCTTGCCCCAGTTTCTCACATCCGAATACAAGATCGGGAAACGAGACTGGGCGAGTTTGTCCTTCAAATCCATCGGCTGGACGACAAACTTGTGGCCGCCAACACCCATCGGATAGCCGCCGAACAAGCCCCAGCCGCCGGGAATGCCGTGATAGGGCGAATAATTCACCGTCAGATTCTTTGTGCCATAGACCATAATTATGCGTTGCAAGCCCTGACCGCCGCGGTACTTGCCGAAGCCGCCGCTGTCGACAAGATGATTGCGGCTGAAATACACCAGCGGATATTGTTGTTCGATGTTCTCGATATCGGAGATACCGACACTGGGATTGTTCATGTGCCCGCCGGTCGAGACGCCGTCACGATAGGGCGCAGCGCCGAAGCCGGCACCGTGCATGTCGTATAGGCCTTGTCCCACCGGCAGGCCGTACTGGTTGTGGCCACCGTAGAAGAAACCGGGGCCGCCATTGTTGGACGATTCGCCAGCGCCGCCGGAGCCGTACCAAGAGGCATTGACGTCCTCTTCAAGGCCGGCGGCATAAAGCATCTTGGCAATGCATTCGCTTGCAGCCGCGGTCAGGCTGCCGCCCAGCGCTGGAGCGTCGCCGCACGCGGCCGGGTAACTGCAATTGAGGAACGTGCCTTCGGGGATCTTCATCGTGACTGGCCGGGCCATGCCGCCGTTCCACGGAACGTTCCAGAACAGCTGGCTACTTAGTGCGACGAAAAGCTGACCCCAGCTCGCAACCAGCGTCAGATTGCCGGCATCCTCGTTCTGCCCGCTAGTCCCATTGAAGTCGAAGGCGATGCGATCGCTTTGCTTCGTCATGGTACATACGACACGGATCGGCTTGGCATTGCCGTTGTGAATGTCTGTGACGGAAGCGTGGATCTTGCTGCGCCAGACCCCGTCGGGCAGCGAGCGCAGCCGGGCGCGCGCCATCGCATCCGAATCCGAGATCAGCTTGAGATTTGCCGCGTTTATGAAGTCGATCCCGTATTTCTCCACGAGCTGCATAAAGCCGCGGGCGCAGACGTTGTTGGCCGCAATGCGCGATTTGAGATCGAGGCCGACATAATTGGGATCACGACATTGCTCGGTGAGAATGTTGAAAATGTCCTTACGCAGCACCCCGCCTTCCACCAGCTTGATGCCGCTGCTGCGAACGCCCTCATGAAAGATCTCGGTGGCGCCGCCCCGTAACGTACCGCCCGTATCGGCGGTGTGGGTCATCGACGCGGTCCAGGCGACCAGCTTACCGTCATGGAAGATCGGTTTTACGATCATTTCGTCATAGACGTGTGTCGAGCAGACGTAAGGGTCGTTGAGGAAATACTGGTCGCCGTCGTTGATTCCCGGATTGTCGGAATAGACCTTGAGAACCGCCTTCACCGCGTCCTCACAGCCTGCCGCGAAGCGCAGATGACCGGAGGCGGTATGGATGGTCGTGCCGTCGGCGGCATAAAAGGCGCTCATGCACTCGCCGCCTTGCACCACGATCGGCGAGGCGCAGACCTTCTGCAATGCGATGCGGCCTTCCTCGGCGATGCTGACCAGGCGATGCACATACATCTCGAACCGAATTGGATCGACGGCGCGTTCTGTTTGCGAAAGCATGGAGGTTCCTCGTGTCTGATCGTTTGACGGGCGCGCGGCTCAGGGCAGCAGGATGATGTTACGGTATTCGTCGATCTCGGCGTTCACATGGTCCGGCACAACGACCGTGGTGAAGGGTGTCTCGATGATCGCGGGCCCGGCAAGACGGTTGCCCGGTTGCAGGAGCATGTAGTCGTAGATCGCCGTTTCCTTGAAGCCGCGTTCAGGCATGGTGAAATAGGCCTGCCGCGAACCTTTCTTCGCATGCGCGGAGTCCGATCCGCTCTTCGGAAAGGTCTTCAGCTGCGGCTTGGGTGTCGCTCCGACCGCATCGATGCTGATGGCGATGACTTCGATGCCCGCCTGGCTGTGGGTCGATCCGGTGCCGTACAACGTCTCGTAGCGTTCGTTGAACATCCGCTCGATTTTCGGCAGGTCGGCGCGCGTCAGCGGCCGATCCGGGATCGAAAGTTCGACGTCGTTGGTCTGGCGGGTATAGCGCATGTACAAAGTGCGCCGGTAAGTAACCTCCGAGTCGCTGAAGCCCTCGCGCTCCATCACCTCGCCAAGCTCTTTCGCCGCCAAATCCAGTTCGTGGCCGAGCGCCTCCACATCGATCGGCGCACGGAAGTGACTGGTCCGTAACGTGGTATGAATCACGTTCGCCGTCGCCGCTCCGAACGCTGAAAACGCCGGACTCATCGGGAAGATGTAGATCTTCTTCACGCCCAGATCGGTGCCATAGGCCGCGGCATGAGCCGGACCGGCGCCGCCGAAAACGTACATCACGCAATCCTCGGGCGTTGTGCCCGACCGGATGACCTGCTTGCGGATTAGGTCGGACATCTTGCTATTAACAACGTCATAGATCCCCGCCGCGGCTTCGACTGTCGACAGCCCGAGCGGCTCGGCAATCTGAGTCCTGATCGCGCGTTCGGCGGCCGCGCGATCGAGGGTCCGCCGGCCGCCGAGGAAGTAATCCGGATTAATGTAACCCAGGATGATATTGGCGTCGGTGACGGTGACCAGATTGCCGCCCATGCCGTAAGCCACTGGGCCGGGATCGGCGCCTGCGCTTGACGGTCCGACCAGCAGGCGACCGGTCAGCGGGTCGACCCGCGCAATCGTGCCGCCGCCCGCGCCGATGGACTCGACCTGGATCAAGGGCTGGAGCAGCCGCGCGCGCTCCACGATCGGCGCCCGGGCGTAGTGCAACGCGCCGAGCGTGAGGAGGCCGACGTCGAAACTCGTCCCGCCCATGTCCGTGGTGATGACATTGTCGTGCCCAAGCTTGCTTGCGACATATTCGGTGGCGATCATGCCGCCGGCGGGCCCGGACTGGAGGCTGCCGACTGCGGTCATCACTTCTGGCCGGACGATGCCGCCGTTACCTTGCATCAGCATCAGGCCGCCTTCACGCAAGCCGTCGTCGTGCAATCTGCGGCGCAGATCGCTGACGTAACGCCGCATGGTACGATCGAGGAAGCTGTTTGCGACGGTCGTATTGATACGCGCATACTCGCCAGACATCGGTGCAATGGCGTGCGAAGCCGTAACCGTCAGGTCGCGGTCGGGATACATCTCACGGATCAAATCCACAATCCGCTTTTCGTGTGACGGATTTTTCCAACTGAACAACAAGCAAACCGCGAGAGCGTCGACGCCGCGTTCTTCCACGAGGTATCGGATCGCATCGCGCGCATCCGCCTCGTCGAGCGGCGCCAACACGTCGCCGCGAAAGTCCAGGCGCTCGTATATGCCGCGGACGTCGGGACGCCGTACCAGCGGTTCGGGTTTTGTTACCTTGGTGACGTGCCGGATTTCCATCTCATCGAGGCCATCGACACGACCGACGGCGCGCATGATGAAGACGGCGTCTTCATGCCCCTTCGTGGTCAATAGGCCGACCTTGGAGCCGGCCCGGTTTATCATGGCGTTGGTGGCGACGGTCGTGCCGTGCTTGAATACGCTGGACCGCCGCAGCAATGTCGCGCGATCCATGCCCATGGACTCAGCAGTGACCTGCAGCGCGTTCATCACGCCGGACGAAAAGTCGTTGGGTGTTGTCGCCGCCTTGTTGATAATAGTTTCCCCGTCGGGAGACAGCACGGTTACGTCGGTGAACGTTCCGCCGGTGTCGATGCCGATGATGTAACGCTGTTGCTCGCCGCCTGCCGTCTGACTTTCCATCGCTTATCTTTCCAGGTTGCAGCCTCGGCTCTTGCCTCACCACAGAATGTGATCGTCGAAAGTCGGGGGTGTTCCAAATATCGGCTTATGTTTATTTTCTGATACAGATTGCGGACAGTGACACAGCTCCGGGAAGGACGCAATGTTTGGTCTCGAAGGCCTGTGAAATTTCCGCGGTGTTGGAATAAAGGGAACACTTTACTCGTGCCAGACACGCCATGTTCAAGTTGCGCGCTAGTTTTTGGAACAATATGCAGTATTTTTCATATTATTGACACTTATCCCAATTTTCGGCACATACTCAACTTAGGCTTGGAGTAGTCCGGATGTCGGCATTCAGGGACAAGTACGCCGTTGTCGGCACCGGCAAGAGTAAGCTAGGCCAGCGGGCCGGGGTCAGCTCGCTGGGCCTCTTGGAAGAAGCCATCAAGAATGCCCTCGATGAAGCGGGTTTGACCAACAAGGACATCGATGGGCTTGTTTGTCGCGGCCCCGACGACATTTACGCTCACCACCAGATGATGGGCGCCCGATTGGGCATCAATGCGGGCTTCAGCACCAGCCTGGACAACGGCGGCGCCAGCCAAATCCTGGCAGTCATTCTCGCGGTAATGGCGATCGATGCTGGTCTCGCCACCACCGTGGTGTGCGGCTACGGCCGCGACAGCTGGTCGCGCACCCGTGCGACTCCGCAAGCCAAGATTCAAAACGAGTTGGTGCCAGGCGGTCAGCGGCCGCGCGAGCACGGCGTCGAGTTCGGTCACGTCGGGGCGGTCGGCGCCCATGGGCTGGGTGCGCGTCGCCACATGTTCGAATACGGCACTACGCGCGAGGATTTTGCCGCGGTTGCCATCGCCTTCCGCGAGCATGCGCTGCGCAATCCTGATGCGGTGATGAAGAAGCCGCTGACACTCGAGGACTATATGGCCGCGCGCATCATCGTCGATCCGTTCGGCCTCTACGATTGCAGCCTGATGAGCGACGGCGCTGGTGCCGTCATCGTGACCACGGCGGAGCGCGCTCGTTCCGTCAAGACCCGGCCGGTCCTGATCAAAGGCTTCGCCACTTTCAACAACACCAAGGGTTGGCACATCGACGAGCACATGGTGACGACCAGCGGCGAGGAGAGCGGCGAGCGCGCTTATCGGATGGCGGGGCTCGGCCCGAAGGACGTCGACACCGTCCAACTTTACGACTGCTTCACCTACATGGTGCTGGCGCAGCTCGAAGACTACGGCTTCTGCAAGAAGGGCGAGGGCGGCGCGTTTGCCCGTTCCGGCGCGTTAAGGCTCGACGGCGCGCTGCCGGCCAATACATCGGGCGGCCAGCTTTCGGAAGCGCATGTCGAGGGCATGCTGCAGATCGTCGAAGGCGTGCGCCAGCTACAAGGTGTATACAAGGCGGACCGCCAGGTGCCCGACGCCGAGATCGCTTTGGTGAGCGGCCACGGCGGCAACTATGTCTGCCATTCGACGCTGATCCTGGGGAGGGCCTGAGGCCGCGAGCACTATGCCGGAATACAAGAAGCCCATCCCGGTCCCGTCATTTGAGTCGAACCCTTATTGGGAGGGGTTGCGTCGGCATCAGCTTTTGATGCCGCGTTGTAACGCCTGCAACCGCTACTGGTTTCCTCCGTCGACGCATTGTCCGCACTGCACCTCGGCGGACTTCGCCTGGACGCCAGTCAGCGGCCGCGGGAAGGTTTTCACCTACGTCGTGTACCACCGAGTCTTTCACCCAGGCTTCGCCGACGAAGTCCCCTACACGGTTGCGCTTGTCGAACTTGAGGAAGGACCACGAATGATCAGCAACATCGTCGGTATCCCGCCGGACGAGCTTGCCTGCGAAATGCCGGTCCATGTGGTTTATGAGGATGTGGCCGACAACGTCACCCTGCCGAAATTTACGCCGACGCGAAATTGAATGGTCTCCTCACGCGGAGGATATGGTGCAAAAAAATCCAATCCTGTCCTCCGTACTCTGGCTTGGCATCGTTGCCCTTCCATTCTGCGCCAACACCGCCGCTGCGCAGGATTGGCCGATGCGCCAACCGATCAGGGTGATCGCTCCGGCAACTGCCGGTAGCACTGTGGACGTTATGGCGCGGCTCATCTACGAGCAGGTCGGCCGGCAGCTTGGACAAACAGTCGTCGTCGAAAACCGTGACGGAGCCGGCACGACGATCGGTATGGCGTATGTCGCAAAGTCGCCTGCCGACGGCTACACCATTCTGGTCAATTCGACGTCCTACGCGGTGGTCGCCTCGACATATGCCCATTTGCCGTATGACCCGCGCGAGGACATGACGGGCATCGCGCTTCTGGCCCATATCCCCTTCGTCGTCGCCTCCTCACCCAAATACAAGACCCTGGCCTACCTTGTCGCGGTAGGTCGGCAGAAACCGTCGCCCATAAATTTCGGCACTCTAGGCTTGGGCAGCGCCGGGCACCTCGCGACGGCGCGGTTGATGCTGGCCTGCAATTTCGGCGGCACCAACGTGCCGTTCCGCGGCACCACGGAGGCGTTGAGGGAAGTCATAGCCGGCCGGCTCGATATGTATTCCGGCGCGTTCCCCAATGCCCAGGAACTGGCAAAAAGCGGTCAGATCAACCTACTTGCGGTCATGAGACCCAAGCGTTCGACGCTATTCCCCGGCGTGCCGACGACAATCGAGGCCGGCTGTCCGAACTCCGACTACGATTATTGGATGGGCTCATATCTGCCCGCGAAAACGCCAAGGCCCATCATCGAGCGCCTCAATGCCGAGGCCAACAAGGCGCTGCAAAATCCCGAGATCAAAGCGAAGCTCACGCTGTTGGGCGGCGAAACCGAACCGATGTCGGTCGATCAATTCAATGCATTCATTGCCCAACAGCGCGATCTCAACGCTGAGATTGTCAGCAAGATCCACTACAAGCCACAATAACGGATCGACGCATGAAGCAACAAAGGGGCGGCAGGGGTGAGCAAAGTCAAGGTTCGCGTGCTTCGCGTTTGAACCGGCGCGAGACGCTGCAGATTGCCGCCGCCGCTGCGGCAGCGCTGTCATTCTCCGCGCCACGCTTTGCTATTGGTCAGAGCCGTCCGCCGATCCGGATCGGCATTCTCAATACATTTAGCAAGGTGTTCGCATCCTTGGGCGAAAGCAATTCAAGGGGCAATGCGGTCGTCTTCGAGCAAAACAATTGGGATTTGGCCGGCCGAAGGATCGAATTGATCCGCGAGGACGACGAACTGAGTCCGCAAACCGGACTCGACAAGGCACGGAAGCTCGTCGAGAGCGACAAGGTCGATTTCATCCTCGGTCTACAGGCGACCAATGTCGCACTGGCGCTCCTTCCATATCTTACCGATCGGCAGGTGCCGACGATCATGAATGCCGCGCTGACGGCTCAGAGCCAGGCGACGCCTTACACTTACCGTGCGTCGTTTTCCGCGTGGCAACTCGCCGTGCCAATGGCCGGCTGGATCTACGATAACGTCGCCAAAGAAATCGTGATCACTGCGTCTGACTACGCGTTTGGTCACGACGTCGCGGAGCAGTTCAGACCCGCATTCGAAAAGCGCGGCGGCAAGGTCCTCGAGGCGTTCTTCCCGCCGCTCGGCACGGCCGACTTCTCGCCTTATCTGTCGCGTATCAAGGCGATCAACCCGCCGGCGACCTATAATTTCTATGCAGGCGCCGATGCAGTCCGGTTTATCAATCAATACGTGCTGTTGGGTTTGAAGGACACCATTCGTCTGACAGGCTGGACATCGCTGGTGAACGCCGACGCGCTTAGCGGCACTGCGGGCAACGCGATAGGCTGTGCGACCTCGAGCACGTATGCCGATACGCTCGACACGCCGGAAAACAAAATGTTCGTCGACGCCTATGTCGCAAAAAACAAGCAGGTGCCAGACTTTTATGCGAACTTCGGCTACACTGGGGCGCGTATTCTCACCGAAGCGGTCAAAGCCGTCGACGGCGACCTGTCGAACCGGGAACGCGTCGCCAAGGCGATCGAAGCTGTCTCATTCAAGGATCCGCGCGGGCCGTTCCGGTTCGACGCGGCGACGCACATTCCAATCCAGAACGTGTATGTGCTCAGAACGGACGAGAAGGCAGGAACGTTGTCGAACAACGTGATTCATACATTCCCGGATGTGCGCGATCCAGGGCCGAAGGCCTAGATCCGGGGATCGTCCGCGCCGCGTTGGAAGAGGTCATATAATGGAACCAATCGCCACACGGATGGACAACTCGAACCGGTTCAAGCTCGGGCTGTTCTCCACCAATGCGTCGAATGGCATCACAATGACGAAGGCGCAGGATCGATGGACGGCGTCATGGGAGAACAACGTCAAGGCCGCGCAATTGGCCGACGAAGCGGGGCTTGAGTTCGTTCTGCCGATCGGTCGCTGGAAGGGCTACAGGGGCGAGACCAATACCCAGGGCGAATCTTTTGAGACCCTCACCTGGGCGGCCGGCGTGCTCGCTTCGACCCGTGAGATTTCGGTTTTCGGCACGGTGCACGTCTCGCTGATCCATCCGGTGTTCGCGGCCAAGCAAATCATGACGGCGGGCCATGTCGGCAAAGGCCGGTTCGGTCTCAACATAGTTGCCGGCTGGAATGCCGCGGAATTCGATATGTTCGGCGCCAATCTTCTGCCGCATGACGAGCGCTATACCTATGCGGAGGAATGGGTGAGGATTGCCAAGCGTATCTGGTTGGAAACCAAGGCATTCGATTTCAACGGGCGTTATTTCTCGCTGAAAGAAGTCCAGGGAATGCCGAAACCGTACGGCGGGCGCGCGCCGCTTATCATGAGCGCGGGCTCGTCCGGTGCCGGCCGCAACTTTGCGACAAAACACGTCGACTGCCTGTTCATGACGATCATCGACATCGACACGCTGCCGCGCGAACTTGAAGCGTTGCGCGCCAGTGCGGGGCGGTCCTTCAGCACGTTCGCCAGCGGCCACATGGTCTGCCGCAAGACCCGCAAAGAGGCCGAGGATTACTACCACTATGTGGTCGACGAGATGGGCGATTGGGAAGCTGCCGACTACACGCAAAAGGCCCGCGAGCAAGGCCAGTCGATCCCGGTGGAGAGGCTGCCGGAAATGAGGCGGCGCTTCGTCGGCGGACTCGGCACCTATGGCGTCATCGGCAGTTACGACGACGTCGCCGAGCTATTTGCAAGGATGAGCAGCGCAGGTCTCGATGGAATGGCGGTCGGTCTCGTCAACTACATCGACGAATTTCTGCCGCTGCGGGATGAACTGCTTCCACGGATGGAACGGCTCGGGCTGCGCGGTCCATTCAAAGGCTTGGCCCATTAGGCGATAGACGTGCACGAGACGCCGGAACGCAGTTCATGCGAACGACCCGCGCGCTTCGCGCCTAGCGCGCCATCGAGTTCCGATGGCGATAACGAGGGTCCGTAATGGAGGCAGTTCTCACGCAAGCGTTCAACGGCCTTGTCTACAGCTCGGTCCTGTTCCTGCTTGCCGCCGGCCTCTCGCTCATTTTCGGTTTGATGAACGTCGTCAACATCGCGCATGGCTCGTTCTACATGCTGGGCGCTTTCTTCGGCCTTGGAGTCGTCGCTCTGACCGGGAACTTTTGGCTGGCAGTGCTGATAGCGCCGATCATTGTCGCGGCGATCGGCGTTGCGGTCGAGACCGGGTTCATCCGCCCGCTATATCGACGCCATCATCTCGACCAGGTCCTGCTGACATTCGGTTTCACCCTAGTATTTTACGATCTGGTGGAGACGTTCGGCGGCATGCAGATCTACACGCTGGCCACGCCCGGCATATTGGCCGGCTCGATCCACATCCTCGGCAACGTGATCCCGGTCTACCACCTGTTCCTGGTCGCACTCGGCTTCGGTGTGGGCGGCTCGCTGTGGTGGTTTATTGATCGCAGTCGCATCGGAGCCATGGTCCGCGCCGGCGTCGACGACAGCAACATGGCCGCCGGCGTTGGCATCAATGTCGGGCTTCTGTTTACCAGCATCTTCGCGGTCGGCGCGGCGCTAGCCGGGTTAGCCGGTGTCGCGGCTGGGCCCGAGCTCGGCATCTATGCCGGCATGGACGTGGAAATTCTGATTCCGGCATTCATCGTCATCGTCATCGGCGGAACCGGGAGTCTGCGCGGGGCTTTCGGCGGCAGTCTTATCGTCGGCGAGGCTGACACTTTCGGCAAGGCATACCTGCCGGAAATGGCGATGTTCCTGATCTACATCTTAATGATTGCGGTGCTGCTGACGCGCCCTGATGGCCTGTTTGGCCGTGCCAAAGCAACATGACTGGTCTCGATTTCGTGCACTCTCCATTACGAGTGCGTTCAACTGTTAGCATGGTGTCGATCCTCATCGCCGTGGTGGCGCTGTTATTGCCGCTTATCTTCGGCGGCTACTTCCTGGATTTCGCGACCGAGGTTCTGATCTTCGCGATCTTTGCCATGAGCCTTGACATCCTGCTCGGCTACACCGGCCTGATGTCCTTCGGCCACGCGGCGTTCTTCGGCGTGAGCGCCTATGCCGTCATCATCCTCGGCGCCGATTACGGCGTGAGTTTGTGGCTCGGGTTCATCGCCGGCATCGTGACAGCCGTAATCGCTGCCGCTGCGATTGGTTTTTTCTGCGTACGCGTGAAAGGCATTCCGTTCCTGATGCTGACGATGGCGTTCTCCCAGCTGATTTACTCCGCTGCGCTGAAATGGCGCGACTTTACCGGCGGCAGCGATGGAATCGGCGGCGTGTCGAGGCCGAACCTGTTTTCGTGGAGCCTCTACGATTCGAACGTGATGTACGTGGTGGCGCTCGGGTTCTTCCTTGCGACATTTTTCGCGCTCAAACGGCTGGTGGATTCGCCGCTCGGCCGCTCGTTCATCGGCATTCGTGAAAACGAGATGCGCATGCGCGCCATGGGCTGCCCGACCCAGCAATACAAGCTTCTATCATTCATCATCAGCGGCGCATTCGCAGGGCTTGCGGGCAGTCTGTACGCGCTGTTCAACAGCTTTATCTCGCCGGACGCCGTGCACTGGGCTATGTCGGGCGACGTTCTCTTGATGGTGACGCTCGGCGGCGTCGGCAGCCTGGTCGGGCCGGTACTCGGAGCGGCCGCGTTCCTCGGGCTGAAATATTTCATTAGTTCGACCACGCAACACTGGCTCCTGATCATCGGCATCATCTTCATCATCTGTGTGCTGTTCTTCCCGCGCGGGATCTATGGCGCCGTGGAGTCGCTAGAGCAAAAATTGAAATGAGCGCTCTGCGGATTGAGAACCTCTACAAGGCGTTCGGCCGGTTGGTGGTCACCAACAACGTCAACCTCACCATCGAAGACGGTGAACGTCACGCCATCATCGGTCCCAATGGCGCCGGCAAGACGAGCCTTCTAAATCAGATCGGCGGCCAGCTTCGCTCTACTCGCGGCCGCATCTTTCTGAAAGGCGAAGAGATCACCGGATGCGGCCCGGAACAGGTGTCGGCGCGGGGATTGGCGCGCACGTTCCAGCGCAACAATCTGCTTCCCGGGTTGCAGGCCCTCGAAAATGTGCGACTTGCGGTCGAGATCAAGCGCGGCAGGCCGCTGAATTTTTATCAGCGGGCGGAGAGTCGCCGCGACATCATGGAACGTGCCCATGACATCCTCGAGCGCGTTCACCTGAGCCATGCCGCGTCCCGGCGGGTCGAGCAACTGGCCTACGGCGAACAGCGTCAGCTTGAAGTTGGCTTAGCCTTGGCCAGCGAGCCCGATGTCGTGTTGCTCGATGAACCGACGGCCGGCATGTCGCCGATCGAAACCGCGCAAATGATGCGTCTGGTCGCCGGGCTGCCGAAGTCGCTCAGCATCGTCATGATCGAGCATGACATGGAAGTGGTGTTCGCATTGGCCGATCGCATCACCGTGCTCTATTATGGCGAAGTTCTGGCGAGCGGCAGGCCGCAGGACATACGGGACAATCAGCAGGTCCGCGAAGTCTATCTCGGCATCAGGCACTGAGATGTCCGCGATCGTCGATGTTCAGGATATCCAGTCCTACTACGGCGCAAGTCACATTCTGCGCGGCGTCTCGTTTACCATTGCGGCCGGGAAGGTCGTATCGCTGCTTGGACGCAACGGCGCCGGAAAGACCACGACGATCCTTAGCATTCTCGGCTACGTGCGACTGCGCCAGGGCCGCGTCCTGCACCGAGGCAACGATATCACTGGTCTGAAGCCGTACCAGATCGTCCGCAGCGGCTTCGGCTTCGTGCCGCAGGATCGTGCGATCTTTCCAAGCCTGAGTGTGGAGGAAAATCTCACCATTGCGGCCCGCCGCGAATCGTCCGGACCGTGGAACCTGTCGAGTGTTTATCGGACCTTTCCTCGCATCCAAGAACGCCGCCGCAATATGGGACTCGAGCTTTCGGGCGGCGAGCAGCAGATGCTCGCGATCGCCCGAGCCCTGATGGGCAATCCCGACGTGCTGCTGATGGACGAGCCGTCCGAAGGCTTGGCGCCTTTGATCGTCGAGGAGATCGTGCGCATCATCCACGGGCTAAAAGACCACGGGATCTCGATCCTGCTGGTTGAACAGAATCTCGGCGTGGCCCTGGCGGTCGCCGATCACCACCTGATTCTGAACAAGGGACAGATAGCATTTTCTTGCTCGTCGACGGAACTCGTAGCCAATGAGGCGGCGCTGAAAGCGCATCTGACCCTGTAATGGAAACGCCGCGCGTTAGCGCCTGATTGCGTCGCTCTCGCGAACGTTCAGAATCCGACCGTCATCGGCTTTCGCCCGCCTTGCCGACGCTGGCGATCTCTTTGCCCGCAGCGACGATGGCCCGCACAATTCCCGCGTAACCGGTACAACGGCAAATCTGGCCGCTGAGTTGCGAACGGACGCAGTCCGGATCCGGATTGGCGATGCGCGTCACAATGTCGCGTGCCGTCATTAGCATTCCCGGCGTGCAGTAGCCGCACTGCAGCGCATGGCATTCGTGGAAGTGCCGCCGCAGGATTGCCATTACCGGATCGTCTTCCGCACCCTCCAGGGTCTGTACGACGCTTCCCTCGCACATGACGGCGAGCCGCAGACACGCGCGTGTCGCTTTTCCGTCGACCGAAACGGTACACGCACCGCAGGCGCCGTGCTCGCAGCCAAGGTGAGTGGCCGTCAGGCGGCACCGTTCGCGCAGAAAATCGGCAAGGCTTTCCCGTGGTTCGACGTCATGGGCGATCCTGGTGCCGTTCAGTTCGAAGGAGACAATCATTGGTTTCGCATCTGTTGCGCGGCGCGCAGCGTTGTCGAGGTGTGCAAGCGTACGGCATAGGCGTCGGCTTGCGGCAGGTGTGCCGACAGGTCGCCGGCGATTGCTGAGCGGAGACTCTCTTCCGAAGCTTTGCCAGAGCCGATGCAGTCCGAAGTCTTCTCGAGCAATACCGGCCTGTCGGTTGCCGCTGCCAGCACGACGGACGCCGCCCCGCCGCGACCATGAGTGACAATGAAAGTAATTGAGTCCGCGAATGCGCCGCTCTTGCGTGTGACTTTGAAGACGCCCCAGCGCAGCGGCGCCTTGGGCTTCGGCACGTCGAACCCGATGATGATCTCGTCAGGGGCAAGCGACGTCGCATACTGCCCCTTCAGGACATCTGCAATCGGCTGGGAGCGGGTACGACCTGCACGCCCTGAAATTCGAAGCACCGCGCCTAGCGCCATAAGACAGCCGGGCCAGTCGGCCGCGGGATCGGCGAGCGCCACGCTCCCACCGATCGTTCCGTAGTTCCGGATGGCCCGGTGGGAAATCTTGGCGGCGACCTTGCGCAGCAGCCCGCCGAAGGGGTCCGGAATCTTGCCATCCTCGATCGCAGCATGGGTGGTCAATGCGCCGATGCGAACGGTATCCGCCGTTTCGGCCGTCGCCTTGAGTTCATCGAGCCGTCCGAGATCGACCAGCAGATCCGGGAATGTCGTCCGCAGATTCAGCATCGGCAGCAGCGATTGGCCTCCGGCGATCGCCAAGGCTGTATGTCCATCGGCAGCCAAGGATGCGGTCGCCTCTTCGATGGTCGTCGCGCGCAGGTAGTCGAACCGTGGCGCTTTCATGCCTGCGGCTCTCTCGCGCGGCGCGCAGCATCAATCGCTTCCGACACGCGCCGGGGCGTCAACGGCGTTTCATTGAAGCTCGCGCCGATATCGCGAAACGCATCGGCTACCGCGTTGGCGATTGCGGCGGGCGGTGCAATGGCGCCTCCTTCGCCAAGACCCTTCACGCCGTATTCGGTGGTTAATGCCGGCGTCATCATATGGCTGATGCGCACGGCGGGAATTTCCGGGGCGCAAGGCACCATATAGTCGGCAAACGTCGTGGCCAGCGGCTGGCCCAATTCGTCGTACGGGATTTCTTCGTAAAGTGCTGTGCCGATACCTTGCGCTATTCCTCCCTGGACCTGACCGTCGACAATCATCGGGTTGATCAGAGTGCCGCAGTCTTCGCAGACCGCGTAGTCGAGGAGCTCGGTTACGCCGCTGTCGGGATCGACCGCGACCACCACCGCGTGGGTGCCGTAAGCGAAGACGCCGCCGGAATCTGTCGGCTCGTAGGTCGCAAATGCCTCCAGTAGCGGGTCGACTCCTGACGGTAGATGATCGGGCCGAACATTGGCGGCATAGGCGATATTCGCAACGCTGATGTTGGTGGATGGCCCGTGCACCATGCCGCGCTCGATGCGGGTGTCGGCAACGGTCGCCTGCATCAGCATCGCGCCGATTTGCCGGATCTTTTCGGCCAGCGCGCGCGTCGCCTTGGCGACGGCGCCGCCGGCAAAAACGATGGAGCGGGAAGCGAAGGTGCCGAACCCGTACGGGCCGACCGCCGTGTCGCCGTAGCGAATCGAAATCTGATCTGGATCTATTCCAAGCTCGTGCGCGGCGATCTGGGCCAGCGACGTTTCATGCCCTTGCCCGTGGTTCTGCACGCCGACCTGGATCAGGACGGTACCGTCCGGCAGCATACGGGCGCTCGCCGACTCGTAGCCCGGCATGTAACGCGACTTGCGTTTGACGAACTCCGCAATGCCGTGACCGCTTTGCTCCGTATAAAACGCGAAGCCGACGCCGATTTTTCGGCCATCCGGTTCGCCGGCCGCCTGACGCTTGCGGATCGCCGGCAGATCGATCTGGTCGCGAGCGACGTCGAGGGCCGCAACATAATCGCCGGTGTCGAGCTTCATGCCGGCGGCGGTCTCGTAGGGCAGTTCGACGGCGGTGACGATGTTCTTTCGACGCAGATCGAACGGCTCGCAGCCGAGTTCGCGCGCCACTTCATCGACCAGCCGCTCGATGGCGAAGGTGGCCCCCGGCCGGGCGACGCCGCGATACGGCCCCATCGGCGCCTTGTTGGTTGCCACCGTGTGCGCATTAAGCTTCAGGTGCCTAATGCGGTACGGCCCGGTCAGATTGCGGATTGCCATGCCCGCTTCCTGAGACGCTCCCGTGGGCCACAGCGCATAGGCTCCAGCATCGATGTAGATGTCGCCTTCGATACCGAGCAGCGTGCCGTCGCGGTCAGCCGAGATGGTGAGGTCGTAGGTGTGATCGCGCGCGTGAACCGATGCGAGCAGATGCTCGCGCCGGTCCTCGATCCAGCGCACCGGATGCCGGACCTTCAGGGCAAGCGCAGCAACGGTGATATCCTCCGGCATTATGCGGTTCTTGCCGCCGAAGCCGCCGCCGATATCGGGAGCGATGACGCGGACTTTGTGCTCCGGCAGGCCGAGCATCTCGCACAACGCCAGCCGCTTTATCTGTCCCCCTTGCGTTGACAGATACACGACCAGTTCGTCGAGACGATAGTCCCAGTAGGCGAGCACGCCGCGGCCTTCGAGCGAAACCGTGGCTTGGCGGTTCATGCGCAAGCGCCGGCGAAGGCGAATTGGCGCGGACGCTAGCGAATCGGGATTTCCGGCGAGCAAGTTCGAGCTGAGATATGAATTGGTTGGCCAGTCGTCGAAAACGCGCGGGCTTTCCGCCTGCATAGCGGCAACGACATCTACGACTGCGGGCAGCTCCTCCAAGTCCACCGTGACGCTATCGGCCAGATCTTCGGCCTGTGCTCGCGTCGGCATCATGCAGGCAGCGATTGGTTGGCCGACGAACCGGACGCGGTCGTCCGCCAAGGGCGGGTAGGGGCTGTGCCGGTGCGCCGCGACCTCGGGGCCCGCCACCAGGATATTGATCGGACCGATGTCGGCCAGCGTGGAGACCCGGCTGGCCGCTTGCGGCGGCTTGCGGATGTCCCGAATGCGGGCATTGGCCATGGAACTTCGCACGAACGCCACGTCTTGCACACCGGGAACGTGGACGTCGGCAATGAACATTCCGTGGCCGTGTAGATGCCGTGCATCCTCTTTGCGGAGCAGACTCGCACCGATCCAGCCTCCGTTTGCCGGTCGATCGCTCATACAGCGTCAGTCCTGCCCGTCTTATTCGTCAGCATCGCGAGCACAGCCTTCGTGTCCGCACCAAGATCGGGCGCCGCGCGATTGATCTGCACCGGCGTATCGCTCAGCCGCACTGGATTGCCGACCACCGCGACCGTTCCGCGCCTCGCATGCGGAAGCTCTTTCTTGAGGCCGAGAAATTTGACCTGGGGGTCGTCGAATACTTCCTTGAGGTCGGACAACGGACCGCAGGGAACATCCTCGGCACGCAGCCGCTCCAGCCACTCATCGCGATCGCGTGTACGGAACACATCGGCGAGAATGGCGTGTAGCGCATCGTAATTGTCGGTTCGCCCGGTACGTTCGCGGAAACTGGGATCCGCGAGCAAATCCTGGCGCTCCAGGGCCTTGGTCAACCCAGTCCAGAATTTCTGCGGCGAAGACAGGTGAATGACCAGCGGGCGGTTGTCGCGGGCGACGAAAGCGAACACCAGGGCTTGATGCGTTCGCTTGGCGCGGTCCGGCGGCGGCCCGCCCTCAAAGAAATTCGCGGCATTTTCGGCCAGGAACGCCACGGTGGATTCTATCAGTGAAGTGCCGACGCGCTGGCCGCGGCCGGTTCGCTGCCTGGCGATGATGGCGGCGAGAATCCCGTAACAGGCGAACACGCCGGTCAAGTGATCAGATAGCGAAATTCCCATCGGCTGCGGCGCAGTTTTCTCGGTCAGGAGGCTGAGCAGGCCACCCATGGCTTGGCCGATCGTATCGTAGCCTGGATAATCGCGGTACGGCCCGTCTGAACCGAAGCCGCTGATCGAACAAAAGATCAGGCCAGGATTCAGAGACTGCAAATGGTCGTAGCCCAGCTCCATGCGCTCCATGGTGCCGGGACGAAAATTCTCAAGCACGACGTCGGCGCGCGCCGCAAGACTGCGAAATGTCTCGCGTCCGGCCTGCGATTTCAGGTCGAGGACGATGCTCTTCTTGTTGCGGTTCAACGAGCCGAACGTGGCGCTATAGTCGCTCTTACCCCAGCCGCGGAACGGGTCACCGTCGGACGGCTCGATCTTGATGACGTCGGCGCCGAGGTCGGACAGCAACATACCGGCAAACGGTCCGCTGACGTAATTCGCGACCTCAAGGACAATGACTCCCGCGAGCGCCCCCTGGTTCAGTCTGTCACCGTCGTTCGGTGTCATGACCCCCATTCAGCTCTCCGTCCACCACCCGTCGAGAGCGCCGCGATTGACGCGTACCAATTCTTGGCTTGTAGCCAATTTCTGGCACTTCTATCGCTGGGTTGCAATAGCTGATACAAGCTAGTGGTAGGCTTGCGCGTAAGGTCCGTATTGGTACAAGGGGGTTCGCATACGCGAACGGTTTTATTCGGCTTTTCCGGTGAAAACCGTACCGGAGTGTTCGGACGAACCATACAACCGCAGATGATGGTCCGCCGCACCTGCTCACCGGGATCGATGACAGTTCGCTTTGACGACATTGGGAACCGGCTCCGCGCCTTTCGACTAGGCTCGGGATTGAGCGCGGATGAAATTGCGAAGCGCATGGGCATTTCGCGTACCGCGCTCTATCGCTTGGAACGGGGCGAACTGGCGAGGATCGAGACCATCGCCAAGGCAGCCGAACTGCTCGATGTATCGATGGCGACGCTCCTGGGCGTCGGCGTCGAATACATTTCCTCCGCAGTGACATATTTCGAACGCGTGCGTCAGTTCGAGGCGACGTCGGACCACGTGATCTTCCTCGCCGGGCCGCTGCCCTACCTGTTGTCGTCGCCAGCTTTGGACGAAGGACTTTTTGAAGTCCTCAGCGAGGCGGTCGCCGACGATTCGTCCGATCGCGAACACGCGCTTCAGCAGATCCACGAGCTGATTGCGATCTTGAACGGGCGCAAGGAGGCCTATCGGCGCCGACCCATCAGCATGGTCAATCTCATCTCCGCGTATGAAATCGAAAACTTCCTCCGCAACGGATTGGTTGGCCGGCTGGACCTGCCAGAAAGCGTCCAGAAAAAGCGTCGCGCCCTGGCACGGAGCGAACTCGCGCATTTCACTGAAATCATTGCTCAGGAACGGATCGGCATACAGATTGGGGTTGTTCGCGACACGCTGCCGCATACGGGTTTTCAAATTTTCCGCCAGCCTGACCGGCACGTGCTTATGATTAGCCCGTTCAGGTTGGGCGAACAGCCGAACGTCCAGGTCGGCGTGGCAATGGTAACTTCGGCTCCCGAACCTCTCGCCCTGCATCAGAAGGCTGCTCAGGACATGTGGCGGCGGGCATTAAAAGGTTCGGCAGCCGCTGAGTTCATGCGCGAAGTGATGAAGCGTTATGAATAGGCTGATGATCAAAGTTCACGACGGTATGCAAGAATCAATAGCAATGTCCGCATCAGCCGCATCGCGTGAATGAGCTAACGAGACAAGTCGCACGAAACGCGCAAGACAAATGGAGAGAGCTCATGCAAAGACCGATCCTTCCGGCGGCACAGTCTCTAATCGATGAGATCCGGGCGCTCTATTCCAAACACCTTGGCGGGGCCGAGCTCTGGAAACAGATCGAGCTGGCGATGCGCAAGTTGCTTGCGGATCCTGCGCTCAAGGAGCGGGCCCAGGAATGGCCGGCGACCGTCGAGAGCGCACCGACGGTCCGGAATCTTTTGTTCTATGAAGATCCCGACTACGGATTCGTGCTCAATGCCACCGTTCGCCAGCCGAACGTGATCAGCAATGTGCATGACCATGGCGATGTCTGGACTCTCTACGGGTTGATCGAGGGACGTGAAACCATACTCCACTATGAACGCATCGACGGGGCAGGTGGCGCCGGAGCTGCCACGCTAAATCTCGTTGGACGCAATGAGCTCGGACCCGGCGACATCGACGCGGTGCCGCCCGGAAAAATCCATCAGGAACATGCGGGTCCGCAACGCAGCATCGCTTTCATTGTACGAGCAAAGCGTCCGGGAACGTTCAAACAGCACCAGTACGATCCTGAGACTGGCGCAGTAGTGATCACCGATGGACCGCAACAGATCGAGCACGCGCTCAGATAACTAGGCCGCGCACCGGT